>Ga0209415_10011409_pt1 | contig 14968 bp, 13 predicted proteins | sample PeaSoiSIISIP2007_FD_187696 | JGI IMG/M metagenome (GOLD analysis project Ga0209415, IMG submission 187696) | Peat soil microbial communities from Weissenstadt, Germany - SII-SIP-2007 (SPAdes) (version 2) | ecosystem: Environmental > Terrestrial > Soil > Wetlands > Peat | place: Germany...
GGTGGCGGCCGTATTCGGCGAGGATGCCGGCGATGGCGAGGATTTCCGCGATGCGCTCGGGCACGGGCTTGCCGGGCTGATCCGGCTGGGGATCGGGTGGGGTCGCGAGGCTGGCGGCGTCGGTTGCGGCGTCCACGTTTTCCATACTAACGAGGTCGGGGGCCGGAGTCAAACGTTTTCGGGCGGAATGGGAGAGGGAGTGGGGCTGTGGGCGGGAAAGTTGGTTCTGGCCCGGAGCGGCGACAGGGTGACTGCGGCGGATACAGCCGGAATCGACCCTAAGCGGCTGTAGGGTGACCGCGCCGGCTGCGGCCGGGATCGGCCCATAGAGGTCATTCCCGGAACCGGGCTAGGAAAGCGGCGCCGCAGTTGCCGCAGCTCCGGGCGTCTCACGAATGATATGGACGTTATCATGCGTGAGATTGCCTCCATCATGCTTCCAAGGTGACAGATTGGTGGATATGGTCAAAATAGAGCCGAGGCTGACAAGACAACACCCAGAGGTTCGAGGTCTCTCGGGCGGGATGGTACTCTGACTTCGATAGCACGGGACAACACTGATGGATCGCCGCTCCTTCGTGGGTATGCTGGCTGCCGCCGGCGCAGCAAGTCCAATCTTTCATCGCACCGCCGGTGCACAGCCCGCGCCGAAAGTGCGCAACGTCGTCCTTGTCCATGGGCTGTTTGCTGACGGGTCATGCTGGTCTGAAGTCATCGCACGGCTTCAAGCGGCAGGAATCAACGCCACGGCTGTGCAAAACCCGTTGACGACACTGGAAGCGAGCGTGGCGGCGGCGCAGCGCGCCCTGGCACTGCAGGACGGTCCGACGGTTCTGGTAGGACATTCCTTTTCAGGCATGATCGTCACCGAAGCCGGCGTCGATCCCAAGGTCACTTCACTTGTTTATGTCGCAGCGCGGGCTCCTGATGCGGGCGAGGACTACACGGCTTTAGCTGAGCAATTCCCGGCGCCGCCGGCCTCCGCGGGCATCGTCTGGTCCGGCGATTACGGGCAGCTCAGCGAGGCGGCTTTCCTGCGCGATTTCGCCGGCGACTTGCCGGCAGCGAAGGCACGCGTGCTTTACGCAGTTCAGAGTCCGTTCGAACGTACGTTACTTGCCGGCAAGACAACGCATGCGGCCTGGCGGTCGAAGCCGAGCTGGTACGCCGTGTCCACGGAAGATCGGACGATCAATCCGGACCTCGAACGGTTCATGGCCAAGCGGATGGGCGCGAAGACGATTGAGGTGAAGGCAAGCCACCTCTCGCTGATTTCCCAGCCCAATACGATCACGAAGCTGATCCTGGACGCGGCCGGACAGACATAGGTCACAACCAAAGATGATCGAATACGCCTACCGCGACATGATCAGCCCCGATGCCCGTCTCACGTCGCTCCAGGCTTACGCACCGGGATCAGCGAGCGGATTTAATGGCTAGGCACCGGTGCAATAGTTTTGGGTTATGCAGTGCTCTGACTCTGAAAGGTTTGAAGGTGGCAGTTTGACGTTCGTCTGGTGCGTAACATACTGCTTGCCATGCAACGGGAGTGCGTTCGTCTCGGCGCGCGCCCAAGCATCTATCCACCGGAGGCCCTGCTCATGGTAACGAACGGACACACCCCAGACAGCAACAAAGCGCTGGTTCGGGCGAGCTTTGATCGTTGGCAAAGCGGCACCGGAAGTCCATTCGAGCTATTGGTCCCAGAGACCAAGTGGACGATTGTCGGATCGTCTCCCTTGTCGAAGACCTACCCCAACCGGCAGGCATTTCTTGATGAGGTGATCGGCCCGTTCAATGCCCGCATGGCGACGCCGCTGGTTCCAACGGTTCGCGGCATCTACGCCGATGGTGATATGGTCATCATTCTGTTCGATGCTGCCGCGACGACAAAGGACGGCCAGCCCTATCGCAACACTTACACTTGGTATTTTCAGATGGCGGGAGGAAAGGCGCTAAACGTTATCGCCTTCTTTGACACACGGGAATTCGACGAGTTCTGGACGCGCGTGTCTCCGACAGCGTGACGACGCAACGGTTGACGCCCAACCCAGGTCGGAGGGAGCGGTCCTCCCGAGCTGCCGGCCTTGCTGCAAAATTCTTGAAATTCGGAGCAAATGTAGGAACCGGGAGCAGCCGCTTTCCACCCAAAGCGGCTGTAGGATGGCTGCAACGGCTACAACCGGAATCGACACGAAGCGTACCCTCGGCGACCAGACCGGTTTGTTCGGGAGGTTAGGGTGAATGTTCCCGGCGCATGCGTCCGAACACGCGCCCGTATCTCGGGAACCCTGACTTGCCAACTTGTCCCGCCTCGTTTGTGCCGCTCAATGCAGGTTCGTCCGCGCCTACACCAGCCCCGCCACTGCCAATACCGTGGCCAGGCCGGCTGCCATACCCCGTATGCTCGCTTCGGGTTCCACGTCGATCCACTCCTCCAGCGAATGGCCTCGCCCTCCGGTGCCGCCGGAGCCGATCTTGATTGCTGGAATCCCCAGGCTCATAGGGATGTTCGCGTCGGTCGAGGACGCCTCGAATTTCGGCGCGAATCCATGCGCGACCAGCGCCGCCTGCGCCAGCCGCACCAGCTCGCACGTCTCGTCGGTATGCCCCGCCGGCCGGTCCCCGATCTTCACAATATCCGCGCTCACCGCCCCGTTGCACGTCGAGCGTGCCGCATTCTCCGCCCCCACCGCCTCCCGCACCAACCCCAAAAACCCCTGCTCCAGCCTATGAAGTTCGTCCGGAGCTTCCGAGCGCAAATCGAAATCGGTCCACACGCTATTGGGAATCGAGTTGATCGACGTCCCCCCGCCGACCACCGACGCGCTATACGTGGTCTTCGGTCGTGCCGGCACCGACACCCGTGACAGCCGCCCAATCGCATCGGCCATCGCATACATCGGATTCACCACACCGAACGCGCCGTAGCTGTGCCCACCGGGCCCTTTGAACGTCACGCGATAGCGCTTCGAGCCGACGCCACCGGTGGCGATGCGTTCCATGTCGGGACTGTCCACGGTGATGAAGGCGCTGATGCGGTCCTTATAGCGGCCCTGCTGGAACAGATAGCGCATGCCGCGCAGGTCGCCCGGGCCTTCCTCCCCCACGTCGGCGACGAACAGGATGTCGGCGCGGGTGCGGATCGCCGCCGCGTCCATGGCGCGCAGCCAGGCCAGCAGCACCGCCAGACTGCGCGTGTCGTCACCCACACCGGGAGCGAGCAGCCTCGTGCCCTCGCGCCGTACCGTCAGGTCGGTGCCGGGCGGAAACACCGTGTCCAGATGCGCCGCGACGCAGATCAGCGGACCATTGCCGATGCCACGGCGCACGCCCGTGACGTTGCCCTCGGCGTCGGTTTCCAGCGCCTCCAGGCCGTGCGCCCGCGCCATCTCCAGGAACGCCGCGGCGCGGGTCGCTTCCTGGAAGGACGGCGCGGCAATCTGCGTCAGCGTGACGATATCCTCCACCGTGCGTTCATGATCCCGGGCCAGCGTGTCGCGCGCCACCTGGAAGGCCCGGCTGTCGATGATGCGGCGGATTTCTCCCCCGGTCTGATCGCTCATGCTGCGCTTCTCCGGACTGTTGCGATGGTCTTGGACGAGCGGCGCGCGGGCGGCAAGATGCCGCGGTGCAACAGGAGGATCGCATGGACCCGACCGAGATGCTGACATCGCTCGGCCTGCCGCAATTTCTCGGCATGACCGTGACCACGCTCGAGCCGGAGCGCGTGGTGGCCGAGCTGGTGGTACGCGAGGAGCATTGCACGATCGGCCATACCATTCACGGTGGCGCGATCATGACTTTCGCCGACACGCTGGGGGCACTCGGCACCGTGCTCAACCTGCGGGCCGGACAATCCACCACGACGTTGGAGAGCAAGACCAATTTCTTCGCCGGCGCGCCGGTCGGCAGCCGCCTGGTGGCGGAAAGCCTCCCGCTGCACCGCGGCCGCCGCACTCAGGTATGGGAGACGCGGCTCACCGGCGAGAACGGGCGGCTGGTGGCAAAGGTCACGCAGACCCAATTGGTGCTGTGAAGCAGCGTCAAACGTCTCGGCCCTGCGCAAGGCACCATACGCCATAGCTGGCCGCCGCTAGTGTGGTGATACCAACGGTTCGGCCGCACAGCCAAGGCCGCCATTGCGAGCGACGCGAAGCAATCTCCCCCGAGCTATCGCACCAATGCACGCCGGTGATTGCTTCGCTTCGCTCGCAATGACACCGAAAAGCCTGAGCTCGAAGCGTCAGGATCACCACTCCAGGTCGGCCATGGTGGTGACAGGCCGGCCCGTCACTCCACAGGGCGTTCGGTATCAAACGGCGATCGCGTCGAGTTCCTTGCGGGCATGCTCCGGACTGCAGAACCAGACCACCGCACCCTGCAGCAGCATGATCACCGGGATCAGCAGGAAGGCGGCGGCGAACGACCCGGTTTCCTCACGCAACCAGACAGCGACGAACGGCCAGAGCACGTAGCCGATGAAGAAGCCAACCACCCAGGCGAAGCCGTTGCCGACGCCGCGGACCCGTGTCGGGAACATCTCAGCCGTGTAGACGCAGACCGGGCCCCAGACGCCGATCAGGCCCCAGTTCCACAACAGTCCCAGGGTCCAGAGCGCTACCTTTCCCTCGGCGAAGGTCCAGAGCGTCAGGAACACCGAGGCCTCGATCAGCATGATGGCGAAGGCGAGACGGCGTCCGAATCGGTCGCTGATCCAACCGGCGACCCAGTAGCCCCAGGTGCCGAACAGCCCCCACCAGATATAGAAGTTCCCATACTCCGATGTGGACCAGTGATGTGTCTGGGACAGGAACAGCGGCATCCACAATCCGATGGTACTGAAGGCGACGCAGCTTGCAGTGGCAACGAAAGTGGAGAGCAGAGTGTTCACCAGCATGTCCGGCAGGAACAACTGACGTATGCCAACCTTGCCGGCACGATTGATCCAGTCCCGGTCCTCGGCGCCGATGGCCAGGCCGGCTTTCCTGCGGGTTTCGATGCGGTTCTTGCGATCCTGCGTGCGTACCCAATAGGGCGATTCGGGACAGAGCAGACGGACGTAGATTGCCAACAGCGCGAGCACACCGGGAACGATAAAGGCGGCGCGCCAGCCCCACACGGCGGCAACATAGGCGGCGATCACGCCGCCGAGCGCGGCGCCGACGCCCCAGGCCGACCGATCGACGCTGATCACCATGCCACGCAGGCGTGCCGGCCAGGTTTCCGCCACCAGCATGGTGCCCAGGGCCCACTCGCCGTTCAGCGCGAAGCGGACCAGCCCGTAGGCCGCGACATAGGCGACCCACGACGGCGACAGCGCCACCACCGGCATCAGCAGCGAGAACATGGCGATGTTGACGGCGAGCAGGGTGCGCCGGCCAATGCGGTCGGCGAGCCACGGCCAGAAATACAGGCCGACGATGCCAACCAGCATGGAAAGCTGCACGCCGGTGCGGTAGCTGGCAAGCGGGACGTTGAACTCCTTCATCACCATCGGCGCGACCAGCGAGAAGATGGCGCCGTCCATGCCATCGAAGGTCCAGCCGAGGCCGTTGGCCCAGGCAATGTGCCAGTGCGTGCTGGTCAGCCTTGTGGTTTCGCAGGCATTGCGAAACGTCGCGAATTGGGAATGATACTCTTCCAGCGGACCAGGTCCCCTGACCGCGCTGTCTGCCGTGCCGAATACGGCGTCGGCTGCTGGTGCATCTTCCATGGTGTCGGTTTCCGCCCGTACTTCGTTCTTGTTTCATCATCGGACCGCCTGCGCGCTTGTCCGCCTGGCACGCGAACGGGCGGTTGGGGCTGCGATCTCCGAGACTTCGCGCCGGCCGACGGCGTGCGAACCGGAGAGAATAGCAGCCTACTCCCCAGTAGCTCATCCCAATGGCGGGGGCTTTGATCTGGATCAAAGAATTCGCCCTGACCGGAGGCATTGCTCGACGCACGGCGGCCGCGGCGTGGCTGACGCGGCCGCCACCCCGGTGGGGCCATTGGGCTGCTCATGCAGGCGATGCGGGGGTCAGGCACCCGACCCGCCGGTCGCCCCAACTCCTTCCCGGCACAATCCCGAGATACAAGGGTCACTCAGAAGGCATTGTTCTGTGTTCCGCGCACAGGCGATTGGTATGCCGCGGTGATGCAGCGCAAAATCTGCTCCGTGACCCTCAGTGGTTCTCGGTCTTCTCCGTGTTGAAAGCTTGCTTGCTGTTAGCCACGATCACCAGGCACCCGTTACACCTGCGTATGGTTCGGTTCGCGGCAAAAGCGCTCACTCTGCGGATTCGCCGCCGCACCGCTTCCGCCCGGCTGCGCCACGGTCTAGCATCCTCCCCTGACGCAACGGGAGGAAACAGCCATGAAGGCCGCGGTCTTTCACGCTCCGCACCAGCCGCTGACCATCGAGGACATAGAGCACGCGAAGCCGAAGCGGCGCGAGGTGCTGTTGCGCACCGCGTTCGCCGGCCTGTGCCACTCCGACCTGCACTTCATGGAGGGGCTGTATCCGTTCCCCACGCCCTGCGTGCTCGGCCACGAGGGTGCCGCCGTCGTGGAGGCGGTGGGCGAGGACGTCACCTATGTGAAGCCGGGCGACCACGTCATCACCTGCCTGTCGGTGTTCTGCGGCGAGTGCGCGCAATGCCTGACCGGTCACACCAATTTGTGCGAGAACACGGAAGTAAAACTGCTGCCCGGCGCGGCGCGACGGCTGACTTGGAAGGGCGAGGTGCTGCACCAGGCGTTTAACCTCTCGGTGTTCGCCGAGAAGATGCTGGTGCACGAGCACGCGGTGGTGAAGATCGACGCGACCATCCCGCTCGACATCGCCGCCCTGGTCGGCTGCGGCGTGATGACCGGCGTCGGTGCGGTGTTCAACGCGGCGAAGGTGGAACCGGGCAGCACCGTCGCGGTGGTTGGCTGCGGCGGCATCGGCTTGTCCGCGGTGAACGGCGCGGCACTGGCCGGCGCGGCACGCATCATCGCCATCGATACGGTGCCGTCGAAGCTGGAAAAAGCGAGGGAGATGGGCGCCACCGACACGATCAACGCGTCGAACGTCGATGCGGTGGAGGCGGTGAAGGAACTGACCGGCGGCGCCGGCGTGCCCTATTCCTTCGAGGCGATCGGCTTGAAGAAGACCGCCGAGCAATGCTTCGCCATGCTGAGGCCGGGCGGCGTGGCGACGATCATCGGAATGATCCCGTTCGGCACCAAGATCGAGCTGCACGGCGCGGATTTCCTGCGCGACCGGAAGATCCAGGGCACCTCGATGGGCGGCAACCGGTTCCGCGTCGACATGCCGCGGCTGCTGGAGCTGTGGCGCCAGGGGCGGCTGAAGCTGGACACGCTGATCTCCGGGCATATCAAGCTGGACCAGATCAACGAGGGCTTCGCTCAGTTGAAGTCCGGCGCGCCGGTACGGCAGTTGATCGATTTCGGCGTGGTGTAGCGGACCGTTTTCGGGAACGGTGCATGCCGCCGTTCTTGAGGTAGGCCGTGATCTCGTAGCCCGGAAACTGCCTGGTGCCGATCCGGCCGCGGCTGCGCATCGGCGGATCATCAGATGCGCATGAGCCTGCGGCAGCGGTGTGCGGCTGAATTGTAGCGGCCGCCGCTGCCGGCAGGTTCTCGATGGTTACCGCTTGAGATCCAACACGACCGACCCGGACACGGCATCGGTAACGCCAAGTCCTGTGCCCAGGTCCTCCAGCGTTTCGCGGAAGCTATTGAGCGTCGCGATCATCCGATCACGCGCTTCGGCTATCGTTGCGCTGTCTGGCCATTCACCGATCAGGCAATATGTCCGATCACCCGTCTTGATGATCAGACCCCGTTGCAGACCAGGCCAATCAGCCTTGCCGCCGCGGTGTGCATCGAGAAACTCGTCGTCGCGTCCAGGCTTCACGCGAAACCTGACGACATTGAAGGTCGACATCACTGATCCTCCGGGCTGGTGTGCGATGTGAAGTCATTGCGGACACATGAATCACGGATCCCATGCCTGCACCGCGACCTGACGAGCGATCTTGCCTTGGCGCAATTCCAAGGTCGCCGAACAGAACACACGATTTCCGTCGGGATAGGTGCAGGCCTGGGTAAACGCCAATCGATCTCCCTCGGTGATCCCGAATTCGACGTTATGTGTCATCGCTCGGCCGCAGACATCATCGAAATAGGCGGCGATCGCGTCGTGGCCCTTGATCTCGAGTGGCTTGCTGGGCGGGTGCTCCTGATCAACGATCTGCAAGACCGCGTCGTCCGCATAAAAGCCGGCTAGGGTTGCGCCATCACGACCTTCAATCGCCTGGCGAAGTGACGAGATTGTCAGCGTTTCCATCCGTATTACCTCCGTGGACATTGCTGCGGGGCAACCGCGTGCATGACGCTTGCGGCTGTCCTGACTGGAAATCGTGAGGCGCGGCGCGCGTCACGTCCTTACTGTTTGGCCGAAGCCGACTTCATCCGCTCGGCAGCCAGACGCAGTACCGTGTCAGTCTCCTGCCGGAATACTGCCGGATCCGCCTGCATGCCATTGAGCACCGTGCTCCAATGCCGGCTGATCGCCGCCATGGCGACGGCTTCGCGGATCTCCGCGTCGGTCGCACCGTTGAGTTTGGCTGCTTGCGTATGGAAGTAGATACAGTACGAGCACGGGATCTGCGCCGCGACCGCGAGTCCGATCAGCTCCTTTTCCTTGCCGGACAGCGCGGTCTTCGGATTGAGCTGGATCGTCTTGAACTCGGTCCATGCTCCCCCGATACCTTCCTCCGGAAACAGCGTGAAGAATGTCGGCACGCTGCCAAGCGTGGCCTCGATATCCCGATAGGCCGACGGGGCATCCTGCGCCAGCGCCGCGCCGGCGAATATTGCGCCGGCAAGCCCTATGGCTGGTCCGATGAAGCGCCGTCTTTGCACGGTCCGTTGCATCGTGGTTCCTCCTCTGCTTGCTGGCCTGGTTCCGCTCCGGGCCGGCGCCTACCTACCTACTGATAGATTGCTTGTCAACTGGAAAGTAAGGGCCTATGGTAGCCCTCGCGGCCGGGCTGCTCGCCCTGCGAACGGCCGCGCCGTGCCGCAACCAAGGGGTCACCATGCCGAAGCCTGCCGCCACCTCCGACACCTCGATCCGAATCCTCGACGTCGCCGAACGCCTGGTCCAGACGCGTGGTTTCAATGCCTTCAGCTACGCCGACGTTGCTCGCGCGCTTCACATCACGACGGCCTCGTTGCATTACCATTTCCCGACCAAGGCAAAGCTGGGTGAGCGGCTTATCGTGCGCTACCGCGAGTCTTTCCGGGTCGCGTTGGACCACATCGACGAGAGCTGCCGTGACGCGGGCGCGAAGCTTCGAGCCTATGTCGGGATCTATGTGACTGTCCTGGAGCGCAACCGCATGTGCCTCTGTGGGATGTTGGCCGCCGACTACGCGACCCTGCCGAGGGTCATGAAAGAAGAAGTGCATCGCTTCTTCGATGCCAACGAGGCATGGCTTGTCGAAGTGCTGCAACGCGGCCGTGCGAACCAGGAGCTTGCCTTTGCGGGACCGCCAGTCGAGTCCGCGCGCGTTCTCGTCGCCACGTTGGAAGGTGCCATGCTGATGGCGCGCTCGCATGGCGATCCATCCCGATTGCGATCAGCGGCGGACCACCTGCTGGCCGATCTTGGGGTCACAGCGACGATGCCCGAGCAAGTCACTGTGTAAGGCACGGGCAAGAACGGTTGATCCTGATCGTCGCCCGCGCGCGGCCGGACGCCCCCGCCACCGGATCACCCTACCGGGATCGGTGTCCGGTCGCGCATGGCGCCCCCGTTTGACCCATCACCGTTCTTTGATCTTGGTTGACAGGTCACGGCGCGGGCCGCTCTTGTGGCCGCATGCGCGCCCCGGCGGTCCCGCGTCTGATCCTGATTGCGTCGCTGATGCTGTCGGCGTCGCTCGGCCAGGCGGCGGCCCAAACCTTTGCGTCCGTGCAGAGCCGCTATTTCGTCACCAGCGACGGGGTTAGGCTGCATTACCTGGAGGCCGGCCCGCGCGGCGGACACGTCCTGCTGTTCGTCCCCGGCTGGACCATGCCGGCCTGGATCTGGGCACCGCAGATCGCGGCCTTCTCCCGGCAGTACCACGTCGTGGCCTTCGATCCGCGCGGCCAGGGCAACTCCGATGTACCGGCCACCGGCTATGAGCCCGGGCGCCGCGGTCAGGACATCGCGGAACTCATTACTCATCTCGAACCGGTGCCGGTCGTGGTGGTCGGCTGGTCGCTCGGCGTGCTCGACACGCTTGCCTACGTGCACACACACGGCGACGCGCTGATCGCCGGCCTGGTCCTGGTGGACAATTCGGTGGGCGAGGAGCCGGCGCCCATTCCGGTCCCACGGCCGCCGCATCGCGGGCCGCCGCTGCCGCATGACCTGGCGATGCGTCGCTTCGTCCAGGGCATGTTCCGCCGTCCGCAGAACGCCGCCTATCTGGACCGGCTCACCGAGGCCACGCTGCACACGCCGGAAGCCGCCTGCCGCGCACTGCTGTCCTATCCCGTTCCCCGCACCTATTGGCGCGAGGCGATCTACGCCACCGCCAAACCAGTGCTGTATGTCGTGCGGCCCGGCTTTGCCGCCCAGGCAGCGAACCTGCAAGGCAAGCGGCCGAATACCGAGACGGCGTTGTTCGCCGACGCCGGCCACGCGTTGTTCGTCGATGACGCGGCGCGATTCAACGCCCTGCTGGCAAGTTTCGTCGGTCGCCGGATCTGGCCGTGAGCCTGTGGCCGCTGTTCCTCATCTCGCTGGCGGCGGTGGGATACGAGACCGCTCTGACACGCTATTTCGCCGTCGCGACCTGGTCGGAATACGGCTACTGGGTGATTTCCATCGTCATGGTCGGTTTCGCGCTCAGCGGCGTGGTGCTGGCGCTGTGGCGCGACGCTCTGGCGCGGCAGGCCACGTGGTTGATGGCCGCCTTGCCCCCGGTGCTGGTGCTGACCGCCGCCATCGGCTTCCACCTGACCACGATCAATCCGTTCAACCCGCTGCAATTGCAGAACCCGGCCACCTGGGCGGACCAGCTCTGGAATATCGCCGGCTATTACGCGGCGCTGCTGCCGTTCTTCTTCCTCGCCGGGCTGTTCGTCAGCCTGAGCTTCGTGCTCAACGCATCGCGCATCGGTATCGTCTATAGCTACGATCTGACCGGCGCGGGCACGGGAGCGGCGCTGGTGCTGGCGGCGATGTTCGCCGTGCACGCATTCTTCCTGGTGCCGCTGCTGCTGGTGCCGCTGGCGGCGAGCGTATTTTTCCTCCCCGCGCGGCATCGCTGGCGCAGCGCCATCGCCGCGGGGCTGGCGCTATTGGCCGGCGAGGCGCTGCTGGTGCTGGACAACCAGGCCCAGGTGAATCAGTTCAAGGCGATCTACGCACCGCTGCAGACGCAAGGTGCTCGCACCGTGGCGCAAGTGCTGTCGCCGCGTGGCGACTACACATTGCTCGACGATTTCACCGAGCGGGTGGACACCGACGTCTCCAACAACGCCGGCATGCTCGGCGTCACCGGCCCGCCGCGCGGCTTCGGCCTGTACCGCGACGGCAACCGCATCGCCGCGCTGCCGCTGCCGCCTGGGCCCGAGGCCGGGTACGCGGCCTCGGCGCTGGACGCGCTGCCCTACATCCTGGTGCCGCATGCCGGGGTGCTGCTGGCGGGCGCGTCTGGCGGCTTTCGCATTGCCGAGCTGCTGGCGCTTGGCGCGGCGCATGTGCGCGTGCTGGAGCCCGAGCCGTTACTGCATCGCGCACTTGCGCGGGGGCTGGGGCCGTCGCCGGCGTGGCGGGACGATCCGCGCGTGACGTTGTCGGACGCCGGTCCGGTGGCGGCCGTTGCAGCAGCCGGTCGTCCAAATGTCATCCCCGCGGAAGCGGGGACCCATGCGGCCGGGGTCCCCACTTCCACGGCGATGACGGAAGGCGCTGCGTCCAGCGGAGCGAATTCTTCATCTTGGCTGCCGCGCGGCCAGCGCGATGAGGCGGGAGTTGCACACACAAGCTGGGACGTGATCGACATCTCGGCCGATTTCCTCGACGCCGCCGATGCCAACGCCAGTGCCTTCAGTGTCGAGGCGATGGCGAGTTATCTGCGCGCCCTGACGCCAGATGGGTTGGTGTCGATCCCGGTCTCGATCCGCGACTTCCCGGTTTATGCCTTGCGCGTGCTGGCGACGGCGCGAGCGGCGCTGCATCGCGTCGACATTGCCGAGGCGGGGGCGCATGTCGTGGTGTACCGCTCGGCCTGGGGCGTGCGCGTACTGCTGTCGCGCGATGCCTGGTCCGCTGCACGCATCGCCACAGTTCGGAAATTCTGCGACGACCGCTCGTTCGACGTCTCGTGGCATCCCGGCATCGACGTGTCCGCGGCGCGTGCCGGCATCTACAACGACCTGCCGGCGGTGTCCTTCGCCAGCGGCGAAATACAGTCCGGCGGCCCGGACGATTCCATCGCCGACGAGGCGGGCGCGGTGCTGGCCGGCGCCGACAGCCCATCGCGCGAATCATTCAACCTGGCACCGGTCACGTTGGACCGGCCGTATTTCTATGCCGTGCTGCGGCTGGACCAGCTCGGCACGCTGCTGCACCGGCTGGAGATCCTGCCGCAGGGCGAAATAAGCGGGCTGGTGAACCTGGCGGTGCTGGCGCAGGCGGCGGTGATCGCCGTGCTGGTACTGCTGGTGCCGCTGGCTGCGCCGCGGCGGCTGCGTGCGGGTAGCGCGGGCCTGTTGCGGGCCGCGGTGTATTTCCCGGCGCTGGCGCTGGGGTTCCTGTTCATCGAGATCGCACTGATCGAACGCGCCAGCTTCTGGCTGAACGACCGGACCAGCGGCTTTGCCGTCGTGCTGACCGGCATGCTGGTGTTCTCCGGCATCGGCAGCATGGCGGCGGATCGGCTGGCCGCAGCGCCGCGCATGGCGATGGCAGGTGCCACGCTGGCAATGCTCTGTTGGTGCGCCGCCCTGCTGGCCGGGTTGCAACCGCTGATGCTGACGACGCTGGACTGGCCGTGGCTGGCGCGTGCGGGATTGGTGCTGGCGGTAGTCGCGCCGGTGTCGCTGGCGCTCGGGCTGCCGTTCCCGCTCGGCCTGTCGCGGCTCGGCAATGGCGGCGTGCTGCCTTGGGCCTGGGGATTGAACGGCGCCTTCTCCGTCGTGGCGACGCCGCTCGCCAATCTGGTCGCACGCGAGGCGGGCCTCGATGACCTGCTGATCGCGGCCGCCCTGCTCTATGCGGTGGCGCTGGCGTGCTTCCCCGCGCGCCGCGCGGCGCGAGCCTGGGCTGAACTGCCCGCCGCGCCAGGCTGAGCGATGCTTTGCAGATCGGCGGGCCAACGTTGCGCGGGCGGATACCCGGTGCCGTTGGGCAGCGCGGCGTGCTATGCCATCGCTCCGGCAACGGCATCAGGGTAGGGACCACCGGCACGTGGCAGTTTCGATCGGCCGAATGACGCGCCGCGGCGCGATGGTTTCCGCAGCGGCGTTCTGCGCATCTCGCCGCGCCTGGGCGACGCCCGCCTGGACCCGCGAGACATACGAGACGGCGATGCACGCCTCCGGTCGCCCGGTCAGCCTGACCGACGCCCAGTTCGACGCCATCCAAAAGCGCAAGCCGGCCGCGCTGCGGCTGATCGAGTCCTATCTGAAGCAGCACCTCAGCAGCGCCGACCCCGCGGTGATGGCGGCATTCGAGGCGGTGCCGCGCGAGTATTTCCACTACATCTACTCCGAGCACCGGGCGACTCCGGGAGATGCTTACGAGGCGGAGCCGAAGCCCTGGGGGCTGGGGTGGGGATCGGCGCTGTCGGACTATCTCGGGCAGGCCTACATGACCCAGGTCTGCCAGCCGAAGCCGGGCGAGGTGACGCTGGAGATCGGCACCGGCAGCGGCTTCCAGAGCGCGCTGCTGTCGCGCATCGTGGCGCAGGCATATTCGATCGAGATCATCGAACCGCTGGGCAAGGCAGTGGGCCGCATCTTCGCCCCGCTCGGATATGGCAACGTGCATACCAAGGTTGGCGACGGCTATTACGGCTGGCCGGAGGTCGACGGCGGGTTCGACATCATCATCGTCACCTGCGCCGCGCAGTATGCCCCGCCGGAGCTGTTCAAGCAGATCAAGCCGGGCGGGCGGATGGTGATTCCGATCGGCCAGCCGTTCAAGCGCGGCCAGGTGCTGTACGTCTATACCAAGGACGCGGAGGGGAAGATTCATTCCCGGCGCGACATGGGGGTGTTCTTCATTCCGATGACCGGCGCGATCGAGAAGACGCCGGCGCCGCACGCCACTGCTGCCGCGGCTACAACGCCAGTCGTTCCGGTGACGGAAAAACCGCAAGGCGAGTAGCTCTTCGCCCGGGACAGCGGGGTCGTGACCGCACCATTCGCATGCCGCAAGCAAAACGCCGGCGTCTGAAAACGACGCATTTCCTCGCCCGTCCCGTGTCGCCTCCCATGCGGCTCGGATTGATGGGTAGGAACGCCCCACGATAGCGAGGCTTTCCACGCCGCCATCCGCAAGCGGTCGATACAGCATCTTGTGCCGCGCATCGCGAATGCGTTGCTGCCGCGGACCGGCCCAAGGACCTATGGTGCGGTCCTGTTTCGATTCAACCCGGAGCAACAGCCCGGCCGGCCGGCGGCGCATCGCCGGCGGCCGGTCAGAACGATAACGCAACTAAACGGGTCGAATCCCTCCGGCGGGACCGCCCTGAAACGGCCCCGTGCGTCACCGTTGCATGGTTCTACCAACCTGCTCAGGGCGGGCCGGTGGCGCTGGCGGCTGCTTGTGGCCCCGGTTGCGGCCACCATTTCGGCCATAGGCAGGCCGGAATGGAGGCCGGGCGGGCGACCGGAATCTCCAGCCACCGCTTCGAACACCACCTGGTATCCGCATCCTGCTCCAACTCGGCGATGCTGCCGCCACAGGCAA
>Ga0209415_10011412_pt1 | contig 14967 bp, 8 predicted proteins | sample PeaSoiSIISIP2007_FD_187696 | JGI IMG/M metagenome (GOLD analysis project Ga0209415, IMG submission 187696) | Peat soil microbial communities from Weissenstadt, Germany - SII-SIP-2007 (SPAdes) (version 2) | ecosystem: Environmental > Terrestrial > Soil > Wetlands > Peat | place: Germany...
GGGTGGGCCTGCGAGGACTTGAACCTCGGACCTCTTCCTTATCAGGGAAGCGCTCTAACCGCCTGAGCTACAGGCCCAGCTCTTCTGCTCTGACCAGCAGAGACTCCGCTCGTTTCGTACCACGAACGCCAGGTGGCACGAGTGCTTCCCGGCATTTGCGCACGCACGCTACCGAGCGTGCCGAGATAGGTTACCGCATCCGGGCACCAGTCGGCGCGCGGGTTCGCGCTGGGTCAGTCCGCTTCCTTGAGCGTGATCTCGATGCCGCCCGAAAGAGTCGTGACCAGGTTGTAGATCACCGCGCCTACCGTGGCGAGCGCAGTGATCAGCACTACGTCGATCGCGCCAGCCAGCATCGTGTATCCGAGAACGGTCGATGCCGAGAACCAGCCGGCGGCGTTGCTCCCCGGGCTTCCCTTGGACGACGTCACCAGGCCGATGGTCTGCTCGATCTGGTGGAAGACACCGAGGGAGGAGAACAGGAAGAAGATCGCGGCGACGACGACGAACAGCACGACCCAGCCGACCAGGGAGACCATGAAGCTGAACTTCATCACCGACCAAGGCTCGATCCTGGACACCACGAGCTGGGCGTCACGCGACTGCGCCCCGTCCTGGCTGGCTTTCCTGGGAGCTACCTGGGCCGGCGGGCGTCGTTGCGCGCCTGCCTGGACAGTCGCTGTCTTACCTGTCACGATCGTGTTACCTGGTCTTCCGGGCTTACTGGGCCGTGACTTCTTCTTGGTTCCTGGCGCGAACGGTGCCCCGATCCTAGACCGCAAGCCGTTCGATCGTACCGGGCCAGGGTAAGACGGACCCGGTCGGGGAGTGGGCGGAAACTCTGTGACCTGCGCGGCAGCCGCCGCGCCCGGGGATGCCAGGCCCGATATGCCGGGCATTCCGCTGATGCCGGCGGCCGGGCCGACGGGCCTTGCCTGGGCCGGGTCGGCCGTCTGGGTGCCGCCCGGCCGGGCAGCACCCGCCGTTCCGGCGCCAGCACCAGCTGCCGCCGCGTCCGGCAGGTGACCTACCGGGCTGGGCGGCGACGGTGCCGAGGCGGCGTCCTCCTGCGCCGGGCTCGCTGACCCGCCTGGCCCGGGCTTAGGCGTGCGCCACGGCGCCGTGGCCGCGTTCGCCGCCGAGGTCACCGAGCCGACCGGAGGGCTGGCCTGGGCAGGCTGCGCGGTGCCTGACGGCGACGCGTAGACCGAGGTAGTCGGCGAGGCCGCGGACGGGCTTCCTGACTCGCCGGCCGAGGCGGCTGACGAGGGCTTGGCCGCGCCTGACGAAGACGCCGGGGGCGCGGTCTCGGTCGCGGCGGCCGGCTTCTTGCTCGCCCGGTCGCCATTGCTTCCGCCCCCGGCCTTAGCCGTGCCTGGCTGCCGGACTGCGGCGTCCGCGTCGGGGACGGCCGCGGTGCTCGCCTCATCGGCCAGCCGCGCTCCTCGGTCCACCCGGTCGTCCACCCGTCCTCCTGCGCAATGTCCTACGACGAGACTAGCTGCATGCGACGGCACAGTATCCACGGATGCCCGATCGTCACCGTCGTGACACCTGTTCAGACGCCGCAAATAGCCGAAAAGTTGCCGTTGACGGCCAGGTTACTGCCCAGCCTGCGGTGCTTCGATCATTGCCGGGCACCTGCGCCGCGCAGGCGCGGCCGGGCGGCACCGGCCGTGCGCGCGGCCGTTCAGCCATCGGCACCGGCATCGTCGCCGACGTCCTCACCAGCAGGAACTTCAGTGCCGTCGGTTGCAGAGTCCACTGCGGAGTCCACTGCGGAGTCCACTGCCGACTCTCCGTCCTCCTCTGGTTCCTCCGCGTTACGCGCGATCGCGACCAGCGTCTGCCCGGCGGCGAGGTTGACCAGCCGGACCCCCATCGTCTGCCGTCCCGACTGCTTGATCTCGGCCGCGGTCGTCCTGATCACCCCGCCGGCCGAGGTGATCGCGAAGACCTCGTCGTCGGGCCCGACCATCAGCGCCCCGATCAGCTCGCCGCGGGCCTCGACGATCCGCGCGGTGACCACGCCAAGGCCGCCCCGGCCCTGGACCGGGTAGAGCGCGGCGGGCGTCCGCTTCGCGAAACCGCCCTCGGTGGCTACCAGCACGTCCGCGTGCGCCTCGCCGTTGACGACGTGCATGCCGAGCAGCTGATCTCCGTTGGAGAAGCGCATGCCGATCACCCCGGATGTGGCACGTCCCATCGGGCGGAGCGCGTCATCGCTGGCGTGGAACCTGATCGCCTGCGCGTGCCTGCTGATCAGCAGCAGGTCCTGATCCGGCGAGACCAGCCGGGCGGCGATGACCTCGTCGTCCTCGCGCAGGTTGATCGCGATGATCCCGCCCGCCCTGGCCGAGTCGAAGTCCGTCAGCCGTGACTTCTTCACCAGGCCCGACGCGGTCGCCAGCACCAGGTACGGTTCGACGTCGTAGTCCGCCAGCGCGAGCACCTCGGCGATCCGCTCGTCCGGCTGGAACGCCAGCAGGTTCGCCACGTGCTGGCCGCGGGCGTCCCTGGCGGCCTCGGGCAGCTCGTAGGCCTTGGCCCGGTAGACCCGGCCCTTGTTCGTGAAGAACAGGATCCAATGGTGGGTCGAGGTGACGAAGAAGTGATCGACGATGTCGTCGGTGCGCAGCTGGGCTCCGCGGACACCCTTGCCGCCGCGCCGCTGCGCGCGGTACAGGTCGGTCTTGGTGCGCTTGGCATAGCCGCCCCTGGTGATCGTGACGACCACGTCCTCCTCGGCGATGAGGTCTTCCATGGCCATCTCGCCGTCGTAGGCGACCAGCTCGGTCCGCCGGTCGTCCCCGTACTTGGCCGTGATCTCGCCGAGCTCCGTGCTGACGATCTGGCGCTGCCGCTCGGGCGAGGCCAGGATCGCCTCGTACTCGGCGATCTGCGCCATCAGCTCCTCGTACTCGTCGATCAGCTGCTGCCGCTCAAGCGCGGCCAGCTTGCGAAGCTGCATGTCCAGGATGGCCCGCGCCTGGATCTCGTCGATATCCAGGAGGTCCATCAGGCCGACCTGTGCCGCCGCCGCCGACGCGCTAGCCCTGATCAGGGCGATCACGGCGTCGATCTGGTCGATCGCCTTGATCAGCGCGCGCAGGATGTGCGCCCGTTCCTGCGCCTTGCGCAGCAGGTACTGGGTCCGCCTGACGATCACCTCGATCTGGTGCTTGACCCAGTACCTGATCATCTGGTCCAGCCGCAGCGTCCGCGGCACTCCGTCGACCAGCGCCAGCATGTTCGCGCCGAACGTCTCCTGCAGCTGGGTGTGCTTGTAGAGGTTGTTCAGCACCACCTTGGCCACGGCGTCGCGCTTGAGCACGAGGACAAGCCGCAGGATGATCTGGCCGGTCCGGCCGCTGCTCTCATCCCGGACGTCGGCGATGCCGCTGATCCGCCCGTCCTTAACAAGCTCGGCGATCTTCAGCACCAGGTTGTCGGGGTTGACCTGGTAGGGCAGCTCGCTGACGACCAGGCAGGGACGGCCCCTGCGATCCTCCTCGACCTCTACGACCGCGCGCATGATGATGGAGCCCCGGCCGGTGCGGTAGGCCTCCTGGATGCCGCGGCGCCCGACGATCTGGCCACGGGTCGGGAAGTCCGGTCCCTTGATCCGCTGGATCAGCGCCTCGAGCAGCTCCTCATCGGTCGCCTCGAAGTTCTGCAGGTACCACTGCACGCCGTCGGTGACCTCGCGCAGATTGTGCGGCGGGATCTTCGTGGCCATCCCGACCGCGATCCCCTCCGACCCGTTGACCAGCAGGTTCGGGAACCTCGCCGGGAGCACCACCGGCTCGGACGAGCGCCCGTCGTAGTTCGGCCGGAAATCGACGGTCTCCTTGTCGATGTCCCGCAGCATCTCCATCGCCAGCGGCGCAAGGCGGCACTCGGTGTACCGCATCGCGGCCGCCGAGTCGTTGCCTGGCGAGCCGAAGTTTCCCTGCCCGTCGATCAGCGGCATTCGCATCGACCACGGCTGGGCAAGCCGAACGAGGGCGTCATAGATGGCCGAGTCGCCGTGCGGGTGGTACTGGCCCATCACGTCGCCGACGACCCGCGAGCACTTCGAGGTGCCACGGTCCGGCCGGTAGCCGCCGTCGTACATCGCGTACAGGACGCGGGTGTGCACCGGCTTCAGGCCGTCCCTGACGTCAGGCAGCGCCCGGCCCACGATGACGGACATCGCATAGTCGATGTAGCTCCGCTGCATCTCGACCTGGATGTCGACCGGCTCCAGCCGGCCTCCGGGCCCCTCGGGCGGGGCCTGCGGCGTGTCCACGCTCACGCAGTTCTCTCCTTCACCATGCTCGCGGGCTCCTGCCGGTCATGGCGACTGGCAGGCGACCGCGAGCACGAACAGCCGGCGGCTGCGCGGTCAGTGACGTCTCACGGCGTCTGCGGCCCGCGCCGGCCGGCCTGGCAGCTAGATATCCAGGAACCTGACATCCTTGGCGTTGCGCTGGATGAAGGCCCGTCGGGCCTCCACGTCTTCGCCCATCAGCACGGTGAACAACTCGTCCGCCTGGGCGGCATCGTCCACCGTGATCAGCTTGAGCACCCGTCTGGCCGGGTCCATCGTCGTGTCCCACAGCTCTTTGGCGTTCATCTCGCCAAGGCCTTTGTAGCGCTGAATCCCGTCCCGTGGCCTGGGGTCCTTGCGGCCCTCGGCGATGCCCGCCTCGATCACCGCGTCCCGCTCCTTGTCGGAGTAGGCGTAACCGGGATCGTAGCCCCGGCCTTCCCACTTGATCTTGTAGAGCGGCGGCTGGGCCAGGTACACGTGCCCGGCCTCGATCAGCGGCTTCATGAACCTGAACAGCAGGGTGAGCAGCAGGGTGGCGATGTGCTGGCCGTCCACGTCGGCGTCGGCCATCAAGATGATCTTGTAGTACCGCAGCTTGTCGATGTCGAACTCGTCGTGGACGCCGGTACCGAGCGCGGTGATCAGCGCGTGCACCTCGTTGTTCTTCAGCACCCGGTCGATCCGGGCCTTCTCCACGTTCAGGATCTTGCCGCGAATCGGCAGGATGGCCTGGAACATCGGATCCCGGCCGGCCTTGGCCGAACCGCCGGCCGAGTCACCCTCGACCACGTAGACCTCGCACTGCTCGGGGTCGCCGGACTGGCAGTCGGACAGCTTGCCGGGCAGCCCCGCGCCGCCCATCGCGCTCTTGCGGGTCAGGTCCCTGGCCTGCCTGGCCGCGATCCTCGCCCGGGCCGCCTGGGTAGCCTTGATCACGATCGACTTGGCTTCGCCGGGATTGCGCTCGAACCAGTCCCGCAGGTGATCATTGCAGACCCGCTGGACGAACGACTTGGCCTCGGTATTGCCGAGCTTGGTCTTGGTCTGCCCCTCGAACTGCGGCTCTGCGAGCTTGACGTGGATGATCGCGGTGAGGCCCTCGCGGACGTCATCGCCGGTCAGGTTCTCGTCCTTGTCCCGCAGCAGCTTCTGCTCCCGCGCGTGCCGGTTGACGATCGTGGTCAGCGCGGCCCGGAAGCCCTCCTCGTGGGTACCGCCCTCAGCCGTGTTGATCGTGTTGGCGAAGGTGTGCACCGACTCGGCGTAGGAGCCGCTCCACTGCATCGCGACCTCGGCCGAGATGCCAGGCTCCTCGTCGCCGAACTCGATCACCGAGGCATGCACCGGCTCCTTAGACGCGTTCAGGTACCGCACGAAGTCCGCGATGCCGCCGTCGTAGCAGTAGCTGGCGACGTGCGGCTCGCCGTTCATGTGATCGGGCCGCTCGTCGGTCAGCGTGATGGCCAGGCCCCGGTTCAGGAACGCCATCTCCTGCAGCCGGCGCGACAGCATCTCGAAGGACCAGGCCGTCGTCTCGAAGATGTCCTCGTCCGGCCAGAACGTCACGATCGTGCCGTGGGCGTCGCTCGGCTCGCCCCGCACCAGCGGGGCAACCGGATCGCCGACCTTGTAGGACTGCCGCCACGCGTAGCCGTCCCTGCGGATCTCCACGTCCAGCCGGGACGACAGCGCGTTCACCACCGAGACGCCGACTCCGTGCAGGCCGCCGGAGACCGCGTACGACACCCCGTCGAACTTGCCGCCCGAGTGCAGCGTGGTCAGCACGACCTCGACCGCCGGCCGGTTCTCGACCGGGTGATTGTCCACCGGGATGCCGCGGCCGTTGTCGGCCACCCGCACGCCGCCGTCGGCGAGCAGGGTCACGTCGATCTGGTCGCATTCGCCTGCGAGCGCCTCGTCGACCGCGTTGTCGACAACCTCCTGGACCAGGTGATGCAGTCCGCGCTCGCCCGTCGATCCGATGTACATGCCAGGGCGCTTGCGCACCGCCTCGAGGCCCTCGAGGACCTTAATTGAGCGCGCGTCGTAAGACAACGGTCAGCTCCTCCAGAAAAGCGAGACACGGCACACGGCCGGGCGCCGCTCTTCCCCCACCGCAGCTGTCCCGGTACGCTTACCTATTTTACCTGGCCGCAACGTCCGTCTCAGCCGTACGGCGCAGGGCATTAGCCGTATGTGTCCCTTGGCCCCCGGCCGCCGCGCACCCGCCACTCGCCTGGTCGGCGCGACGGCCCGGCCGGCCCGCGCACCTTCACCCGCCGGACCGCGCCCTCGCCAAGCTCGGCGTTAAGCCTGCGGACCAGGTCGGCCGCGAGCAGCCGCAGCTGGGTCGCCCACGCGGTCGAGTCGGCGGTCACGGTCAGCTCGCCATCGGCCAGGCCGTCCGGCGCGGTGTGAGCGGCCAGGTCGGCGCCGACGATCTGCGCCCAGCGGCCGAACACAGACCCGGCCGCGACGGCGAGTTCCCAGCCGGTGTCGGTGATCAGGCCGTCGATGGCGGCGGCGAGCGGTGCCGGGTCTTCACGGCGCTCGCGCCTAGAGCGCGGCTTAGCCGCGGGCGATGAGGAACTGCTATTTTGTTTCGAAAAATTGCCCTCAGCCGGTGCCGGACGGCTCCCTCTGGCGATCGCATCGGCCTTCGCCCTGGCCAGAGCCGAGGTAGCCAGCGCCACCCGGTCGGCCTCAGCCGGCTGTCCGGTCAGTTCAGCGGGCATGACCGATCACCCCCTCCCGGTGTGGCTCATCCTGGTCCGACGCGTCGGCCGCGGCCCGCGCCGACGCTTCCCGGACGGCCGTCGCGCGCAAACCACTCAGCTCAGCCGGCACGGTCGATCACCCCGCTCGCGACCGTGTAGCTGACCCCGGCCAGCCGGGCCGGCACGTCGGCGGCGACCGCGGCGGTCACGAGTACCTGCTCGGCGGCCGACGCCAGCTCGGCGAGCCGTTCCCGGCGGCCTGCATCAAGCTCGGCGAAGACGTCATCGAGCATCAGGACCGGGTCCTCGCCGTCCGCCCTGAGCAGCTCGAAGGCCGCCAGCCGCAGCGCGAGCGCCATCGACCAGGACTCGCCGTGGCTGGCGTAGCCGCGGGTCGGCAGCTCGCCGATCCGCAGCTCGAGCTCGTCCCGGTGCGGGCCGACCAGGCAGACGGCCCGCTCAAGCTCGGCCCGCCTGACCCGCTCAAGCCCGGCCCGCATCGACTCGGCCAGCTCGGCAACTCCCGGTACCGCCGCAGTTTCGGGTGGCGCCACGGCGCCGGTCGGTGCGGCCTGTCCCGACGGCGGGCCTGCTTCAACCAGCCTGCCTGCGGCATCTGCAGGTGAGGCGGCGGCATTCGGCGATGTGGTACCTGAGCCGACCCGGACAGCTCCAGCGGCAGATAGCACCGTGGCATCGCGCGACTCTGTCGCGCCGCCCGACGGCACTGCTCTGGCGGGCCGCGCGGTTCCGGCTGACGTCGCCGTCAGCGGCGCAGCGGCACTGGCAGCGGCACTGTCAGACTGCGCCGTCGCGATCGGGGACGCGGCGAGCGGCGCGGTCGCGGCCGACGTAGCGGCTGCGGCCGAGGTAGCGGTCGCGGCCGAGGTAGCGGCTGCGGCCCCCGGCGTGGCCGCGGCGCCGGACTCCGTGGTCGCGCCCGGGGCCGCGCCGGGGACGTCGGTCTGATCGGAGTCGGGCACGGCCTGGCCGGTTTGGCGACCCGGGGGCTGACCTGGCCGTCGTGCGGGAGCGGCAGGCTGCGGCGGCCTGGCATGGTAGTGCGGGCTGGTTCCGGTATCCGAGTCGACCGGCTGACTGCTCCTGCTGCCCGAGCCCTGGCGGTAGGTCATCGAGACGCCGCGCGGGTCGGCGGAGACGTCGGCGTACGCGGAGGTCATCAGCGGGAGCAGGGCAGCGACCAGGCGGAGCCGGCCGGCGGTCAGCTCGGCGCCCGTGATGACCAGCTGCTCGTCCCAGATCTCAAGGCCAGCTGGCAGCCCGCGGCCGGCCGCGCGGGCGGACTTGAGCAGCGCGGTCCGCTGTTTAAGCACGCGCTCGTAGTCGGCCCTGACCGCGGCGTAGCGCGGTCGGCTGGCGACCAGCAGGTCGTCCAGGTATCTGCGGCGCTGATCGGGATCGCCCTTGACGATCGCGAGATCCTCCGGCGCGAACAGGACGCAGCGGAGCGTTCCGAGTGCGTCCCTGGGCCGGGGTACCGGGGCCCGGTTGAGCCTGACCCGGTTCGCCCGGCCCGGGTTGAGCTCGATCTCGACCAGGCTGTCCCTGGCAGCGCCGCTGATCGCGGCCCGCAGAATCGCCCGGTCGGCGCCGGCCCTGACCATGGCGCTGTCCGCGGACACCCGGTGGCTGCCGAAGGTGGCCACGTACCCGGCCGCTTCGATCAGGTTGGTCTTGCCCGCGCCGTTAGGGCCGGTGAACGTGGTGACTCCCGGCTCGAATGCGACATCCGCCGCCTGGTAGCAGCGGAAGTCGGTGAGCGCGAGCCTGGTCAGGTGCACATCTGCGGAGACTAGCCGTTGCCGGTGACGGTCAGCTCGCGACGCGGATCGGCATCAGCAGGTACCGGTAGTCCTGGCTGCCGTCCGGCCCTGGCTTTCCGGTGAGCAGGGCAGGCTTGCCCGGTTCCGTGAACGCGATCCTGGCGGTGTCTGAGTCGAGCGCGGCGAGTCCGTCGAGCAGATACTGCGGGTTGAACGCGATCGAGAGTTCGTCTCCGTCGAATCCGGCCTCGATCACCTCGTCGGCCTGCGCTTCGTCGCCGGTGCCTGCCTCCAGCGTCAGCTGGCCGGAGCTGAAGGTAAGCCGGACCGGCGTGTTGCGCTCGGCAACCAGCGCGACCCGGCGAACCGCTTCGACCAGCGTGCTGACGGTCAGCTCGGCAACGACGCTCACGGACGTCGGCATCAGCGCCTGCGTTCTGGGGAACTCGCCGCCGAGAAGCCTGGTGGTGGTGCGGCGGCCTGACCCCTCGAAGCCGATCATCCCGTCTCCGCCAGCACCCTGCTCGCCCGGCAGGGCCAGCGCGATCGAGACCTCGGCGGAGCTGGTCAGCGAGCGTGCCGTATCGGTCAGCGCCCTGGCAGGCACGAGCACCGCGGCCGTGAGGTCAGCCCTGGCCGGGTTCCAACGCAGCTCGCGAACGGCGAGCCGGTACCGGTCGGTCGAGATCATGGTCAGGTTGTCGCCATCGATCTCGATCCGCACCCCGGTCAGCGACGGCAGCGTGTCGTCGCGGCCGGCCGCTATGGCGGTCTGGCTGACGGCTGTGGCGAAGGCATCGCTGCCCACCGTGCCCGCCGCCGGCGGCATCTCTGGCAGCGACGGGTACTCTTCCTCGGGCATCGTGAGCAGGTTGAAGGTCGCGCTGCCGCAGGTCAGCACCGCCCGCCCGCCGTCCGAGACGATCTGCACCGGTCGGCCTGGCAGGCTGCGGCTGATCTCGGCGAGAAGGCGCCCGGAGACCAGCGCGCTGCCCGGGGCCTGCGTGACGACAGGAAGCCTCGCCTGAGCGGAGACGTCATAGTCAAAGCTTGAGAGGGTCAGTTCCTCATCCGAGGCATGCAGCCGCATGCCGGCCAGCACCGGCACGGTAGGCCTGGCCGGCAGTGCCCTGGCGGTCCATGCCACCGCATCGGCGAAGGCATCGCGTTCGATGAGGATCTGCACGGCAAGCCGCCTTTCGTTCTCGAGCCCCGGCGGAGCGGGCCGGCCCGGGCACCGCTGGCAGGCAGAGGTCAATTCGCAAGCCTAGCCGCCCGCGGGCTTGCTGGCCTGGCTTCGCGGTGGCCTGTGCGGTGCGGTAACCGGCCGTCGGCACCTCACGCGAAGCCGCGCGTGACCGGGGACGCTACTTGGCTCTTGGTCTGAGTGAAGAAGAAAGAAGTAGTCGTCATAGGCACGGTGGACGCTGGGGACAGGCTCGTTGGGGCAGGTCAGCCGGGAGATTCTGTGCACAGCCCGAGTGGACGAAGCCAGTGGCGCCGCTGCCGGGCTGTGGACGAGCGAGCCGGCCCGGCCCTGCTCGCGGGCAGTTACCCCCTGGGTAACCCCAGGATCGCCGGGGCTGTCCCGAGGTAATCCACAAGGTCATCCACAGCCTGTGTGTACGGAAAGTGATGCCGGGCAGCGTTGTGTGAGTGCTTGGCTACGCTATGTGTCCAAACGGTTATGCCGACGGCACCTGCCGCGTTGCTGCCTGTGGTCGCGTCGGCAGTGGTCAGGTCGGCAGCGCTTGCTGCTTGATCCTGTTGGTCAGCTCGGTGACCTGGTTGTAGATCGAGCGGCGTTCGGCCATCAGGGACCTGATCTTGCGATCAGCGTGCATGACCGTGGTGTGATCCCGGCCGCCGAACTGCTGGCCGATCTTGGGCAGCGACAGGTCGGTCAGCTCCCGGCAGAGGTACATCGCGATCTGGCGGGCGGTGACCAGGACCCGTGAGCGGGATGTGCCGCACAGGTCGTCGATAGATAGCCCGAAGTAAGACGCGGTCTGGCCCATGATCGTGGCGGCGGTGATCTCCGGGCCCTGTGCCTCGGGGATGAGATCCTTCAGCACGAACTCGGCGAGCTGGAGGTCGACCGTCTGCCGGTTCAGGCTGGCGAACGCGCTGACCCGGATCAGCGCGCCCTCAAGCTCCCTGATGTTGGTGGAGATGCGGCTGGCGATGTACTCCAGTGCCTCCGGCGGCGCGTTGAGGCGGTCCTGCACGGCCTTCTTGCGCAAGATGGCGATCCTGGTCTCGAGCTCGGGCGGCTGGATGTCGGTCAGCAGGCCCCACTCGAACCTGCTGCGCAGCCGGTCTTCGAGCGTCACCAGCCGTTTCGGTGCCCGGTCGCTGGAGATGACGATCTGCTTGCTGGCGTTGTGCAGCGTGTTGAAGGTGTGGAAGAACTCCTCCTGCGTGCCTTCCTTGTTCTCCAGGAACTGGATGTCGTCGACCAGCAGGATGTCGACGTCACGGTAGCGGCGGCGGAAGCCGTCCTGCTTGCCGTCCCTGATCATGTTGATGAAGTCGTTGGTGAACTCTTCCGAGCTGACGTAGCGGACGCGGACGCCCTGATAAAGGCTCTGCGCGTAATGCCCGATGGCATGCAGCAGATGGGTCTTGCCGAGGCCGGAGTCGCCGTAGATGAAGAGCGGGTTGTACGCCTTGGCCGGTGCCTCGGCGACCGCGACCGCGGCCGCGTGCGCGAACCTGTTGCTCGACCCGATGACGAACGTCTCGAAGGTGTACTTCGGGTTGAGCCTGGTCTGGGTCGGCCGGGCGGTGCCGTGACCTGGCAGGTGGGCGGTGCCAGCAGCGCCCAGGGCCGCGCCGGAGGCCGGCCGGCCGATGCCCAGCGGAGTTCCTGGGTCGGCGCCGTTGGCCGCGGATGCTCCGACCGCGTGGCCGTCCTGCGCTGGAAGCGTGGGCGGCAGGTGCGGAAGGCCCGCGGGGCCCGGCTGGAGCGGAAGCTGTCCGGGCGATCCGGGCAGTCCCTGCCTGGCCGGGTGGCCCGGTCCGCCGTCGAACTGTCCGTCGGGGTGCGCCATCTGCCCTAGATGGCCGGACGGGGGCAGCATCGAGGCAGGGCGGCCGTCTGGGCCGTCGGGGGTGGCGCCGAACGGCATCCTGATGCCTAGCGGCTCGGGGGCGCCCTGCGGCTCGTCGGCTGACGGCAGCGTCGCGGTGACCGCCGGATCGATGATCACGGCAAGCGAGATGCTGCGGCCGAGCTCGCGAGAGAGGGCGTTGGTGATCAGCGCCCTCAGCCGGTTCTCAAGCTGGTCTTTGGCGAACTCGTTGGGGGTTGCGATCAGTGCCGTGTTCTCGACCAGGCCGAGCGGCCTGGTCAGCTGGAGCCAGGCCCGCTGGTAGGGCTCGATCTGCGTCTCGGCGAGGTCGTTCAGCGACCGGGCCCAGATTTCGGCGAGGTCTGGTTCACTCATCGGCCGATCACCTCGGGCCCCCCACATCGTGTTCAACAGGTTTTTCCACAGCATGTGCAACGCTGCACCGCGCCACGGCGAGCTACGTCGCGGCCAGCGGTGCCGCTGAATCCGCACAGACCGGCAGAGCTTTCCACAGCCTAGGGGTGGTGCCGCGGGCCTGTTCGGCAAACGGGGAGGGTCGGGCCGCGGCTGGCCCCGCCGGTTTGACCCGGGACGGTCAGTACGCGTAGCGTTCGTTAGTCGGGCCACTCCGGCGGCGTTGAACGCTGCGCGCTAGTCTCGCCGGTTGATGGAGGCCCGAGATCTCCGACCCGTTACCTGGAGTTTTCTGTGAGCAAGCGCACGTTCCAGCCGAATAATCGCCGTCGCGCGAAGACGCACGGGTTCCGGCTGCGCATGCGCACCCGGGCCGGGCGCGCAGTGCTGGCCGCGCGGCGCCGCAAGGGCCGTGCGCGGGTCAGCGTCTGAGCGGCGCGGGCTCGGCCGAAGCGGCTGTCGCAGTGCTTGCCGCCCGGCGGTGACGGGCCATGCTGCCGGCAGCCGCGCGGATGCGCCGTCGGCTGGAGTTCAAGGCGGCGGTCCGCGATGGCAGCCGGGTCGGCCGAGCGCTGCTGGTCGGGCACCTGCTGGTGCGGCAGGGTACCGGTGAGCCCGCCAGGGTCGGCTTCGTCGTGAGCCGTGCTGTAGGCCCTGCGGTGGTGCGTAACCGGGTCCGCCGACGGCTCCGGCACCTGGTCTTGGGGTATCTGCATTCACTGCCTGGGGGTAGCCTGCTTGTGTTGCGCGCTAATCCCCGGGCCGCGACGGCAAGCCAGGCGGACTTGGCCGCTGAGCTGGACCTGATACTAGGTGCACTGCTTCGGCGGCAGGGTGGTGCGGTGTGACAGAACCGAGCGAGGCAGGTACGTGCCAGGCCAGGCGGCAATCTGCCCTGACACGGCTGCTTGTCATACTGATCTCAGGCTACCGGCGTTTCGTCAGCCCGTTGCTCGGTCCGCGCTGCCGGTTCTACCCGTCCTGCAGCGCCTATGCGCTGGAGGCGGTCCAGTTGTTCGGCGCGGGCCGTGGCAGCTGGCTGGCGCTCCGGCGGCTAGCCCGCTGCCATCCGTTCCACCCAGGAGGGCTCGACCCGGTCCCTGCCGTGCGGCCGGAAGGCGGCGGGCAGGCACCGGCGGAGGCCAACGCCGCTGATCGACGAGCAAGGGAACTGGCAAGTGGGTAGCATCTTCAACCCGATCGACGACGCTGTCGCCTGGATCATCACGCACATTTACAACGTGCTCGGGCCTATTTTCGGGCCCGCCAGCGGCCTGACCTGGGTCCTGTCGATCGTGTTCCTCGTCGTGCTGATGCGGCTGATCATGGTGCCGCTCTTCATCAAGCAGATGCACACCCAGCGGGCCATGACCGCGCTGACTCCGAAGATCACCGAGCTTCGCAAGAAGTACAAGGGTGACAAGGAGACGCTCAACGCCGAGACGATGAAGCTCTACCAGGAGGCCGGCGTCAATCCGCTGATGGGCTGCCTGCCCGTCGTGCTCCAAATGCCGATCTTCTTCGCCCTGTTCAGCGTGCTGCGGCAGATCGCTGACTGGACACCCAAGCAGCCGGGCGGCCTGAAGTATCACCTGACCATCCCGATGGTGAACAACGCTCATCACGCTTACATCTTCGGTGCCACCATCGCCGACAAGTTCTTCGCGTCGTCGGTGAGCGTCAAGGTCGTGATCGGCGCCGCTGTCCTGCTCAGCATGGGGACTACCTACCTGACCATGCGGCAGAGCATGAAGCGCGGCATGATGCCGACTGGCTCGGACAGCCCGATGGGCCAGTCGCAGAAGATGATGGTCTACATCATGCCGCTGTTCGCCCTGACCGGTCTGATCTGGCCGTTCGGCCTGGTCCTGTACTGGGTGACGACGAACCTGTGGACGCTCGGCCAGCAGTACGTGCTGCTGCGCAGGTATCCGATCGGCGCGGCAGCCATGGGTCCCGATGGCAACAAGCCGATCGGTGGCACCGCAGGCACGGCCAGGCCGTCCAGCGGAGCCGGCGGGACGACCGGGAGCAAGGCGGCTGGCGGCGGCGGAAAGACGGGCGACGCCCGGACGGCCGGCGGCAAGCCTGGCTCGGCTGGCTCGGGCGGCCGTGCGGCGAACTCGAACGGAAGGCCTGCCTCGGCCGGCTCGGGCAAGCCGGCTGGCACCGGGGGTGGCAAGGCCAGGCCGGGCAGCCCGGCAGCAGGTCGCCCGGCGGCGGACGGCATCGCGGGCGCGGGTTCAGCGAACGGGCATGGATCGGCGGCGTCGAACGGCGGAGTGCTCCGAAGATTCGGCAAGGGCCGTTCTGAGCCGGAGGCGCCTGCGCCGGTCGAGCCCGAGGTTAAGCTCGTCAGGCAGCAGCGTCAGCGGCAGTCACGCAGCAAGCGTTCCGGCAAGCGCTGAGGAGTCCGGGTGCCGGCCTGCGGGCCGGGTGCCGTGCTGATCGATGGCGTGTACCGACGTAGGAGGATCTTGTCGTGAGCCAAGGGGAAAATGTGCTCGCTGAGCCGCAGCAGGACGTGCCGGGCGAGCTGGCCGATTCGGACCGCGCCGAGGTTCCGGCCGATGTTGCGGCCGACGTCGCCGAGAGCGCCGAGCCGGATGACGCGGCCGAGCCGGATGACGCGGCCGAGCCGGGTGTGGCGGATCTTGAGCTTG
>Ga0209415_10011413_pt1 | contig 14966 bp, 13 predicted proteins | sample PeaSoiSIISIP2007_FD_187696 | JGI IMG/M metagenome (GOLD analysis project Ga0209415, IMG submission 187696) | Peat soil microbial communities from Weissenstadt, Germany - SII-SIP-2007 (SPAdes) (version 2) | ecosystem: Environmental > Terrestrial > Soil > Wetlands > Peat | place: Germany...
TCGTGACCTCCTCTTCCTTGACCCCCAATTGCTCGGCGACGATCTTCTTGACCCTCTCTTCCACGCTGCTCATCGTTATTTCGTCCTCTGTGGCGCCAACGCGTATCCCGCTCGCGGCGAGGTGACGGGTCCCTCCCCACCTGTCGCGTGGACGCCGCATTTTATGGGAAACCCCGGTCCCCCGCCATCGAACAGATCATGAATAAATTCAACTACTTAATCGCAGAGCCACTTATTGCATGTGCATTCCGCCATTGACTGACAGGGTTTCGCCGGTCACGTAGGCGCCCGCCGGGGAGGCGAGATAGAGCACGGCGCGGGCGATATCCTCCGCAGTCCCGAACCGGCCAAGCGGGATCTGACTCGCGACGGCGGCGCGCTGCTGGTCCGTGAGGGCGCGGGTCATGTCCGTGTCGATTAACCCTGGCGCCACGACGTTGCAGGTAATGTTTCGCGAGGCGACCTCGCGGGCCAGCGTCTTCGTGAATCCGATGATGCCGGCCTTGGCCGCCGCGTAGTTCGCCTGGCCGGCGTTGCCCATCAGCCCGACGACCGAGGCGATGCTGATGATCCGGCCGCCGCGCGCCTTGATCATGCCGCGGAGCACCGCCTTCGAGAGCCGAAAGACGCTCGACAGGTTCGTCGCAAGGACCAGATCCCAGTCCTCCGGCTTCATCCGGAGCAAGAGTCCGTCGCGGGTGATTCCGGCGTTGTTGACCAGTATCTCGACCGCCCCCTCGTGCGCCTCGATGTCGGCGAGCGCCCCCTCGACACTGCCGGGATCGGCGACATCGAGCATCAGCCCACGCCCCTTCAGCCCAGCCGCGGCGAGTGCGTGGGTGATCAGCGCGGCGCCTTTCGCAGTGGTTGCCGTCCCGACCGCCCGTGCGCCGGCGTGGGCGAGCGCCATCAGGATCGCGCTGCCGATGCCACGCGAGGCGCCCGTCACCAGCGCGAGCTTGCCGTCGATTCGGAACGGGTCCACCGGGTTCGTCATCCGAGTCTCCTCACTTGATCGACTCCGCCAGGCTGTCGGGGCCGTCGATTGCGAGCATCGCGATCTCCTTGCGGCGGTCGATCCGCCGATTGAGCGCGGTCAGCACCTTGGCCGGCCCGCACTCGACGATGCGTGTCGCGCCGTTCCGGATCATGTCGGCGACCGTGTCCGACCAGCGGACCGGGTTCGACAGCTGCTCGACGAGATTGGCGCGAATGGCCTCTGGCGAATCGTGGCGCCGCAGCGCGATCGCATACACCGGCCAGCGCGGGGTCTTCACGGCGAGATCCGCGAGGCGTTCGCGGAACCGCTCGCCGGCCGCCCGCAGCAGCGAGCTGTGCGCCGGGACGCTGACCGGCAGCAGCAGCGCGCGTTTCGCGCCGCGCGCCTTGCAAGCCTCGATCGCGCGGTCGACGGCGGCGGCATCGCCCGCGATGACGAGCTGCCCGGGCGAGTTATAGACGGCAGGTTCGACGACCGCGCCCTGAGAGGCCTCGACACACGCCGCCTCGACTTCGCGATCCTCGAGCCCGAGGATCGCCGCCATGGCCCCCTGCCCGGCCGGCATCGCCTCCTGCATCACGCGGCCCCGGAACTGCACGACGCTGACCGCATCCTCGAAGCTGAGCGCCTCGGCACAGGCGAGTGCCGTGATCTCCCCGAAGCTGTGGCCCGCGAGCATCGCCGGTGCCGGCGCTCCTTTTGCCTGCCACACGCGCCACACCGCGACGCCGGCCGTGAGGATCGCCGGCTGGGTCCGCTCGGTCGCGTTCAGCAGGTCCTCCGGCCCGTTCTGGGTGAGCTGCCACAGGTCGTAGCCCAGCACCTCGGACGCGACCGCGAATGTCGCGTGCACCTCGGGCTCCGCCGCGGCGAGCGCACTCAGCATGCCGATGGACTGGGAGCCCTGCCCGGGAAAGACGACCGCCAGCGACACGTGTGTCCCCCCGAAAAATCGCGATTATAGCGAGCGTCGCCAGACCCGGAGCCCAAGTGCGGCCAGCAGGCCCGCGAGCGCGCCGTAGCGATGGGCGGCCGTGACCACCGGCAGCGTCGCGCCGACGATGCCTGACAGTGGGCCCTGCACGCTCTCGAACCCGAGTTTCGCCGCCAGCGGCGCGAGCGTCACGACCGACTCGAGCGGCCAGCGCTTCCAGCACGCAACCGCGGCACCCGCCCAGACGCCGTGCAGGACCCCCGAGAGCCCGAGGTACCAGCTCACGTTCGGCTCGAGGAACCACAGCCCGGCACTCACTCCGAGCCCGGAGGCGAGCGCGATTCCAAGCCAGTCGCGGCCGCGCGCATCGGCCGCATACAGCCACCACAAGAGCGCAAGGCCGCCGACGTTCAGCGCGAGGTGCGTCGCGTCGTAGTGCACCAGATGGCAGCCGAGCAGCCGCCACCACTCGCCCGCCGCGATTGCGGCCCGCTGATAGCGCAGAGCATTTGCGGCGGCCGGTCCGAGCGCGTGTGTGGCGAGGAGCACCGCCGTGGCGATCGCGAATGCACTCGCCCGCCGGGCGTGCCATCCGGCGCGGAACTTTGCGAGGCGCGCGGCCGTCAAAACGATGCAGCCCTTCTGTTACAATTTAACGTTATTTCTGCCTGCCGGAGTCTAGCTCATGCCCGCAGCCGTCCGGTCCCTGCACGCCGCCAAGTCCGCGCGGGGCTTCACGCTGATCGAGATCATGGTGGTGGTGGTGATTCTGGGGATCCTGGGTGCGCTGGTCGCGCCGCAGATTCTCGGCCGCCTCGATGAGGCCCGGGTGACGAAGACCAAGAACGATCTGCGTCTCTATGAGAGCGCCCTCGACCTGTACAAGATGGACAACTTCAAGTACCCGACCACCGATCAGGGCCTGCAGGCCCTCGTCACCAAGCCGAACGATCCGAATCTGAAGAACTGGCGCGTGGACGGTTACGTCAAGCAGGTCGTGCAGGACCCGTGGGGCCATGACTACGTGTACGTGTCGCCGGGCGCCAACGGCCAGGCCTACGACCTCTCCTCGCTCGGCGCCGACGGCCAGCCCGGGGGCCAGGGCATTGACGCCGACATCAGCGTCCACGACCTGAAGTAATCGACCGCCCCCCACCACCACAGGTTCGCCCGGTGCGCGTCGTCTCCCCGATCGGACGTCGCGGCGGCTTCACGCTGCTCGAGGTCATGGTCGTCGTCGTCATCATCGCGATCCTGACAACGATCGCGGTGCTGTCGGTCGGCGTGCTGGGCTCGGACCGCGAGCTCGATTCAGAGGGTGATCGGTTCACCGACGTGATCGCCGCCGCAACCGAGCAGGCACAGCTCGAAGGCCGTGACTACGGAATCTGGTTCGGCGCGACGCGCTATGAGGTGCTGACCTACGAACAGTTGGGCCAGACCTGGCAATCGGTCGTCGACGACCGGCTCTACCAGTCGCATGAGTTGCCGGCGGGCCTCGCGATGCGCCTCGAGATGGAGGGCCGGCCGATCACGCCGGCCAGCGAGGTGCCCGGAATCGCGCGCGTCCCGCAGGTGCTGCTGTACGCGAGCGGCGACGCCTCGCCCTACAGCCTGACGCTGTCGCGCGACGGCTCACAGTCGAAGTGGATCGTCGCCGGCCAGGGCGACGGCACGCTCGTCATCGCACACCCGGAAAGCGCGCCATGATTCGCGGCCGAGGCTTCACACTGATCGAGGTACTGGTCGCGCTTGCGGTCGCCGCAATAGGTCTCGCCGCTGTCTTGGATGTCGTGACCAACGCCGCGCGCAACTCGACTTACCTCCACGACAAGACCATCGCGAGCTGGATCGCGCTCAACCAGATCACGCAGATTCGCCTGGGTGCGACGCTGCCGTCGGTCGACAAGACGAGCGGCGACCTCGACTTCGGCAACGACAAGTGGAAGTGGCAGCAGACGATCACGCAGACCGAAGTGCCCGGCATGCGCCGCATCGACGTCAGCGTGCGCCACGCTTCGGATCCGGACGACGTCGCGATCGCGACCGTGACCGGGTTCGTCGGCCGCACGCAGACCGCAACGCAGTCCACCGGCATCACCTGGGATCTGGCCGTCGGAGCCACACGGTGAGGCGCGCGTTCAGGTGTTCGGGATTCACGCTGATCGAGGTGCTGGTCTCGGTGTTCCTGCTGGGCGTGCTGTCGGCTTTCGCCTACGAGACGCTGAACTATGTCCGCCGGTCGCGCGAGGCGACCGCGGCCGCCTTCGACCGCACCCGAAACCTCGAGCTCGCGGTGCACGCGCTGGTGACCGACTTCGAGCAGCTCGAGCCGCGCCCGGTGCGCGACCTGCTGGGTGTGGCGGTGGAGCCGGCACTGCTCGCCGACCCGCGCACGACCAACGTCGCGACCTTGACACGCGGCGGCTGGCCCAATCCCGCCGGGCTGCCGCGCGGCACGCTGCAGCGCGTGACCTACCGGCTCGACGGGACGACGCTGATTCGCCAATACCTCACCGTGCTCGACGCCACGCTTGCCAATCCGCCGGTGCAGCGCGAGCTCCTGAAGGGCGTCAAGTCGATCAAGATCCGCTACATGGACGCGTCGCGGACCTGGCAGGACCAGTGGCCGCCGCTCGTAGCCACCACCGCGACCAACGCCGTGCCACAAAGCGTGCGCCCGATCGCGGTCGAGATCACCCTCGAGCTCGAAGACGCCGGCACGATCGTGCGGCTCGTCGAGATGCCCGGATGAGGCGCGCACGGGGCGTCGCGCTGATCATCGCGCTCGTCGTGGTTGCGCTGGCGACGATCCTCGCGACCCGGATCGGCGCCCACAGCGCGCTCGACCAGCGCCGCGGCGCCAACCTGCTGGCGCAGGACCAGGCCTTCGAGGTCGCGCTTGGCGCCGAGACCTGGGCGATGGAGGTGCTGCACGACTCCGCCGCGGCCAGCAAGCGCGACTCGCTCGACCAGCCCTGGGCGACGCCGCTGCCGCCGATCCCGATCGATGGCGGCTCGGTGCAGGGCCAGCTCGAGGACATGCAGGGAAGGTTCAACCTCAACAACCTCGTCACGGCCACCGGCGGCAAGAACCAGGTGGCGTTCGACCAGTTCGGCCGGCTGCTCGCGGCGCTGCAGCTCGAGCCCAAGTGGGCATCGCTCGCGCTCGACTGGATCGACCCCGATACGGTCGTCGAAGACTCCGACGGCGCCGAGGACGGCGTCTACCTCGGCATGAGCCCTCCGTACCGGACCGCGAACCGCCCGATCACGAGCACCAGCGAACTGCTCGCCTTGCCTGGATTCGGGATCGAGCGTTACCGGCGGCTCGCGCCGTACGTCGCGGCCCTCCCGGTCGGCACGCAGCTCAACGTCTGCACGGCCTCGGGACTCGTGCTCGACACGCTCGCGCCGGGGCTCTCGGCCTTCGGGCAGGATCCCCAGCAGCTCGCCAACAACCGGACCAAGGGTTGCTTTCCGTATCGCACCGACGTGCAGGCGGCGCTCTCCCCGCTTGTCACGGCACCCGGTCAGCTGCAGACGATCGTGAACGGACTGTCCGAGTCGACGCAGTGGTTCCGGGCGACGACGATCGTCAGTATTGGCACTACCCAACTCACGCTGTACAGTCTGATCGAGCGCAATCCCGGGGGTTATGCCCGCGTCATCCTGCGTACCCTGGGCACCGAGTGATCCATGGCTGAATCCTTCGTCCTGCGCTGTCCGGTGCCAGGCGCCTCTGCCGACGAGGCCGAGTGGCTCAGCGTCGATGCGAGCGGGGCGCGTATCGGCGAGCCCGAGCGGGGCACGCTCGCCGCCGCGGCCGCCGCCGTTGCCGGCCGCCGGCTGATCGTACTGGTGCCGGGCGAAGACGTTGCGCTGTCGGCCCCGGAGCTCCCCGCGCGCGGCGCCGCGAAGCTGCTCAGGCTCGTCCCGTTCGCCCTCGAGGAGCAGCTTGCCGCCGACGTCGAGACGCTGCACTTCGCGATCGGCCGACAGGGGAGCGATCGGCGCGTGCCGGTGGCAATGGTGGAGCGCGCGCAGCTGGCCGGCTGGCTCGTGCGCCTTGCCGGCGCGGGCCTGAGCCCCGCGGCGTTCTATCCGGACTCGCTGCTCGTACCGGACAATCCCGGCCACGTCGTCGTGCTGATCGATGCCGGCAGAGTCATCGTCAGACGGCCGGGCGCGCTGCCGCTGGTGCTCGACGCCGATCCGCTGGACACCGCGCTCGCGCTCGCCGGCCTCGAGCCTGCGGCGACCTCCGCGATCACCGGAGAGCATCTGCTCGTGTATGCCAGCACCGCCGACTGGCGGAGCCACCGGGCGGTCATTGAAGCGCTGCGCGATTCGGTTGCGAGTCTCAACGTGCAGCTGCTGCCGCATGGCCCGCTGCCGCTGCTCGCCTCCACCGCCGTCACCGCGCCGCCCTGGAGCCTGCTGCAGGGCGAGTTCGTCGCGCGCGGCCAGGGGCTTGCCGGCGAATGGCCGCGATGGCGCCTGGCGGTGTCGCTGTTGGCGGCATTCCTGCTGCTGCACGTCGCGACACTCGGTGTCGACTACTGGCGGGTGCACCGCGAGGAGGTCGCGGTCGACCAGCAGCTGCGCGCCGCTGCCGCCGAGGCGCTGCCGAACATCCAGAACATCAGCCGCCTGCCGAGCGTGCGGCTGGCAGTCGAGAGCCGCCTGCGTGCAACCCGCGCCGTCCTCAGCGAGGGCCTGCTCGGCACGCTCGGCGCGCTCGCCGCGGCGACGAGCGCAGCTCCCGGCACGCTGATCGAATCCCTGAGCTATCGCGACGGCACCACCGACCTCACGGTCGATGCGCCCGACGTCGGCGCGCTCGACCGGCTGCGCGAAGCCGCCAAGGGTCGCGGCTTCGATGCCCAGCTGCAGGGGGCCGCGCAGCGCGACGCTCGCTACCAGGGGCGGCTGCAGCTGAAGGGTCCTCGGTCATGAGCGCACCCGAATCGACGGCCGCCGCCCGCATCGAGGCCTGGTACGCAGGGCTCAGCCCGCGCGACCAGCGGGTGGTGCGCATCGGCGGAATCGTTGCGACGGCACTCGTCGTGGTCGTGGCGGTGCTGCAGCTGCATACCGCGGTCAACCGCGTCGAAAAACGCGTCGCCACCAAGCGCGCCGACGTCGCGTTCATCTCGAGCGTGCTGCCCGAGCTGCGTGCCGCGCCGCTGCCGCAAGGCACCGGACAGTCGCTGGTGACGGTCATCGACCGCACGACGCGGGATGCCGGGCTCGGGGCGAACCTGCGCGGCACCGAGCCGAGCGGTCCCTCGGGGGTGCGCGTGCGCCTCGAAGGCGCCGCCTTCGACACACTCGTGACCTGGCTGCTCAAGGTCGAGCGGGAATATGGGCTCGCAGTCCAGGCAGCGACGCTCGAGAAGACCGATTCCCCCGGCCGGGTCAACGCCAGTTTCACGTTCGCATCCGGCTGAGCGATGCGCCAGCGCACGCTGATCGCGGTCGTCGGCGGCCTGGTGTTCGTCGGCGTCGCCGTCGCGACGCTGCCAGCGTCGCTGTTGGTGAGCCGGTTACCGCCGGACCTCAAGGCGGATGGTGTCAGTGGCTCGATCTGGAGCGGCAGCGCCGATGCGATACGGCTGCGCGGCACGCCGCTCGGCGCCATCAACTGGACGGCCGACCCGGCCGCGCTGCTGCAGGGGCACCTCGATTACCAGATCGATCTGAGCCGGCCCGATGGCTTCGTGCGCGGCCGGGTTGCGACGAGCTTTGGCGACGGGCTGGTCGGCGAGAACATTGCGCTCGAGCTGCCGGTCACGGCGCTGAACCCCGCCGGCGCGAACAACGCCTGGCAGGGAAATCTCAAGGGCACCGTCCGACACGTGCGGATCGTCGACGGGTGGCCAACGACGCTCGCCGGCGTGTTTACGCTGTCAAACCTCAAACCGCCGGGCGCCGAACAGGTCGTCGGCACGTTCGCGATCGAATTCGACCCGCGGGCCAGCACGCCCGTACAGCTGGTCGGCAGGGTCAGCGACGTCGACTCCCCGCTGCTGGTGCGCGCCCAGCTGATCATCCGGCGCGAACGAAGCTATGTGCTCGACGGCGACGTCACGCCGAAGCCGGGCGCGCCGCCCGACGTTGCGCGGGCGGTCGCGTTCCTCGGCGCGCCCGACTCCTCGGGTCGCCGCCAGTTCCAGATCACCGGGACGTTCTGAGTGGATCGCCGTGCGGTGGCGCACCGCACCCGGCGCCCCGCCGCCCCGGCTGCTCAGCCGGCCGGCTCCGCCACGGCCACCCACTCGCGCCAGGCGGCGTGCAGCGGGAAGTAGAGTCCGAGGCGAATCGCCCGCCCCGGATCGCGTGCGTCGAGCAGCCGTGCATAGCTCTCGAGCTGCGGGGCGTAGCGCTGCCGTTCCTGGTCGAGGAACGCCTCGAGGTCTGTGCCCTCGTGCACGCTCGTCTTGAAGTCGACGATCCAGCGGATGCCGGCGGCATCGACGAAGGTCCGGTCGATCCGCGAGGCCGCGACCTGACCGGCGCGCATGCTCGACAGGTCCAGCTCGCTCATCGCATCCGTGTGCGACGCATCGAACAGCCAGCGGCCGCGCGGATCGGCAAACGTCGCCGCGAGTGCCCGGTGCACGCGCTCGACTGACATCGCAAGCTGCTCATCGCCGACGCCGAGCTCGAGCAGCCGGCGGCGCCACGTATCCCGTCTGCGGTCCAGACCCGCGGCGAGCGCATCCGGCGACATGAACGCCGCGCGCTCGAGCTCCTCGTGCACGACCGTGCCTGCGTGGCGCGCGGCGGCCGTGACCCACTCGAACTCGAACTCCGAGGGGCCCGGGGGCCGCGGTGGATCGGCGAGCGGCAGCAGTGCCGGCGCCGGCGGCGGCGCCGTCCAGCCATCGGCGAGGCGCATCAGTCGCGGTGCTTTGCCGCCGGCCGGCCTCGCGGGGATCGCCGCGGCGGGCAGGCGCTCGCGTCTCGCGTGAGCCTCGCGCGCGATCGCCGGCCACAATGTCGCGAGCAGGCTGCCGCGGGCAGGTGCGCGAATCTCCTGCTCCGGACCGGCGACGGTCCTGACGTGCCCGACGAGATACAGCCGCTCCTTCGCGCGAGTCGCTGCGACGTACAGGAGCCTGCCGAGCTCGAACTCGGCGCGCTCCTGCTCGAGCGCCTTGAGCCACGCCTCGAGCGACTCGAATGACTGCGACCGTGCCCGGTGCGGCGCGAGCACCAGCGCGGGACCCCGGTCATTGCGTGCGAACTCGAGCCAGCGCAGCAGCCGCCCCTGCTCGCCGCGCGTCAGGCGCCCGAGGCCGGTCAGAATCACGACGTCCCACTCGAGTCCCTTGGCCCGGTGCACGGTCAGCAGCTGCGGTGCGTGCTCCGCACCCGGCTCCGGCGCGGCGTACAGGTCATCGAGCGCCGCGTCGAGCTGCGCCGGGTCCTCGAGGTCGCCGCTGCTCTCGAGGTCGTCTAAGCGCGCGAAGAAGCTCGCGGCATTGTCGAGGTCGGCAGGCGCGGCGAGCGTCGCGGGACCGCCGAGCGCGATCCAGGCGGCCTCGACGCACTCGGCAAGCGGGCGCCGGCCACGATCGGCGAGTGCCGCATCGAGGACCTGTCGCACGCTCGCGAGCCGCGCGCGCGGCCCCGGCTCGAGTCGCTCGACGCGCGCCGCATCGTGCATCAGCTGCCAGATCGTCGCATCCGGTGCATCGCCTGCAAGCTCCCACAGCGACTCGAGGCCGAGCCCGCACCAGGGGGCGCGCAGGCAGGCGAGCCAGGCGATGCGGTCGGCCAGATGCGCGAGCGCACGCGTGAGCGAGATCAGGTCGCGCACTGCGAGCCGGTCGGCGAGCGGCACGAGGTCGACGCCCTGAAACGGCGCGCCGCAATCGCGCAGCTCAGCTGCCACCGCCGACAGCGGCTGCCGGGCCCGGCCGAGCACCGCGATTGAGGTTTCGGGGTTGCGCCCGCGTTCGGCGGCGACGATGCGGGCGACCCGCGCCGCCTCATCGGCTGGTGAGGCGTCCTCAAGAATGCACAGCTCGACGCCGGAGGAGAGTTCGGGCGGGCGCACGGCGCGGGACGGCGAGTACCTGACCGCGCCGCGAGCCAGCTCCTCGCGCGCAGGCAGCACGGCGCCGAATGCCCCGTTCACCCAGTCGACGAGCGCCGGGCGCGAGCGGAAGTTCGCGACGAGCGTCAACGCCTCGAGTGGCACGCTGCCGAGCCCTTGCTCCCTGATCCTCAGGAACAGCCCGACGTCGGCGCCGCGAAACAGGTAAATCGACTGCATCGGGTCGCCGACCAGGAACAGCGTGCGGCCGTCGCCCCGCTGCCATCCGCCGGTCAATCGTCCGAGCAGCTCGACCTGCGCGGCGGAGGTGTCCTGGAATTCATCGACCAGAATGTGCTGCAGCCGGTAGTCGAGCTCGAGCGTCAGGTCGGACGGCTCCTCCGGCGAGCCGAGCGCCTCGAGCGCCGACTGCTGGACCGCAGAATAGTCGACGGCGCCTTCCTCGACGAACACCGTGCCCAGCCGTGCGGCCGCGGCCACCAGGACGTGGTGGAGCGCGGCGAGCACGCGCCACTGCGCCTCCCCGTAGCGGGGCGACGGAAGCCGCGCGACTTCGGCCAAGGCAGCTTCGAGGTCCGGAAGTCCTGCGAGATCTTCGAGCAGCGCCTTGAACGCCGTCTTATCGGACTTGGCCTTGGGAGGGAATCCTTGGCGCGTGTCGACGCTCTTGCGAAAGCGCCGCTGCTGGGTGAGCAGCAGCGTGGTGAGCGCCTGCCAGGCGGGCAGCTGCGCGGGCCCGGGACTCAACCCGCCGGGACCTTCGGCCGCAGCAAGCATGCGCCATCCCGGCTCCACCGATGCGAGGCGCCCCGCCGCGGCCCGCGCGAGCGGCCAGAGCCGGGCCGCGCTGTCCGCCGGCAGCATCGCCGCGGCCCGCGACAGGGAGGCCGTCACCAGCGCGCCGAGCGCATCCTCGAGCGCCGCGCGCAGGCCCGCATCGGGCGTCGCCGATGCCGCCGGCAGCACGAGCTTCAGCCACCGGTCGCGAAACTCCAGCATGGTCGCGAGCAGCGGCTCGAGCAGATCGACCTCGTTGTCCAGGTGCTCGAGCACGATCGCGAGGCTGTCGGCGAGCGCCCCGCCCGCGTCCAGCTCCGCGAGCGTGCGGCGCGCGGCCCGCGCATACAGCTCCTTCGGCCGCTGGCTGACCGCGAGGCTCGCGCCGGCCCGCGACAGGATCGGCAGGCGCGCCGCGAGCCAGTGGTTCAGCGAGTCGATGGTCTGGATCCTGAGGCGCGTCGGCTGTGCCGCCAGCTGCCAGCCGCGCTCGGCGTCGGCCGCGAGCACGCGCGCCGCGAGCCTCAAGGTCTCGGAATCGACGCTGTCGCCGCCGTGCTCGCCGCGCCCGGCGCCGTCGAGCGCTTTCGCGATCCGCTCGCGCATCTCGCCGGCCGCCTTGCGGGTGAAGGTGATCGCGAGCACCGCCTCGGGCTGGCGGCTGCCGGCGAGCAGCGTGAGAAACCGCTGCGTGAGCAGCGTCGTCTTGCCCGAGCCCGCGGGTGCCTCGACGATGAACGATCGCGACGGATCCAGCGCGCGCGCGCGCGCCGCCGCATCCGGCGGCGGCCCCAGCCCGGCGCCTGCGGTCATGGCCCACCTCCATCGCCCGCATCCACCACCCCGTCGTCCGCGCCTGCTGCTGCCTCGTCGCTCTCGATGGCGCGCTCCTCGATCCGGCAGAACGCCGCAAGGGCGCAGCGCTCGCAGGCCTCCTCCGCCGGGTCGACCGTCGCCACTCCGCGCCCAAACTCGACCGCGAGGCGGATGGATACCTGCCGCCACTCATCGATCAGGCCGCGCCACGTCTGGCCGCGCAGCTCCGGCTGTCGTGCCCGCTCGAGCGCGCGGACCTCGGGCAGGAGTCCGTCGCGGGCGGCAACACCGCGGAACTTCTTGTCGACCGCGATCGGCAGACGCGCGATTGCCACGGCCGAGGGCGCCTGCTCCTGAAAGGCCGCATAGATCGGCAGCTGCAGCGCATCCGGGCGCGGCCCGGCCCAGCGTCGTGGCAACGACTTCCCGGTCTTGTAGTCGATCAGTACCGTCGACCCGTCGGGGAGCCGGTCGAGACGATCGAGCCGGATGTGGAGCGCGTGACCGCCGAGATCGACGGACGAGGCGCTCTCGCGGGCGATTACCTCGAACGGCGCGCGCCCGAGCTCGACGTCCAGAAGCGCGAGCAGCGCGCGCTCGAGCCACTGGCGCTCGAGCGCGAGCAGCCGGCCCGCCGGCAGGTAGCCGCGATAGGCGTCGATCGCCGCCTGCACCGCAGCCGCCGCCGCGCGCTCGCGCCCGTCCGGCCCGCGCGCGACGAGCTCCGCCTGCGTGAGCACCTCACCCCAGAAGTTCGCGAGCGCGGCGTGCATCAGTACGCCGCGCACCCGTCGCGGCAGGCCGGTCCCGGGACTCTCGAGCGACACGGCGTGCAGGCGCGCCTCGGCGGTGGCCAGGAACGGACACTGCGACTGCAGCTCGAGCACCCGCACGCCGCCCTCGATCCTCACGCCGGGGGCGAGCGGCGGTAGCACCCCGTCACTCCACGGGACGAGCCTCGCGCGTGCCCGGATCTCGGCCGCGCGCCCCGGGATGTTCGGTGGGGGCGCTCTCTCGGGCGCGTCGGGCATCAGACCCGAGCGGAGCAGCCGGGTCTCGCCATCCTGGCGCGCCGAACTCAGCACGAGCTCGGGTGTCGCACGCTGCCAGGCGGCGAGCGTGTCGCGCGCCTCGCGAAGTCGCGCCTCCGGGGTCGCCGCCGGCATGCCGTGGCTGCGCTGCAGACTCTGGGGCAGGAACGGGTTCGGCGCCGCCGCGGCCGGGAACCACTCGGCGGTCAGCGAAGCGACCCACAGGCCCTCGAACGGCAGTCCGGCGTCCTCGAGCCGGTCGAGCACGAGCACCGGCGATTCGCCGACGTCCGGCTCGAACGGCGTCGCGGCGATCAGCGAGGCGAACTCACGCTCGGCCTCGGCGAAGGTCAGTGGTGGCAGCACGCGCGCGAGCTCGCCGAACGTGCCAAGCAACTCATAGAGACGCCGCGCCGCCTGGTCCTCGGAGCGGCTGAGCGACCGTCCCTGCGGCCAGCCCGCGGCGCGCAGTGCCCGTGGCCACACCTCGGCCCACGCCGCCGCGCTGCGTCGCCGCCCCCCCTCGAGCGCGCGCCGCACGGCCTCGATCGGCCCGGCCGCGTCCCGCGCACCGACGCGGCTGTCCCGGACCCGGTGCAGCAGCTCTCCGATCGGGAGGAGCCGGGTCCCCAGCCGGCGGAGCTCGGCATCGAGCTGCGCGCCCTGCGCGGCCGTCGTCGCGAGGCTCTGATCCTCGCTCCACGCGCGCAGATACGGCGAGCGCAGCAGCCTGCCGAACGCGAGCACGTCGATGGTCGGGGCGCCGAGCGCGAGCAGGCCGAGAGCTGCATCGACCACCGCGTGATCGGCGAGCCGCTGCCCGGTTGCAAACGCGTACGGGCGCGCGTCCGGCGCGCCCGGCGCCTTGAGCGCCGGCGCCAGCCGGTCCTCGAGCAGCCGCCGCACTGCGGGTGCGCGTTCGGCGAGATCCGGAACGATGATTCCGAGCCGCGCCCCGGGGTCGGCTTTCAGGCGCTCGACGAGCCAGCAGGCAATGACCTCGAGCTCCGCCTGCGGAGTCGCCGCCTCGAAGCGCGCGAGCTGCGCGGGCCCGGCGGCGAGCTCAAGGTCGATGGACCCGCGGCCCGAGGCAGCGAGTGCGGCGAGCAGGGTCGCGCGTGCCGGAGTCGGGCCGCCAAATCCATGAAACCCCACCGCACCACGCGGCGCTCCGGCATCGTGCGCAAAAGCCTCCGCGGCGCGCGCGGCGAGCAGCGCCGGCAGGCGCGCGCGGTCGAGCGCGCCGCGGGCGCGGCAGTGCGCCTCGAATTCGCGGGCCCAGCCCTTGAATGCCGCGTGCTCGGCAGTCGGTGCCTCGAGCGCCGCCGGGTCGAGCTGCCAGTCATAGAGCAGCTGCCAGGCGCGCTCGGCATCGGCGGCCGCTGCACGGACGCTGACGAGCCCCTCGCCCGCCTTGCTCTCGCCGACGATCAGCTGCCACAGGCGCGCCGCGGCGTACGGCCCGAGGAGCGTGGGCCGCTGCTGCAGCCGGCGGGCCGCCCGTTCGAGCCACGCGCCCGCCGGAATCACGGCGGGTGTCGGCCACACCGCGCGACCGGCGCGTGCCGCGGCGAGCCCGAGCCGAATCTGCAGCGCGCGCGCCTGGCGCCCCGTCGCCGTGACGATCTCGCCACCGGCGTCGAGCAATGCCGCGTGCGCAGCGAGGACGGGCACTTAGCTTCGCGCGACGGCCTTGAGCGGCGGCGCGCCGGCGCGCGTCGCGGCCGCCTGGGCGTAGATGCCCAGCTGCTCCTCGATCCGGCCGAACACGTCCCGCAGCAGCTCGGGCTCCGGCAGGCTCGTCACCCTGAAATGCGTGCTGTACGGTGCGTTGAAGCTGACGCCCGGTGCCACGACCACGTGCTTGTACTCGAGCAGGTCCATCGCAAAGGTCTGATCGTCGAAGTCCGGGAGCACATCGCGGCGCACGCCGACGAACGCGTACATCGCACCCATCGGTCGGCAAAGCTCGAGGTACTTGCTCGCCGCGACGGCCTCGAGAATGGACCGGCGCGACTCGAACAGCCGGCCGCCAGGGCGCGTCAGGTCGCGGACGCTCTGGTAGCCGCCGAGCGCCGTCTGCACCGCCCACTGGCCCGGCACGTTGCTGCACAGGCGCAGCGAGCTCAAGAGCTCAAGCCCGTGCAGGTACTCCCCGGCACCCTCGCGCTCCCCGGAGAACACCGCCCAGCCGACCCGATAGCCGCATGCGCGATAGACCTTGGAGAGTCCCGACAGCGTCGCGCACAGCGTGTCGCGCACGAGCGTCGCGAGCGGCACGAACTCGGCCCCGTCGTAGGTCATCTGGTCGTAGATCTCGTCGGCGAACACCACCAGGCG
>Ga0209415_10011414_pt1 | contig 14966 bp, 14 predicted proteins | sample PeaSoiSIISIP2007_FD_187696 | JGI IMG/M metagenome (GOLD analysis project Ga0209415, IMG submission 187696) | Peat soil microbial communities from Weissenstadt, Germany - SII-SIP-2007 (SPAdes) (version 2) | ecosystem: Environmental > Terrestrial > Soil > Wetlands > Peat | place: Germany...
AGCCGGCCACGAAATCGCATTCGAGCTCGTACCGGACACTGTCCAGCGTGTAACTCACCCGCGGTCGTTGATCGCCGATACCGGCGATCACGACATCCTGAGCGTTGTACACGGTCAATCCGCCTGACCGGACTCGGGCGTCACCGAGGTCTTTCTGGATCTCAGTCTGCCCGTAGACCGTAACGTGCTGGCCGGTTATGCCGTAGAGATCAATTCTGTGGCTCTGACCATCGAACGCCAGTGCAATTCCGCCGTGCACCAGTCCTTCATTCAGCATACGGTCGCCAACGCCCGCGTCTACCAGCAGGTCTACCGTCCCTTGCTCGAGCAGTCCAGCGCGGATTCGGCTCTCGACATACTCCCGCGTGCGCTGTTCAAGTACCACGGCCTCGATGTCATTGCAGTGCAGCAGCTGAGCGAGCATCAAACCCGATGGGCCAGCGCCAACAATGACGACCTGGGTCTTCGTCACGATTCCCCCGCCTTGGCCACCAAACTTCTAGCAGCCAGGTCAGCGTCGGCGACTCGGCAATAGGCAGGAATGGACGCGGCCTGCCGAACTTTGTACTTTTCAAACATGCCTAGCGTGAAATCGAAGCCACGAGGGACCGCCGAGCCGGCGCCGGTGCCTGCGTTCTTCCTGTATGGCGAGCCGCCGCAACCGCCAGATGAAGGCACGGTCCACGTCGAGACCATTGCCGCTCGCAGCCAATTGCACAACTGGAACATCGCCGCGCACCGCCACCGTGATCTGCACCAGGTACTTATCGCTCATGCCGGCCGCGCCGACATTCGCCTTGACGGTCGTCACGTCGTACTGCGCGGACCGGCGGTCATTATCGTCCCGCCAGGTACGGTGCACGCGTTCAGGTTTCAGATCGGCATGGATGGTCTCGTCATTTCGTTTGCGAGTGCGCTCGCTCGCGACGTCGCGAACGGCAATCAGAGCGTCGTCGCATTTCTCGAGCGCCCCGCCGCAGTCCCCCTCGCAGAGATGGCGACCGGGGCGACCGATATCGCTCAGCTCGGCACCATGCTACTCAAGGAATTCGAGCGGTCCGCTCCAGGTCGGGTCGTCGCGCTTCGCGGACTCGTCGGGGCGCTGCTCGCGAACGTGCTCCGCGTGACGGGTGCGCAGGACGCCGAGTCGAGCGGCTCGGAGACGCGCGAACGCGAGCTTGTAGCTAGATTCCGGCATGCAATTGAACATCACTATCGCGAGCATGTGAGCGTCACCGCCTACGCTCACGAACTCGGCGTCTCGGACGCGAGACTCCGCCGCGCTTGCCTCGCCGCAACCGGTCAGTCGCCAGTCGCGCTGGTGCATCTTCGGATGCTCGTCGAAGCGGAGCGGCAGCTGCGCTACACGACGATGTCCATAGCGCAGGTCGCGTACTATCTTGGGTTCGATGACCCGGCGTATTTCAGCCGGTTCTTTGCTCAACGGATGCGGATTTCACCCCAAGCGTTCCGGCGGAGGGGTGCCGGACGGTAGCCAGCTCGCGCGCAAGGTGCCGCGCTGTCTGGCGCAGAATGTCCAGAAGCACGGCCTGAACTGGAGTCGCTCGCCAGTCCCGCCGCATGGTGAGCCCGATCCTTCGGGCAACGCAGCCACCGGGATGAGGCAACGCCACGAGCAGGCCGGAGGCGAGCTCTTGCTGAATCTGGTGCTCCGACAACAGCATCACGCGGTCGCTGCCGATCAGCAAAGCTCGCGCCGCGGCCAGGGAGTTGCACTCGATTTGCTGCGGTGGAACCTCAATCCCGGCCGTCGTGAACAGCTCAGTGAATTGTTGGCTCAGCGGTGTGCCCGGCCGTGGAGCGACCCACCGGAAAGACGAGAGCTCGCCGATCGACGGTGGCGGGCGGCGCGCAAGCGGATGATGGGCCCGAACAACCACTGCCAGTGGATCGTCGAACAGATGCTCTTGCACGATATCGGGCCCGGGTAACGGCTCGCGCAGCGCGCCAATCAGCATGTCGGCGAAGCCCTTGCGCAACGCTGCCAGCAGGTTCTCGTACGGCCCGTCCAGGATCGAAATCGTGTGCTGTGGATGCGTATTCGAGAATTCGAGCACCGCTCGTGGCACGAGCAGGCTCCGGGCGAGCGGCATCGCTCCAATCACCGTGCGACCTATGCTGCCGCCACCGAGCGCGGCAATCTCCGCTCTAGCCTGCGCAATCTCAGCGAATGCCAGCTGGACACGGCGCGCAAGCCGCTCTGCCTCGCGCGTCGGCCGGACGCCAAAGCTCGTGGCCTCGAACAGCGGTATGCCGATTACGTTCTCAAGCGACCGCGCCGCCCGGTGCAGGCTCGGCCGAGCCAGGCCCGTCCACCGTGCGGCGCCCCCGAAGCTGCCTGCCTCGACGACGGCTACGAGCGACACCAGTTGCGCGACTGTTATTGCCCTCAACACGTCCGCACGGGCCGGTCCCCCGTCCCGGTCACGGGCGCGAGTCGCTTCGGACAACCCGTCCGTCAGCTGTGCGAGTGCTCGATCGACGCGGGCCAGCAGGAGACGCGCAGCCTCAGTCGGGAGCATCCCCGCGCTTGTCCGTTCGAACAGGTGTGTCGCGAACGACAGTTCCAGGTGGGCGACAATTTGCGTCACGGCCGGTTGGGTGAGATGGATCGCGCGGGCGGCAGCGCTGACGCTACCGCAGCGCACAATTTCGCGAAATGCCCGCAGGTAACGCAAGTTCGGCACCGCGGGTGCCGATGAGGAGATGATGCCGCCCATGTGTTAGCAATGTCTTATACCCTGCAGCGAATTGCAATTGGCTGGCATCAGGGTCGGGTAAGAGAATATAGGCGCCCCAACGAGCCGGGATGTGTTCTCAATGAGTGTCGTCCACACCAATATACGGCGGGCCCAACCGACCGTTGCCGACGCATTCGCCACGTTTGGCGTCGCAACCGTACACGAAGCGCAGGGTCGCACCGGACTGCTCGCCCCTAACATGCGCCCCATCTATGCGGGCGCGAGAATCTCCGGCCCTGCGGTCACCGTGAGTGTCGCCCCCTGCGACAACTGGATGATCCACGTCGCCGTCGAGCAGTGCCGGCCGGGCGACATCCTGGTGGTTGCGCCGACGTCGTATTCGGATGCCGGCTACTTCGGCGAGCTGCTCGCCTGTTCTTTGATGGCCCGTGGCGTGCGCGGGCTCATCATTGATGCCGGAGTGCGTGACGTCCGTGATCTGACGGCGATCGGTTTTCCGGTCTGGTCCAAGTGCATCTTCGCCCAGGGTACCGTCAAGGAGACGCTCGGTAGCGTCAACGTGCCAGTCGTCTGCGGTGGCGCGCTGATCCATCCGGGCGATGTCATCGTCGCTGACGACGACGGGGTCTGCGTCGTGCCGCGAAGCGAGGCGCCGGACACGCTAGGCAAGTGCACCGCGCGCGCGGAGAAGGAAGCGAAGGTCCGCGAGCGGCTGAAAGCAGGTGAGCTCGGGCTCGACATCTACGGGATGCGCGAGCGCCTGGCCGAGAAGGGCCTCGTGTACCGGGATGCCCCGGCCAACGGGTAGTCGGGATGCAGAAGGCCATTCCCTGCGCGCTGATGCGCGGCGGCACGTCGAAGGGCCTCTACTTCCACGTCCGCGATCTGCCGGCCGACCGCCGTGTCCGGGACCGCGTGCTGCTCGCGGCGATGGGTTCGCCGGATCCGCGGCAGATCGACGGGGTCGGCGGCGCCCACCCGCTGACCAGCAAGGTCGCCGTGATCGGCCCCGCTACGCGGCCGGATGCGGATGTCGACTACCTCTTCCTGCAGGTCGTCGTCGACAAGGCGGAAGTCAGTGACTCCCAGAACTGCGGCAACATCCTCGCGGGCGTCGGCCCGTGGGCAATCGAAAACGGCCTCGTGCCGGTGGCCGGGGCCACGACGCCGGTGCGCATCCATATGGTGAACAGCGCGAGCATCGCTGTCGCCCACGTGCCCACGCGAGGCGGCGTGGTCGAGTATCAGGGCACAGCCAGGATCGACGGTGTGCCGGGGACCGCCGCCGGCATCCCGATCGACTTCCTGGACGTCGCCGGCTCGAGCTGCGGCGCGCTCTTTCCGACCGGATCGGTCGTCGACCGAATCGATGGACTCGAGGTTACCTGCATCGACAATGGCATGCCGGTCGTGATTCTGGCGGCGGCCGACCTTGGCAAGACGGGTGCGGAGACGCCGGAGGCGCTCGAGGCCGATGGCGCGCTGAAGGCCCGAATTGAAGCGATCCGGCTGGCGCTCGGCCTCAAGATGAACCTCGGTGATGTCACCAGGAAAACCGTCCCGAAGATGAGCCTGGTCGCTCCGCCGCGCGCAGGCGGGGCTCTGTCGACCCGCACATTCATCCCGCACCGCGTGCACGAAGCGATCGGCGTACTCGGTGCCGTCAGCGTGGCTACTGCGATTGCCGCACCTGGATCGGTCGCGGCCCGCGTCGCTGGCGTCGCCGCGACGACTGTCTCAGGCCCCCAGTCGTTCGACATCGAACATCCAACCGGGTTCTTCACGGTCGCCATGGACGTGACGGCTGATGGTCACATGATCAAGGTCAACCGTGCGGCACTACTGCGCACCGCCCGGATGCTGATGCGTGGAGAGGTGTACGTGCCGGTCGAAGCCTGGACCACGGCATGAGCACTCCGCCGCGGATCTGCCTGATCGGTTTTGGCGAGGTCGGTCAGATCCTCGCGTCCGACCTTGCGTCCCGCGGCGTCGGCCCGCTGAGCGCCTGGGACGTGCTGTTTGCGGATCCCGCGAGCGTGCCTAGCCGCGGCTTGTCGGGATCGCGGGTGCGCCCCGGTATTAATTCCGCGGACGCCGTTACGGGCACACAGGTGGTGATTTCCGCCGTCACGGCTGCCGAGTGCATCGCCGCGGCATGTACGGCCGGCGCGTCGATCGCGACGAACGCCGTGTTTCTGGATCTCAACTCCGTATCCCCGGAGACGAAGGCCGACGCCGGACGGGCGATCGCCGCTGCCGGCGGTCGGTACGTCGAGGCGGCATTGATGTCGCCCATTTCCCCGAAGCGCAGCGGCTCGCCGATTCTGCTCGGCGGACCGCACGCAGCCGATTTCCTGCCGGTTGCGCACCGGCTCGGGTTCAGTGGCGCAGAGGTGTTCTCTGACGTCATCGGCCGGGCATCTGCCGCCAAGATGTGCCGTAGCGTGATGATCAAGGGCATCGAGGCGCTGCTCACCGAGTCGCTGCTCGCGGCGCGCCGCTACGGCGTCGAGGATGCCGTGCTCGAGTCGCTGGCCGAGCTCCTGCCGGCCCGCGACTGGCGCGGGCTATCGCGGTACATGATTTCGCGCTCGCTCCAGCACGGCAAGCGGCGCGCCGATGAGATGCGCGAGGTCGCGCTCACGGTCGCCGATGCCGGACTCGACCCGTGGATGAGCGCCGCCTGCGCCAAGCGCCAGCACTGGGCGGCCAGTCACGCCGACGCGACAAGCCACGAGTCACTCGAGGCAATACTCGACGCGGTACTCGCGGCCGTTCCCGATCCGCACGGAGCGCCTTGATGCTGATTATCGACTGCCACGGCCACTACACGACTGCTCCGGCGAAGTTGCAACAGTTCCGTGATCAGCAGATCGCGCGGCTCGGCGACCCGGGCCTGCCGCTGCCGAAGCTAGCGTCGATTAGCGACGACCAGATCCGCGAGAGCATCGAGCTCAACCAGTTGAAACTGCAGCGCGCGCGTGGCGCGGACCTCACGATCTTTTCGCCACGCGCTTCGGCGATGGCGCACCACATCGGGGACGAGGCAACTTCGCAGGCCTGGACCCGTGCCTGTAACGACCTGATCAAGCGGGTGGTCGACCTGTACCCGGCGAACTTCGTCGGCGTCTGCCAATTGCCCCAGTCGCCCGGTATCCCGATCGCGAACTCAGTCGGCGAGCTCGAGCGCTGCGTCGAGGAGCTCGGGTTCATTGGCTGCAACCTGAATCCCGATCCGTCCGGCGGTCACTGGACTGCTCCTCCACTGATAGACAAGCACTGGTACCCCTTCTACGAAAAGATGGTCGAGCTCGACGTGCCGGCGATGATCCACGTCTCCTCGTCCTGCAACCCGAACTTCCACGCCACCGGTGCCCATTACATCAACGCCGACACCACGGCGTTCATGCAGTTCATCGAGGGGGACCTCTTCAGGGATTTCCAGACATTGCGTTTTATCATTCCACACGGCGGCGGTGCCGTTCCCTACCATTGGGGTCGTTACCGCGGTCTCGCGGACATGTTGAAGCGCCCCGCGCTGTCGGGCCACGTAATGAAGAACGTGTTTTTCGACACCTGCGTGTACCACCAGCCGGGTATCGACCTGCTCGTCAAGGTGATCGATGTCGACAACATCCTGTTTGGCTCCGAGATGGTTGGTGCAGTCCGCGGAATCGACCCCGAGACGGGCCACTATTTCGACGATACCAAGCGCTATATCGATGCGCTCGCGATTCCCGCCGCGGACAAGCGGCGGATCTTCGAGCTCAATGCGCGCCGCGTGTTTCCGCGGCTCGACCGGGTACTGAAGGCGAGAGGGCTGTGAGCGCGTTCCAGATGGATCCGGATTGGCTGCCCTTCCATCCCAATCCATCAAAGCCAACCTTCAAGGTACCGCCAGGGTCGGTTGACGCCCACTGTCACGTTTTTGGGCCCGGCGACGTGTTCCCGTTCGCAGCAGAGCGAAAGTACACGCCCTGTGATGCCTCGGCCGAGCAGCTCTTCGCGCTTCGCGACTTCCTAGGATTCGAGCGTAACGTCGTCGTCCAGGCGACCTGCCACGGGGCCGATAATCGTGCGCTCGTCGATGCACTCAAGAAGGCGGGCGGCAAGGGTCGCGGCGTCGCCACGATCCGGGCCGACGTGTCCGATGCCGAACTTGCAGCACTCGACGCGGCCGGCGTCCGCGGCGTGCGCTTCAATTTTGTAAGGCGGCTGGTCGACACCGTACCCCGCGACACGCTCGCGGCGATCGCGACACGCATCGTGCCACTCGGCTGGCACATCGTGATCTACTTTGAAGCGGGGGAACTCCCCGAGCTCTATGGCTTTTTCGCCTCGCTCCCGACGACCGTCGTCGTCGACCACATGGGCCGACCGGACGTCACGAAATCCGTTGACGGCCCCGAGTTTGAGCTGTTCGTCCGGCTCATGCGCGAGCAGCCGAACATCTGGTCGAAGGTGACCTGCCCGGAGCGGCTGTCGAAATCGGGGCCGCCAACCTATCATGACGTGATCCCCTTCGCGAGGCGACTTGTCGAGGCCTTTCCGGCGCGCGTGCTGTGGGGTACCGACTGGCCGCACCCGAACCTCAAGGGCCGCATGCCGGACGACGGCGCACTGGTTGACTTCATCCCGCACATTGCGCCGACCCCGGACCTGCAGCGCCAGCTCCTCGTCACCAACCCGCTGCGGCTTTACTGGACCCGCTAGGAGACAGCCGATGGCGCTCGACAAACCCTACGCCGACATTCCGGGGACGACCGTCTTCGATGCCGAGCAGTCGCGCCGCGGGTACCACCTCAATATGTTCTGCATGTCTCTCATGAAGGCGGCGAACCGGGACCGCTTCAAGGCGAACGAGCGCGCCTACCTCGACGAATGGCCGATGACGGAGGACCAGAAGCAGGCCGTGCTGGCGCGCGACTACAACCGCATGATCTCGCTCGGCGGCAACATCTACTTTCTCGCCAAGATCTTTGCGACGGACGGCAAGAGCTTCCAGTATGCCGCGGCGTTGATGACCGGCATGAGCCAGGAGGACTACGCGAAGATGATGCTGGACGGGGGTCGGTCGCCGGAAGGCAACAGCCATACCGGAGAGAAGCGCAGTGGCTAAGATCACCGCCGGGGTCACGACGTCGCATGTCCCTGCCATCGGCGCAGCGATCGACCTTGGAAAGACGCAGGAACCCTACTGGGCGCCGGTCTTCAAGGGCTACGAGTTCTCGAAACGGTGGATGGCGGATAACCGGCCGGACGTCGTGATCCTCGTCTACAACGATCACGCGACGGCCTTTAGCCTTGATTTGATCCCGACCTTCGCCATCGGCTGTGCCGCCCGTTTCCAGCCGGCGGACGAGGGCTGGGGGCCGAGGCCCGTGCCGATCGTCGAGGGCCATCCGGAACTCGCGAGCCACATTGCGCAGTCGGTTATCCAGTCGGACTTCGACCTCACCATCGTCAACAAGATGGACGTCGACCACGGCTTGACCGTCCCGCTGTCACTGATGTGCGGCCAGCCGGCTGCCTGGCCATTCCGCGTCATTCCGTTCGCCGTGAATGTCGTCCAGTATCCGCCGCCGTCCGGCAATCGCTGCTACCAGCTCGGCAAGGCGATCCTCAAGGCCGTCGAGTCATTCGACCAGGACCTCACCGTGCAGATCTGGGGAACCGGCGGCATGAGCCACCAGCTGCAGGGGCCGCGAGCCGGACTCATTAACAAGGAATTCGACCAGCGCTTCCTCGACGGCCTGGTCGCGGACCCAGCTGCGCTGGCAACGATGCCCCACATCAATTACATCCGCGAGGCGGGCTCCGAGGGCATCGAACTTGTCATGTGGCTCATCATGCGCGGCGCGCTCGACCCGCTGGTCCGCGAGGTTTACCGCTTCTACCACGTGCCGGCGTCCAATACCGCCGTTGGTCACCTGATCCTCGAGAACCGCGCGCATGGTGCGCGGTGAGTTCCGGAGTACGCCTGCCATGAAAATCATCCTCGCCGGTGCCGGCGCCTTTGGTCAGAAACACCTCGATGCAATCCACAAGATCGGCGGCATCGAGGTCGTGTCACTGGTCGGTCGTGAACTGGAGCCGACGCGGGCAGCGGCGCAGAAGTACGGCGTGCCGCACGTGACGACGAGTCTCGCCGAGGCGCTCGCCCGGCCGGGCGTCACAGCCGCGATCCTGTGCACGCCGACGCAGCTGCACGCACGGCAGTCGCTCGAGTGCCTGAAGGCCGGCAAGCATGTGCAGGTCGAGATTCCGCTCGCTGACAACGCGGCGGATGCGGAGGCGGTCGCGAAGACCCAGAAGGAGACCGGTCTCGTTTGCATGGTCGGGCATACCCGTCGCTTCAATCCGTCACACCAGTGGGTTCACCGGCGGGTCGTCAAAGGCGAGCTCAAGATCCATCAGATGGATGTGCAGACCTACTTCTTCCGGCGCAGCAACATGAATGCCCTCGGCCAACAGCGCTCGTGGACTGACCACCTCCTCTGGCATCACGCCGCCCACACGGTCGACCTGTTCCAATACCAGACCAGCGAGGCTGTCACGGTCGCTCATGCGATCGAAGGGCCGCACCACCCGGTGCTCCGTATCGCGATGGATATGTCGATTCAGCTGAAGAGTGCCTCGGGCGCGATCTGCACGCTGTCGCTGTCATTCAACAATGATGGGCCGCTCGGCACGTTCTTCCGCTACATCTGTGACAACGGCACCTACATCGCACGCTACGATGATCTTCTGAACGGCAAGGACGAGAAGATCGACGTGTCTCAAGTCGATGTGTCCACGAACGGAATTGAGCTCCAGGACCGGGAGTTCTTCGCGGCGATCCGCGACGGCCGCGAGCCAAACGCCAGCGTCGCTCAGGTTCTGCCGTGCTACCGGACGCTGCACCGGCTTGAACAATCGCTGTTGAGCGGCCACTGACACCGGCCACGCGCGGCGGCGGCTACGGCGATCCGCGCGAGTGCGGGCGCGAGGCGTTCGCGGGTGATATTCGCGAGGAAAAGATCAGCGCCGGAAGCGCCCGGCGGGACTACGGGATGGCCTGAGGTGGTGTCGGCGTTCCACGCGCCCAGTCGCGTTTGCTCCTACCTACGCAACGTTTCCGGTGCTTTTCTATGCGCGGATCCAACTGACGTTGGTCGGTGCACCGCGCCTGATCCCGGTCAATTGACCTCTCGCTGTCGGTAACCCGTAGAAATGGCACGGCCAACGCCCAGTTTGGGACAGCGAACAAAGCCTCCGCGTTATGTGTCACCGGGCCGATCATCCGAGTCGCTCCGGGTGCTCAGTTCTCTATTGTGTGGAAGCTCAGCAGGAATACGGCGAGCGCCGCCACCACGGCGACCGGCGCCATGTACATGATCACGACGTAAGAGGTCGCGCCGCCGCTTAGTAGCCAGCCAGCCAGCAGCGGCCCGGCGATTGAACCGACGCGGCCCACACCGAAAGCTGCACCCGACCCGGTACCACGTACCACCGTCGGATAGTACCCGGCAGCGACTCCATACAGCGCGTAACTAGCGCCAAGCACGAAGAAACCTGCGGCCGCACTCGACGAAATCACTATTCGGAGCTCAGTGGCGCTGGCAAGGACAATCAACGACACGACGAGCCCGCCGAACGCCAACGACAGCGGCCACCGTGGCCCAAGTCGGTCCACGAGCCGGCCTATGACGATCGAACCGACGACGCTCGCGTAGTTGAACGCCAGCGCTGCCTGCGGCGCAGCGGCCCGGTCGATACCCTTGGACGCGACCAGCAGCGGCAGCCAGTTCAGGATCAGGTACAAAATCAGGGTGGCCGAAAAGAAGGTCAGCCAGATCAGTAACGTCGGCACGGCCCGCCCGCCCCCGAAGAGCACCGCTGCGACCGGCACGCGGCGGGCCGAGTGCCGCGAGGCGTCCCAAGTCTCGACCAGCCATGCCAGTACCGCGATCGTGACCAGCAGCGGCAACACCCCGCCGATCACGAACAGCCACCGCCAGTCGTAGCCGACGGGCAGCAACTGCGTCACTAGTGCCGCAGTGCCGCCACCGAGTGGCATTCCGCAGAACATCAGGGCGGCGGTCGTTGAGCGCCGATCGGAAGGACTGATCTCTGCGGAGAGCGCCATCAAATTTGGCATCGCAGCGCCGAAGCCGATTCCCGCGCACAACCGCGCCGCAAACAGGGTCGCAAATTGATTCGCAAGTACCACTGCGAGCGTGAATATCGCGAAGGTGAGAGTCGCCATCACGAGTACACGCTTGCGTCCGACCTGGTCGGCGAACCAACCACCGGCGAGCGCGCCGAGGACCATCCCGACGTTGTTGAACGAGAACACCCAACCCATTTGCGACGGCGAGAGCCCGAGTTCGGGGAGGACGCGCGGCGCGGCGACACCGATCGCCTGGATGTCGAAGCCCTCGAGCACGGCGATCGCAAAGCACAACGCGACCGTCCTGCGGGCCGCAGCCCCGGCGCCGTCTGACGTCATCAACTGCTCCAAGAGTCCTCCGAAAGCCGCGCACACGCGAGGCGATATGTTCCGGCGTTTGTGGCAGATCGGCCGCGGTCCGTCAACGCGCACAGAGGGCTCCCGTCACGGAAGGGATTTTTAAGCACGCTTACGATCTTTAAGATGATGAATAGCCGCGATTTCGTAAGGACTATCGAGCTACGGGCTATGCCACGTGGCCTTATTACTGCACGTTCTTGATTTGTCACGTTGTGCGGCGCCGCTATCGTGCTAAATGTTCCGAATATTGAGGTGACCCCAACATGATCGTGCTGTGGAACACTGTGCACATGCAGGCCGCGATTGATCAGCTACGCGCCGAGGGCTACCCCGTCCTGGACGAGGACATCCCGCGCCTGAGTCCGTATATCCATGATCACATCAACATGCTCGGTCGCTACTCGTTCTGGATCGCGGAATCTGTCTCCCGCGGCGAGTTACGACCCCTCAGAAACCCCTACGACCCCGGGCTCATTGACAGGACAGAGGCGAGGAAAGCAGCGTAGCATCCCCCCACTTTTGGTTACTCTCTCAGTGTGTCGATTCGTGATCTTGCGAGTAATATGTTGGCTCGACCGCGCTCGCTTTGTCCAGGAACGGGGAGACTAGGGATGACCGGACGTGGATCGCAGGCGCGACCTCGGCATTCGTAACGGTTCCCACCGACACCGGATATAGTCGGCACCGATGAACGACGCCGACTTCATTGTCGTCGGTGCGGGCACGGCCGGCTGTGTGCTCGCGAACAGGCTTTCCGCGGATCCTGCCCGCAAGGTGGTCCTGATTGAGGCCGGCGCAAGTGACCGCAGTCCCCTGATCAGCGCCCCGGGCGGCATGCTGCCGATCATGGTCTCCGGCGCCTATTCCTGGCACTACCGCACGGCGCCTCAGCGGCACCTCAACGATCGTGTGATCATGATGCCCCGTGGAAAGGTGCTTGGCGGGTCGAGCTCAACGAACGGCATGGTCTATAGCCGCGGAGCGCCGCAGGATTACGACCGTTGGCGTGACCTTGGCAACGAAGGCTGGTCCTATGCCGATGTGCTCCCCTATTTCCGGCGCGCTGAAACGCATCCGCTCGGCCCGAGCCAGTACCACGGCGCAGACGGTCCCCTGTGCATCACGCGTCCAGGCGTGAGTCATCCGCTCTCGCGTGCGTTCCTTGGCGCCGCGCAGCAGGCGGGGTACCGACTGAATCAAGATACCGACGGTGAACACCGCGAGGGGTTTGGGCCGCTCGACCTCATGGTCTGGAGGGGCCGCCGATCTAGCGCCTCGGTAGCTTATCTTCGACCGGCACTGCACCGTCCGAATCTGCGCGTCATCACCAATGCTCACGCGACCCGGCTCCTGTCCGGGGGGAGACGGGTATTGGGGGTCGAGTACCTTCGACGGGACCGACCGGCTCGTGCGATGGCGAAGAGCGAGGTCATCGTCGCGTGCGGGGCGATCCAGTCTCCGCAACTTCTCATGCTGTCTGGCATCGGCCCGGGCGCGGCCCTCCGGGCCCTGGGCCTGCCCGTCGTGCGCGACGCGCCAGGCGTCGGACAGGGACTGCAGGACCACCTCGCGATCTCGGTGAAGTACACCGCGACGCAGCCGATTACGATGTTCCGGTACCTGAATCTTTGGAGGGGAGCCCTGGCTGTAGCTCAATACGTAGCCGTGAAGCGTGGGCCGCTTGCCAATCCCGGGTTCGAGGTCGCGGCCTTCGTCAAGAGCCGACCCGACCTCGCCCAGCCTGACCTCAGGTTTCAGCTTGTCCTCGCCCTGTACCGACACAGTGGTCGGGAACTCATTCCGGTGCACGGCTTCTTCACTCGCGCGAGTCTTACGACGACCGAGAGCTTCGGGTGTGTGCGCCTCGCGTCCGCCAATCCGCTGGATTCGCCCATCGTTGATCAGAACTATCTCGACAGTCCGCAGGACCGCCAGTCGCTGCGCGAAGCCGTGCGGATCGTCCGTCGCATCTGCGAGGGCTCAGCCTTCGATCCGTATCGCGGTGCGGAGATCGAGCCCGGTCCGTCGGTCAGGAGCGACGAGGAGATCGATGCATTCGTGCGCGAGAACTCGGACGCTGACTTCCACACCGTCGGGACGTGCCGGATGGGCAAGGATCCACTCGCGGTCGTAGACGCTCAGCTTCGGGTGCACGGCGTCGGCGGCCTGCGCGTCGTCGATGCTTCGGTGATGCCACGACTGGTCGGGGCGGGCACCTGCTTCCCGACCATCATGGTGGCCGAGAAGGCTGCGGACATGATCCTTGGTCAGCCCGGTGCATTCCAGGCGAGCGGGAGTGATCCGAGGGATATCGTTTCGCCGAGGACATAGGAGAGCCGCGCGGCAACGGCAGATGGTGGCGCGATTTCGAGAGGCAATCGACCGGCGCTATCGCGAGTACTTGAGTATCGCCGCTTACGCGCGCCCTCGACGTGTCCGAAACGAGCCTGCGCCGGGCTTGCCTCGTGACAACCGGAGAGCCGCCTATCGTGCTGTTGCGCCTGCTCGTCGAGGCGGAGCGGCAGCTGCGCTATACGTCGATGACCGTTAGTGAAATCGTGTACGTCCTGGGATTCGACGATCCGGCGTATTTCACTCGCTTCTTTGCGCAGCGCGCCGGTGAGTCGCCGCGCGCCTTCCGGCAGCGGGACGTCCGCCCTCTGGATTCGGGATGCGCAAGGTCGCAGCGCCGCATGCGGAGCACTTCGAGTGGCGCTGCATCTCGCTCTCGATCTGGTCGAGGACGACATTTCGCTGGAGCTTCGGCAAGATCGCCTTGCTGTTCTCGAGCACTAACCCCACCTCCTCGCGGTTGTACCGATCGGAACGGCGAATAATTCGCGCCACCGTACGGGGGGGCAAATGTCGAGGTACCGTCGCGGCATTGAACGGTAACGATCCACTCCACAGGGCCCGGTTTGCCGCACTGCACAGCGATCCCGAGCGGAGGATCATGGTGGCACTTTGTTACAACTCAGTTGGCCGTTTGTCCCCCAGGTTTGTGACATGCCCCCCAGACCCGGATCTGCCGCGCTATGTCGTCCTGCGCTCACGATCACTGTCTGGATGGGTAATCGGCGGCGAGGGGCCGAACTCGCGAGAGAGTTCGGAGAGGCTGCGTCTGGCCCGCTGCAGTTCGACCATCTTGCAAACATTGACTTGGTCGTAACGGACACCTCACGTACGAAGTACCAGACGTCCACCAAATCGAAGGAGCATCAGAATGCGAATCTTCCTGAGCAACGCGCGTCTTATCGACGTGCGCCACGGCCAGGCGCTGTCCGGACAGTCTGTGCTCATCGAAGGCAGTCAGATTGTGGCCGTAGCACCTTCCACGGAGCTTCGACCACCCGCGGATGCTCGGGTGATCGACCTCGATCAACGCACACTGCTGCCGGGCCTGATTGATTGTCATGCGCACGTAGGCGCCATCGAGTACGATCTCGAGAAACGACTCACCACCCCCGCATCGCTTACTGTCCTGCGCACGGCGGAAAATCTGCGCAACACCCTCGATGCAGGAGTCACGACCGTGCGTGAAGCCGGCGGTGTCGACGCAGGATTGAGAATGGCGGTGGCGGAAGGATTAATTCCGGGACCGCGACTGCAAGTCTCTCTGGTGATGATCGCGCAGACAGGCGGAATGTGGGACTTGCACATGGGTGCCGGCGCGAGCCTGCAAACTCGAGGGATGATGGGGGAAGTCGTGCGCTACTGCGGCGGAATCGAGC
>Ga0209415_10011415_pt1 | contig 14965 bp, 14 predicted proteins | sample PeaSoiSIISIP2007_FD_187696 | JGI IMG/M metagenome (GOLD analysis project Ga0209415, IMG submission 187696) | Peat soil microbial communities from Weissenstadt, Germany - SII-SIP-2007 (SPAdes) (version 2) | ecosystem: Environmental > Terrestrial > Soil > Wetlands > Peat | place: Germany...
TCCGCTGCGGCGTCAACTGGCGCGGATGCGCGAACGCGCCCGCGGTTTCTTCGAGCGCTTTCCGGAGCGTGAGGGGCGCTACTCGTTCGGGCCTGCGGAACGAAGCGCATTCCTCGATCAGAATCGCGAGGAATATGACGAGCTATCTTCTGCTATCAAGCGGATTGAGGCCGAGCTTTCGGCTCTGACTCCGAAGCCCGAAGAGGTGGTGGCCATGGCTCGCCGCGCCGCCGAAATGCGCCGCGAGCTGTCGTTCCTGCTCGAAAGCGACGAAAAGGGCTACGTCTACTGGTACGAACGCCGCGGCCGCGGTGTTTTTCTCGCGGCGACACCCATTGACGTGAGCGAAATCCTGCGCGAAAAGCTCTTCGACCAGTTCGACACGGTCATCCTCACGTCGGCGACACTCGCGGTTGGCGGGAAATTTGACTATCTAAAGCAGCGTCTCGGCGTGCTGCCGGCGAACGAGAACGTGCTGCCGCAGGAGTTCGATTACCCCACGCAGGCGCTGCTCTACATGCCGCCGTCACTGCCGGACCTGCGACATCCGTCATTTGCCGCCAGCGCCGCGGATGAAATCACGCGCCTGCTCGAAATTTCGCAAGGCCGCGCTTTTTGCCTTTTCACGAGCTACGCGCAGATGAAAGATCTCTACGAGCGCGTCTCGGGACGGCTGAAGTTTCCTTTCCTGTTGCAGGGGACCGCGCCGCGTTCGATTCTGCTCGACCGGTTTCGCACCACGCCCCACGCGGTGCTCTTCGCCACGTCGAGTTTCTGGCAGGGCGTGGACGTGCCGGGTGCGCAGCTTTCCTGCGTCATCATTGATAAGTTGCCATTCGCGGTGCCGAGCGATCCGATCGTCGCGGCCCGGGTGCGCGCCCTCCAAGAAGACGGTCGCAACGCTTTCGCCGAATATCAGGTCCCCGAGGCGGTGCTGGCCCTGAAGCAGGGTTTCGGCCGGCTGATTCGGTCGAAGACCGACCGCGGCATTCTCTCCATTCTCGATAACCGCATCCGGCGCATGCACTATGGTAAGATTTTTCTCGAGTCCCTGCCCGAGTACACAACCACGCAGGATCTCGCGGAAGTCGCGCGTTTCATGGAAGACCGACCGGAATAGCGCGGTTTCGCTCCAAAGGACAGCCCATGTACGAAATCAGCGTTGATGAAACATTTGCCGCGGCCCACAACCTGCGCAATTACCACGGAAAATGCGAGGATTTGCACGGCCATAATTACAAGGTGCGCGTGGTTCTCGCCGGCAAGGAACTCGACTCGACAGGGCTGCTCTACGATTTCGTCCACCTGAAGCGCGTGATCCAGGAAGTGATCCGGTCGCTCGATCACAAGTACCTGAATGAGCTTGTGCCGTTCGACACGCTGAACCCGTCGGCGGAAAACATCGCGCGGCATATTTACGACCGGACGGCCAAGGAGCTTCCACAGGCTCCCAACGCTGCGGGAATCGCCAGCGTCACGGTTTGGGAAACGGAAACGAGCGCGGCGACGTATCGCGCGTAGGACGGAGGACTCGCCAGGCTGAGGAATTTGCGTGAGGGCTGTGCAAGCGACGCCTCAAGTCTCAATCGTCCCTCCGGGACACCCGGATCGCTTTGGTTTCGTTCCCGGCACTGCGCTGCGTTCCGTGCCGGGCTAATTACGCCCGCCGCTCCGCGGCTGAAGAGTATGCAGATCACAGAAATATTCAAGTCCATTCAAGGCGAAGGCACCCGCGCGGGATTGCCGTGCATATTCGTGCGTCTGACGGGCTGCAATCTGCGCTGCACGTGGTGCGACACGGCGTACGCGTTTCACGGAGGCACAAAGTACAGCGTGGATGAGGTGCTCGCGCAGGTAAGCGCGCTCGCCGGAAATGGCGCCGGGCGCGTTTCGCTTGTCGAGATCACGGGCGGCGAACCGCTGCTGCAGCCGGAAACGCCGGAGCTGGCCGAAAAGCTCCTCGCCGCAGGCTATACGGTAATGATCGAGACGAGCGGCGAACGGTTCGTCGGCGTGCTGCCCCGCGAGGTCATCAAGATCGTGGACGTGAAGTGCCCGGACTCGGGCGAGCCTGAAACCTTTGACGCGGCAAATCTCGAAGCGGTCGGCGGCAATGATGAAATCAAGTTTGTGATTGCCAGCCGCCGGGATTATGATTTCGCGCGCGATTTCACGGCGCGCCACCGGCTCGCCGAGCGCGTCCATCAAGTTCTGTTTTCTCCCGCGTTTGCGGACCCGGCGGGAAGCTGGCCCGGATTGAACGCGCGGGAACTCACGGAATGGATTCTGGCGGATGGATTGCGGGTGCGGCTGGGTCTTCAGTTGCACAAATTCATTTGGGACCCGGCGACGAAGGGGGTTTAAGCGCAGGCGATGGCGGAAAAACCCAAAGCGGTGTTGCTGCTGAGCGGAGGGATGGATTCCTGCGTCACCACGGCGATCGCGAACCAGACGCACCGTCTGGCGCTGCTGCACGCGAGCTACGGCCAGCGGACGGAGCGGCGCGAGCGGCGGGCATTCGAGGAAATTGCAGATTTCTACGGCGTGCGCGAAAGGCTAGTGGTCCGCTTCGACGCGTTCGCGCAGATCGGCGGCTCCGCGTTAACCGACGAGCGCATCGCCGTGCCCGAATCGGGCGCAGCGCTGGCGCCGCACGCGGGGATTCCGGTCACCTACGTTCCGTTCCGCAATGCGCATTTTCTTTCCGCGGCGGTCAGCTGGGCGGAGGTAATCGGCGCGACGGCCATTTTCGTCGGGGCGGTGGCCGAAGATAGCTCGGGCTATCCCGATTGCCGGCCGGAGTATTATCGGGCGTTCGAGGCGCTGATTCGGGAAGGAACGCGCCCGGAAACGCATATTGAGATTGCGACGCCGGTGATCGGCATGAAGAAAAGCGAAATTGTCCGGCGCGGGGCGGAACTCGGTGCGCCGCTGGACCGCACGTGGTCCTGCTATCAATTTGATGACGAGGCGTGCGGCACGTGCGATAGTTGCCGCCTGCGGTTGCGGGCATTTGAGGAGGCGGGGCTCCGCGACCCTATCGCCTATCGGGCTCGAATTGCGCGATAATAGGCGCGAGGGGATTCTGCAGCTACCTTGGGGGGGATTCAAACATGAAGCGACTCACTCGTGCCTTGATAACGCTTACCGCGGTTCTTGCCTGCGCGACGATTGCCGCCGCGCAGAACTCGCGCGTCGTTGGCCAGGTGATGGATCGGGAAGGAAAGCCTTGGCCGGGTATCACGGTGGTTATTAAGAGCGACAATGGACGCACGTTCACACTCAAGACCGACAAAGACGGAAAATTCACGCAGATCGGATTGGCCTCCGGCGTGTACACGTTCACCCTCACCAGCCAGGCGGACGGTTTGAATTTTACGGAACCGCATCAGATCTCCGGCGATGAGACGGACATCACCATCAATCTCAAGGAGATTGCCGCGAAGCAAGGCGCGCCCACCCCGGAACAGCAGAAGGCGCAGCAAGACCAGGCGAGTAAATTCAAGGACATGCAAACGCATTTCCTTGCCGGGCGTGCGGCGCTGGACGATTGGGACGCGGCTCACAAGACGCTGAACGCCACGCCCGCCGATCAGAGGGGGCCAATCCAGGACAAGCTCGCGGCGGATAGCAAGACCGCCGTCGCGGAAATGCAGCTGGCGGAGCAGGGAGTCCAGCCGAAGGACGTGAAGAACCATGCGGTCGTGTGGTCGAACCTCGGGCAGGCCTACGATCGCGCGGGGCAGCCGGAAGAAGCCGCCGATGCGTATCAGAAAGCAATCGATCTGCAACCCAACGCGAGTTTCTACCAGAGCCAGAGCACGGCGCTGGCGAATGTTGCGGTCGCGCAGACCGATCCGAAAATCGCTCAACAGAAGATCGCCGATGCCAGCGCGGATTGCGACAAGGCGGCAGCGCTCGATCCGAACCCTGGGTTGGCAACGGTTTGCTGGAAGAATCTGGGGATCGTCCTCAGCAACAAAGGCGACTTCAAGGACGCGGCTCCAGTCTTGCTGAAGGCCACCCAACTAAACGCGAAAGACGCGCAGGCGTGGTTCTTGCTCGGGAGCGCCTACACCGGATTGATCACGCCGAACCAGCAAGGCGAAAAGATGACGTACGACATCCCGCCCGGCACGACTGATGCCTATCAGAAGTGCATCGATCTCGATCCGAATGGGCCGTATGCCGCGCAGGCCAAACAGAGCCTTGATGCGTTGACCGCGATGGCCGGTGGCGACGCCATGAGCGTGGGCTTGAGGCCAAAGAAGAAGAAGTAGCAATCCGCGTTGCGGGCGGGGCGATCGTCCGCCGTTTTATTCGTAACGCCGGTAGTCTTTTGTATTTTGGGTTTTCGTGTTTTTGCCCGGGTCGTCTCACCTCTCGACCCGAACGCACGAGAGTGCTATTCTCTCGCAGATAGCTCCGAGGATTGTGGTGCACGACGTGGAATCCAACCAAGCAAGTACCCAGCGCCGGCGCAGCGAACGAGTCTCGAAGTCCGTGCCATTGATCGTTCGCGGAATAGACCTCCTGGGCCAGCCGTTCGAGGAGCGCACATCCACGCTGGCTCTGAATCTCAATGGATGCAGGTACTCTTCGAAGCATCACCTGCCGAAAAATACCTGGGTTACGCTCGAGCTGCCTCAGGGAGCCCAGCGCTGCAATCTGCGCGCGCGAGTCGCGTGGATTCAGCGGCCTCATTCGGTGCGGGAGTTTTTCCAAATCGCCGTGGAGCTCGAAAGCCCCGCGAACATCTGGGGCATCGAAGCTCCGCCCGCCGATTGGAACATAAGTGAAATCGCGAGCCTTCCGCCCGTGGAACCGTCCGCGCGGCAGGTCATGCGGGCTGCGGAAGAGTCCGATGCAAGCGCGGTTCCGGAAACGATGGAAAGTCCGATGGAGAGAGCGGCGGCCGACATGACGAACCCATTCTTTGAATCTGCATCTGCTCCTCCATTTTCGCCGGCTTCCCCAACCGATCAGGAGTCGACCGCCGTGCCGGAAAGCCCGCTTCTGCGTGAATGGAACGCGGAGATCGAGCGGCAGGCAAGCCGTGCAGCGGAGTCCGCGTCGGCTCGCGCCGGAGAACAGATTCGCCGGGCCATGGAAGAGTTCGAGGAGACTCACAAGTCCGTGCGTGGGAACTTCTCTTCTGAAATGGCGGCGAAGCAGGAAGAATTCCTCGGCGGGTTGAGGTCGCAGTTTGAAAGCGGCCTTCAGCAGGCCCGCGAGCTCCTCAACGATCTGGACGGCAAGGCTCAGGCGCTCCGAGCGGAGAGCGAGGCGGCGCTCGAATCCACCAGCCGCATGGCCCAGGCACGTCTCCAGTTGGACGCCGTGGAAGCATCGCGAACACAGCAACAGTCCGCGGAGCATTCGAGGGAGGCGATGGCCTCGACCGAAAGCGCTGCATCAGAATGGCGGCAGCGGTTGGAGTCGGAGATGGCGCTGGCGCAGGCGCAATGGAACGAACTTTTGCAGTCGTCGCTCGATGGCAGCATCGAGCGCCTCGTCGAGCAACTGTCCGGGCGGTCCCAGGAGATCCTTCGCGCCGCCGAACAAAGAATGTCCGACCGTTTTGCGGAGCTACGGCAGCCTCTTGGCCAAATGTACTCCGAAGCGCGCGAAACGCTCTCGGGCGTGAAGTCGGCGCTAGAACACGAGGTGGGGCGCGCGCGGTCGTCTCTTTCGGAAATCGAGCATGCGGCGGGCCGCATGAAGGAATATTCCGCGCAACTCGAGGCCGCGAGCCACGATACGCTCAACGAATTGCATCGCCGCCTGGAGAACATCCTGGAAGCCCAAACCGATGAGATGAAACGGCGCGCCGAACTCGCCGCGTCCGGCGTGCCGGAGCGCCTCGGGCCCACGCTCGATTATCTGGGCAATCAATTCGTCGAGCGAACGCTGGCGGAAGTGGAATCGAAACTCGGTCCCCGCATCGAGCGCGTCCCCGAATTGCTTCGCGAACTAGCCGCCCGCCAGATCGAGACGGAAGACAGCCTGCGCCTGCATCGTGAGCGGTTGCGCCAGGTGTCGGAAAACAGCCAGCGCGACGTGGTCGGGCAGATGACGACTACCATCGCCAGCCTTCGCAACGATTTTGAAGCGGCGCGGAAGAAAGCGCTGACGAAGTGGAACGAAGAGCTGGATGCCAGCGGTGTGCGCGCTTCTCACGCCGCCGCGGAATCCATCGGCAAGTCCTCGGAATGGTTTCAGCAGGAGGCGCGGGCGCGCTTACAGGTGCTGGTCGAGCAGGCGCTGGTCACCGCAGGTAGCGGCTACCAGGAAAAGACCGCCGAAGCCGAGCGCCAGTTCGAAGCCCGGCTTGAAGAGAAGTCAACAAGCCGCCTGACTCAGATTCACCAGCAACTCGATGGCGTTGCCGGCGAAATTTCCGGACGCACACGCACGCAGTTCGACGAAGCCGCGGAAGCCGCCGCAGCGTCCTTCGGTCAAGTCCTCCGCAGCATTTCCGACGAGGAAGTCGGACAATTTATGAGCCGGAGTCACAGCGCGGTCGAAGAGCGGAAGCAGGAGCTGCAAGGCTTTACCGAGCAGCTCGTTCGCAACCTCGACTCGAGCGCCACGGCGCTGGTCGAAAATTTCCAGACACAAATGGTTTCGCAGCGCGACGCGAATGTGGCGGAGGGACGCAGGGAGCTGGCCGCCGAATTTGCTTCGGCGCTCGATGGATATCGCCTCGAACGCGACGCGCACGACAAGGCGTGGGCAGAGAGCCTGGACCGCGTGAGCGGTGAAGCCGTGGAAAAATACCAGGGCCGTCTGGAGGCTGCCTGCGATTCCTGGATGGTTTCGTCGGTGCGCCGCCTCAACGAGCATGGACAGAACGTGATCGAATCCCTGATGCGTTCGGCCGATCAGGCTCTCCGCGATTCGTGTTCGAAGGTTTTCGACGGGCTTTCCGAAATGATGAGGGATCGCGCGACAAACGCCGCCGGAGTTGCGGGATTTGCGCCTTCACCGGGCCGCGACGCGGGGGATACTTCGGCGCCGCACAATCAAGCGACTTCCAAGGGCGCGAACGCCTAGCCGCCGGCGAGCGGGCCATTTCGCAATCGAATCAGCCGGCCGAAGCCTGCTTTTCTCCCGCCGCTTCCCGCACCGAACTCGATACAAAGGCAACTTGCTCGGCCGTTAACCGGGGGTGCACCGGAAGGCTCAACACGCGGTCGCAGGCGCGCTCCGCGCGGGGAAAGGTTCCGGGCGGAACCCCGAGGGATGAATACGCAGGCTGCAGATGCACGGGCTTCGGATAGTGCACCACGGTTTCGATCTCTCGCGCAGCAAGCTGCGAGACCACCGAATTGCGATTGCCCACATAGATGACGAACTGATGGTAAACGCACTCGTCGCGCGGATCGTCCACGGGGAAATCGAGGCGGGCGCCGGCGAGCGAGTGGCGGTACTCACGCGCGATTTCCTGCCTCCGTTTGGTCCAGGCATAGAGGTGGCGCAGCTTGATCCTCAGCACGGCCCCTTGGAATCCGTGCATGCGGCAGTTGTAACCGACGAACTCGTGCTCGTAGCGGGCGGTTTGGCCGTGGTTGCGGGCGGCGCGCACGAATTTGGCGATCTGGTCGTCATCGGTTGTTAACGCACCTCCCTCGCCGTAGGCCCCAAGATTCTTGGTGGGATAAAAACTGAACGCGGCCGCGTGGCCAAGTCCCCCGGCGCGCCGGCCACGGTAGCGTGCTCCGTGCGCCTGCGCCGCGTCCTCAAGAATCCGGATGTTGTGCCGCGCGGCGATTTCGCGAATCGGGTCCATATCGGCGGGACGACCGTATAGATGAACCGGCAGGATGGCACGGGTGCGGGGCGTGATCGCTCGCTCGATGAGATTCGGATCGAGATTGGCTGTCGCCGGGTCGATATCCACGAAGACGGGCACGGCGCCGCAATAGGTAATCGCTTCGGCGGTGGCGAGGAAGGTGTTGGGGCTGGTGATGACTTCGTCGTCGGTCTGAACGCCGAGTGCGAGCAAGCCGAGGTGAAGCGCCGCCGTTCCGGTGCTGAGCGCGACGCAGTGCTTGGTCCCGCAGAAATCAGCGAATTCCCGTTCGAACGCTTCGACTTCTTCTCCGAGAACGAACGAGGAATTCAAACAAACGCGATCGATTGCAGGCAGGATTTCATCCCGCAACTCTGCGTATTCGGCCTTCAGATCGAGAACAGGAACCTTCATGGTTGGTCGCCTCGCGCCCGCGGCAAACATCTAGTGTACACGATGCGGTGCGACAAGCTCTGCGCGGCAGCGGGGGATTCTTGTTTTCTGTGTCGAGTAAAGCAGGCCGCAAGCCTTTGTTGTGAGTGACTTACGCCGATTTTTGCTCGACACAGTGTGTCAATTGGGTGCGGTTGCGGATGCCACGAATGTTGGCCTGGCGCGCCCAAGCGCGAGCCGGCGGATGAATCCACAGCTCTTCGCAGGGCGCCTGAACCGTGACTGAGTTCGATCATCGCGCGCACGGGATCAATCTTAATACGCGGGAATCTCAATGCAAGAGTGAGCGCCTGTGGATGTGACGGAAGTAAATTGGCACGCAAGGCCAGGCATGAGGAGCGGCTTCGTTTTGAAAGCGCGAGCGAAATGACCCGCTTGCAGGCCGACGCGATTGGTATGATGTGGTGGAGCGGCGTTGTCGAGAAGTGAGGCGGGATGGATTTGCTATCCGCCGGCATTATACGTTGTTACTCTCTGGGAGTTTCTCGTCCGATGGCAAAGGGAAGTTCGAAGGCCGACCGGCGCTACCAGCGAATTGCGACGCCGAAGGGTGTATGGGTTGCTTGGCAAGATGGTAAACAGCAGAACGTCTCGCGGGTCCGCGACCTGAATGTGGGAGGGCTGTTCGTAGCCACGCCTACGCCACTGGCTCTGGGCAGCGAGGTCACTCTTTTGATGTCCGTACCTGAGGGCGAAATTCGCAGCCGCGCCGTGGTACGAAACGTAGTTCCAGGCGAGGGGATGGGCGTTCAATTCATCGAACTCAGCGCGCAAGACGCATCCCGCGTGGAAAAACTCGTCGCGCGCCTGTTGCGCGCGGAATCCAGCACACCGGGCCAGGCCTCTCCCTCCCAATCGAAATAGTGTTGCCCGGGACCGTCCCTCCGGATAGAATCCGCCAATCAGACGGTCAAAAGGAGTTCCTCAATGAGCGACGATTTCGTCCCCGGGCAGCGAATTGGTGACTACGAAATCCTCGGAGTACTCGGCGTCGGAGGAATGGGGAAGGTTTACAAGGTTCGGAACGTGATTTCGGACCGCGTCGAGGCGATGAAGGTTCTTCTGGCAAACCTTGCCGTCCAAAAGGAACTCGCCGACCGATTTCTTCGCGAAATCAAGCTCCTGGCGAGCTTGAATCATCCCAACATCGCCGCGCTGAACACTGCGCTGACGATGGACAACCAACTCGTCATGATGATGGAGTATGTGGACGGTGTCACGCTGGCCTCCCGCCTGCAGCAGGGTCCGATTGCGCCCGCGGATGCAGTGAACTACTCCGACCAACTGCTTGGCGCCCTGAGCTACGCGCACAAATTGAACGTGATCCACCGGGACGTCAAGCCCGGCAACATGATGCTGACGCCCCAGGGCGTGGTAAAGCTGATGGATTTCGGCATCGCGCGCCCGAACAACGAGGCCGGCATGACGGTCACGGGCACGACGCTCGGATCGCTTAATTATATGTCGCCCGAGCAGGTGAGGGGCGAGCCCGTGGATCAGCGCTCCGATTTGTATTCCATGGGTGTGTCGCTCTACGAGATGGTCACCGGGCAACTTCCGTTCCGGGGCCACAGCAATTACTCGGTGATGTCGGCGCACCTTCAGGAGACGCCGCAAGCTCCTATCGTGGTGCGTCCGGATCTGCCCCAGGGGCTGAGCGACATCGTCCTGATGGCGATGGCTAAGGACCCGAAAGATCGATTCCAGTCCGCGGAGGCCTTTTCGAATGCGTTGAAGACTGTGATGCCGACCGGTGCGGCGGGATTCGTGAGTCCTATTCCCGGCACCGTACGCGTGCCGCAAGGAGCGCCGGCGGTTTCCGCGGCGCAAGTTCCGGTTCAGGCGACCGTTCCGATGGCGGTGGCCGCCGAATCAAACGCCGCACACCGAAGCAGCAGCCGGGGCGTTTACATGGTCCTCGGCGGATTGATCGTCGTGGCCATTCTCTTCGCTGCGGGTTTCTATGTTCCGCGCATAATCAAGACCCACGCGAGCGCGGGTTCCACTGTTGCACAGCCCGTCACGCAACCTGCGGATGCTCCCGTGGACATCTCGGCTCCGCCGCCAGACGCCGTACCGGCGGATGCCGCGCCCGTCGTTGCTGCGCGGCCTCAAGAGGATCCCGCCGTTGCCGCCGCTCGACGGGAGGCGGAGAAGAAGGCGCGGGAAGAGGCCGCTCGGAAAGCCGCGTTGCTCAAGGAAGCCGAGCAGCAATCGGATCAGCTGGAGGCGCGTTCGGCCGCAATTTCGCAAAGCCTGGATAATTTGAAGCGCGCGCAGCAGGCCCAGGGATATGGACTGCGCGGAGACATCGTTCAGGCCGAGCAAATGATGCAAATCAATCTTTCGAGGGCCCAGACGGCGCTGCGAAACGGAGACGGCGCGCAGGCCAAGGAATATCTGGATAAGGCGGAAACGCAGGCCCAGATACTGGAGAGATTCCAGGGCCGGTAACGAGATTCGTCAGATGTGGGTGAGCGTGCCCGTGATCTTCGTGCGGCGCAGCGCCCAGCCAAACACCGCGAACGAGAGCGGAATCAGAACCGCCGCGAACGCCAGCAGTGCCACGAGCGACGGCCAAAGTTGACCCCAGCCCGCCCCGGCGAGGAGCGCGGCGCGCATCCCCTCAAGCGAGTACGTCACCGGAATCATCCGCGCGAGCATTTGCAACGGTCCGGGCAGCACCGAGACCGGATACATCATCCCGCTCACCAGGCTCGAGACACCCAGGACGATCCATTTCGCGGGATTTCCGCGCTTGAAGAGAATCTGATAGCTCGCTGAGAGTATTCCGAGCCCAGCGAACGCGAGAATCGAAGCCAGAAGAATGGCCAGCGCCCCGAACCAGTTCGCCCCGCGCGGCGCAAAACCAAAGAAAATTGCTCCCAGCCCGAGATAGACGCAGGTTCGCAGCGCGAGCGCCACGAATGGATAGACGGCCGAGCCCGCGATGATCACCGGAAGAGGCGTTTGGGTGACGAGAAGCGCTTCGAGGGTGCGGTTCTGGCGCGCCTCTTCCAGGCTGGAATCGAATGCGGTCATGGAGACGCTGAGATAGTCGAAGAACGCAAACCCCACGAGCGCGAAGGTGAAGTAGCTTCGCCCGGCCGGCAGGGCGCGCTCCAACTGCGGGCTATCCACGAAACGCGAAAGGTAAAAGAACGTCGCCACGCCGAAAAGCTCTTCGACGGTTTGCGCCACGAGAGCCAAGCGATAGCCGCGCGCGATCAGGAAGTCGCGCCAGAAGAATGCGGCAATTTTGCGGAGCGTGCGCATCGTGTTCATCGCGAGCCCCCGGCGGTTGTTCCCGGTCGCAGGATGTGGCCAATCGCCGCCTCGAGGGTGGGCGTGCCGGTAGAGACGCGCAGCCCGAGCGGGGAATCGCACGCAATCATTTTTCCATGGTCGAGGAGGACGACACGGTCGGCAATCTTCTCGACCTCGGCGAGCGTATGCGAGGCAAAGAGCAGCGTGGTGCCGCGCCGGCGCACGATGTCGTCCTTCAGCAGGCGGCGAAAATCCGCCGCGGCGAGCGGGTCGAGGCTGCGCGTGGGCTCGTCCAGCAGCAAGACCGACGGGCCATGCAGCAGCGCGCGGGCGAGGCCCAGGCTGTGACGCATGCCGGTGGAATAGGTGCGCATCTGGCGGTCGAGATCGTCCGCAAGTCCCATCCATTCGGCAGCGGAGGCGATTCTTGCCCTCGCGTCGGCGCCGGTTAGATTGTTCATGGCCGCGAAGAAGGCGAGGTTTTCGCGCCCGCTGAGGCGTCCGTAGAATCCTTCATCTCCGCCGGTGTGGTAGCCGAGGCGCTCGCGAGCGTGTCCGGGTTCGTTCGCGACATCGAAGCCGTCAAGCATCGCGCGCCCCCGCGTCGGAAGAACGAGCGTCGCGAGAATGCGCATCAGAGTCGTCTTCCCCGCACCGTTGTGACCGACAAGGGCCACCGCCTCTCCCCGATCGACGACGAACGAGACGCCGGCGAGCGCGCATTGGGTTGCCGGGGCAAAAGGGTGCAGCAGGGAGCGCCAGCCGGAGAGCGCGGGAGGGAAAAACTTTTCGAGGTTTTCAACGACGATTGCGGGGACGGGCATCCTAGGGAGTTATAACCGAATTCGGCGAGGGGAATCCAGTTCCAACGCCCGGTTCCCCGGCGACGATCAAAACGGCGGTTGCGAAAACGGCGTGGCGGAAGGCGGCTCGAGAATGAAGATGGCGTAACGATAGACGGCAAGCCGCGTCGCCTCGCTGATGTGATGCGGCCCGATGACTTCGCCGAAGGCGCGGTGGAGATCGTGTATCTTGTCGTCCGGGAGCACCTCGAGAAGTTTTCCGAAACGATTCTTGGCCATGGTAACGGGATCGGCGTCGCTACGCACGCGTTCTTGCGCGGTCGCTGGAGCCGGCGGAGTGGACGTGGCCGCGCCGGGCGGGGGCGTGGCGGCTGCTGGGGCAACAGGCTTCGTCGCAGGTGGAGCGGGCTTAACGGCTTTCACCATTTTCGCTTGGTAATCTTGATAGAACTGGTAGCGAAACTGTTTTTCGTAGAGGCTGGCGTAGGCTGTCTTTTGGCTGTCTGCGGGAGGCTGCGCGTTGGCGAGTGCCTTGGCGGCGAAGTCTTTCAGGGATGCCTCAAATGCGGCGAAGTCCGCCCGCGCGGCTTTCGTGGGCCCCTTGCCGCTTTTCGCGAGCGCGGAAGCAAGGCTATCGGTTCGAGCGTCAAAACATTTCTCGTATACCGCAATCGCTCGCGCGAGTCCGGCGGTAGAGTCGGGCGCGGGCGCCTGCGACTTGTCGTGAAAGTACGCGATCCATTCGGCCGAGGTCATTTTCAGGATCTCCGTACACGTCATGCCGAAGCGGTCGGAGTCGGGCTTTTGCGGCGGACGAGAAGGGGATTGGGGTCGCGCGAAAACAGGTCCAGCCACAGCGGTGAGAAGCAGCAGAGAGAGAATCACGCGTCGCATCGGTGAAATCCTACTTGAGCGGGACGACGCACCGCAAGCAGCGACTCTACCGGCCTGAAGCTCCGCCGGGCGCGCCGGGCATAGAAGCCGATGCCCGCGGCACGATGTTAGTGGCCTGCGAAGCGACGATGAGCCATTGGCCGCCGCTCTTCACCTCGACGCGAGTCAGAATGGCGTGGCGCGCGGGCCGCAGCGAGCCGTCGGGATTGTGCTCGCCGTGCGAGTTGACGAGAACGTGGACGACGGCGATTCCCGGAGTCAGGAATTTCACGCTGGTCTGTTCGGTCTGCCACACGCTGCCCTTGGCTTTGTCCGAATGCAATTCGGAGAGGCTCTGCGCGAACGGCGCGCGCCCCTTGAACCATTCGCCCGCGAGGTTGATGGCGTCCACATCAGGCGCGAAATCGCGGGACATAGCGGGTACGTCATTGTCGTTCCAAGCTTTCTCCCAGTGCGATTCGACATCACGGATCGCTTTTTCGTCGGTGGCGCTGCCGCCCTGCGCGCCAATAGGTCGCGACAGAACCGCGGGGAGAAGCAGAAATGCGAGTGCGAGGATCGCCAGTTTCGTTCGCATGAGAAGCCTCCAGTGCAGGATGGGCGCGATTGTGTTCGCGGCGGGGCAGGGAAGTCAAGGAAGCAGACTAGGGCGATTTGCGGAGAAGCGCGCGCTCAAGAAGATGGTCAACGGCGCGGTCGAGTCGCCGCTCGCGCGCCGCGGCGGACTTGGTGGAATCAAACCACTGGATGATATGGCGACGATGCCCCGGCCCGAGTGCCTCGAATGCCTTCCACGCCTTGGGATGGCGCTTCAGTCCGGCACGCAGGTCGGCCGGGACGGCGAGTTCGCGCGATTCGCGGTCGAGGCGAAGCTCGACGCTGACCACGTCGCCCACGTCCGCGCGCGCCGCTTTGCGCAGCGCTGTATTGATTTGCATCCGGTAGCGTCCCGCACCAGCCGGGACGAGAGTGGTGCGAGCGCTCTTGCCATTCACGATGGCGACGACGGGAATGTATTTCGGCTTCGCTCGCTTCCCGCGTTTGCTCGCGCCGTCGCCGTCGCTCATTTGCTTCTGCAGGCGGCGCGCGATTTCATCAGGCACATCCACGTGTCGCATCATCCAGATTCGATAGATCGTCGCCAGGAACCGCTCTGCTTTGCGGGGGCTCATCGGTCTGCGAAACGCTATTGCAGTTTCCAGCAGTCACTCACACACTTGTTGGCAATGACAATCGAATAGATGCCGCTCCAATTGTTCTGCCATTTCCAACCCTTTTTCGTTCCCGGGGCATTGCCCTCTAAATACTTTCGCACGAGGACGGGAGAGAGGACTTGACGACAATGGGGGCATCTTGGGTCGGCGTCTGCCCTGAACATCCCGCCGCAGGGACAGGGTTTGAGGAACGATTCGACATCATTTGAAATGCGCTGATAAACACTGAGCACAGCTCCTGGGGGTATCGGCTTGTGCGAGCGGGTGAGGATCGTGCATTGCTCGCAGGTGTCGCAATAGGCGTATGCACTGTCGTTGAAGCCGTTGTGGACGAGGTAATAAGAGAATTCCGTGTGACAGTGTTCGCACACTCCGATGCTCGTTTCGCGGACCATCTAGAAGCGAGCATTATGCACTAGAAAAACAAAAAGGCCGATCCGACGAATCGGACCGGCCTTTGAGATTTAATCCTGGCGGTGACCTACGTTCCCGCGCCGTTACCAGCGCAGTATCATCGGCCCAGCGAGGCTTAACTTCCG
>Ga0209415_10011417_pt1 | contig 14963 bp, 15 predicted proteins | sample PeaSoiSIISIP2007_FD_187696 | JGI IMG/M metagenome (GOLD analysis project Ga0209415, IMG submission 187696) | Peat soil microbial communities from Weissenstadt, Germany - SII-SIP-2007 (SPAdes) (version 2) | ecosystem: Environmental > Terrestrial > Soil > Wetlands > Peat | place: Germany...
CGGGGCGTAGCTCAGCCTGGTAGAGCGCTAGCTTTGGGAGCTAGAAGCCGGAGGTTCGAATCCTCTCGCCCCGACCATGATTGGTGTTGTCATTTCTGGGATACCACTTGCGTTATCCCAGCCGTCGCCAATCCTCGCAGGATTTTCACCCCGTTGGTCGATACGTTGAGATACCGGGATTCGCCCTATTGGCCCCCACTTAAGGGCGGGGCGCCGCCGCTCGCGATGACGAAGTTAGGTGCGTCGCACGATCAGACTGGATTACGCCATTTTCCATCATTGCCGGGCTCGACCCGGCAATGATGGACAGCCATGGGTCGAGCCCGGTGGTGACGAGTCATGAAGGGGGTTCCGTCAGGTCGCACGACGCTAAAATGAATTGAATGTCGTTCGCTCAGGGGTAGTCCGCGCCGAGCGTCACGGCTTCCCAGCTCTCAATGTCCTTTGCCAACGCGGTAAGTTTGTCCCGGACCATTTTCAGGCCGGGTGCACCGAGCACCAGATGCAAAGGAGGGGTTGGGCTTTCCACCGCGGCAATGATTGCGTCGGCCGCGCGGACGGGGTCACCCGGCTGGTTGCCGCTCAACTCGGCGAGTTGCTTCCGGCGCACGCCGACCGTCGCGGCATAGGCCTCAATGGTCCGCTTCGGTCCCTGCATCGATCGGCCAGCCCAGTCGGTGCGGAATGGGCCAGGCTCGACCAATGTCACTTTCAGCCCATGCGGCGCCACTTCACGGGCTAATGCTTCGGACAGTCCTTCCACTGCGAATTTCGTGCCCGCGTAGTAGCCGGACCCGATATTGCCGACCAGGCCGCCCACCGACGAAATATTGACGATGTGCCCCTTGCCACGGGCCCGCATGCCGGGGAGGACGGCCTTGGTCATGGCAACGAGGCCGAACAGGTTGGTGTCGAACATGGCGCGGACGGCGTCGTCCTCGCCTTCTTCGACAGCGGCGAGGTAGCCGTAACCGGCATTATTCACCAGCACGTCGATGCCGCCGAATGCCTTTTCGGCCATGGCGACCGCTGCGTCGACATCCGCCTGGACGGTCACGTCCAGCTTGAGGGCATGCACATTGTCATGGCCGGAGACCAGATCGCGCAAAGCGTCGGGTTTGCGGGCCGTCGCGATCACGCGTTCGCCGCGTGCCGTCAGCCGTGTCGCCAACGCTCGGCCGAACCCCGTGGAACAGCCGGTGATCAGCCAAGTCCGTGATGAATCTGCCATGTCTCTCTCCTGAACTGGGTTTTTGTGTCGTCCGAACCGCCGGCCAGCCCCGTTTGTCGGGCCAACTCCGCCGAAGCGCGTTACAGCTTGATCGAGGCCATATCAATGACGAAGCGGTATTTAACGTCACCTTTCAGCAGGCGCTCGTAGGCCTGATTGATGTCCTGAATGCGGATCAGTTCGATGTCGCTGACGATGCCGTGCTCGGCGCAGAAATCCAGCATCTCCTGGGTTTCGGCGATACCGCCGATGGCCGATCCGGCGAGTTGGTGCCGCGGCAGGATCAGATTAAAGGCCGAAACCGCCAGCGGTTTCGCGGGAGCGCCGACCTGCGTCAACGTGCCATCTCGCTTGAGCAGGTGCAGATAGGCGTTGATATCGTGTTCGGCCGCCACGGTGTCGAGGATGAAATCGAAGCTTCTGGCCTGCTTCTGCATCTGGCCCGCATCCTTCGACATGACCACCTCATCGGCGCCAAGCCGAAGCGCGTCGGCCGTCTTTCCGGGCGAGGTGGTGAATGCCACGACATGCGCGCCCAGAGCATGGGCAAGTTTCACGCCCATATGGCCCAATCCGCCAAGACCGACGACGCCCACCTTCTGGCCTGGGCCGACCTTCCAGTGACGAAGGGGGGAATAGGTGGTGATGCCAGCGCACAACAAGGGTGCGGTGGCGGCCAGGTCAAGCGTCGGCGAAACCTTGAGGACGAACGACTCTTTGACGACGATGCTTTCGGAATAGCCGCCGAAGGTGACGCCACCCGAATGCTTATCCTCGCCGTTGTAGGTGAATACGGGCAACTGTTCGCAATACTGTTCCAACCCGTCGCGGCAATCGGGGCAAGTGCCGCAGGAATCCACCATGCAGCCCACGGCAGCCAGATCCCCTTCCTTAAATTTCGTCACATGACGGCCGACTTGGGTCACGCGACCGACGATCTCGTGGCCGGGGACACAGGGGAAAATAGTGTTGTTCCATTCATTGCGGGCCTGATGCAGGTCGGAATGGCAGACGCCGCAATAAAGGATTTCAATCACCACGTCCTCCGGAGTCGGGGCGCGGCGTGGAATAGCTTGCAGGGACAGAGGCGCGGTCGCGGTCGCCGTGCCGTAAGCCTTGACGTTGTGAGAGTGTGCGTGAGGTGTCTCGGATGAAGAGACAGAGTGTTCAGACATGCGCAAATCTCCCGGATGCGGGGGCTATCGTCAGGGGACGGGCCGGTTGTCGGCGGGGCCAAAGGTTGGACGCCGTTTCGCCCGGTCTGTCGGTCTCTGACGATAGCCGAGAGTGCGGTCGCACCATTAGTCCGATCCTGCAAATTTCCTGCACGATCCCGCAAATTATGGTGCCGACGCTGCTTAAACGTGAATGTTCTGGGCTAGAGCCCTGCGTCATGATCTCTTCCTGTCTCCACATGTCGATTCGGCAGATTGGCATGTTCGCGCGTTCTTTTTTATCAGCGGCCAACGCGGCTCTGCAGATGTGCCGGGTAGCGATCCCCTTGCACGGTGACCTTGGAGAGTGCGCTGTCGATGTCGCGGAGGTCATCGGGCGTCAGTGTGACTCCGGCCGCTCCGATATTCTCTTCCAACCGGTGTAATTTCGTGGTGCCGGGAATCGGAACGATCCACGCCTTCCGAGCCAGCAGCCAAGCGATGGCGATCTGGGCGCGTGTTGCCTGCTTGCCCGTCGCGATGTCGCCGAGCACTTCGACCAGGGTCTGATTGGCCTTGAGAGCCGCTGGCGCGAAGCGGGGGACGACGTTGCGAAAATCGGAGCTGTCAAACGTCGTGGTTTCGCCGATCGCACCGGTGAGAAAACCCTTGCCCAGAGGGCTGAACGGAACGAAGCCGATCCCGAGCTCTTCCAGTGTCGGCAGGATTTCCGCCTCGGGCTCACGCCACCACAAGGAATACTCGCTTTGCAGGGCTGTGACGGGCTGAACGGCATGAGCGCGCCGGATCGTCTGAGCGCCTGCTTCGGACAAGCCGAAATGCTTGACCTTGCCGTCCCGGATCAGGTCCTTGACCGTGCCGGCGACGTCCTCGATCGGAACATTCGGGTCGACGCGGTGTTGATAGAACAGATCGATGACGTCGACCTTCAGTCGCTTCAGCGACGCCTCGGCGACCTGCTTGATGTGCTCCGGTCGGCTGTTCAGGATTTGCTGCTTGCCGTCATCGCCGAATGTGAAGCCGAATTTGGTGGCGATCACGACGTTGCCACGGAACGGCTCAAGGGCTTCGCCCACCAGGTCCTCGTTGGTGAACGGACCGTAGACTTCCGCGGTGTCGAAGAAGGTGACGCCGCGCTCGACGGCGGTGCGGATCAATGTGATTGCGTCCTTCCGATCCGTGGCCGGTCCGTAGCCGTGGCTCAGTCCCATGCAGCCAAGGCCAATGGCCGAAACCTCAAGGTCGCTGTTTCCCAGTTTGCGTTTCTGCATTGTCTTGCTCCATTAAAGTGCGGTCCCGAGCCCAGCCGGCATCGGTCAGACGGCCCTTGGTCCGGCACCACATTGTTCGTCGCTGACCTGTTCCATCCAGTCGACCACGTTGCCGTCGAGGGCCTCGGCAATGGCGATGTGGGTCATGGCGGTGTTCGCCGCCGCACCGTGCCAATGCTTTTCGTTCGGTTCGAACCAGACGGTGTCGCCGGCTCTGATCGCCTCGACCGGACCACCATCCCGCTGGACCCAGCCAAAGCCGGCGGTGACGATCAGCATCTGCCCGAGCGGGTGCGTGTGCCAGGCCGTGCGGGCGCCCGGTTCGAAGGTGACGATCGCACCGCCTAGTCGGGCCGGCTCGCTTCCCTTGAACGGCGAGTCGATACGGACCGTACCGGTAAACCACTCGGCCGGCCCTTTGACCGACGCCTGAGAACCGCTTCTGATGATGTCCATTTTTGAATTCCTTCATGCAACAGTGACGTCTTGTTATCTGGCGACTGTTGACGAGGAGATTTGTAACAGGGGCGGCGACAGGCGATTAGATGGTAAAATGCGCAAGAACTTATGAGTTTTATTCATGAGTGCCGAGCGGCCACAGCCTCCTCGCCCACAAGGGGGCGGCCTTACTCGCCCCTGCTGCTCAAGACCCGGCTCAGAACGTCGTTCGCATTGTCGCTTTCGCTCTTACCGACGTTTGCTTCGAGCACCAATATGAGGCCTCTGAGCTGGGCTTCGGTCAGTCCGACATTGAGCCCGACGTTAAGGTGGGACTGTAGCTGGGCGTTGACGCCTTGCATGTTGGACAGGGCCGAAATGGTAGCGATCTCCCGGCTCTGGAAATCCAGATTGTCGCGGCCGAAAATGTCGCCGAACAGGTGGTCTTTCAAGAAGGCATCGATGGCGGGGGCGCGTGGCTGGGCCAATTTTTGGAAAAGTTTTAACGCGTAATAAGCGAAACAGGCATACATGCCCATGATGGTGAGATATTCGGCGAAAAACCCAAAAACAAAGTCATCAAAATTCCAGTAATCAAAAGAGTACTCTGCAGTCAGTTTTGATAAAATGCTTCTATCGAAAGAAGAAATTGCGCCACAAACAGCGACCATCACCGACAGAATGCGCAGCGAATTGGTCCAGATGCGACTTATCCCGGCGATGCCGGCCTCCCTGCATACGAAGGCCATGATCATTTTCCAATGCATCCCTAAATGGAGAGAGGAAAGTATGAGAAACCAATAAGCCATCAACGTGTGGAACTGCCGTGTTGAAAAATATACCTCCGTTTTGGGACGGGAAAAAATAATATTGGAACTCAGCACCCCGCGTATCATCAGCATAACGGCTATTATCAGCAATAGTATATTTATGATTACTATTGTTATACGTGTTGTATCGTATATTAATTTAGCGAGTGCTGAGTACCATCGAAAATTTAATATATTATGTGACAAAAATATGATAATTATAGAAAATCCGATGGACTCGTGTATCATATTTCCAGTTAACTGGTAGGCGAAGGCTAGAGCCGTCAGGATCGTCATCACAAGGTCTATTGATATTCTTAAGGGCATCGATTTATTCCCGCTGTCTTGTATGCAGGAGAAATCAATGGCACTCCCGTCACGGCGGCCAACACCAACGCAATCTTGATACGCAAGTGCATCGCTTGTACGCCTAAGCTTCTATTTTCAATTTACGTAGCCACTCCGCGATTTCCCGGTGAGCCGCGTCTGTTTTCGCATAACCGCTGTTCCCTCCACGGAGTGCCAAGCCCTCCAAAATCGTGGAATTCGGACAAAGCGCCTTCATGTCGCTGACGCTGCGGCCAAGATAGCCCCCCTCATGGGTGCAGAACGGGATGAGTGTCTTGTTGTCAAAGTTGTATTTCTCGAAGAAACTAAAAAACGCCATCGGTAGGGTCGACCACCAGTTTGGATAGCCAATGAAAACGATATCGTAAGCATCGATATTTTGGATTTCAGGGGTTAACTGAGGACGGAATTTGCTGTCCTGTTCCCGTTTTGCCTGCTCTGTGGTTGCCCTGTAGTCGCTTGGGTACGAATGGGCGGTTCGGATTTCGACGATGTCTCCGCTAATGCTTTGGTGAATCTGATTGGCGACGTCGCGCGTATTGCCGGTCCGCGAGAAATAAGCGACCAAGGTCTTTCCGGTTGTCTTTTCGGCGGCAAAGGCTGATGACGATCCGGGACGGACGGGTGTCGCGACCCCGGCCATCACTCCGGCAGCGGTGATTTTCAGTAGTCTTCGCCTGGACGGACCCTGATCTGCGTTTAAAACCGTCTTTTCCATGCGTGACTCCAAACCTGTCTGACGAAAATTTAGCAGCTGCGGTGATATGCGATTAGACGGTAAGAGTTGCATGGACATATGAGCAGGATTCATCAATGCCTCGTGAAAACGTCAATGACCTCATTGCCTTCCTTGCTGTCGCGCAGGATCGGAGCTTTACCAAAGCGGCCGCGAAGCTCGGGGTATCGCAATCGGCGCTGAGTCACACTGTTCGTGGACTTGAGGAGCGGCTCGGTCTTCGGCTGTTGACCCGTACGACGCGGAGCGTCTCTCCGACCGAGGCGGGCGAGCGGTTGCTGCGCACCGTAGGGCCGCGGTTCGAGGAGATCGAGGCGGAACTCGCCGCCTTGAGTGAACTGCGCGAAAAACCGGCCGGCAGGATCAGGATCACCACCGGCGAACATGCCGCCGAGAAGATCCTCTGGCCGAAGTTGGAGAAACTGTTACCGGACTATCCGGATATCAAGGTCGAGGTCATCGTCGACTATGGACTGACCGATATCGTCGCCGAGCGTTACGACGCCGGCATTCGGATCGGCGAGCAGGTGGCGAAGGATATGATTGCTGTCCGGATCGGGCCGGACATGCGAATGGCGGTCGTCGGCGCACCGTCCTACTTCGCAAGGCGCCCGCCACCGAAAATGCCCCAGGATCTGACCGCTCACGACTGCATCAATCTGCGCCTGCCGACCTATGGTGGATTGTTCGCCTGGGAGTTCGAAAAAGGCGATCACAAGCTGAACGTGCATGTTGATGGGCAATTGATCTTCAATAATGTCGCCCTGCGGTTGAGCGCAGCCCTGGCCGGATCGGGTTTGGCTTATCTGCCTGAGGACTATGTGCGGGATTCCATTGAGGGCGGGCGTCTCGTCCGCGTCTTGGCCGATTGGTGTCCGCCGTTTCCTGGATATCATCTCTATTACCCAAGCCGACGCCAGTCCTCACCGGCCTTCACTCTTTTGGTCGACGCGTTGCGTTACCGGGGGTGAGCCGATGAGGGGCAACCTTCTTACCTCTCGATCATCACCTTGATCGCCGAATCGCGATGCTTCTCCCAATAGGGGAGGGCCTGTTCCGCGTCCTCGAACGGAAAAATCTTGGAAATCAGGTCGTCCGGCGCTTGGGTGCGCGATTCCAGATAGCGGATGACCCTCTGCATATCCTCGGCGGTCGCATTGCGCGACCCCATGATGTCCAGCTCTTTGAGATTGAAATACTGCGTCTTGTAAGAGACAGGCTCTTTAGCATAGCCGATATAGACGACCCGTCCGGAAAAGGCGACCAGATCGATGGCCTGGACGAAGGTGGCCGGCGACCCGACCGCCTCGATCACCACATCGACGCCGTCGCCGCCAGTCAACGCCTCGATCCGTTTGGCGACGTCCTCGCGACTGGCGTCGATCACATGGGCGGCGCCATAGCGCCGGGCCAGATCGGTTTTGGCGGTGCCGATATCGACAGCGATGACCTCGGCTCCACGGGCGACCGCGCCGGTGACGGCGCCCATGCCGATCATGCCGCAACCCAGCACCAGAACCTTGTCGCTGGCGTCCACGCGGCCGCGGGCCACGGCGTGGAAGCCGACCGACAACGGCTCGACCAGGGCCAGATGCCGCGGCGCCAGCGTGTCGTTGAGAATGAGTTTGCCGTAGGGGACGACGATGCGCTCGGCGAGTCCGCCGTTTTGTTGCACGCCGAGCGTCCGGTTGCTGCGGCAGGCATTGACCCGGCCCCTGCGGCAGGACGGGCAGGTTCCGCAACTGGTGTAGGGAATGACGATCGCCCGGCGCCCCACGGCAAAGTCCGCCGGAACGCCCTCGCCCACGGCCGCGATGTCGCCGCCGATTTCATGACCCGGAATTCGGGGCAATGTCACCAGAGGATTGTACCCTTTGAACGTGCTGAAATCGCTGCCGCACAAGGCGACATGGCGGATGGACAACAGAACCTGGCCGGGACCGAGCGAAGGTTCGTCCACGTCGTGGAACGCGCAACGGTTCACGCCTTCGATCATCAGGGCTTTCATTCCAGCATATCCTTCACAAAAGGCGATGCCGGTGTCCTACGGCATCTTCGCGGTCCAGGAACGACAGCGCGGACAAGTCGCCAGCGGATGTCGCCTCCTGGACCATTTTCAGGTCGAACGGACGGTAATCCTCAGGTCGGATCGGAACCGTCCTACTTCAACATCTCGGCCGGCAGTTCCACGCCGTTGTATTGCTTGTAGATGGCGTTGAGTTTGCCGTTGCGCAGATTGGTATGGATCCACTCGTTCACCACCTTGCGCAGCGCGTCGTCACCTTTGCGAAGTCCGATGGCATAGGGATTGGTTTTCAGCACCACCTTGACCACAAAGGGGTCATTCGGGCGTCGCGCGTTGACCGCGGCCATGACCTGTGGGGACGAGGCCATGATAGTCACCTGGCCGGAAATCAGCGCCGTGATCAAGGTCGCATCGTCGTCATAGCGCACAATTTCGGCGCCCTGCGCTTGGGTGGTGGCCTCCTTGTCGTTGGTCGAGCCTCGCGTGGTGCCAAGCCGCTGTCCGACCACATCCTTGAGGTCTTTGATGGCGACGTTCTTGGGGGCGGCGATCACCACCTGAATCACCCCATAGGGGTCGGAAAAATCGATAACCTGCTTGCGTTCCTCGGTGATGCTGAAGGACGCCACGACCATGTCGGCCTTGCCGGTGAGCAGGAACGGCACCCGGTTCGGGCTCGTCACCTGGACGAGATCGAGAGTATAGCCAAGATCGGCGGCGAGAAGTTTGGCGGTCTCGACATCGGAGCCGGTCGGCTGCATGGCGCTATCGGTCATGCCGAAGGGCGGAGAGCCGAGATCGACGGCGATACGGACGGTCTTGCTCGCCTTGATGTCGTCGAGGCTGTCGGCTGAGGCCGGCGCCACGGTTGCGGCCAAAACGAAAAGGATGCCAGCGATCAATTGTCTTGGATTCATGATGTCCTCCGTCTCAATTGTTATTGTATTTGTCGCTAAGTTCTCCGAATGTCCGGTCTCGTTACTTGAGGCCGAACCCGACAAATTGAGCCAGTTCTTCGGTCCGAGGGTGATCAAGAATCGACGCCGGGCCGCTTTCCCAAACCGTGCCTTGGTGCATGTATATGATCTTGGAGGCGACTTTGCGCGCGAAGCCCATTTCATGGGTGACCAGGATCATGGTCATCCCGTCTCGGGCAAGGCTTTCCATCACCTTCAGGACTTCACCGGTCAGTTGCGGGTCGAGCGCCGAGGTGACCTCGTCGAACAGCATCACCTTCGGCATCATCGCCAAGGATCGGGCGATGGCGACGCGTTGCTGCTGACCACCGGACAGCTGCTCGGGGTATTGCTCCGCCTTCTCGGAAAGTCCCACCCGGGCCAGCACGTCACGGGCCAGCGTGCGGGCTTCCGCCTTGGGCAAGGATTTCACGCAGGTCGGCGCCAGCATGATGTTCTGTTCGACCGTCAGATGGGGAAACAGGTTGTAGCTTTGGAACACGATGCCGACGTCGCGGCGCAGCGCGCGGCGGTCCAAGTCCTTGTCATGGACGGCGTGACCGCAGACATCGATGGTTCCTTGCTCGAATTTCTCCAGGGCGTCGATGCATCGGAGCGCCGTCGACTTGCCCGAGCCCGACTGGCCGATGATGGCGGCGACTTCGCCGCGCGCGACGTCGAATGATACGCCGTTCAGCACCTTCAGCGCCCCGTAGCTCTTGTGTACGTTCGAAAGGCGGACGAGGGTGGGCACCGGCTCTTCTCCCGGTCCCGGTGTCGTCGGCGCGAGATTAGCGGTGGCTGACATTGAGCTTTCTCTCCAGATTGCGGCTCCACGCCGAGAGCGGGTAACAGATGGCGAAATAGAAACCGGCGACCACGATGAAGATCGTAAAAGGTTCGAAGATCGAGTTGTTGATCAGCTTGCCGGCTTGCGCCAGTTCGACGAACCCGACCACCGAAGCAAGAGAGGTGTTCTTGACGATCTGGACCAGGAAACCGACGGTCGGCGCGGTCGCCATGCGCAGCGCCTGTGGCAGGATCACCCGTGTCATGCGTTGCCAGCGCGTCAGGGCGAGACATTCGGCGGCCTCCCATTGGGTGCTGGGCACCGCCTGGATGCAGCCCCGCCAGATTTCCGCCAGAAAGCCGGACGAATAGACGGTCAGTCCGACGCCGGCGGCCAGGATGGCCGGAACGGTTTTAAATCCGATCACCGCCACGCCGAAATAGATGAGGAACAGCAGGATCAGCAGGGGCGTGCCCTGGATGATCTGGATGTAAACGGCGGCTGTAATGCGCAGGATCCGGTTTCCCGAGATGCGGGCGAGTGCGACGGCAAAACCGACGAGTCCGCCGCCAACGAAGGCAATCGCAGTCAACCCGAGAGTCCACAATGCCGCAACGGCCAGGAAGAGAAAATGCGTGCTGCTGAAGGATGCCATGCTGCAATCCCCTAAAGCGGCGTGTGCAGTTTGCGCCGGCGGACGAAGATCGTCTGACCAAACGCCCAGAAGGCGATGCGGACGACGAATGACAATGCGATGTAGAGGATGCCGACGATGATGTAGGTTTCGAAACTGCGGAAGGTGTCGGACTGAATCCGATTGGCCACAGCGGTCAGTTCCTCGGCGGAAATCTGCGACGTAATGGAGGACGCAAGCATCAGCAGAACATATTGGCTGGTCAGTGCCGGATAGACGCGCTCGATCGCCGGTCGCAGAATCACATGCCAGTAGATCTGCGGGCGGCTGAGGCCCAGGCAGTCAGCTGCCTCCAGTTGCGCCTTGTGGATCGATTCCAGACCGGCGCGGACAATCTCCGAGGTGTAGGCCACCACATTGACGACCAGGGCGGTCACCGCGGCCATATTGGCCGAGACGTGAATACCAAGGGTGGCGATGCCGAAATAGACCAGGAAGATCTGCACGAGCAGCGGCGTGTTGCGGATGATTTCGACATAGGCCGCGATACAGGTCCTGATCAGGCGTGTCCCGTCGGTGCGGCCAATGGCGCAGATCGTTCCGAGCACGAACCCCAGGACGGTGGACAAGGCCGACAGTTGCAGGGTCAGCAGGACGCCCCTGGCGAACTCGCGCCAATAGGGAAGCAGTGCGGCGAAATCGAAATGATAGCCCATGACGCCCCCCGTCGATACCAGCCCTTTAGGTGCGGTCATTGAACCGCCTGCGGCCCGCTTTGATCGCCGCAATTATTGTTGGTTATGGATAAAAGACATGAAACGAACAGAGGGGTCAATCTATCTTTTTGGCGACAACGTACTAATAACTCTGGATTTTCCAGATCGCCCAGCTCTTCCGTGAAGGGGGAGCGATTTTTCCATATGAATCAACATGGGGGGATATCTGGGGCGTTGAAGCGGATGACGCCAGGCACGTGCCGTTTGGGCTATTCGTCTTACTCGTTTTCCAAGTGCTGAAGCCTGACGGCCCAGTTATCCGCTTTCTGGGCCAGGTCAACCAGTTCTGCCACCCCCTTGTTTCCCGCTTCCCGTTGGATGGCGGCCAGGAGGGTGCGTATCTGCTGGAGAAGTTTGTCGCGTGTCATGGTGTCGGATCGGTCATTCATCAGGCCACCAATCTACTTGATTGGACATCAACATGTCTGTGAACGGCGTCGCCTTCTTGTTGTTGATGTCACGCAACCAGCGCCTTGCCGGCTTCATAAGCACGGATCTTCAGTTCGGCATTGCGATCCGAACTTTCGGGGTCATTGCCGTTGATGCAGACGATATTGTCCATCAAGTCGAAGCCAAATGACGGAAACATCGCGGCGGTGTAATCGAAATAGGATTGGAACGCGGTTGGATCGTCCAAACCCTGTGAATAGACCGTCAGCATCTTCTTAACACCGAAACGCGATTTAGAGTTGCTATCCATAAGCGGGAAGAATCGATCATAAAGGTTCTTAACGGGGCCCGTCATCTGCATCATATAGATGGGTGAACCAATAACGATGGCATCTGCCTCTTTGACCAATTGCAGGGCGGCATGCAGTTCGTCGTGAATGGCGCAGTCGTCATTCATACGGCAAAAAAAACAACTTTGGCATGCCCTGAATTTCATTTTAAAAAGAGTATAATTTTTGACATCTGCGCCAACATCTTGTGCGCCTTTACTAATAGTATTTAAAATTGTGGCAATGTTTCCATCCATGCGTGGGCTTCCATTGAACATTACAACTTTTTTCATTCTATTCTATCTCCCTGTCTGTCGCGTGTGGCCATGTGCAAAGACACGAAACCGGAGCAGACATCGTTTTTTTTGGTGACAGTTCGTCGCTCATTTTGGGGCCGCGGTGGGGAGCCTTGCGGCCCCCACACCGGTTCCCAGAGCTCAGAGGTTGATGAACCCCAAGTTCAAGGATTGCGTCTCGATCACCGCCTTCATGGACGTCTTGCGTCCGGCGGCATCAATCTCAACCAAATATTCGCCGTTTTCCATCCCGTCGAACTTGAACTCGCCGAAGAAGTTTGTCTTCTGGGTCGAGAGGACGCCTTGGTCACCCTTAAGCGTGACGGTGGCGTTCTCGAAGCAATCGCCATTCACAAGCACACCGGCAGAGATGAAATTCTTGGTGTACTTGAAGAGGTTCTTGTAGACGACCCGAGGTTTATTCTTCAGTTCTTCCGAACGATATCCCTCGAATTTTTCCTGCTTGGCCAATTTCTCGAACTCCGCGGGCTCCATGTCGTAGAACTTCATGGCGCCGGTCGGGCAGGAATGGACACAGCGGGGTAAGCCCGGTTTCCAATCCTTGGCATCAAGCAGATGAGCGCACATCGTGCATTTTTGGCCGACATTCGCCTCCGCATTCCAGTAGATTGCCCCGAAAGGACAGGACTCGATCAGGGCCTTTTCATTGCCCTTGGCCTTTTCCATGTCGATCATGACGATGCCGTCCGGACGGCGGGTGACGGCGGCGGGCGCCGCCTTCATGCAATGAGCGTCCTGGCAGTGCTGGCAGGGCATCGGAAGATATGCCACGTCATTGCGGGGATACTCACCGCGTTCCCGACGTTCGATATTCATCCAGCGATGACCATGGCGCGGCTGAGAGGCGGTGTAGCCCGGCCAATCATTGCCACAATGCTCATCTTTACACGCCATGAAGCAGTTGTTGCAGTCATGGCATTGAGCGACGTCGATTGAAATATACTTCTGTTTCATTTTCCTAATCCTCGCTGCCAAGCTGTCAATTCGTCTCGTAGATGCCGCCGTCCCACTTTTCGATCTCGAGCAGTGTGGAGTTTGGCGCCATGCCACAGGCGTACTTGGACATGAAACGATCAGGAGAAAGAATGTTGACGCAGCCGCCGCGATCGGCCGACCGGCCGGGTTTGCCGAGTGGATCGTACACGGCGCAGGACTCGTACGAGTGCACGGTGCCCGGCTGTACCCGCTCGCCGACCTGAGCACTTAGGATGACCGAGCCTCGATCGTTGTAGGCGCGGACCAAATCACCGTTCTTGATGCCACGGGCTTTGGCATCCTTGCTGTTCATTCTGATGATCCAGTAGTAGTACCCGTCAATAAGGACGCGATGGTCCTTGATGTCGTTCATGAAGCTGTCCTTGCCGTCACCCATCGTGTGGAAGCTGAAACGCGGGTGAGGTGCCAGCATGCCGAGCGGGTATTTCTTGAACAGCGGGCTGTGATGACTTTCCCAGGCCGGCACGTAGGTGTGCATGGCGGGGCGCCCCTCATCCACATAACCTTGCTCTTCGAAGCGCTTGATGCTCGTGGCAATGAATTCCACCTTGCCGGTCGTCGTCTGCAATCCCTTGCGGTTGACCGTATTGTTGAGGCGGGGACCCCAGTCGGGAGTGTCCTTTTCCCGATCTTCGGCAAACCAGCGCAGCGCGACGGCCTTGTTGCGGTTCGGATTGGTGGGAACCACGAAGTAGCCCTTTTCCTTGAAGTCCGCGAAGGTCATGTGCTTGGGCATGTCGGTGGCGTTGAAGTACTGCTCGACCCACCCCAATTCATCCTTGCCTTCGGTGAACATCTCCCAAATGCCCATTTTCTTGGCGAAGGCGGCGTAGATTTCGTAGTCGGACTTGCTCTCGCCGACCGGCTCAATGCACTTCATCTGCATCGAAATGACGCGATGATTGCACTGGTTATAGTTGTCGGGGATATAGCCGGAACAATTGGCAAATTCCGAGATGTCCCAGCGCTCGAAGTTGGTGCAGGCCGGTAAAATGACATCCGCGAACGGCACCTCGCCCTCAAGCCAGATGGACTGGCTGACGACGAACTCCAGGCTTTCGGTATTGTACATCTTGGCGTAACGATTGGTCGCCGTCATCGTGCCAATGTGCGGCCCGCCGTACTTCCAGAACATCTTGATCGGCGAGTAGCCTGGCGCCGGATATTCGTAATGATGCATCTGATGCGGAATATCGCCGCCGGCAAAGCCCTTGCCGGTCCACTCGTACTTCCCCTCCATGATGCATTCGGGAATCCTGAGGCGGGGAATATGCTGGCCCGCGCTGGTATTGATGTTCGATGGAGACGGGAACGTGGTTTTGCCGTCGAACATTCTCCAGGCGAACTTGAATCCGGCCGCGGAGTTTTCGCAGTCGCCCGAGATACCGCCCTCGGCGTAGCCGGGGAAGTAGAACTCGTTATCCACCGGAGCGCCCTGCGTGGTCGACCAGATGTTGGAGCCCGGTTTGCCCATACCCTGCATGGTTGCCAAGGCAATCATGCCGCGCGTCCATTCGATGCCGTGCGAAGCACGGCAGGCGCCGCCCCAGCCACCCAGTCCACCGGCGGCAAGGTAGGTCTTCCGCTTGGCCCACTCGCGAGCCAGTGCGCGGATTTCACACGCCGGGACGCCGCTTTCCGTTTCCGCCCACTCGCAGGTCTTGGGAACGCCATCGGTCTTGCCGAGCACATACTCGGACCACTCTTCGAAGCCGTGCGCGTGGGTGGCGACATACTCCTT
>Ga0209415_10011418_pt1 | contig 14961 bp, 13 predicted proteins | sample PeaSoiSIISIP2007_FD_187696 | JGI IMG/M metagenome (GOLD analysis project Ga0209415, IMG submission 187696) | Peat soil microbial communities from Weissenstadt, Germany - SII-SIP-2007 (SPAdes) (version 2) | ecosystem: Environmental > Terrestrial > Soil > Wetlands > Peat | place: Germany...
ACACCGAGACCGCGGTGGTCATCGGTGCAGCCTGCCGCGAGGCAGGCTTCCCCGCAGCGCTCTACCTGCCACGGCATTCATGCCGTGGCGGCCTCGTGAGGGCGAGCGATGCCCTTCGACGAGCATCGACGCGCCTTCGCTCGACATCGACGCGTCTTGCGCGAGCATCGATGGGCCTTCGCTCGACGTCCACGCGCTCTCGACGAGCATCGACGGGCCTTCGCTCGACGTTCACGCGCCATCGTCGAGCATCGACGGGCCTTCGCTCGACGTCCACGCGCCATCGTCGAGCATCGACGCGTCTTCGCCCGACCTCCACGCGCCATCGACGAGCATCGACGGGCCTTCGCCCGACGTCCACGCGCCATCGACGAGCATCGACGCGTCCTCGCCCGACGTCCACGCGCCATCGACGAGCATCGACGCGTCCTGGCCCGACGTCCACGCGCCGTCGACGAGCATCGACGCGTCCTGGCCCGACGTCCACGCGTCGCGACGGCGCATCGCAGGCGAATCGACGAGCATCGAAGGCACTTCGCCGAGCATCACGGACACGTCGAGGTCGATCACGGGTGCTCCATGGAAGAGAGGCGGCCGCCTCGCACGACTGCGTGGACCTCGCCCTACTTCACGAGGATGCTGATCGGCTGGCTCCAGTCACCGGTGCCGGTCGTGAGGACGGCCCGGTAGCGGAAAAGCACGCTGGTCGCGACCGGCAGCCCGTGGATGCTCGTCCTGGCCTTGAGCGTCGAATCGACCTGCACCCAGGTCTTGCCGCCGTCGACGCTGTACTGCCAGTCGTACGACGCGCGCCTCGCCGCCGACGGCGCGACGAGGTTCACGCTGCCCGAGACCGGGCCGTACTTCGCGCCGAAGACGCGCGGCGCCTGGGTTCTCGCCTTCTTCGTGCTCATCGAGGCGCTCGTGATGATCGCGGGGGCGTTGTCGGGGTTGGCGTCGGCGATCTGCTGGACCTGCGAGGCCAGCGCGTGCGCGGCCGAGACGAGCTCGGTCCTGGCGACGTTGCGCGCCGGGACGGTGCCCTTGGCGCGCGTCTTGGCCGCCGTCTCGGCGGCGTCGAGCTTCGCCAGCTTGTTTGCGAAGAGGGCGAGCGCCGGGTTGGGGTTGGGGAACCAGATGTTGCCGGTCATCGCCGAGACGATGCCCTGGCAGTACTTGATGAGATCCGCGACGTGCTTCGGCAGAAGCAGCGCCACGATGACGCGATGAACGATGCTGGACATGGCAGGTACTCCGTGTCTGCGCACGGTCACCATGACCGTGTGCATGAGATATGCTATAGCAATAGTCATGCCCATAGTCAAGGGTGCTGCTGAGCTGTCTCCGTGGCGCGCGTAAGTAAGTGAAATTAAGTCATGTTAATGGGGATGCGTGCCGACCATGGACAACGCCATCCCCACGACGCTCGAGCCAGAGGTCAGGAGCGCGTGCAGGTCACGGGGCCCGTATCGCCACCGGCGGCAGAGGCAGGAAGATCCGGTCGGGCTGGGTCGTCAGCGTGCACCCGGCGGCCGCGAGGCGATGGACCGGGTACCCGTCGGACGCGCGACGTCGATCGCCCACGAAGAGATCGCCCTGTAGCCACGAGAGGCCCTCCAGGTCGAGCCCGCCTCCGGGGCCACCCGTCGACAACGGACTGTGCGCGGCCGTGAGCAGGGGGCTGCCCGTCGTCGCATCGAACGTGACCAGCGAGGTCGCGTTCGCCGCGGTCGCATCGGCGGCGATCGCCACGCCGCAGCCCCCGGTGACCGCGACCTCGGCGACGCTGCCTCCGAGGTCCGCTTCGTGCACGACGAGCGACGTTGTCGACGTGCTCGTGTCGAACCGCTCGACCCCCGCGAGCGGCTCGGTCGCGTCGTCGAAGTTTCCCGGCTCCGCCAGCCAGAGCATGCCGGCGGCGTCCTCGCTCATGCCGAACGGGTTGCGGCCCGCGAGGACGATCGTGGCCTCGACGCGGGCGGTCGCCACGTCGATGCGCAGCATCCACGAGGGCTGCGTCGACTTCGGATAGGGATTCAGGCGCTGCAGCGGGACGAACGCCTTCTCCCCGGCGGGCGTGTCCACGATGGCGATCCCCATGGCGTCGGGGTTGTGGTCGGTATCGTAGGACGACAGATCGATGAAGTGCTCCTCACAGCCAGGGGTCAGGACGAGGATCTTCGCTGCGAGGTAGAGCGGGATCCACAGCGACCCGTCGCGCGCGACGCCCACGTCGTAGGGGTCGGACGAGGCGGAGCTGGTGCCGACGTGCGCCGAGAAGCGCGCCATGGGAGTGCCACACCCGGGATCGAGCTCGAAGACTGTGTCCAGCTCCCGGGCCACGTAGAAGGCTCGGCCGCGCGAAACAGCGAGCGCGGGGTCGGCCCCCAGGTCGACTCGCCCTGCCGTCGACGTCGCCAGCACAGACGTCGACATCGCACCCACCGCGCTCGAGGAGTAGTCCGACGCCACCCACAGCGCGTCTGTCGTCCCGCACGTCGAGGGCGTCGCCATGGCCGACGAGGTTCCGCAAGCCGAGGATGCCGACGACGGTGTCGGGCCATCGCAGGCCGCAATGGTCGTGGCGGCCACCGCGGCAGCAAGAGCGAACCCAGCGCGCACCTTCATCGCCTCTCCGAGGGCTGGGTGAAGCGCGCGCTGACGAGGAAGGTGCGACCGGGGAGCGGGTACTCGTAGTAGTCGCCGATGGGCTCGCGCACCGGGCCGAGCGCGCCCGCGTAGGTGCCCGTTCGAACGTCGAGCAGGTTGCGCACGTCGAGGGCGAGCCTGACTCCTTGCGCCACGTCGACCCGTGCCCCCGCCGACATCAGCACGCGCGGAGGCACGCCGATGCCGCCGGCGACATCCGAGGTCATCCCGGTGACCGCATCGACCCCGGCGCGCACGCTCGCCGGACCGAACGTGACAATGCCGTCGGCCACGAGATCGTTCGTGGGCCGACCCGGCAGCGGCGGCGGCTGGCACGGGCCGACGATCGGCTCGCATGCCGAGTCGTTTTCAGTGAGCAGCCCCGTGTACGATCCCCGCAGCTCCACGGGGCCGACGACGGCGCGCAGATCGACCTCGACCCCGAGCAGGCGAGCCAGCCCGATGTTCGTCGCCTCGAGGTTGCGGTACGCCCCGATGGGGACGTACGTGATGAGGTCCTGCGCCCGCGTCCAGAAGCCGTCGACCTCGACCGCGATCCGCGCGGGGCCGAGGCGGCGCGCGGCGCGCACGCCGGCGTCGACCGACCAGGCCGACTCGGGCACGAGCGAGCGGTTTCCCAGGAACGCTCCGCGATCCCCGTAGAGCTCGACGAAGCTCGGTGGACGCGCGGTGGCGCCGCCGTGCGCGGCGAGGGTCACGCCCTCGAGGATCGTGCTCTCCAGGCCGATGTGCCCCGTGGGGCGCAGGTCGCCGGCGGTGGAGCCGTCGCTCGCGTTGGACCATCCGTCGAGTCGTCCGGAGCCGGCGAGGGTCAGGGCGTCGAACGCGCGCCACGTCGCGTCGAGCCCCACACCGGCGGACGTGCGCCTGGCCTCGGGGGGAACGGCCGCGCCCTCCCAGGTCCCCGGCGAGAAGCCCTCCTCGCTGCCGTCGAGGCGCGCCTCGATCGTCGAGCCGCTCGTGGGCCGACCGCGCCAGCCGGCGGAGCCTCCCGCCGCGGTGATGGTCTGGTCGGCGCGCGTGGGTCCGAGCGCCGCCGAGGAGTCGGGATCGCCGAGGCGCAGCCCCTCGCGCCGGCCCCAGGTGCGGGCGATCCATGCGCCCGGACCGGCGGAGCCCGTGAGCTCCACCGCGGCGAGCTCGCGGTCGGAATCGAGCGACGCGAGCGGCGTCGGCCCGAGGATGGTCCCGGGGAGCTGCTGGTGGCGCGACTGCGCGAGCGTCGTCACCGACAGCGTGCCTTCGCTGCTCGAATTCCAGCGAACGGGCAGCGCCCACGACACCAGGCCGTCGACGGCGGCGTGCCCAGCGTTCTGGCGCGTGGAGTAGACGTCCTGGCCCGGCGACGACAGACGCGGATCGAGGTACGTGAAGCTGCCGTCTGCCCGCGACGCGCTCACGGCGGTCGCCACGCGAGCGCCCCCGCCGGCGTCTCTCACGTCACCGACGCGCAGTCGCGCCTCGCCGAAGCTCCCCACGGCGGCCCACACGTCCGTCGACGCCGGCGCCGCGGGTCGCGGAGGATCGAGCACCAGCGTGCCTCCGAGCGATCCGGGGCCCAGCGCCGCAGGTGCGAAGGTGCGGTGCACGCGCGCGACGGCGCCGGGCCACAGCGGCAGCGACGACAGGTCGAGCGACGGATCGGCGCCGCCGCTGAGCGGCACCCCCGCGAACACGATGGCGACCTGCGTCGACGACGATCCCCGCACGCTGAGCGTCGTGAACGAGTCGTCGGCGCCGTAGCGGCGCAGGTGCACGCCAGGGAGCGGCTCGACCAGGCTCGCCGCGTCGGTCACCTCGCGCGCCGAGCTGCGCTCGTCCGCCCGCGACGAGAAGTCGCCCGAGGCGTCGCCGTGCACGGTCACCTCCTCGGTCTGAGCCGCGGCGGGGGTTGCCGACGACGCGAGCGCCGCGACCATGGCGCAGGCGAGCGCCTCACGGCAGCTCGGCATGGACGATCGCGACGGCATCGAGGTCGAAGCCGTTGGTGTCCGGCTTGGAGGCGCCGGCCTCGGGGCAGACCTCGTCGGTGCGATCGACGATGCGCACGTAGCGGGCGTGCTTCAGCCCGACCTGGGCGAGGTCGAACGGATCGCCTCCTGCGACGGCGGGATCGAACGGCGAGATGCCGTTCTGAGGCGTCGAGTACACGACGTGCCAGCCGGCGCATGCGCCGTACGGAGGCGCCGTCCCCGTGCCGTCGGCGGCGCCGGGGTCGAAGGTCGGGTTGCACGGGAAGGTGTGCCACGTCGTCCCGTCGTCGCTCACGCTGACCTCGCCGGGCTCGGCGTACACGTTGCTGGAGCTTCCTCCGATCCAGAACGGGTTCTCGAACACGATGAAGTCGGTCCCAGGTCCGTCGATGATCGCGTTGGGCGCGAACGACACGACGATGCTGCCGCCGCTGCCGAAGGACAGGACATCGAGGCTGCCGTGGCCCGTGCCGCCACCGACAGGAGGGCCTTCGACGACTTCGGGAAAGCGCGGGCGGCCGAACCCCGCGCAGTCGGTGGGATTGAAGTGGACGACGTTGGTGACGAACCGGCTCGCGACGCCTGCGGCGCCCGCCTCTGCGTCCGCCCCGTCCGGTGCCGAACCGTCGTCTCCAGTAGAGGAGCTCGGCCCGTCCGCCGCCGTGCTCCCGTCCGCCTCGTCTCCCTGACCGGAGCTCGAGCCGCCGTTCGATCCGCAGGCCGTCGCTACCAGGAGTGCTGCGACGACGAGCGCCCCCCTCACCGGGCGGGCCACAGCTGCGCCCCTGCGACGTAGCCGCTGGCGAACAGGTCGCCCGCACTGCCGCCGTCGACGTAGAACGGATCCTGGCTGCCGAGGACGGTCACGCCCCCGTCTGCCGAGACCGAGGTGATGCTCCACCCTGTCGCCCCGCCATCCGATCCGAAGGTCTGCGAGACGCCCACGAGATTGCCCAGACCGTCGACGTCGAACGCCTGCGGCGCGTTGGGGATGGCCGCGCCGAGGGTCGTCGTCGCGGGATCCCACATGTACGCGGTGTCGAGCTGCACGATCACGTGGTGCTGGTCGATGTAGTAGAGCCCCACGGGAAACGGATTGGCGGTGAGGTCGAGCAGCTTGGTGACCGACCCGTCCGAGAACGACAGGGCGTCGATCTCGCGCCGCACGAGCGCGCCCTCGCCGCCATCGGTGGTCGTCTGGTTGCAGCCGTCCTCGAGGACGAGCAGCCGGTTGTTCGGGGGGTCGTAGACCATCGTCGTGGGCCCGAAGGGATCGAAGCCCGGCAGCACGATGCCGCCGCCGGCGTCCGCTCCGGCGTCGCCCCCGAGGCTCACGAGCTGGTCGGTCGACGTGTCGATCGCGACGATGGTCGGGCTGGTGTTCGAGCATCCGAGGTAGGTGCTGACGTTGAACCGGTCGATGTTCGACAGGAGCACGTAGACCCAGCCATTCGCCGGGTTGAACCATCCGGCCGTCATCTCGACATAGCCGTCGCCGCCCGCCTGCAGCTGGCCGGACAGGTCGATGGTCTTGAGCGGAGCTCCGCCGTCGACGACCGACGACGTGTCGATGACCGCGATGAGGTTGCGCGTGTAGCGCAGGACGTAGGCCTTCGAGCCTGCGCCGACGATGACTCCCATCGGGTCCGAGTACGGCGACGAGTACCCGGCGTCGGCGGCGTAGTCGCCGAGCGCCACGTTCCACGACGACCGCACGACCCAGGGCTGCAGCGGGTCGAGCCGGTCGACGATGTCGAGCCCCTGCTCGAGGAGCCAGGGGTTGGTGGGCGTGGTGACCGTCATCCCCCCGAGCGAGTCCGGGTAGACGAACCGCCCGTCGACGCTCTTGGATGCCAGGGCGAAGCTCACCAGCTCGGCCTGCCCCCCGAAGCCGTTGTACGAGAGGAGGAGGCGGGTGGGCGGCGGCGCGGCCGCGTCGCCGTCGCCGCCGAGCGACGAGTCGGTCGCCTCGGCGCCGTCGGCGAGGCCCGTGTCGGTCCCCGCCGCGTCCGCGAGGGTCGACGCATCGGGCCCGGCGTCCTGCGGTGCCAGGACCGTGTCGTCGCCACATGCCATCAAGCCGGCGCTGCTCCACACGAGCGCGCCTGCGCACACCAACCATTGCCTCTTCATCGGAACCCTCTTGCCGTGCCCACCCCGGGCGCGGACGTCTGGTGCGAGGAGCACGCGCTGGATCCGGTCTCCGGACTCCCGGGTGTGGCGCTTTCGCGCCGCCTCCCTCGGACCCTTCCCGGAGGCCTCCTATGGGTAGAGGCTCTCCAGTGGCTGCGCCCGAGTTCGTCCCCGGTCACCGTGGCGGGGGCCGCGCCGGATTCTCACCGGCTTCCCTGCGACCCAGCACGAGGTGGCGCGCCTCGACGGCAACACGCCGCCGGACCGCCACGCGGACCTCTGTAGCGTAGGGAGGCAGCCGGTTCAAGCGCGCGCGCGCCGACTCGCAGACCGTGCATTCCGGTGCAAGTCGTGCGCGTGAGCCCGCAGCTCGCGCGAGTCTTTCCGCCGCTTCTCGCGCAAAGGAAAGCGACCCGTGGGCGCGAACGGAAGTTGCAGTGCCCGGAAAGCGGGGAGATCCACGTCTCCCTGCAGAAAGGGCCCGACCCGCCATGAATTCGCGACTGCTCCTCCTCTCGACCGCAATCCTGGCGTGCGGCGCGTGCGCGCCGGAGCCGCTCGCTCCCGTGCAATCGCAGATGCAGACGACGCCCCGTCCGCCCATGACGACGGCAGCACCCACCGCTGCCCAGCCCACCGGCTCCCGCGGCAACATCGTGGGCACCATCGCCACCAACCCCTGGCACGCCATCAAGAGCGGCGGCGTCGTGTACCTGGAGGACGGGCCCAAGGAGCCCGGAGTCTCTCTGTCGGGCACGCTCGACAACCACGACATGGCCTTCTTGCCCTCGATCGTCGTGATCACGGCGGGAGGCTCGGTGATCTTCACGAACACCGACCCGGTCACCCACAACGTCTTCAGCCCCGACGGCGAGAAGTGGAACCTGGGAGAGCTGCCGCAGAACGGCTCGGTCGTGAAGCGGTTCGACGCGCCGGGGAACTACACCGTTCTGTGCAACCTGCACCCGAGCATGCTCGCCTACCTCGTCGTGTCGCCGTCGAGCTACTTCGGCAGGACGGATCCGGACGGCTCGTTCGTCATCAAGAACGTTCCCGCGGGCAGCTATCACGTGACAGCGTGGGTGCCGCGGCTCAAGCCGGTGACCCAGGCCGTGACCGTCTCTGGCGGAGAGGCCACCGCGAACTTCGACCTCGAGCGATAGGCCACAGCGCACATAATTCGCATTTAATTCGCATTTCCGGTGATTCCAAGGCAGGCGGACGCAGGCATTGCTCGTGCACTGCGGGCACCAGCAATGGGTGCACTTCGCCTGGCCTCGTGCCTGACGACACTCGCCTTGGTCGCGTGCGCCAGCGGGCGTCAGGCGCCGGCCGTCGCGTGGAAGGCGGCTGAACCCGCGCACTTCGAGGCGCCGGCGGTTCGCGTCGAGGTCGCCGCCCCGGACGCCTCAAGCGTCCCTCCCGCCCCGGTCGAGACGACGGGCCCTCAACCGGAGGCACCCACCTGGAGTGCAATCTATGCGCGCTACCTCGCGCCGGGCACCGAGGGCGGCTGCGCGCGGTCGCGCACGTGCCACGCGGCGGCGATGAACGACGCCTCGAGCGCCTACTCGTGGCTCGCGCAGCGCGGATACATCGGGGGCACCCAGTCGGCGCTCGTCAGCAAGACCAACTCGTGCCTGCACTGGTTCGGCGGCAACATGCCCCCGCGCGGCGGCACGAACGACGAGGCCGCGCGCGACCTGACGGCCTGGGCCGCTGCCGGCGCCGCCAACAACTGACGCCGGACCGCAGTCCAGACGATTTGCGCGCCGACGCACATCTTGCGCGCGCGGCATTACTGCGCCCCCCGGCGCGATCTGCGCGGGAGCGCTTGGTTTGCCGGGAAACGCAGCATCTTGCGCACTTGGCACGAGCAATGCGAAGGTCCTGCGCCGAGGGGCTCGCCAACGGGGCCCACGACGGCGTCGTGGGTCGCGAGGGGGAGCCCTGCACTCGCTGTTTCGAGAGGCTGTTTCTAGGAGGATTCATGCGACCCATCCGTGGATTGCCGCTGCTCGTGGCAGCGCTCGTCGGCATCGCGGTGTACTTCGTCGGTCTTCGCGACGCGGGCGCCGTGCCGAGCTTCGCCCGCAAGTACCAGACGAGCTGCCAGACGTGCCACACGGTCTACCCGGTGCTCAACCCGTTCGGCGAGGCATTCCGGCGCAATGGCTACCGCTTCCCCAGCCAGAACAGCAGCGAGGACAGCGACTCCATCAAGTCTTCCCAGATCGCGCTCGGGCAGGACGAATACAAGAAGACGTTCCCCGACTCGGTATGGCCGGACAAGATCACCGAAGCCGTCCCGCTGTCGGTGTGGATCAACGGCGCCGTCCCGATCAACCTGCCAGGCTCCGCTGCGAAGGATGCCGCCGGCAACACCTTCACGTGGAGCGGGATCGAGGCGGAAATGCACCTGTTCGCCGCAGGCGCTTTCAACGACACGCTCACGTACTTCACGCAGCTGACGCTGGAGTCCGACTTCGGCTCGCCCGCTGGCGCGCTCGACATCGAGACGGCGTACCTGCTCTGGAACGACATCGTCGGCCCGCGCCACCTCGTCAACCTCTGGGTCGGGCGGCTCTTTGCGCCCCAGCTGACGAGCTTCGGCCTACACAGCGACTATCTGAACGACACGATGATGCCGGGCATCACGTCCGCCGGTCTGTACAACGGGAGCGCCGCGTACACGCTGGGGCTGGGACATCACGACGGCGTGGAGCTCAACGGGATCGCGGGACACCGCTTCGCGTACGCCATCGGCTGGGTCGGCTCTGCGACGGGAATTGCCGGATCATCGCCGAACGCCGAGGACGTCTACGCGCACATCGGTGTGAAGTCGGGCGGCGTCGCGCTCGACGGCGAGGGCAAGTACGGCCCGAACGTGCCCGATCCGCGCAAGCCGTGGGCAGAGAAGGCCATCACGCTCGACCTCTTCGCGTACCACGGCCTGCAGAGGCTCGACAACGGCACGGGCGTCGCGCCGGGGCCTGGCGTGACCGCGCCGCTGGTCCAGCAGGACGATCGCTTCAACGCAGTCGGGGCGGTCATCCACGCGCAGTGGGACTCGGCTCTGCTCACCGCGGGAGTGCAGATGGAGCGTCACGACGCCCCGTACCCGGGCACGCCCGGGCTGGGAACGGACGTGAACGGCAATCCCATCAACGGCGTGCCCAACTACCAGAACGCGACGACGATCATGCAGTACAGCGAGCTCGATTACGTCGTCTGGCCCTGGTTCGTGCCGGGCGTGCGCACCGAGTTCACGAACGCCACCGTCGCCGGCGCTCCGGACGCGCAGCTGCTGAAAATCGTCCCCGGAATCGCGATGCTCGCGCGCCCGAACGTCAAGCTCCTGGTCACCGGAGACCTCGAGTGGGGCAAGAACCTGCCGGCCGTCGGCAGCTGGTCGACGTCCGGTGCCGGCGTCGTCAACTCGGCCAACACGACCAAGTTCGAGGCCGAACAGATCAACGTCGTCGCGGCCGTCGCCTTCTGAGCGGAGATTGAACATGAACCGCCTCCTGACCCTGCTCGCACTCACCGCAATCGGCCCCGTGGCCTCCCTGCTCGCCTGCGAAGGCGAGCCCCCCGTGATGGCTCCGGAGAATCCGTCGGGCGGCGCTTCATCGGAAGCCGTCGAAGTCGTGTCGGCAGGCCCCGCCACCACCGACGAAGCGCCGACCCCGACCCAGACCGCGTGCCCGCCCCCGCCCTGCGCGGCCGGCTCCACGGTGGTCGCCACCGCCGCACCACCCGCGAGCGGCTCGGCATCCGGTGAGGCTGCGCTGCCGGTGCCCCCCACCTCGGTCCCGCGCGGAAACATCATCGGCATGGTGACCACCAAGCCCGTCGGGCTCCAGTCGACGGCCGTCATCTACCTCGAGGACGGGCCGAAGGAGGACTCTCCGTCGCGCCTGCAGACCGTGACGATCGAGAACCGCGCGATGAACTTCATCCCGTTCGTCTCGATCGCGGCCGTCGGCGCGAAGGTGGTCTTCGCCAATACCGACCCGTTCCCGCACAACGTCTTTTCGCCCGACAACGAGAAGTTCAACATGGGAAACATCCCCCAGAACGGGGCGCACGCCCGGACGTTCAAGAGCCCGGGCGCCTACTCCCTGCTCTGCAATCTGCACCCGGGGATGCTCGGGTACGTGCTCATCACGCCGTCGACGTGGTACGCGAGGGCCAACGCCAAAGGGGCGTTCGTCATGAAGCACGTACCCAACGGCACCTACAAAGTGACTGCCTGGGCGCCGCGAGAAGCGCCGCTCACGCAATCGGTGACGGTCGCGGACGGGGACGTAACGGTCAACTTCGACCTGCATCGGTGAAAGGAACACTGTCCATGCGCATGCACTCCATCGCTCTCATCGCCACGACGCTCGCTCTCGCTGCCGGATGCAGCAAGAGCGACGACAGCCAGAAGAGCGCTCCTGCTGCCACCTCGGCGCCCGCCGCCACCACGGCTGCCGCACCCACGCCGTCCGCTGCTCCCGCGCCCTCTGCGTCCGCCAAGCCGGCGCAGAAGGTCGAGATCCAGATCGGCAGCGTGGCCAACACGATGACGTACGACAAGACCAAGCTCAGCGTGCCCGCCGGCTCCAGCGTGCACCTGACGATGAAGAACAACGCCACGATGGCGACCTTGCCGCACAACTGGGTGCTCGTGAAGCCGGGCACCGAGGCCAGCGTCGCGGCCGCAGGGCTGAAGCTCGGCGAGGCGGCCGGCTACTTCGACGTGCGCGACAAGGATGCGATCGCGCACACCGACCTGGCCAAGCCCGGCACGACGTCCGAGGTCACCTTCGACGCGCCTCCGCCCGGCGACTACCCGTACATCTGCACGTTCCCCGGTCACTACATGATGATGAAGGGGGTTCTCACGGTCACACCGTGACCGAGGAGCGACGCCAATGAAGATCTTCTTGCCTCTCTGTGCCGTGATCGCGGTCGCGATCGCCGCGTGCAACAACGTCGGCAGCTGCCCGTCGAGCATCACGCCCGGCGGATCGTGCAGCGGCGACAAGCTCACGTGCCCCTATACGATCACGAGCCAGTCGAGCTCGGCCACGTGCCAGCCGTTCAACGACGGCGGGCCCGTCGCCACCAGCTGCACGTGCACGGAGGGGACGTGGGTGTGCCCGTCCTGCGGGGACGACGGAGGAGGCGGGGGCGATGCGACGATCGGGGACGGCGAGGCCGACGGCGGTGGCGACTCCACCGTCGAGGAAGGCGGCGAGGCCTCGGTCGAGGCAGGACCGGAGGCCTCGGTCGAGGCAGGACCGGAGGCGTCGGTCGAGGCTTCCACCGAGACCGGCGCCGAGACGTCGACCGAAGCCTCAGTCGACAGCTCCAGCGTCGACAGCTCCGGCGGCGATGCCGGTGACGCTGGTCACGACTAGGTAGCTACGGGTTCCGGTACGGAGCCGGTAGTGGATCCGGCGGCGGCGGCAGCGGATGGGGCGCTGTCGCCGTCGGCTTTGGTTTCGCGGTGGGCGCCTGGGCGTCCGGGGTCGCCGCCGAGGCGGAGGTCGCCGCAGTCGGCATGGGCACGGGGTCGGACATGAGCGTGGGCGGCGGCAGCGGGTCGGGGGGAGGCGGAACGACGAGGGAAGGTGGAGGCAGCGGATCCGGCGGAGGCGGCGATGACTTGCAGTCGACGGCCGACAGGGGCGCCAGCGTCAGGCTGGCGGCCGAGAGCATCCCCCACCGCGCAGCAGCGCCAGGCGCCCGGGCCGCGCGCGGGGGCGACAGCGCCGCGTCCATGATCGCCCGGGTGACCTCGGCCACCTCGTCTTCCAGATGCCTGCTGGCGCGCAGGACCAGCTCGGTGGTCTTGCTGGTGAAGTCCTCCAGCGCCGCCGGGTCCTCGGCACGCTCGTACCCCGCGAACGCCAGGATCCGCTCCATGCGGTCGACGCAGTCGAGGTTCACCCGGCGCGTGGTCGCGCGGACACGCGCGGCGAGGGCCGACGTGTAGGCTCGAGGGTAGAACGTCCGCAGCAGGTGCAGGTGGTAGCCGAGGCCCAGAGTCGTGTTCATCAGCCCGTCGCAGCGGAAGTTGCGGTCGAGGAACGCGCTGGCGAAGATGCGGAAAGCGCGCTCGGCGGCCGGGTCTCGGATCGCGTAGTCCCACCCGAAGACGCTCCCGACCAGGCGGTTCTCTTTCGCGAGCTTCGCCATGAGCGGCGTACCGACGTAGATCTCCGTCCGACAGAAGTTCATCGGCACGTCGGCATACTCGCGCAAGAACCCGAAGCTCTCGCGCAGCGACGACATCGTGGACTCGGGGTCGAACACGAGCATGTTGAAGCAGGTGTAGACCCCCTGCGCGCGCAGCCACTCGAGGGCCGCGCGGTTGGTCTCCAGATCAACGCCGCGACCCAGGACTCGCAGCCCCTGCGTGGAGCCCGCCTCGACGCCCAGGTAGACGCGGAGCAGGCCGATCTCGCGCAGCACGCGGAAGACCTTCTGATCGATGTCGTCCGGGCGGGCCTTCACCACGATGGCGATGTCGTCGACCCCGCGAGCATCGAGCGCGTCGCGGAGCGCCGTGACGCGCGCGAGGTCTCGCGTGGCGTCGCGCGTGAAGAAGTCGTCGTCGTGGAACACGAACATCCGTGCCCCTCGCGTGCGCCGGAGCTCGGCCATCTCGTCGGCGACGTTCGCGGGGCTCCGGGTGCGATAGGTGGGGCCACCGGCGGATCGCAGGTAAGCGTGGATGCAGCAGAAGGTGCAGTGGCCGTAGCAGCCGCGGGTCCCCACGAGAAACGCCGCCGGGATGCCCAGGTGACACTGAGGCGCCCCGAATCGCTTCGGAAACGGCAGCGCGTCGAGGTCCGCCACCAGCGGTCGCGCCTCGTTGCACACCGCGGTCGCGCCGGCCCCCCGGAACGCGAGGCCGCGCACCCCTGCGAGGTCCGCCCCCGACGCGAGCGCACCGCAGAGCTCCGGCAGGGTCTCCTCACCCTCGTGCCGGACGACGCTGTCGATGTCCGGAAACGCGTCGAGCACCTCCTGCCAGGCGAAGGTGGGGAAGTGGCCGCCGACGGTGACGTGCCCACGGTAGCCCGACGCGCGCAGCGATGAGGCGAGGGCCCCGAACTCGCGGGCTCTGTACTGGAAGGTCATCGACATCCCGACGACGTCGGGCTTCTCGCGGGTCGCCGCCGCCACCACCGCGGGCCCGTCTGCCGGCCGGTCGAACGCCGCGAAGCTGGCGCGGTGCCCCTTGGCCTCGACGGCTGCGGCGAGGTAGCGCAGCGCCAGATTCTCCTCGAGCTCGGCTCCGATCAGAAGAACGTGCATCGTCGACCTCCAGGCGCGCGCAACAACTGCATCGCACGCGCATCGCGTGCGACGCGAAACCCGCGAGACCGGCAACACCACGCGGGACAGCGCGAGCAACGTCGCCGTCAAGCAGAGAGCGTGCCTCTGCCTTGCCGACATCGTGCGCGGGTGTCCGCAACGTGTGCGGGGCCTTCTTCACCTGAACGTGACCTGCGATCTTCGTCCGGTCGGTCTATCTTCGTGCTGTGGTGCGAAGGACGCACGGTTGCATCGACTGCGGCGCCCACGTTCCGCCGCAGGACGATGAGTCTGGCCTCATCAGCATGAAATACGGCTGGAGGCTCACCCGGAAGATGGAAGGGGACGGTTCCTCGATCCTGGAGTGGCGCTGCCCGAAATGCTGGGCCCGGTATCGCGAGACAGCCCGAGCCTCGGGCGACGGACGAGGCGATGGCACATGAAGCGGGCGGCTAGGCGCCCGTTGCGCGTCGCAATATCCTACTCAGATGCCGCCGGCTGACTCGTCCAAGGCTCCCGACCGGAGCAATCCTCCGCCGGGGCAGGGCGCGCAGGTGGACCCGGAGGACGAGGACAAGGCGCTACTCAGCCAGCTGACGATTGGCTCGGTGGTCGACGGAAAGTACCGGGTGGACCGGGTCCTGGGCCGCGGGGCCATGGGTGTGGTCGTCCAGGCCACCCACGAGCAGCTCGGCGAGCGGGTAGCGCTCAAGTTTCTGCGTTATCGCGCCAAGACCGGGACAGAAGACTTCCAGCAGAGGTTCAAGCGCGAGGCGAAGGTCAGCGCGATGCTCAAGAATGAGCACATCACGCGGGTGATCGACGTCGGCCTGTGGCAAGGCCGCGTCCCTTACATGGTGATGGACTA
>Ga0209415_10011419_pt1 | contig 14961 bp, 15 predicted proteins | sample PeaSoiSIISIP2007_FD_187696 | JGI IMG/M metagenome (GOLD analysis project Ga0209415, IMG submission 187696) | Peat soil microbial communities from Weissenstadt, Germany - SII-SIP-2007 (SPAdes) (version 2) | ecosystem: Environmental > Terrestrial > Soil > Wetlands > Peat | place: Germany...
GCCGCCGCACCCGACATGCACGGCCATGACACCGAGCCCAACGACAACCTTTAACAGCGCAACGCGGGAGCCAACCACCGTATGCGCTCTTCTGACGCTCATACGCGGGGGCGTACGAGGCGAGGACGACGCGCGCAAGCACCTGCTGGGCCAGATATTGAGCACTTGGGGCCGCGGGGATTCGGGCCGCGGGGACGCTGAAAAATGGCGCCATGAACGGCCGGGAGTAGCGGGTCCTTCGATATGGACCGTCGTCCGACCAACCGGTGGGCAGGACGCTCGAAAGGCCCCGTTATTGGCAGACGATAGCCGGACAGATGACGTCGGAGCTCGCGGGGGTCAACACGCCAGAGGAGCACCCGCAGCCGCTGCTGCTACTCGTAATGCCGCTGCTGCTCGCGCTGCTGCCGCTGGCGCTACCGCTGCTCGCGCTGCCGCTGCTGCTCGCGCTCCCGCTAGTCGCGCTCCCGCTGCTACTCGACGTACCGCCGCTGCTACTCGCGCTGCCGCTGCTCGCGCTACCGCTGGTGCTGCCAGTGCCTCCGCTACCGCTTCCGCTGCTGGTGCTGCCGCTGCTGGGGCCACTGCTGCTCGCACCGCTGCTGCCGGATGCACCGGAGCCACCGCTGCTAGGGCCGCTCGAAGTGCCCGTGCCGCTGCTGCTGCCCGATCCGCTACTGCTCGATCCGGTGCTGCTTCTGCCGCCGCTCCCGCCCGCCCCGCTGCTCGCCAGCCCGCCGGCCTCGATTCCGAGGCCGGATCCTGGATCGCCCGGACCGCTGAATGCTGAACCCCCGCACTGTGGCGCTCCGAGGGCAATCATGACGCCCCCGATCGCCAAACCGAAGTTCAAGCGCATGGCCGCACCTATGCGTAGGGTACAGCGTAACGAGGCCTCTGTCCCGGCTCGACGGCAGGCGTGGCGGGCCGTGTGGGTGAGACGGAGCCAAAAGCGGCACGTCCGTCTGCCGGGGGGCGAGGTCGATCGTCAGATCGCGTGCGCCACGGTCGCTGCCGCCCACGCGAGGGCGCCGAGGGTCCCCACCGCGATGGACATGAACCCGAGAAGCGCCGCGGTGGGGTGGCGGTCGGTGAAGCGCGCCGTGCCCGTGGCGTCAATCTGTGGTGTCGAATCTATGGCAGGGCGCGACAGGAGCCCGCGCAGCCAGTGCCCACACACGTCGGCGTGCACGCTGTCGGCGCACCGCTGTAGCCCGCCGTCGGGCAACACGACAGGCCAGGCCCACACGGGTCGACACTGCTCGCCACGCAGACCGCCCCGTCCGTCAGATTGCTCGCGTCCGTGGGCCCATCGACACCCGAGTCGAGCGCACAGTCCCCCGCGTGCGCGAACGGCTTCGGCGCATAGCCGTCTGGCAGACCATTGCAGGCGACGTTCATGTTCGTCCCGTCGCACGCACACGCGAGGACGATGGTGGCGCACGTGATCCCGGACATCGGGAAGCACCTACCGACTGCCGAGCACCCGGCGGACTCGAGGAAGCCGCACTGGAAACCAGCCCCGCAGGCGGCGTCGCTCGAGCAGCTGCCAGCGTCGCCTCCCGCGTCGCCCGCACCGCCGCTCGACCCTGATCCACTGCCAGATCCGGAACTAGATCCCGAGGATCCCGATCCGCCACTCGAACCAGAGTTGCTGCCCGACGAGCCACTGCTCGACCCGCTGCCGGATCCGGATCCACTGCTCGATCCAGAGCTGCCGCTCGACGCTGCCCCGCTGCTGGATCCATCGCCGCCCGAACTGCTGCCGGAGCTACTGGTCGTCGACCCGGAGCCGCTGCCCGATCCAGAGCTGTTGGCCAGGCCCGACGAGCTTCCGCTGGAGCCGGAGCTGGCCGATCCAGAGCTGGCACCCAGGCTGCCGTCGCTGTTGTTGCCGTTCAAGCTGGCCGTGCTGCCGCTGCCCGAACAGCCGACGGCATAGAGTGTCGTCGACACGGCAACGAACGCAATGATGGCGCGAGAGATCGACTTCACGGCGAGCCTCCACCCGACCATATCCATAGCAGTGGCAGGCGCGAGAACAAGCCCGCACCTGGCCCAAGGAGGCCTCGGTCTGCGCGCGTCCGCTTCTTGACGTCGCCGCGAGCTTGCGCGACACCCGATCGACATCCATGAGTTTCTACGACCGCGTCATCGAGAGCTTCGCGCGCACCAAAGCCGGCGCATGGTTCTTCGTCCACGTCGCCACTCATGTCGATCGACACGTCATGCGATGGACGGGCGGGCGTGTCTCGGTTGGGCTCGGGACTCGGTTTCAAGGCTATGTCGTGCTCCTCGTCACGCGCGGCGCGAAGAGCGGGCGCGAGCGGACGATCCCCTTGCTCGCAACACCGGACGGCGATCGCCTGGTGCTCATCGCCTCCTACGGAGGCAACCCGCGCCATCCCGCGTGGTACGGCAACGTGAAGAAGACTCCACGATGCCGCGCGCTCTTCGGAGGCCGGTGGCGCGACTACGACGCGTACGAGGCCGAGGGCGAAGAACGTGCGCGCCTCTGGGAGACGGCGTTGCAGAACTACCGGGGCTACGCCGACTACCAGGCGCGCGTGGACCGGAGAATCCCCGTCATCGTGCTCGATCCGCGCGCGTCATGAAGGCGAGGAGCCGCATCGCGATGCTGTCCCTCGCCATTGCCTCCTGCACCAGTACCGCCTCTCGGGTCGAGGAGGCCATCACGGACGCAGGGTGCGTCGCGTCGCCGACTGCGGGGGCGGCGTGCGAGCCGGGCATCCCTGCGTGCACGCTCGACGGGCCGTGTTCGCCCATCTGGACGTGCGACACGGGATCACACACCTGGGAAGAAGCGGTTCCCAACTGCTTCGTGGGGACGCCCGTCTGCGAGACCCCGACCCCGGGCGGGGCGTGCGACCCCGGGGTGCCGATCTGTCCCGAGGTCCCCGAGGCGGGGTGCATCGTGATGTGGACGTGCGACAGCGCAACCAAGCGGTGGGACGAATTGATCGCGGACGCAGGTTGTGACGCGGATGCTGGCCGTCCCGCTGACGGCGCTGCCCTCCAGGACGGCGCTTCGCGCGATGGAGAATCCGGAGAGTAGGCGGCACAGGGACACCGAACCACGAGGCAGTGGTCCGGCGTTCGCTCGCTCGTCGCCCTCACGACTCATCGGGGAAATGCGCCGGAAATCCACGCGGGACGGCGCGCCTAATCGCAGCTTCGTCCGGATTGGGACAGGGTCATTCCCGGGTCCGTACGCGCACGCTCACCAGGAAAATTGGCGGGCGCGCGTTGCGTGGATCCCTCGTCATTCGATGCCGAACAAATGACTATGTTCCCGAACAAATGACTACATCGACGAACAAATGACTATATGTCGGACTTGCCCACCGTGTTACGGACGGCCCTGTCGGATAAGTTATCCGGCGCCTCGCCATTGCCCGTCATGACCTCAGTGGAGTTCGCCATGAAGCTGATGACATCTGCTTGTTTCGGATTGCTCGCCGTGGCCATCGCCGCCGCGGAGGGATGCTCGAGCTCCAATCAGGCCGCGAACCCACCGATGGAGGCCGGGACGATGGCGGAGGGCGGCGGGGGCGGAAGCAGCAGCGGGGGCGCCAGCAGCAGCGGAGGCAGCAGCACCGTGGGCGAGGCCGGCGGCGAAGCGGGCGTCTACGGCGACACGGGTCAGCCGGCGTGCGATGCGATCGATCTGCCGGCGCCCGCTCCAGGCGCGGGCGTGCAGTATCAAATTGCCCTCACCCTGGCGGGCGGTCAGGAGCGCCAGGTCTGCCAGATGGTCCAACTCGACCAGGATCTGGACCTCAACTGGAGCAAGGGAATCATGACCAACGGCTCCCACCACGCCCTTGTATACGGCACGCCTTACAATGGCTCGATCCCGGCGACGGCGCTCGACGGTGAGACGATCGACGGCACGCAGGTGCAGACGTGCGCGACGCCGTCGCTGCTCTGGCACACCACCGCCGTGCTTGCCGGCGCCCAGCACGTGACCCCCGGGCCCGGGGCTAACAACCTACCGCAAGGAACGCTCCCTCCGAACGTCGCGTTCAAGCTGAAGGCCGGCGACTTTGTGCTCCTCAACTTCCATCTCTTGAACCCCACGAACGATACGCTGAACGCATGCTACAAGGTAAACCTGAACGGCGTGCCGGACGCGCAGGTGACCGAAGAAGCCGGTACCATTTTCTGGTTCAACGACTTCATCACCGTCCCGGCCAACGGGACTTCGACTGCGGAGATGACCTGCCCCATCACGCAGAACATCACCGTGCCCGCCGCGGTGTCGCACGCGCACGCGCGCCTCACCAACTACGTCGCGAATCTCATGACGGGCGATCCCACGGCCGGAGGCACGATGGTCCAGCAGGTCTACCAAGGCACGGATTGGGACTTGCCGCCGTGGAACACCTTCAGCACTCCGCTATCGCTCACGAAAGGGCAGTGGATCGACTACCACTGCGACTACACGAACACCCAAGACATCAACGTCGCTGAGGGTCAGGACACCACCGACGAGATGTGCATGTTCATCGCCCCGTATTGGCCTCGCGACCCGAACCTCGACTTCTGCATTAGCGCGAATGGCAACGCGAACTTGGGGGGTCACAGTTACGGGTACGGGACCCAGACCGGCGCCGATTTTCTCTCCTGCTTCTGGACGACGCCGCAACCGACGCAAGTCCAGGCGGTGACCGGCGGCCCGTCCACCAGCGGCGTGCGTTACGCATTTTACAGCTGCATTACGCAGACCTGCCCGAAGGCCTCGGGTCCCATCACGCCGTACATCGACTGCGTGACTACCAACGCCTCGAGCTGCCAGTCGCAGTGCACGGACCTGCAGAGCTCCTTCCAGGATATCTGCGCGGCGACCCCGAACACCGAGCCCGCCCCGGCCGATGCTGGCGCAGACGCCGGGCCCCCGCCCGTGAACGGCTGCCAGGCCCAGTACGGGACGAACGGATCGGACGGCACCTGCGCGGCCCAGGCGCAGACCGCGGCCATCGCTGCCTCGACGACTGCGGCCCAGAAGGCGGAGCTGACGGCGCAGTGCCAGCAGACGCTCTGCAGCGCCGAGTGCGCCGCGGATGCCAGCATTCCGGACGGAGGCGTGTCGTGCGCGGCCTGCGTTGGGGCCTTCACCGGCAGCACGTCCAACCCGACCTGCCTGAACCAGCTCACGCTCGCGGCGGTCGCCGCACAGACGAAGACGCTCGCACAGGACTGCGTGACGCAGTGCTTCACCGGGTGCATCACGACCCGTGTGACCAGCTGCACCGTGGACTGCATCAACAATACAGCGTGCAGCAGCGAGTACGACGCGGTGGCAACGGCGACCTGCAACTAGCGCTCTGGCGGCGCGCGCCTGGGCGCGACTCCACGAACCCAGAGGTGTTCTGGATGCGGCTGTCCACCGTCGCTGTGCTGGTCCCGATCGGAGCCGCCGTCCTTCTGTCGCTGGGGACGGCGTGCTCCAGTGGCTCGGGGTCCTCGGGCCCCGCGCAGGCCGGTTCCTCTTCCGGAGGCAGCAGCAGCGCCTCGGGCTCGAGCTCCGGTGGCTCCCCGAGCTCGAGCAGCTCGTCGTCGAGCGGTGGCGGGTGTGCGCAGTTCGAGACCGACGCGGGCCTGACGGCTCCCACGGTCTCGTATGCGACCGACGTCCTGCCCATCTTCGAGCACAGCTGCGGCCTGAGCTCGAGCTGCCACGGGGACCCGACGGACGTCACCGAGCGAGGCCTGTTCCTGGGGTGCGACATGGCGACCAGCTCGGCCTGCATGGTCTCGAACCCGGGGCCGCTCGTGTACCCGAAGCTCGTCGGCGCGATGGCGGACAAGCCGCTCGAGGAGACTTCGATGCCGTTCGTCACGCCGGGCGACCCGACGATGAGCTACCTGATGCACAAGATGGACGACGACCTTTGCGTCGTCACCGGCTGCATCCCGAACAACGTGGCCGTGAGCTCCGCCGAGATGATGGCCCCGTGGTGCGGGACGTTCATGCCCTACCAGGTCATGGTTCTGGACACCGGGACTCGCGACACGATCCGCCGCTGGATCCAGCAAGGCGCGATGAACAACTGACTTCGTGAGTCCCCGCTCTCGGAGCGGGACTTGCATTCGATGTCGGAACGATGCGCCTTGCACGAAGTGTCGCAACGTCAGCCGCTGGTGGAGCGCTCGTCCTCGTCGGATTGACCGCGGCGGCGCAGACAATGGACATGACAAGCCCAGCGACCCCCGGGGCGTCCGCAGGGACGACCTCGATCACGAGCACAAGCGTCGCCGCGGTCGGCGGCGGGACGGTCGGCACGACCGCGAGCCCTGCCAGCTCACCTGTGGTCACGCCGTCCATCGCCGCCTCGGCCCCACCGACCACGCTGGGCACGTCGGTCGTGTCGACCAGCCCGATCACGACGACCATCACGGAAACACTGTCCGGCACGTCGAGTACGACTGTCGTCACCATCGCGCCCGCGCCCGCAGCCTCGTCTTCGACTTCGACCGGTACCGCGCCTCCAGGTGGCGCGACGACCTCGGGAGGAGCAGCGAGCGGGGCGGCGGCGCCCACCGGAAACATCGGCTTCGCTGCACCCTCTACGGTCCCTGGCTTTTCGGGGACGCTCGGGCCGGCCAGCCTCGGATCGAGCCCGGGTGGAGCGGTCGCGGGCGCCAACGCCGGCCTGTCGGGCTACGGAGGCTTCAACGCGCCGGCGTCGTCACCCTATGCCGGCAGCTCGGCAACGTTGAGCTCGGGCAGCCAGGGGCCGACGTATATCGATGTCCCCGGCATGACGCCGTAGCCGGCGCGTCCCTTCGGGATTTTGCCCGGCGCCGAGGCCGTCACGTACTCTCGCTTCCGGGGGAGACAGCTCCCCCGAGGAGCCCCACCTATGGTCCGAATAGCGTCAACCGTCTCCGCCGGCCTCGCGGCCCTTCTGTATGCCGGCTCGACGCGAGCCGCCTCGCCCGCTGCCGACCTCGCGACCGGGGGAACGTCGATCGTGAGCGCCGAGCAACTGGCGCCCATCCTGAGCTACGACTCGACGACGGAGTCGGAGAACGGCACGAACACCACGGACTCGAGCACCACATTCGGTCTGGTCACGTCGATCTTCCGCCTGAGCGGCGTACAGGAAACCTTCCATACGTTGCCCCGCCTCGCCTTCGACTACGTGCTCGGCCCGGGCGTCACGATCGGAGGGTCCGCCTTCGTCTTCACGGACATCAGTGCGAGCACTGCCACCTCGCCGAGCGGCGGAGGAACGTCGACGACGACGCAGGAGCCCAAGGGCACGCTGTGGGGAGTCGCGCCCCGGGTCGGCTTCGTCCTGCCGGCCGGCGGCACGGTGGCCATCTGGCCTCGCCTGGGAGTCGGCTACGCCGACTACAGCGTCGGCAGCACCACGAACAATGGAGTCACCGTCACCGGCGGGTCCATCAACCAGCTAAGCCTGGACGTCGACGGGCTGCTCGTCTGGACGCCGGTGCACCACTTCGGGATAACCATCGGTCCGACGGGCAACATCCCTCTCAGCGGCAAGGTGAGCAGCCAGACGACGACGGTGACCGCGCCGCCGGCCGGGACGACCACGACCACGACCGTCAGCAACGACGTCAAGATGTGGCACGTCGGACTCAACGTGGGTCTTCTCGGGTACTTCTGACCGGCAGGATCAGACCGCCGTCGAATGCCTTACGGAAAGACGGAGAAGAGGTCCGACAGATCGAGCTGGTTGGCAGCGTCGGCGAGAAGGGGGGTCAGGCCGAAGATCTCCTGCACTGTCCGCACCGTCGACGAGTGAAAATACTTGAGCGTGTTGCTATAGCCGTGGCCCTTCGCGAACGGCGAGATGACGATCATCCCGATCGGAACCTCTCCCCCTTCGCTCTCGTCCCACGTGATGAAGATGGCGCCGCCGTTCTTGTAGGCGTCCGACGCCATGATGACGGGGAGGTTGTTCTGGAGCCAGGTGTCCCCCTGCGTGATCTCGGCGGTACCCGGGCAGCCCGAATTCCCGTGCATGTCGTCGCACAGGTTCGGCGTGATGAAGCTGTACGAGGCGACGTTCCCGCTCGTCAGGTGACCGGCCAGGTCGCTGAAGGCAAACATGTGGGGGCCGCAGCTCGCGGAGGTTGCGCTCGGCGGCGAACCTACGACGTCCCGGAAGAAGATGAAGGGGACGTGCTTGCACGCGTACTGCCCGCTCGAAGCGATCGGGCAGGTGCCCGACGTGATGCCCTCCGCATATTCGCGCCACGAAAGCCCCTTCGCGGTCAGCAGCGTCGCGAGGTGAGCGGTCGAGGCCGTGCTGTTCGTGGCGCTCGGGTCGCAGTCGCACGAGAAGGTGTCGTTGTCGTCGGAGAATTTGTCGGTGGCTGCCTCGAGCCAGACGTAGTTCGGCTCGCTCGGGTGATCGGCGGAAGGATTGTCGAAATAATTCGTCGCATACGACGCCTGGGCGCTCGTGAGCAAGCCGTTGATGTAAGGAGCCTGCGCGCTCTGGTAGATGTTCGACCAGTTTTCGTTCTCCATCAGGATGACGAACACGTTCTTGATGTGGGCCGTTCCGGCCTCTCCGCCGCCGGAGCTGCTGGCCGAGCCGCCGCTCGATCCACTGCTCGATCCCCCGCTCGATCCACTGCTCGATCCGCTGCTCGACGGACCTCCCGAGGTGCTGGTGGACGCTCCGCCCGAGCTGCCCGATGCAGACCCGCTTGACGCGCCGCTCGCGCCGCCGCCTTCGGCGGCCGCATCGCCAGACGTCCCGCCGGTGTTTCCACTGCTGCCGCACCCCCCCACGGCGATCCCCGTCGCCGTGGCTGCGATGACGACGAATGAGAGATGTCTCGCTTGCATGTTCCGATGTGAAAGCGAAAAGGCGCGGTCGCACAGGTCTCCATCGTGTCCCGACGGTCGATGTCGCGCCTTCGTAACTGGAATCATGCAGGAGCGCAGCAGATGAGCGTTGGTCTACGACTTCTCCTAGCTTGGGGGTCGGTGCGCTCCAATCTGCGCGGACGCGCGCTGACGCACCCCTCGGAGACGAAGTAAGCTGGCCGGGTGAAGAGGCTCGGCGCACTGCTGATGATCCTCGCCGTCGGCGCACTCGTCGCGGCCGGGTTCGTCCTGTACGAGAGCGCGACCGAGAAAGACCGTGAGATCGCGGAACAAAAGCGCGTCATCGCCGCCCTCGGGCAGCAGCTCGATCGGAGCTGGGCCGAGGAGATCGTCGCCGACGTGCGGGTGGACGCGCTCGCCAGGGACCCCGACGGCGGCCAGCCCGAGATGACGCTGACGTTCGCCCAGTACGCGCCCGGCACCGAGACGCCGTCGCTGCGAAGGACAATGACCCTGCCGGGGGAGGAGTTTTACATTGATGCTCTCGTCGTCGAGTTCCAGCGCAAGCTGGTCGAGGAGGGCGACGGCCTACGAGGCAAGAGCCTCCTCTTCTTCCGTCGTGCGTTCGGAGACCGCCAGAAGCCGGTCGACGGGGTGCCTCTCTACCGGCAGGGCGGCGCGATGAGCGTCTCCGAGGACATCCCCGATGGACTGCGCGTGGATCCAAAGCCGGGAGAGTTCGAGAGGGAGGTCTGGACTCGCTTCTGGACCTACGCCAACGACCCGCGCCAGGCCGCAGAGGCGGGCGTCCGGGTGGCGCAGGGGGAGGCGGTCCATACGAGAGCCGTGCGCGGTCAGGTCTACAAGGTGACGCTGAGCGCCGGGCACGGTCTGAGCCTGGTCCCGCGATTGCCGTCGGCGATGGTGGGGGAGGCGCCCGACGGGGCGCGGTGAGGGGGGCTACGGACACTGGTCGCCGACGTTGCACCCGGTGCCGTCCGTGAACGGACAGCAGGCCCAGACGCACGCGGTGCCACTCGTCACTGCGACGGTCGTCGAGCTTGTCGCGAGCACTCCCGCGTCGAGGTTTGCCTGCGTTCCAGGATCGCCGGAGCCGTGATCGCCCGATGTGTCGTGCCAGGGATCGCGGCCGAGCTCGAACGTCGTGCTTATCGGCGAAGCGACGAGGTCGACGGTTCCGGGGGGGACGCACGTCGTCGAAGTGCTCGTCGCGCCGGGACTGTGGTTGTTGACCACGGTTTGGCCATTCACCGAGAGGGTGCACCAGGTCAGGTAGTTCTTCACCGTCAAGGAGACACATCCCGCGTCGGCGCCCGAGTCAGCGGCGGCGTCCGGGCCCGAGTCGGTGCCGGCGTCCGCGCCGGAGTCAACGCCGGCGTCCGGGCCCGAGTCGGCACCGGCGTCTGCGCCGGAGTCAACGCCGGCGTCCGGGCCCGAGTCTGCCCCGGCGTCTGAGCCGGAGTCGACGCCGGCGTCCGTGCCCGAGTCACTGCCGGCGCCCGAGCTCGAGTCTGCACCGGCGTCCGCACCCGAGTCGGTGCCCGCTTCCGACGAGCCCCCGGACGAGGAGCTACTGCTCCCGGAAGAAGAGCTGCCGGAGGAGCCGCCGCTCGACGTTGAACCTCCACTGCTGCTCCCGCTCGAGCTGAGCCCACCGGAGCCGCTGCCTCCGCTCGTGGCGTCCTCCCCGCCTTCAGCGCTGGCAGGGTTGCCCCCACTCGACGAGCTGCTGCAGCCCGCTGCGATGGCGACGGAAGCAGAAAGACCAATTGAAACCAAGATGGTCGTGCGTGTGAATTTCATCTTCAGCCTCTCCCACGTGGGCGCATTGTCTTGCCGATGGGGGTACACCGCTACCGGCCTTGGCGACAAGCGCTGGTCCCGATAGGAAAGGCGAAGGCGAATCCGCGACGCCTCGATCGAGCGTCTTCGCGATCCAGGCGAGGGAGCGGCGGGAGGGCTATTGCGGAATTGGCGCCGACTGCGCTTCTTGCTCGACGAGCGGCACGTCTGCAGGGAGCAGGAAGCCCGCTTGCTGGTCGTGCATCGCGGCGGCGGTGACCTGGCTCACGTAGTCGGCGTGGGTCGGATAGAGCATCAGGAGCTCGGCCGCCGCGAATGGCGTCGTCTGTCCGAAGAGGCTGCACACGAGGCTCGCGCCGCTCGCGGGCTGCCCGCTGTACGTCGCCGTCGGGACGTCGACCGCCGGCGACCGGACGCCGCCGAGCGTGTTGCCGAACATGTCCTGCGCATAACCGTTGCCGGCGTCCGCGAGCACGAGCGGCGTGCCGACGACGGGAGGTCCTCCGTCCGTGGCCCACGCGTGCATGGCGTTCACGGCCGTGTCTGCCACCCAGTGCTGCGGTCCGTCGTTGGGCATCCCGCACGACGTGATGGCGCTGAGGGCGCTCCCGGAATCGCCGCCCCCCGCGTCGCCGCAGGCGGTCACTCCGCCGTCGCCGTACCCCGCCTGCTCGTAGTCCAGCAGGTACTGGTCGGCGTGCGCCGTTCCGGCCACCTCCCACGTTCGCACGAAGTCCGTGTCGGGCTGGCGCGAGATCGAAAAGCCATCCCCGGGTTCGAGGCCAAGGACGTCCGTCTCGGTCTCGAACTGGAAGACCGGGACGCCGAGGTCGCTCCGGATGCGAGCCGGGCTTGGCCCTTCCAGGAGGCCGGCCGCCCCCGCGGTCGCGGAGCCGTTGAGGAGGGACCCGCCGCCGAAGCGGCTGTGGATGAAGAATCCGTCGAAGATGCGAGCGATGGGCTGGATGGCGTCGACGTACGTGACCAGCCGGAAGGCGGACTGAGACTCGCCGTCGGAGATGAACCGCGCAACCGGGAGTCCTCCGAGCGGATCGACGCTGCCCGGGTGCCGGAGCGCGCGCCCCGCCTGCGTGTAGATGTCGTAGGAATAGTCGTCGCCAGGGTGATGAAGCGAGCCGTACCGTTCGGGGTCCTCCTGGACGAGAGGGACCCCAGAGATACCGAGAATGGACGGGCTGCCACCGACGACCCCCGCGGCCTGCGCCGAGACGCCGACCCACCCGAAGCCGCTCCGGAGCAGCTCGACGTGTGCGTACGCGAAGTCCGGATCCGCGTCGACCCCGCCCGTCACGTTGAGCCATTCTACCATCACCGTGCCGTTGAATTTGCCCGGGTCGGTCGGGTGCCGAACGAGCATCCGCGTCTTGTACGGCGCCGTCGTCGTCGTGTGGACGGACCACTGGCCGTCCGCACCCGGTGTGCTCGCCCAGGCGTACGCCGTGGCGGTGCCCTCGAAGAAGTACTCCTCTTCGACGTAGCCGTAGGACGCGAGATCCAGGGGAGCGGCCGTGAATGGCTTGCCCGTGCAGCCACCGGTGATCGGGCCCGTGACCACAGGAGCGGGGCCGGTGCCGGCGTCTCCTTGCACCGAGGCTTCAGAGGCCCCTCCGTCGGCGGTCGCTGCATTCGAGCTCGAGCAACCGGCGGCGGCCGGCAGGAACGCGAAGAGCGCCGCGCACGTCAACTGGCATCGGAAGGGCAAGGCACGTCCTCCATCTGGGGCTCGCGAGAGCCTCCTCGCACCCCAGGCCCTCTCTACCCCCGACGGACTGACGAGGCCACCGAAACGACGTGCTTCCTCGAGAGGCGGCCGGCGCGAGGCGCGCTATTGTCACCGCCACCTGGGAGGACACCTGATGGACTACCGGCGACTCGGCAACACGGGCCTCACCGTCTCGCGAATCTGCCTCGGCTGCATGAGCTACGGCGATCCGGCAGCCACGCTGCCGAACGAGGCGATGCGCTGGGAGTGGGCATTGCGGCAGGACGAGGCGCGGCCCTTCTTCAAGCGCGCTCTCGAGCTCGGCATCAACTTCTTCGACACGGCGAACGTCTACTCGTTCGGCGCCAGCGAGGAGGTGACGGGGCGCGCGCTGCGCGAGCTCACGCGCCGCGAGGAGGTCGTCATCGCGACGAAGGTGTGCAGCGTGATGCGGCCCGGCCCGAACGGTCGCGGGCTGTCACGCAAGGCGATTCTGCACGAGATCGACGCGAGCCTGAAGAGGCTCGCCGTGGACTACGTCGACCTCTACCAGATCCACCGCTGGGACGGCGCGACGCCCATCGAGGAGACGATGGAGGCGCTGCACGACGTCGTGCGCGCGGGCAAGGCCCGGTACCTGGGGGCGTCCTCGATGTACGCGTGGCAGTTCGCCAAGGCCCAGCATGTCGCCGAGCGCAACGGCTGGACGCGATTCGTCTCGATGCAGGACCACTACAACCTGATGTACCGGGAGGAAGAGCGCGAGATGCTCCCGCTCTGCCGCGACCAGGGCATCGGCGTGATCCCCTGGAGCCCGCTGGCCCGCGGCCGCCTGGCGCGCGCGCCGGAGGCGGAGTCCACGAAGCGCGCGAAGACGGATCGCTTCGGCAACGTGCTCTACGCCTCGACGGCCGAGGCGGACGGGCGGGTGCTCGCGGAGCTGGACAAGGTGGCGCGGGCGCGCAAGCTGCCGCATGCCCAGATCGCGCTCGCCTGGCTCCTGCGAAACGACCAGGTGACGGCGCCCATCGTGGGCGCCACGAAGATGGATCACCTCGAGACCGCGGTCGCAGCCGTCGGCGTGAAGCTGTCCGACGACGAGGCCAAGGCGCTCGAGGCGGCCTACGTCCCGCATCCCACCGCCGGTTTCTCGTGATGCGCCTCGGGTCTCTCTGGCCCTCGCTCAAGGCCCCCCGTCCGCCGCGAGTGTCTTTGCGAAGAACGAGTCGATGCGCGCCCAGGCGTCCTTCGCCGCGGCGCCGTCGTAGCCGTCCTTGTTGCCTGGGTTCATGAAGGCGTGCTTGGCGCCCTCGTAGACCTTCACGTCGGCCTGCTTGCCGTCCGAGCGCAGCCGGTCGCCGAAGGCTCGCACGTCCTCGGGGGCGATCCCGCGGTCCTGGCCCGCGAAGTTGCCGAGGACGGCCGCGTGGATCGCCTGAAGCTTGTCGGGTGACGTTACGAGCTTTCCATAGTTGACCGCCGCGGCGCGCAGCCGAGGTTGCGCCACGGCCAGAGCGAGGGCGTACCCGCCGCCCATGCACCATCCCACGACGCCGATGCGACTCGCGTCGACATCCGGACGTGCCGCGAGAAGGTCGAAGCCTGCCTGCATGTCCCCGAGCGCCCGGTCCTCCGGCAGGCCGCGCATCAGCTCGTGCGCCTCTCCGGGATCGTTCGCCACCTTGCCGCGGTACAGGTCGACGGCGAGGGCGACGTAGCCCTGCGAGGCGAAGCGGGCGACGTTCTCCTTGATCCAGTCGTTCAGGCCCCACCACTCCTGGATGACGATCACGGCGGGACGCTTGCCCGACCCGGGCGGGACATCGAGCCATCCGCTTCCGCCGCCCGCGAGAGGAACGGTCGACCCGGCGGACACCGCGGGAGACGCTGCTTGAGCTGGAGGAGGAGAGGCATGAGCCTCGGCTGAGGCCGGTGGCGCGCCGGCGGGTGTTGGCGCACCGCGGCAGGCTCCGAGGCAGAGAACGAGCGAACCGAAGAGAGCCAATAGCCGACGCACGGGCGGCCGAGGATAGCGCGTCCTCGGCCCGTGCGTGACCCCGCGCTGCTACTGATTTGGGCGAGCGGCGCTGATGTGCCCCAGGACGGAGCGCGGATCCTTCTCGAGGGCCAGGTCGCCGAGCGACAGGATTCCCACCGCTCGGTTGTCGCCGTCGACGACCGGGAGGCGGCGGACGGCCTTCTCTCTCATGATCTCGACTGCGCGATCGATGTCGTCATCCGGGGAGAGAGTGGTCAGCTTGGTCGTGCAGACGTCGGACAGCTTGGTCGTCTCCGGGTTGCGGCCCTGGGCGACCGCTCGGACCGTGATGTCTCGGTCCGTGATGATCCCCTTGAGCTCTCCGTTCTCCGCGATGATGACGGCGCCGACGTTGCCCGCGCGCATGCGGCGCGCCGCCTCGACGATGGGAGTCGAGCTGTCGAGCTTGATCGGCTGCTTGTTCATGAGGTCACGCACTTGCTTGGCCATGGTGGCTCCTTTCTCCGGCGAGACAGGGGCCATGCACGCCTCGTGACAACCCCCCCCCCGCCGCCACGGGAGAGGCTGTCATCACATCGC
>Ga0209415_10011421_pt1 | contig 14959 bp, 12 predicted proteins | sample PeaSoiSIISIP2007_FD_187696 | JGI IMG/M metagenome (GOLD analysis project Ga0209415, IMG submission 187696) | Peat soil microbial communities from Weissenstadt, Germany - SII-SIP-2007 (SPAdes) (version 2) | ecosystem: Environmental > Terrestrial > Soil > Wetlands > Peat | place: Germany...
TCCGCCCCCTCACCCCCATCCCCGCCTCCGTCCGCGACCTCCTCACCCTCGCCCGCCACAACTGGATCCTCGCCTTCGACCACATTTCCACCCTCTCCCCCCAGCTCACCGACGCCCTCTGCCGCCTCTCCTCCGGCCTCGGCGCCGCCCTCCGCGAGACCTTCGGCCCAGCCCCCGAGCCTCTCCAGCAATACATCCCGCGCCCCATCCTGCTCACCGTCACCGAGCGCTGGACCTGCCCCGCCGATATCGCTAAACGCGCCCTCGTCGTTACCCTCCCGCCCCTCACCGCCGGACTCCGCCCCGAGGACAGCATCCTGTCAGTTCTAGACGATGCCTGGCCCGCCATCGTCGGAGCCCTCTGCTCCGCCGTCAGCACCGCCCTCAGCCGTATGCCCCAAATGAACCAAACCACCGGACCCTCCGCCAGCGCGCTCGCCTGGGCCATGGCCGCCAGCCACGCCCTCGGATGCACGGAAGAAGAGATGCAACGGGCCTTCGACCCGCCACCCCCGCCCCATCCCATGGTCGAGGCCGTCCGCTACCTCCTTGAGCAGCGCAAACAATGGAGCGGCAGCGCGACCGAGCTCCTGGAGCTCCTGGAACCATTCGCCACCTGCACCACGCCCAAAGGAGTCTCGCAGCAGCTCAGAAACTGCATGTTGACCCTGGCCGACAACGGTATCGAGTTGAAATTCCGGCGTTTACACGGCGGCGATCGCGTCATCGACCTCCGTGAGGATCCGGGTGACGCATATTGTAAAAACGACCCTCCAGATGCGTCACCCGATTTTGAACCCTCTCCGCAACCCAAAGAAACAGAGGAGGTTACAACCCCATGAAAAATAAACTGACACACCCGAAAAAGATGCGTCACCCGAGTGGGCCCGGCCTTTCCGCAAAGCGGCGTACCCTTTGGGTCCAACCCCGACAGCCGGCTGAGCGAGGGTTAGGAACAGCCATTGGTCTCGATACGACTCCGAGCCGCGAGCCCTTACCGGTAGAACAAACTCACCACCGCATTCTGCCGCGAGAGCACGTATTCGAGAATCGCGCCCTGGCTCACCAGCAGGCGCGCCAGCTCCGCCGTATCTGCGTCCTGCACGGCGCGGCCGCGCCGTCACGTACGCCGCACCTATCGGGTTGTTCGGAGGCCTCGGCGCAGCCCTGCCTGCATACCGAACCGTATTCCGCGCGCGCTGATCCGGTGGGACAGCGATCCTGGCCACCCCACCGTTCCCTTATTTCTTGTTGGCCGCTTCGGCCGCCATCTTCAGCTCTCGGTTGACTTGATCCAGCAACTCCTTGGCCTTTTGGGCATGACCCTGCATGTCCCACTCGTTGGCCTGCTGCGCGGCGACGATCTTTTCCCAGGCTTGCTGGCTGAGTCGCTGTGCGGCGTTGAGATTCGGATGGCGTGCGGCCGAGATATTCTTCTTGGGCGGCTGCGCAATGGCAAGACCGCCGGCGAGGAGCGCGGTACCGAGGACAGCACCGAGAAAACGTGTTTTGATCATGAGTCAGATTTTACTCCCGACCGGCGTCCCCGCAACTACTGTTAATTGGATGTTAATGTTAACCGCGCGGAATGAGGGACTGCGACAGACGACAAAAACCGATCGTCTGTCCCACCGGACGCCATCCGCGCGGCGTGCTATAAAAGAAATTCCGTCCGCGTCACCCTAGGAGCACCCGCATGGAACCAACGGCAGATATCGCCTTGATCGGCCTGGCAGTGATGGGCCAGAACCTCATCATGAATATGAACGACCACGGATACACCGTAGTGGCCTTCAACCGCACCGTGTCCAAGGTCGACGAATTCTTGAACGACGCCGCCAAGGGCCGCAAGACGATCATCGGCGCACGCTCCCTGGAAGAGATGGTGAGCCTGCTGAAGCGGCCGCGCAAGATCATGCTCATGGTCAAGGCGGGGCAGGCGGTCGACGATTTTATCGAGCTGCTGCTCCCCCACCTGGAAGCCGGCGACCTCCTCATCGATGGCGGCAACTCGCACTTCCCCGATACCATCCGCCGCACGAAATATCTCGAGAGCAAAGGCCTGCTCTACGTGGGAACCGGCGTCTCGGGCGGCGAGGAAGGCGCGCGCTTCGGCCCCTCCATGATGCCCGGCGGCAGCGTCCAGGCGTGGCCCCTGGTGAAGGACATCTTCCAGGCGATCTGTGCCCGCACTCCCGATGGCGCGCCCTGCTGCGACTGGATGGGCGAGGATGGCGCGGGCCACTACGTGAAGATGGTCCACAACGGCATCGAATACGGCGACATGCAGCTCATCTGCGAGGCCTACCAGCTCCTCAAGGAGGGGCTCGGCATGAGCAACGGCGAAATGCACCAAGTCTTCTCCGAGTGGAACACCGGAGAGCTCGACAGCTACCTCATCGAGATCAGCCGCGACATCCTGGCCTACAAGGACGAGCGGGGCGACTACGTGGTCGACAAAATCCTGGACACCGCCGGGCAGAAGGGCACCGGCAAGTGGACCAGCGTGAACTCTCTGGACCTGGGCATGCCGCTCACGTTGATCGGCGAAGCCGTCTATGCCCGCTGCCTGAGCGCCATGAAGAGCGACCGGGTGGCGGCCTCCAAAATTCTCAGCGGCCCGAAATTCCAGTTCGCGGGCGACCGCCGGGCGTTCGTCGAAGATACGCGCCGCGCCTTGCTGGCCTCCAAGATCGTGTCCTACGCGCAGGGATTCATGCTGCTGCGCGAGGCCGCCAAGGAGTACCACTGGAATCTCAATTACGGCGGCATCGCCCTGGTGTGGCGCGCCGGATGCATCATCCGCTCCGCCTTCCTCTCCAAGATCAAGGAAGCCTTCGACCGCGACCCCGGCCTGACCAGCCTGCTGCTGGACCAATATTTCCACGACGTCATCGACCGCTGCCAGCCATCCTGGCGCCGCGTCGTGGCGATGGCCGTGGAAGCCGGCGTGCCCGTTCCCGCCTTCACCACCGCGCTTTCGTTCTACGACGGGTACCGCAGCGAGCGTTTGCCCGCCAACCTGCTGCAAGCCCAGCGGGACTACTTCGGCGCCCACACCTACGAACGGGTGGACCGCCCCCGCGGCCAGTTCTTCCACACCAACTGGACCGGCAAAGGCGGCAGCGTGTCCGCCGGCACATACACCGTGTAAGAGGAGCCCAGATTGACCGCAGACGTAACCCAACTGGCCGCCGGAATCCGCCTGGTCCTGATGGACGTGGATGGCGTGCTCACCGATGGCAAGCTCTACAACGTGCCTGGACCCGACGGCAACATGGTCGAGACCAAAGGCTTCGATTCCCAGGACGGCATCAGCCTGCAATGGCTGGCGCGGCTGGGAATTCCCACCGGCCTGATCAGCGGCCGCGTCTCGCCGGCCACCGTGGAGCGGGCCAAACAGTGCAAATTCAAATACGTGTACCAGGGGCACACGGAGAAAATCCCCATCCTGGAGGAGATTCTAGCGGACGCCAGGATCGCTCCCGCCGAAGTGGCCTATATCGGCGACGACCTGACCGACGTGGTAGTGATGCGCCGTGTCGGACTGGCGATCGCCACGGCCAACGCCCGGCCGGAGGTCAAGGCCATCGCGCATTACACCACCCGCGTTCCGGGCGGCCAGGGCGCGGTTCGGGAGGCCATCGAACTGATTCTCGAAGCGCAGGGACGGTGGTCCGAGATTCTCAAGCACTACGAGGTCTGCTGAAAGCTGAGAGCTACTTTATGAACCATGGTCTGAATATCCCCCCACACGGCGCCCTGGACCTCGTCTCCCTCGGCGCCCTGGTCCACCGCCTGGATCCCGGCATCATCCCCTTCCGCAAGGCCAACCACTGCCAGATCCACGTCAGCGGCGGCGAGTTCAATTGCGCCGCCAACCTGTCGGACTGCTTCGGCCTCCAGACCGGCATCGTCAGCGCGATGGTCGATTACCCCATCGGCGACCTGATCCATGAGCGCGTAAGGGCCATGGGCGTGAAGCCGTTCTACAAGCGCTTCAAACACGATGGCGTCACCGGCCCCAACATGGCTACGGTGTACAGCGACCGCGGCCATGGCGTACGCGGCCCGGTGGTTTTCTACAACCGGGCTAACGAGGCCGCGGCGCGCCTCAAGCCCGGCGATTTCGATTGGCAAGCTATCTTCGTGGGCGGCGTGCGCTGGTTCCACAGCGGCGGAATTTTCGCGGCGCTGTCACCCACCACGGCCGACGTGATCGTCGAGGGCATGCAGGCGGCCAAGGCCGCCGGAGCCGTGGTGTCGTTCGATCTGAACTACCGCGCCAAGCTCTGGAGCATCTCCGGCGGCGAGGAGCGGGCGGTCGCGGTGGTCGATCGCATCGTGAAGAACGTGGACGTGCTGGTGGGCAACGAGGAGGATTTGCAGAAGGGCTTGGGCATCCCCGGCCCGGAGGTCGCCGCCAAATCCAAGCTCGACCCGAGCGCTTTCTTCGGCATGATCGGCCAGGTCGTGAAGAAGCATCCGCAGGTCAAGATCGTCGCGACCACTCTCCGCGAGGTGGTCTCCACCAATCGGCATGGCTGGAGCGCGGTGGCGTGGATCAACGGCGAAACTCACCAGGCCCCGACCGCCGAGCTGGATGTCCACGACCGCGTGGGCGGCGGCGACGGCTTCGCCTCCGGCTTCTTCTACGGCTTGCTCACCGGCGAATCGCCTCAAGAATCGGTGAAGCTGGGCTGGGCCCACGGCGCATTGTTGACCACCTTCCCCGGCGATACGACGATGGCGACGGTGGGCCAGGTGCGGGCGTTCGCCAAGGGCGGCTCGGCTAGAATTCAGCGGTAGGCTGCTCTATAATCGAAGCGTGAGAAAAACCTCCGCCGCCAGAGCACTTTCGGAACGGCAAAGCCATCGAGTGAAGAAACAAGCCCCTGCTCTCACCGATCTCGTTCGGATCGCGGAAGACGATGCCGATGGCATTATCAGCACCCAAAGGCTGAAGAAAGAACGCCGGTACGGTCTGAACCGCGTGCTTCGTGAGCTTGGATACAAGTTGGAGAACTGAACTAACAGGCTCTGCCCGGCGCGAGCTCAAGCGGTTGGAGGCTGTCCAACGGGACGACGCCGTGCGCACGATCCTGGAACTGGCGGAACATCCGTTCCGCCTCGGCGCTATTGCGTTGCGCGGCTACACCAATCTGTATCGCGTCCGTTTCGGGCAAGACCGATTCCGCCTGATTTACTCCGTGTCGGAGAAACAACGGAAGATCGTGATCACTCGCATACGCTCCAGGGCCATCGCCTATATCGGAATGCGTGGTAGCACCCCGCAAAGCCCGTTATAATCAGCTTCAACCATGCTGCTCGAACTGGTCGTCGAGAACTACGCCGTGGTCGAACGGCTGCGCGTCCACTTCCACTCCGGGCTCAACCTGCTCACCGGCGAAACCGGCAGCGGCAAGTCCATCGTGGTGGACGCTCTCGGACTCCTGCTAGGCGCGCGCGCGTCGGCCGACATGATCCGTACGGGTGAGCCCCGCGCCCGTGTGGCCGGCATTTTCGACGTCCACGACCATGCCGCAATACGCCGGCTCCTGGAACCCGCGGGCCTCGAAATCGAAGACGGCGAGCTGCTCATCGAGCGCGAAATCCTGGCCGGCGGCAAGTCCCGCGCCTTCGTTGGCAGCCGCCCCGTAGCCGCTTCGCTCCTCAAGGAGCTGGCGCCTTTCCTGGCCGACATCCACGGCCAACACGACCAGCAACTTTTGTTTTCCGCCGACGCCCAACGCGACCTGCTGGATGCCTTCGCCGCCCACGGCGACCTGCTCGACCGCGTCGCCGCCCTCTACCAGCAATGGCGTTCCGCCGCGGCGGAGCTCGAGGAACTGGAGCGCACCGAGCAGGAGAAGCTCCGCCTGCTGGATCTCTGGAGCTTCCAGCGCAAGGAAATCGAAGGCGCCGGGCTCGATCCCGGCGAAGAGGCCGCGCTCCAAAACGAGCGCCGCGTCCTGCAAAATGTGCAACGACTCCAGGAGAGCGCCGCGACTGCCTACACCGCGGTCTACGACGGTCCTGAATCCGCGCTCTCCCTCACCCGCACCGCCGCCAAGAGAGTCGACGAGCTCTGCCGCATCGATTCCTCGCTCCAAGGATTGCGCGAGCACCTCCAGGCTGCGGACCTCGGCCTCCAGGAAGTTTCCTACGCGCTGCGCGATTACCTTTCCCGGCTCGAAGCCAACCCCGGACGTCTGGAAGAGATCGAGACGCGCCTGGCGGCTATCGACCGGCTCAAGCGCAAGTACGGCCAATCCATCGCCGAGATCCTGACTTTCCTCGAACAGGTTCGCTGCCAGATCGCCGCCGTGGAACACGCCGGCGAGCGCATGGATGCCTTGCGCAAAGAGCAGGCGCGCCTTGCCGCCGAGTTCGAAACCCTCGCCGCCGGGCTGACCGAGCGCCGCAACAGCGCCGCGCGCAAGCTCGAAAAACGAGTGGAGGCCGAACTGGCCGAGCTTGCCATGGAGCGCACGGTCTTCCGCATTGAGATCGCGCGCGCAGCGTGGTCCGTTTCCGGTACCGACCGTGTCGACTTTCTGTTGTCGCCCAATCTCGGCGAGGAGCCGCGCCCGCTCGAAAAAGTCGCTTCGGGCGGCGAGATCTCGCGCTTCGCCCTGGCCCTGAAAGCCTGCCTGACGGCGCCCAGCAGCGCCCACATCCGCACCCTGGTGTTCGATGAAGTCGACGCCGGCGTTGGCGGCAGCGCCGCCGAGGGCGTCGGACGGCGTTTGAAGAAACTGGCCGCATCCAACCAGGTCCTCTGCGTCACGCACCTGCCCCAGATTGCGTCGTTCGCCGACCATCACTATCGTGTGGAGAAGCAGGAATCCAACGGACGCACCGTGGCCGTGGTCGAAGAGCTGGATGCCGCCGCGCGCACCCGCGAGGTGGGCCGCATGCTTTCCGGGCAAAAGCTCACTCCCGAAGCGCTAAAGAACGCCGAACGGCTCATTCGCATGAGCGTTGCGTGAGACCGCTCCACGAAATTATTACGCAACCCAAGTGGACAATTCTACAGAGAATCTGGTATGATAGCGTACATGTTGGGCCGGTCTGTCCCCGGGTTTTCTATATCCCTTTTCTTTCCACTCCTCTCTCTCTCTCTGGCCGCTGTTTCTCTTGCACAACCATTGCCAAATGAACCTACCGCACGCGAGCGCACGCTGCTTGCGGAGAGCTACACATCAGAGCGGCTCTGGCTCTGGCAGAAGCGCTTGAACCTGCAGGATTGGAACATTTCAGTAGTCATGTCGCGCTCCACCGAGTTGAAGCCGAAGACGCTCGGGAACATTCACTGGGACCTCGAGAAGAAGACCGCTACCATCCGCGTCCTCGACCCCGCCGATTACCGCTTGCCCTTCAAGGAGATGCTGCAGGACATGGAATTCACGGTGGTCCACGAATTGATCCACCTGAATTTCGCTCCCGTGGTCTCGGAATTCGCGCGCAGCGATGCCAATCGCCGCGAAGAGGAACACGCCGTCAATCACATGGCCGACGCGCTGCTCAAACTCGACCGCGACCAGTAGCTCGTGGCACGGGCATTCTTGCCGGCGAGGGCTTTCGTTCACCCGCCCATTTTGGAATCGGATTATCCTATTCTTAGGATGCATGCTCTTTCCAAAATCCTTCTGCCGGTGGACTTCTCCGAACGCTCGGTGGGCGCCGCGCACTATGCGAACCTGCTGGCTGGCCGATTCCATTCCGAACTGACTGTGCTGCACGTCCTGACTCCCCCGCAGATGGAAGGCGCCCTCGATACCGGCGGTTCCATGCTGGCCGAGTTGTATCGCAATCGGTCCGCCCAGGTTTCGGGCGATCTCGACCGGTTCGTGGCCGCGCACCTGGCTGGGTTTAACGTTCAGTGCGTGGTCCTCGAAGGCGATCCGGCCGCCAGGATCGTCGAGTTCGCGCACGATTCCGCGGCCGGCCTGATCGTCATGCCGACCCACGGCTACGGCCCGTTCCGCCGCTTCCTCCTGGGATCCAACACCGCCAAAGTCCTGCACGATGCCGATTGCCCCGTCTGGACCGGCGTCCACCTCCTGGAATTGTCCCCTGCGGCTTCCGTCCCCTTCCGCAACATTCTCTGCGCCATCGATCTGGGCCCGCAAAGCTCCCGAACCTTGTGCTGGGCGAGTCAATTCGCGCTCCAATTTGGCGCCCGTCTCGTCGTGGTGCACGCCACGGGAGCGTCCCCCGAGCCAGACGACAGTTCGGAAGCCAGTTGGCAAACCGGCATTCATGAATCCGCCGAAGCGGAGTTGCAGCGCCTCCTCGAATTCGTGAACGCCGAAGCCGACATCATGGTCGAAAGCGGCGATCCCGCCAAAGCGATCGGCGCCGCCGCCGAGCGGATTCCCGCGGACCTGCTGGTCATCGGACGCGGTTCCGCCGCCGGCGTCTATGGCCGCTTGCGCACCAACGCCTATGCGATTATCCGGATGTCGCTTTGCCCGGTCGTTAGTGTGTGAGCTCTCGCCGTGATAAATTGCATAGCGTGGGTGCCCGCACTATTTACCAGGTCCTCGAAGAGGCCGCGCAGGCGTTCGGCGATGCTCCGGCTCTCAATCAGCCCGGCCCGTCCGGCTACATCGTCTACTCCTGGAAACAGTATTTGCAGGCGGTCGAGGAGATCGCTGCCGGGCTGCGTTCCCTCGGGATAGTGAGAGGCGACGTCGTTGCGCTGAACTCGGAAACGCGCCTGGAGTTCTACCTGGCCGATCTCGGCATCATGGCGAATGGCTCCATCGCAGCCGCACTGTACCCGAGCTATCCGCCCAAAGACCTGCTCCGGACGCTCGCCGCTTCGGGCGCGCGCGCGGTCTTCGTCGAAGATCCCCAGACCCTCGTGAAACTGCATGAGGCGCCGATCGAGCACTGGATTCTCCTGACCGGCGAATCCGAAGGCGCGCTCACCCTCAATGCCCTTCGTGAAAAAGGGCGCGACGCGCTGGCCCGCGACGCGGAGTTGCTGGCGCGACTGCGCTCCGAAGTCCGCCCGTCCGATACCGCCATCCTGTATCTCACATCGGGCGCAACCGGCGAACCGAAAATGGCCCTGGTCACCCACCAGGCCATCGTGTCCAACCTGGACATGGGCCCCGCCGTGCTGCCCATCGGCCCGCGGGATTCCACTGTGGCGTTTCTGCCTTCCGCCCATATCGCACAGCGCGTGGTGATCGAGCTGCTGCCCATCCGCATGGGCATGCCGGTGACGTTCTTCGAAAGCCTCATGAAGCTGCCCCAGGATATCCGCAAGGTGCGGCCCACCCTGCTGCTGGCGCCGCCGCGCATGTGGGAGCGCATCTATTCCACCATCTGCGCCGAGCTGCGCAAGCGGCCCGCCGCGGCCCGCAAAGCGTTCTACAGCGGCCTGGCCCTCGCCTTGGCGGCCGCACGCTACCGGCGCGAAGGCAAGAAAGTTCCCTGGCGCATCCGCGGCCCCCTGAAGGTCGCCGACCGCCTGATGTTTCGCAAGGTCCGCGCGCGCTTCGGCGGGAAGCTTCGCATCGCGGCCTCGGGAGCCGCGCCGCTCAGCAAGGACCTGGCGGAATTCTACGAAGCGGTCGGCATGCCGATCATCGAGGGCTACGGCCTCACCGAAGGCGGCGTGGTGTGCCTCAATCCGCTCGAACGCCCCAAACCGGGCAGCATCGGCAAGGTCTTGCCGGGCTTCGAGGTGCGGTTCGCTTCCGACGGCGAGCTGCTGGTGAAGGGCCCCTGCCTGTTCTCCGGCTATCTGAACGACGAGGAGACTACTGCCGAAGTGCTGAGCGACGGATGGCTGCACACCGGCGACGTGGCCTACTCCGACAGCGACGGCTACGTCTTCATCACCGGCCGCAAGAAGGAGTTGATCGTTTCCTCCACGGGGAAAAAAATCTATCCTTCGCGCGTCGAAAGCCTGTTCAAGATGGAGCCGCTCATCAGCCAGGTCCTGCTGGTGGGAGACCGCCTGCCCTACCTGACCGCGCTGGTCACCATCAACAGCGCCAACGCCGAAGGACTCAAGGGCATGGACCAGTGGAAAGGCCGCGCCCCTTCGGAGATCGCGCAGGCTCCGCCGGTACTGGCCGAAATCCAGAAGACCGTGGCGCGCGTGAACAAACAGCTCGCGCCCTTCGAGCAGGTCCGCAAATACCGCATTCTGGCACGCGACTTCTCCATCGAGGAGGGCGAGTTGACGGCCACCATGAAGGTGCGGCGCACCAAGGCCATGGAAAACTTCAAGGAGGACATCGACGAGCTTTACGCGGGCCGGGAATGATGTGGCACAGGCACTCCGGCCGGCGTGCTAATTCAACGTCAGAATTTGAACTCCGCGTGCACCACTTCGTCGTCCAGCGAATGCTTCAGCGAAAAACCGAGCTTCTCGCAAACCCGCTGGACGTCGCGGTTGTCGGGCAGAATGTCCGCCTTCAACCGGCTCAGCTTCTCGTCGGCGCCCACGATCAACAATCGCGCGATCAGTTCCTTGCCCAATCCGCGGCCCTGCCACTGGTCGCTGATCAACGCGGCCACCTCCCCTTCGTTGGTGCCGTGAATCTTCATCAGCCGGCCCACTCCCAGGATCTCCGATTCGCCCGTCTCCGGATTGCGCCACACCGCCACCAGCGCCATTTCTCGGTCGTAATCGATGAAGCAGATGCGCGTCAGCCGCTCGTGCGTGGTGCGCTGCTCCAAGTTCATGAGGTGAAAGTAGCGCAGGTACACACTGCGCTCGGAGAGCGTTTCGTGGAACCGCACCATGGCCGGCTCGTCTTCGGGCCGGATCGGCCGGATGGTGACGGGCGTGCCGTCCTTCATGGTCCAGTGCGCCACGTACCGGGTGGGATAGGCGCGGATCGCGGATTTCGGAATCTGTTCCTGCCGCACGTCGGGCCCGTGCACCACCACGCGCGCGTCCAGCGCCATCAGGCCGTCGGGCGACGCCAGCAGTGGGTTGATGTCGATCTCCTTAATCCAGCGTTGCTCGCCGACCAGCGCGCTGAAGCGCACCAGCAGCACTTCGAGCGCCGCCAGGTCCACCGGCCGGCGCCCGCGGACGCCCTTCAGCGCTTTGAAAATCTTGGTCTGCTCCATCATGCGGCGGGCCAGCGTGCTGTTCAGCGGTGGCAGCGCGAGCGAGCGATCCTTGAAGACTTCGACCAACTGGCCGCCGGTGCCGAACAGCAGCACCGGGCCAAACTGCGCATCGAGGCTCGACCCGATGATCAGCTCGTAGGCATCCTTGAGCTTGACCATGGGTTGCACCGTCACGCCCTGGAAGTGCTGCGCGCCGGCCTTGTCGGTAACGGACGTCTCGATCGTCCGAAACGCGCGCTCCACTCCCGACGTGCTGCCCAGGTTCAATTGCACGCCGCCCACGTCGGTCTTGTGGGTGATGGTTTCGGAGTACAGCTTAAGCACCACCGGGTACCCGATCTCCTCCGCCGCTTTCACCGCCGCGCCCACGTTGGTGGCGATGATGGTCTTGGCGGTGGGAATCCCGTAGGCGCTGAGCACCTGCTTCGACTCGACTTCCGTCAGAATGGTGCGCCCTTCGCTGCGCGCCTTCTGCACGATCTCATCCACCAGCCTGCGATCGGGGGTCCAGTCGGCCGAATCCTCCGGCATGGAAGGCGTCTCGTACAGCCCCTTCAGGTTGTAGCTGTAACGCCACATGTAGTTGAAAGCGCGCGCCGCCGTGTCGGGGTACGGGAAGGTGGGGATGTTGGCGCGGTTCAGGATCTCCTCGCCCGCCGCCACATCCACGCCGCCCATCCAGCTTGCCAGCACGGGCTTGCCTTCCTGTTTGGCGTGGGGTTTCAACTGCTCGGCAATCTGGGTCGGATCGGTCATGGCCTGCGGGGTGAGGATCACCAGCATGCCGTCGCTGTTGGGATCCTTCGCCGCGATTTCGAGGGCCTTGGCATAACGTTCGGGGGAGGCATCGCCGATGATATCGACGGGGTTGTTGTGGCTCCAGGTGGGTGGAAGCACCGCGTTATAGGCTTCCATGGTTTCGGGCGTCAGCTCAGCCAACTCGCCGCCGCCCATGATCAGGGCGTCGGTAGCTAACACGCCGGGACCGCCTGCGTTGGTGACGATGGTGAGGCGCGGTCCCTTGGGGCTGGGCTGCTTGGAAAGGACTTCCGCCATGTAGAACAGGTCCGCGATGTTGTTGACGCGTAGCACGCCGCTGCGCCGGAACGCGGCTTCCAACACCTCGTCGCTGCCGGTGAGCGAACCGGTGTGCGACGCTGCCGCCTTGGCCGCGGCAGCCGTGCGCCCCGGCTTGATGACGATGATCGGCTTGTTCAGGGCCACCTCGCGTGCGGCCGAAATAAACGCGCGCGCGTTGCCGATCGATTCCATGTAGATCACGATCGATCGCGTCTTGGGGTCGTTGCCCAAGTGGTAGATCAGGTCGCCCCAACCCACGTCCACCATCGAGCCCACCGAGACGAACGCGCTGAAGCCCACCATTTCCTTGAGGCTCCAGTCCAGGACGGCGGTACAGAGCGCGCCGCTCTGGCTGATGAAGCCCACCGAGCCGGGCCGCGCGATGGTGGTGGCGAAGGTGGCGTTCATGCCGGTGAGGGGCGCCATGACCCCCAGGCAGTTCGGCCCGATCACGCGAATATGGGCGGCCTGCGCCTCTTCCAGCAGTTTCTGCTCGAGCGCCGCGCCCTCCGGCCCGATCTCCTTGAAACCGGCCGAGATCACGATCGCGCCGCGGACGCCGTTCTCGCCACATTCGCGAATGATTCCGGGGATGGTGGGCGGAGGGGTCACGATCACCGCCAGGTCCACATCCTCGGGGATGTCCGACACGGACTTGTAGGCCTTCACGCCCAACACGCTGGGCCGTTGGGGGTTGACCGGATAGACCGTGCCGCCGAACGGGCTGGTCACCAGGTTCCAGAGCAAGGTGCGCCCCACGGTGCCGGCCTTTTCGGTGGCGCCGATCACGGCCACGGTCTTGGGGGAAAAGAATACATCCAGAGGCTGGTTCCTCGGATGGAGCATTTTCTTGCGAGGGGGTTTAGTTGCTTGCATGTTTTTCGGTGTCCGTCTTGGGTCCGAACGCGGCTTGATTGAGGGCATCCACCACGTCCCGGACGTTTAGCCCGTTTTTGCGCGCTACGGTTTCGATGTCGCAGTCGTCGCACGACGCGCGAAAGTGCAGTCCGTCAAAGATATCTACGGTTTCGGGGTGACGTTGTTTCACGTCCCGGACAATCATGTCGCGGCGGATGAGCTCATCGAATCGAAACATCGGCAGGCGCCTCGGAGCAAATATTTGATGCATCCGGCCTACCAAAGAGTCCTCCTTTTATTATCAGCAGGTTGGATCTGAAGGGAGGAGCCATCTGGGTGATATGCCCCAATCCTACAGGCGCGATGCGTCACCCGGTTCCCCGGAAGAACTGTCGAGCTCTCGAGCCCGGATTGATGCCGGCGGCGGAATTGTCCTATAACCTATAATCCTATAACCTATGAGGTGGTAGAGCGATGGCTCTACCGGGATGATTAACCACAAGCGAATCGTCGTAGTGCTCCCCGCGTATAACGCCGCCAGGACGCTGGAGGCCACGGCGCGTGAACTGCCGGAAATCGTCGACGACTGCATCCTCGTGGACGACGACAGCCATGATGAAACTGTGGCCGTCGCACGCGGCCTGGGATTGAAGGTGATCGTGCACGAAAGGAACCGCGGTTATGGAGGCAACCAAAAGACCTGCTATGCCGCGGCCCGCGCAGCCGGGGCGGACGTGGTGGTCATGATTCATCCCGATTATCAGTACTCCCCGCTGCTGGTGACGGCGCTGGCCAGCATGGTCGCATACGGTGTCTACGATCTGGCGTTGGGCTCCCGCCTTCTGAACGGAGGGGCGCTGCGGGGAGGCATGCCGCTGTATAAGTTCATATCGAACCGCGCCCTGACCGTCGTTCAGAACCTGCTGCTGGGGTCGGCGCTGTCCGAATACCACACCGGCTTTCGAGCCTTCGACCAGCGGCTGTTGAACTCGCTGCCGCTGGCCCGGAATTCCGACGATTTTCTGTTCGATAACCAGATTCTGGCGCAAGCCATTCTATTCGGCGCGCGCATCGGCGAAGTCTCCTGCCCGACGCGCTATTTCGCGGAAGCATCCTCCATCAATTTCCGGCGCAGCTTCATCTATGGGCTGGGAGTCCTCAAGACCTCGCTCCAGTACCGCCTGGCGAAATGGGGCATCCACCGCGCGCCAATCTTCACATTTCCGCAACCGGCCCTCGAGAAGCCGGAGCCGGGGCGTGCCTGAAGCGGATGGGAAAACCATTGCAAGCACGAAATGTTTTCGCGGATCGCGGGGATGAGAAGAAGTTTCAGGATCTTTGGTTGGGCCGCCAAGTTGTGCAACCCCAACCGCCGCCCCCACGCCCTCTGTTAATCTATTCCATGGATGACCGTCGATGAGATTCGTGAGCTGATCAACCTGGCGACCGAGACCGGCATCGCCGAACTGGAGGTGCAGCGCGGCGACAACCGCGTCCGCATCCGGCGCGCGGCGTTCGCCAACGCCCAGGAGATCGTTGTACCGCCGCAGGCCTATGCGGCCCCCATACCAGGTGCCTCGGCCCCCCCAACAGCGCCCGCGCCGGCCCCCATCCCGGCCGTCGAGGCCAAGGGCGAAAAACCGGCCGATCCCACCTTGATCCTGGTCAAGTCGCCCATCGTGGGCACCTTCTACGAAGGCCCGTCGCCCGGCGCCCCGCCGTTCGTACGCGTGGGCGAGCGCGTCCAGCCCGGCAAAGTACTCTGCATTATCGAGTCCATGAAGCTCATGAACGAGATCGAGGCGGAGACTTCCGGCATCGTGGAGAGCAAGCTCGTGATGAACGGGCAGCCGGTGGAGTACGGGGAGGCCCTGTTTGCCGTCCGCGCGGTTTAGCAAGATCCTGATCGCCA
>Ga0209415_10011422_pt1 | contig 14958 bp, 10 predicted proteins | sample PeaSoiSIISIP2007_FD_187696 | JGI IMG/M metagenome (GOLD analysis project Ga0209415, IMG submission 187696) | Peat soil microbial communities from Weissenstadt, Germany - SII-SIP-2007 (SPAdes) (version 2) | ecosystem: Environmental > Terrestrial > Soil > Wetlands > Peat | place: Germany...
CTATGAGCCGCATCCATGACGCTTTGAAACGCGCCGAGCAGGAACGAGCAACCTCCACGGGGACGCACGTCGAGCCCGCCTTCGATCAGCCCCGATTCGAAAACGAAGTGCGGGACGAAGCCCAACGCGAAAAGATGACTTCGCTGCCACACTCGGGAGCCACGGTCATGCCTACTATGGCCTCCGGGTTGAATTACGAATCGCTCGTCGCTCGCTGCCCCCAGACCGCGTGGACTCCGGATCCGCGTACCATGCTCTTCTTCGAGGAAGACGACAGCCGCGTCGGGGCCGAAGAGTTCCGCACTTTGCGCAACCGCCTCTACCAGATCCGCGAGAAGATGCCGCTCAAGCGTCTGATGGTAACCAGCGCGCTTCCCAAGGAAGGGAAGTCGTTCGTGGCTGCCAACCTGGCCCAGGTCATGGTGCGGCAGCACGGGCGCCGCGCATTGCTGATCGACGGCGATCTGCGCAACCCCGGCATGCACCGTCACCTCGGAGCACCCCAGTCACCCGGATTGGCTGACTACCTGTTGGGCGAATGCGACGAGTTTGCCGCCCTGCAACGCGGGCCCATGGAAAACCTGTGCTTCATGCCCGCCGGCCGGGACGTTAGCAGCGCCCCCGAATTGCTTGCCAACGGCCGCCTGAAGCTGTTCCTGCAGCGCGTCGAGCCTTTCTTTGACTGGATCATTATGGACACGTCGCCCGTCATCCCGGTGTCGGATGCCACCTTGGTTGCTGGTGCTTGCGACGGCATCCTCATGGTCGTGCGCTCCAATATGACGCCTTCCGATTTGGCTCGGCGGGCCCGCGAAGAGTTCCCCGACAAGCTGCTGCTGGGAGTGGTGCTGAACGGAGCCCCCTCCGGCAAGCTTGCACGCTCGAAGTACTACTATGGCGAGGCCGTCAGCAGCCCGGCCTGAGATCTTACGATGCAGACGAACCGAGGCCCAGGTGATCCGGCTCTTTAACGTCTATTACCCAATCCGTACTCTGGTTCTGCTGATCGGAGAGGCCCTGATCGTCTGGACCTCGTTCCTGCTCGGGGCAGTGCTGGTGCTGCGCGAAGACAGCTACCTGGTGCTCAACTTCGAGGGCGGCTATCTGAAGATCCTAGGAGTTACGGTGCTGGTGTTGTTGTGCTCGCACTGGTTCGACCTGTACGACACCGCGCGCCTCAATACCAAAGGGGAGCTTTATTTCCGCTTGCTCATGGTTCCGGGCGTGCTCGCCTTCATTCTGGCGGGCGTCGCTTATGTACGGCCGAATTACCTGCTGGGGAGAAATTCGGCAGAAATTGGCCTGCTCATCTTGACGGTCGCTCTGTTCGGATGGCGATTGGGCTTTACCTGGCTGGTCCAGTTGCCGATTCTGGTCGAGCGCGTCTACGTTCTGGGTACTGGCGAGCGCGCCCAGCGCCTGGTGCAGGGACTGCGCCAGAATCCTGAAATGGGCGTCGAGATTGCCAGCTGGACAGGCAAGATGGAAGGTGAGGTAACCCGTGACTCCATGGCGGCCCACCTCATGGAAGTCGTCCAAAAACAGAAGGTCCATCGCGTCATTGTGGCTACTCCCGATCGCCGCGGCACCATCCCCATGCAGGAGTTGCTGCAACTGCGCATGGAGGGAGTCAAGATCGAGGAAGCCACTACCTACCTGGAGAAAATGTCGGGCAAGATCGAGGTTGAAAACCTCTATCCCAGCTGGCTGGTGTTCGGCGAGGGCTTTCACCGCAGCTCCACCTTCATCCTCATTCGCCGCGGGATCTCCATCGTCATCTCGCTGATTGGCCTCGTCCTTGCTCTGCCCTTGCTCCCGTTGATCATGCTGGCCATCCGCATCGATTCCAAAGGGCCGGTGTTCTATACCCAGACCAGGGTCGGTAAGGGCGGACGCCTGTTCAATGTCGTGAAGTTTCGTACCATGCGCCAGGACGCCGAAGCCGCAAACGGGGCGCAGTGGGCGGATAAAAACGATCCCCGCGTTACCCGCGTCGGCAAGTTTCTCCGCTCTTCGCGCCTCGATGAAATTCCCCAGTTGTGGTGCGTGCTGAAAGGCGATATGGCGTTTGTCGGCCCGCGCCCCGAGCGTCCGGAATTCGTCGAGTGGCTTTCCAAAGAAATTCCCTACTACGGCGTGCGCCACATGGTGCGGCCGGGCGTCACCGGATGGGCACAGATCAAGTACAAATACGGCAGCACGGTCGAAGATGCGCGCGAAAAATTGCAGTACGACCTGTTCTACATCAAGAACGCTTCGATTGGTCTGGATCTGCTGATCGTATTCCAGACGGTGAAGACCGTTTTATTGCGCCGGGGTGCCCAATGAGGTTCGCAACCGCGAGCGCAATAGTAATCATAATGAAGATGAAATACGTCTTCTGGCTCGCGGCTTCGCTGGTCGGCTACTCCTACCTGGGCTACCCAGCGTGGTTATGGTTGCGCAGCCGGTGGTCGCCCCGTCCGGTGCGCCGCGGATTTGTCGAGGGCTCTGCGGCACCCACAGTTACGACGGTGATGGTCGTGCGCAATGAAGAAGCGATCATCGCTCGCAAGCTCACGAACCTGCTGACGCTTGACTATCCCCAGGCGAAGCTGGACGTGGTCGTCGTCTCCGACGGTTCGAGTGATCGCACGCCCGCCATCCTCGCGGATTTCGCCCGCGCTTCCGGCCCGCCAACCAGGGTGCGAGCTTTGATGAAGCCGGTATCCCAGGGCAAAGCCGTTGGCCTGAACGATGCGATCAAACTGGCAACCGGGGAAGTGCTGCTCTTTACCGATGCCCGCCAGCACATCGAAGCCGGCGCGCTGCGTTTGCTGATGGAGAATTTCGCTGACCCCGCGGTCGGCGCCGCCAGCGGCGAATTGATGCTCGGCGATCCTGCCAGCGGAGAAACCGGGAAGGGAATGGGGTTGTATTGGCGCATCGAGAAGAAAGTTCGTGAACTGGAGTCCGCCTCTGGTTCGGTCGCCGGCGCTACCGGCGCCATTTACTGCGCCCGCCGCAGTTTGCTTGAGGCGTCAACCTTGCCCGAGGGCACCATCCTCGATGATGTCCTATTGCCCATGCAGATCGTGCGTAAGGGATTCCGCGTCGTCTTCGACGCCCGCGCCCGCGCCTGGGATTCGCCCGACTTGGGCGAAAGCCGTGAATTTTCCCGCAAAGTTCGCACCCTGAGCGGTAACTATCAGCTGCTGCAGCTTGCTCCATGGCTGTTGAGCTCCCAGAACGCCCTTCGATTTGAGTTTGTAAGTCACAAACTCTCGCGCTTGGTCGTGCCCTTTGCCTTGCTGGCGATGCTCACCGCCTCCGTGTTTTTGCCCCAGCCAGTCTATCGCGCCGCGCTCTGGGCGCAGCTTGCGTTTTACGGGCTCAGCCTGATCGCGTTGGCGGGAGCCAGGATCGGCCCGCTCTCGCGGATTGCCGATCCCGCCCGCACTTTTGTGGTTCTCAATTCCGCCGCCATGGTTGCTTTCATCAACTTTGTCACCGGCAGGAAGGCAGCCTGGGTTCGCTGATCGCTAAACTGCCATGAGAATTCTCTGGGTCAAAGCCGATAAGCTCCTCCCCGTGCAGAACGGCGGTAACATCCGCACGTTCCACGTCTTGCGATATCTGTCGGCGCGCCATGACCTCACGTTTTACTCTTACTATGGAGGCACGCCCGACCTAGACTACGAGCGCGAGTTGCAGCGGCAACTGCCCGGGGCGGTGGCTGTATGCACTGGCAAGCGCGAACTCTCGGGAGCGGCGCGCGGCCTCGACTATCTGGCGCATCTCGGTGCCCGGCCTCCCTACGCGGTCAGCCGCTTCGCTGACGTCAAAGTCCAGAAGCAGCTGCGAACCTGGTTCCGCGAGCAGCGCTTCGACGTCGCCGTTTGCGACTTCCTCGATGCGGCGGTCAACTTCCCGGGAAGGCTCAACCTCCCCAGCGTGCTCTTCCAACACAATGTGGAAAGCGAAATCTGGCGCCGCCATGCCTCCACTGCCGACAATCCGGCAAAACGCATGATGTACCGCATGGAATTCCGGAAAATGTTCCGCTACGAGCGCGCTGCAGTCTGCAAGTTCCACCATGTGATTGCCGTCTCCGAAAACGATCGCGCGCTCATGACGCAGTGGGTGGACGGGGACCGCGTTACCGTTGTTCCCACTGGCGTCGATCTGGCAGAGTATCACCCCGGTCCGGTGGTATCCCAAGCGCAATCGCTCCCGGCATCCGCGCCCGTCATCACCTTCGTCGGCGCCATGGATTGGGAGCCGAACGTCGATGGCGTCGAGTACTTTTGCTCGGAAATCTGGCCCGCGATCAGGGCCGAAATACCGCAGGCGCGATTCCGCATCGTCGGCCGCAATCCCGACCGCCGCGTCCAAAAGTGGGCATCGGACTCGATTGAAGTTACCGGCCGCGTGCCCTCTGTGATCGAACATTTGCATCAGTCCGACGTAGTCATCGTGCCCTTGCGCATCGGCGGTGGAACGCGTCTGAAAATCTACGAGGCCATGGCCGCCGGAAAAGCCGTTGTTTCCACCACCGTCGGCGCTGAAGGATTGGATGTTCAGCACGGCCGCGACATTCTGCTGGCCGACGATGCGGCTTCGTTTGCCCGGGCCGTGGTCATGCTGTTGCAAGATCCGGAGCTGTGCCGCCGTTACCAAAAGGACGCCGCCGAGACCGCCGCGCGCTATGACTGGCCGGCGATCGGGGAGCGCTTTAGTGAAGTCTTGCAGTCGGTCGCGAAAAAGAAATCGCTTGCCCTGCACGCACCTCCGCCGCGCTTTGCGGAAAAGAAAGCTTAAGCAGACAAAGAGGTATTTGTGGCCATCGGCGAGAACAGTAATACGGCAACATTAGACGCGTTTGGCAGGCGGAGAATCATTAGCTCCGCCGATCCGACCAAGGGTGCGTTCTTCTGGCTGGGCGCTTTTTTCGTGGTCTATTGCACCCGCTTCCAGGATTTTATTCCCGGCTTTCAATATCTCCCGGTCGCCAAGGTTCCCGCCCTCTTGGCGATGTGGGGCCTGTTCAACGCACTCGGCAAGACCAAGCGGACTTTCAAAGATCTGCCGAAGATGACGAATGTGCTGCTCTACATGATCCTCCTTTTCTACGTGGGAGCTTTTTTGTCTCCGGTATGGAAGGGCGGCGCCGTGGTTCGCACCATCGACTTTTCCAAGATTTATGTCTGTTGGGTGCTCGTTTTCCTGATCATCACCACGTTTGCCCGTCTGAAACGAATCATCTTCATTCAGGCGATCTCCGTGGTTATGGTTTGTCTTGCGGTCATTATCAAGGGCCACGACGTGCCCCGTCTGAATCAGGTGCTGGGTGGCTTCTATTCGAATCCGAACGACCTCGCGTTTGCCGTCGTGCTGTCGCTGCCTTATGCGCTGGCCTTCATGGTTTCCGCCAGAAACGCTGCCGTCAAGACGTTTTGGTTCGTCGGGATGTTGTTAATGGCGACCACCATTTTTTTGACCGCATCCCGGGCCGGTTTCATCGATTTGGTCTGTTCCTACAGTGCCACGCTCTACTTCATCGCCATTAAGGGGAAGCGCCTTTGGCTGATCGTGGCGAGCGCGCTCCTTGCGGTTGTTATTGTGTCCACGGTTGGCGGAAAACTCTATGATCGATTTACCGCCTTGGAGGGCAACAGCACTACCGAAGCGTCCGCCTACGGATCGTTCGAAGACCGCAAGTACCTCATGTTGCGCGCCCTCGAGGGCATCGAGCATTATCCGGTGTTCGGCCTGGGGATACACAACTTCGTAACCTACTCACTCATCTGGCACGACGTGCACATGACCTACCTCCAGATCTGCGTCGAAGGCGGCGTGCCGGTGCTGATTCTTTACTTGATGTTTTTTTGGCTGGACTTCCGGAATATGCATGCGATCCAGCGAATGAAGGACCTCGATCCCGACGTCAGCCTGTTTGCAGGAGCCTTGATCGGTTCGCAGGTCGGCTTCGTCGTGGGGGCGTTGTTTGCGCCCGAAGCCTACCAATTCTTCCCATATTTTGCCGCGGCATTTACCGCCACATTGTTACAGACGATGAAAGAGCGGCAGAAAGACGGTGGCAGCGCAGCGCCCCCGCCAACCAAGAAGCGTCATCATTTCCTGGAGGTTTATGCCGATCGTGGAACCACCGGTGCAGTCTCCCCTGTCCGCTGACTTGCAGGCAATTTTGCGTTGCCTCCGTTGCGGCTCGAAACTTGAAAGCGATCAGGCCGCGGGCTACCTCTGCCCGGCCTGCAAGCGCGTCTACCCCAACGCGGAGGGAATCGCGCGCTTTGTCGACGCCCAACACTACGCCGCCAGTTTCGGTTTTCAGTGGCACCGTTATCGGAAGACTCAGCTCGACCACGATGAGATTCGCGAGTCCGAGCGCCATTTTTTGGCGAAGACCGCCCTGCGGCCCGAAGATCTCAAAGGCAAACTGGTTCTCGACGTCGGTTGCGGCATGGGACGCTTCGCCGAAGTCGCTACCCGCTGGGGCGCGCGCGTGGTCGGTGTTGACTTGAGCGCCGCAGCCGAAATTGCCGCGCAGAATCTCGCCAACCGCGACTTCGTCGCTTTCCAGGCCGATGTCTTCGCCCTGCCCTTCGCTCCCGAGAGCTTCGACGTCATCTATAGCATCGGTGTGCTCCACCACACGCCGGATTGCGAGGCCGCCGTCAAAGTGCTGGATAAATATTTGAAACCCGGTGGCCTCCTCGCCGTTTGGCTCTACAGCGGATACAACAAGTGGTATCGCTTCAGCGACTTCTGGCGCCGCTATACCCACAAGATGAAGCCCCAGACCCTGCACCGCATCCTGAAGGTTGCCGTTCCATTTTTCTACAACTTGCAACAGGGCTTGCGCTTCGTCCCCCTGGTAGGCCGCCCAGCTGCGGGCGTTGTTCATCATGTGTTTCCTGTGAACCGCCAGAAGGATCCGGAAGCCCGCATGCTCGACACTTTCGACTGGTATTCTCCGAAGTATCAGTCCAAACACACCTATGAGCAGGTGTTTAAATGGTATGAAGCGATGGGCATGGAAGACATGCGCGTGGGCGATATCTCCATCGCGGTCCGCGGCCGTAAGCCGGCAAGGCGATAACAAGACCGTGGAGCGACGGGCGTCTTCGCCCGTCCAGCTTCCGCAAGTTTCTTGCCGCGCTGGTCGGAGGTGCAGCCGACAGAAAAGAAACCCTGTACTTTGTTGCCGCGCGCGAAATGACCAACATCTTGCTCGCCGCCTGCGATGGCCGCGAGGGCAATCCGGGCGACTACCGGGATTATCGCTTCCAACGGTTTTCCGGCGTGGGGCAAGCGGCAGAGAAGTCGAGTTCCTCTCCGTTGGGTATTGGCTAGGGCACGGCATGGCAGGCCGCGGTTTAGCCGCGCCGTAAGCGTGCAAAATTAAGCGGGGCTTCGGCCCCTGAGGGCTTGGAAGGTTAAACGACCATGTGTGGCATTGCTGGAGTGGTGAGCGCAACTCGCGAGAGCAACATCACTGAAGCTCTCGTGCATCACATGTGCCAACAGATCGTGTACCGCGGCCCCGACGACGAGGGACTCCACGTCGCCGACGGCGCTGGTCTCGGTATGCGCCGCCTCTCCATCATCGACCTCTCTGGAGGCCATCAGCCCGTTTTCAATGAAGACCGCAGCGCCTGGATCGTTTACAACGGCGAGGTTTACAACTTTCCCGAGCTCCGCCCCGAGCTCGAAAGCCGCGGCCACCGCTTCTACACCCACACTGACACGGAAGTCATCATTCATCTCTACGAGGAGATGGGCGCCGACTGCGTCAAGAAATTGCGCGGCATGTTCGCCCTCGCCATCTACGACAAGACCAAGCGCAAGCTGGTCCTGGCGCGCGACCGCCTGGGCAAAAAGCCGCTGCACTACGCGCTCCACAAGGGAAATCTCTACTTCGCATCCGAAATCAAATCGATACTCGCGGTCGCTCCCGGGCTCGCGGAAGTCAACTCCCAAGCCCTGCTCGAATATCTTTACTTCGGATACGTTCCCGATCCCATTACCGCGTTCACCGGAATTCATAAACTTCCGGCTGGGCATCTGCTGGAATTCGAGGACGGGAAGATCAGTGTCCGTCAGTATTGGGACCTGCCGTCTTACGATACCTATTTCCCCAAGAGCGAAGAAGAATGCCTGGAAGAGTTGGAGCGCCGCTTGTTTGAGGCCACGCGCATCCGCCTCATCTCCGACGTCCCGCTCGGCGCTTTCCTCAGCGGCGGAATCGATTCTTCCACCGTGGTCGCCATGATGGCCCGCGCCAGTTCCGGACCGGTCAAGACCTTCAGCATTGGTTTTACCAAGGACGATTTCAACGAGGCCCACTACGCCCGCATCGTCGCCAAACAATTCGCTACCGATCATCATGAGATGATCCTCGAACCCGACGTAGTCCAGACCGTCGATCTGCTCACCAGTTCGCTCGAAGAACCTTTCGGCGATTCTTCCATGCTGCCTACTTATTACGTGTCGCAGATGGCACGCAAGCATGTGACTGTGGCCCTTTCCGGCGACGGTGGCGATGAGATGTTTGCCGGATACACGCGCTACGGCATTCACGCCGGCCGCCGCGTGTTCGAACACATTCCCGGCTGGGCGCGCCGGCTCTTTCGCAACCAGATTTTTCCGCGCCTGCCTCGCACCATGCGCGGACGCGCTTTCTCCTACAACGTTTCGCTGCCCTGGCAGGAGCGTTACGTCGATCAACTTTCGTTCATTCCCGGTTTTGAACGCGACCTGCCGCTGCTCTCCGATGGCTTCCGCGAGGTTCTTCGCCGCAGGGACGATCCTGGCAACGCTCTCCGCCGCTACTTTACTCACAGCCCCGCCCACGACCCGGTCAGCCAGCTCCTCTACGTGGATGCCAAAACCTACATGGTCGGCGACATTCTTACCAAGGTCGACCGCATGAGCATGCTGAATTCGCTCGAAGTGCGAGTCCCCATCCTCGATCACGAACTCGTGGAATGGGCCGCCAGCCTCTCCTCCGCATGGAAATTGCGCGGCCGCCAGCAGAAGTACATCCTGCTCAAGCTCGCCGAACGCGTCGGCGTTCCGCGGGAAGCTCTCTACCGCAAGAAGCAGGGATTCGCCCTTCCGCTCGAGCACTGGATGCACCATGAACTCAGAGAAATGTTGACCATCCTGCTCGAGCCCCGAACCCTCGATCGGGGCTACTTCGCCGCTGCCGGAGTCCGGAAATTAATGGACGATCACCTTGTCCGCAACCGCGGAAATACCGCGCGCATTTGGCGTTTGCTGATGTTCGAGCTCTGGCATCGTAACTTCCTCGAAAAGTACATCAAACCTGCTGGGCTGTTTTCTCTCCCCGTGATCGCCGACTCTCGCCGTCAGGCGCCCGATTCCGCCGCCCTGGCCTCCGCGCCGGTGGGAGGATGATCGGGTGCCCGCTACCGAACCTTCCAGCTTGACCCGCACTCCGCCTGCCGATCCTTCCAGCCTTGCTGATCTGCCGATCAGCCTGTTTCTCATGGTCAATACCTTTGAAACGGGAGGATCGGAGCGCCAGTTCACCGTGCTCGCACAGAACCTCATTCCGCCGCAATTCCAAACTCATCTCGGATGCGTCGGTCGCCGTGGCCCGCTCGCCCAGCACTTTCCCGAGGTTCCGCAATTTCCCCTCGGCGGCAGCCTCTTCGGATGGCAGTCGCTGCGCACCCGCCTCAACCTCAGCCGTCACCTGCGCCAGCATCGGGTGCAGATCGCTCACGCCTTCGATTTCTATGCCAACCTCACGCTGATTCCCGCCGCCAGGCTTGCCCGCGTTCCTGTCGTCATCGGTAGCCATCGGCAACTTGGCGACCTGATGACACCCGCGCAGTTCCGCGCTCAGGCCGCGGCTTTTCGCTGGTGCGATGCGGTGGTCTGCAACTCGCAGGCCGCTGCGAATCGCCTTCTCGCCAGTGGCCTCTCGCCCAACAAGATCGCAGTCATCGGAAATGCCTTGCCGGTCGAGGCTTTCAGCGCGACGCCCGCGGCTCTGCCAAAGCCTCCCGGCGTCGTCCGCGTCGGCATGGTTGCGCGCATGAATCATCGCTACAAGAATCATTTCGGATTCCTGCGCATCGCCGCACTGGTTCATAAGCGGCTTCCCAATGCTGAATTCGTTCTGGTCGGCGATGGCCCGCTGCGTCAGGAATTGGAGAAGGAAGCCGCAAGCCTTGGCCTCGGTGCTTTTGCCGTCTTTCTCGGCGATCGGCAGGATATGTCCGCTGTTCTCGCATCGCTGGACGTCGCGGTCAATACGTCGGATTCCGAGAGCTTGTCCAATGTCATTCTCGAAGCCATGGCCGCTGCTTTGCCGGTGGTTGCTTACAACGTCGGCGGAAATTCTGAATTGCTTGGCTCCGAGCGCGGGGCGTTGATTCCCGCCGGCGACGAAACCAGCTTTGCCGATGCCGTCCAGAAACTTCTCGCCGACTCCGCGCTTCGCCGGCAGTTGGGCCAGAACGCTGCGCGCTTCGCTCAAGAAAACTTCAGCCTCGATCGCGTGCGCCAGCGTTATGTGGAACTCTATGTCCGGCTTCTGCAAAAGAAGAGTAGAAAGAGCTTTGCGTGAGCGAGTCCGTCCAGAACCCGCGAGTGTGCATCGTTGCACCCAGCCTGCGTTATGTTGGCGGACAATCGGTTCAGGCCGACTTGCTCCTGCGGCATTGGCAGAACGATCCCGATATCGACATCCGCTTCCTCGCCGTCGATCCGCCGCTGCCTGGCGCTCTGGCCTGGGCGGAACGGATTCCCGGCTTGCGCACAATTCTGCGCGAGCCCATCTACTTCTGGCGCCTCTGGCGCGGCTTCAAAGGCGTGGATGTAGCTCATATTTTCTCCGCGTCCTACTGGTCGTTCCTGCTCGCCCCTGCTCCCGCGTCGTTTGTGGCAAAAATGCGCGGCAGCAAGACTCTGATCAACTACCACAGTGGCGAAGCCCGCGACCACTTGCAGCGCTTTCGCTCGGCGAAGTTTGTGCTCTCTCGCGTCGACAAAATTGTTGTTCCGTCGGGCTACCTGGTCGATGTTCTCCGCGACTTCGGACTCCCTGCATCGGCTGTGCCCAACATCATCGATCTCTCGCAGTTCCGTTATCGCGAGCGCATTCCGCTGCGACCGCACCTGGTCTGTACCCGCGGCTTCTCGGCGTATTACAGCGTGGATGTTGTCGTCCGCGCGTTTGCGGAAGTTAGAAAGGAATATCCCGAAGCGCAACTCGATCTGGTCGGCAATGGCCCGCTCGAAGGCGATATCCGCAAACTGGTTGCGGATTTGAATCTCCGCGGTGTCAACTTCACGGGAGTAGCGCCGTATCGGGAAATCGGCAAATATTACGATCAAGCTGATATCTTCATCAACGGCTCGTGGCTCGACAACATGCCGCTTTCGGTTATCGAAGCCTTTGCGTCGGGTACTCCCGTTGTCACCACTTCGCCGGAGTGCATGCCGTATCTGGTCAAGCACGAACGCACTGGATTGCTCTCACCCGTAGGCGATGAAAAGGCTCTTGCGGCAAATGTGATTCGTCTGTTGCGCGATCCGGCGCTCGCCGCTCGTATTGCACAAAACGCCCGTGATGAATCCAGGAACTACACCTGGGAAGCGGTCCGCGAACAATGGCTGAAGACTTATCGCGGACTGGTGTAACCAGTCGAACAGACGATGCTAAAATCCGCCGCATGGATATCACACTGTACAAGCCAGATGGACAATTGACTTTTCAAGGCGTCGAGACGTGTGCCATAAACAGCGGAGTACTGACATTTTGCGTGAAAATGGGCACGTCCGCGAATATGGCGAAACAGATCAGAACCACCGTGCCATTCTTGGTCGAGGCAGAGGTGGAGGTAGCCCCTTAAAAAATCGTTGCACTCGCCATCACGCCTCCTGCCAAGAGGCGCTATTGTACCGGAACAATTTCCGGGATGAACCGTTTTTCCCGTGGCTTCCTCACATTCGCGAAGTAGCGGTGCGGAGCGATACAGGCCTGAATCGTTCCGGGCGGAAGATCCTGGTGGCTGCGCTTGAGGTCTTCGACCGAACTTTCGCGGGTGGTTTCGTCTTCGGTATTGGCAGCTATGGGAGTTTGCCATTTCTCTTCCTGCACAGAATCGATGACAACCTGCTCTGGCTGCGGCTTTTCGAGTTCCATGCGCTTGAGGTTCGAGGACGCGATCTGGAGCGCGTAGAGCAGGACGCTCGCGGTTTTGCATTCGATTCTCTTTTGCATAAGCATCTGCACGGTTTGTCGAATGACGGTCTGAATGGAGTGCGCATCTTCAAAATAGTGCAGGCGGATTTCTCCGGTGGCGTCCGGTCCGTCGGAGTAACATTCGATCTTCAGGGGACGATCGTCGTGATGGTAGAAACAGAACTTCTTGTTGCGGAGAGCGGGCGAACCACATTGGGTTCCGTTGGCCTTGATGTGACGGCAACGAGGTGCTGCTGGGGATGACATAGATGCTCCTGGTCTATTTACTTTCGGTTGTTGGCTGCGATCTGCTCGCTGGCCAGTATTAGTAAGGGTACCCCCCGGTTGCCCGGTATATTAGAATCATCGACTTAGCTCATTTTGGGCGGCAAAGTCTTGACTCCAAGATAGTTAGAGGTAAAGTCTTGATTCAGCATGGGTTGGTCGGGGTCAGGTCCTTAATCTGCCGGATAAGTCACGGCTGGCGCTGGGTTATAAGTGGATAGCCGCGCGTATCTTTTATGTTTTGTCTTTACTTCTATTATAGGACGGGGTGTCAAGGGTTATTACCGAAAGGAGTCAAAGGCCCCGCCCTTCGCTTCGCGATAGGACGGGCCACCCGCCGCGCGTATCTCGATTGTGTTGTGCCCTTACTCTTATTATGGGACGAGTTGTCAAGGGTTATTCGCGGGAAGATGCGCTTGACAACCCCTCAGCGGTCCAGACGCTCATGCGACCAGTTTCCAGTGATCTTTCGAGGGAGTTGGCTTGGCGATTCCTTTTATCTCTAAGAGCCGAAGCGATTGCCTAACATGGCGGGGTGTTTCTCTCAGGTGATACGCCACTTCCGGTACCTCAATTAAGACACTGCCACGGTCATTCGATCTCATGCGGGCAAACTCGATGATTTCCGTGGCAAGCGCCACGGTTCGCAGTCGCTCTTGCGGATCGTTACGAATTCGCGCAAACAGATCGCCAATTGCTGCTTGCAGGCGTCCCGATATCGTTTGATCTTCTGACTCGGGAGATGGTGGGCGGTGAAAGACCTCAAAGGTTGGCTTCACGTAGCGCGTTTTCTTGCCATCCCGGATAGGCGAAAGGCTCTTCATTGCCTATCTGTAACACGCCTTGCGATTCCCTAGAGCAGGATATCCGGTCTTGTTCGGTTTTCGTGACAAATGGGTTGGTCAGGTGCATAATTCCGGTTCACAGGAGGGTATGACGTGCGCGATGGAATCAGCAGCACTGCGGCCCACCCTGGCAAAGAACGCAAGGATGCGGCACCCGCATTTCCTAACTTCGTTGAAGGACAAACAAGAGAGTCCCCGGAGGGAAGGCTGGGCCACCCGCCTTTTTTGGCGTGAAACGTAAAGCCCATTGCGCGATCGGTGTGGTTCCCACCCTAACGTCGCAAGAGACGCGACGTTAGGATGGGGCACCCACAGTCGGGCGCTGCAGACGAAACCCGAAAAACTTCTCAGGGATGAGCCACCACTTCTACCCCGGACCACAAAAAAGCCCCGCCTTGCGGCGGGGCTTGGACGGGCGAGTCGCCCGTCCCCACACACGTCTTAGTACATTCCGTCCATGCCGCCGCCGTGGCCGCCGGGCATGGGAGCTTCCTTCTTTTCCGGAATCTCCGCTACCAGGGCTTCGGTGGTCAGCATCAGCGCTGCGATCGAGCCGGCGTTGGTCAGTGCGGTGCGCACTACCTTCGTCGGATCGAGCACGCCAGCCTTAACCAGGTCTTCATACTCGCTGGTCAGCGCGTTGAAGCCGTAGTTGTTGTCCTTGGAATCAGTGACCTTGCCGAGGACGATGGCGCCTTCTTCGCCGGCATTTTCGGCGATCTGGCGCAACGGCTCCACAAGTGCGCGCTTCACGATGTTGACACCGATCTGCTCGTCACCTTCCAGCTTCAGCTTGTCGAGAGCTGCCACGCAACGCGCCAGAGCCACGCCGCCGCCGGGGACAATACCTTCCTCGACCGCTGCACGGGTCGCGTGCATGGCGTCTTCTACACGCGCTTTCTTCTCTTTCATTTCGGTTTCGGTCGCGGCTCCTACTTTAATTACTGCCACGCCGCCTACCAGCTTCGCCAGCCGCTCCTGCAACTTCTCGCGGTCGTAGTCGCTGGTGGTCTTGTCGATCTGGCTGCGAATTTCTTTCACGCGGCCTTGCACATCACCCGGCTTGCCTTTGCCTTCGACGATGGTGGTGTTGTCCTTGTCGATGGTGATTTTCTTGGCCTGTCCTAGATCGGCAACCTGGACGTTCTCCAGCTTGATTCCCAGATCTTCCGTGATGGCCTTGCCGCCGGTCAGGATTGCGATGTCCTGCAGCATGGCCTTGCGGCGGTCGCCGAAGCCCGGAGCCTTGACGGCCGAGACTTGCAGCGTGCCCCGCAGCTTGTTGACGACCAGAGTCGCCAGCGCTTCGCCTTCCACGTCCTCAGCAATGATCAGGAGCGGCTTGCCGCCCTTGGCGATCTGCTCCAGCAACGGCAGCAGGTCTTTCATCGAGCTGATTTTCTTCTCGTGGATCAGGATGTACGCGTTCTCCTGCACCGACTCCATGCGCTCCGGGTCAGTGACGAAGTACGGAGAGAGATAGCCGCGATCGAATTGCATGCCTTCGACCACGTCGAGCTGCGTCTCCAGCGTCTTCGACTCTTCTACGGTGATGACGCCATCCTTGCCGACTTTCTTCATGGCTTCGGCAATGATCTTGCCAAT
>Ga0209415_10011423_pt1 | contig 14957 bp, 13 predicted proteins | sample PeaSoiSIISIP2007_FD_187696 | JGI IMG/M metagenome (GOLD analysis project Ga0209415, IMG submission 187696) | Peat soil microbial communities from Weissenstadt, Germany - SII-SIP-2007 (SPAdes) (version 2) | ecosystem: Environmental > Terrestrial > Soil > Wetlands > Peat | place: Germany...
ACCACCTCATATCCCTCGATGTCGGGCAGCATGATGTCGAGGAGCACGATGTCGTACTCATAATGGCGGGTCAGCTCGAGCGCCTCCTCACCCGTGTCGGTATGATCGACCACTGCTCCGCTGGACTTGAGCATCAGGGAAACACCCCTGGCCGCTGTCAGGTCGTCTTCAACCAGGAGGACGCGCATATGCCAACTCCTTGATAACGACTCAGTTCTACCACCATTGCGTGTGCTTGCCCATAGTTTTTTCACGATTTGCGTGTATCTATTGCTGCTATGCCTCATGGGCTGGCGAGAGAAAGGAGGGAAGTTGGGTATGCACACGTATTTCAAGAAAAAATCGTCTCAATGAGACGATCTGCCCTGGCAAACCAGGCGGCGGCCTGCTGCGCTGCGTTGCGCCGCATCCCGCCGCTGCGGCTGGCCGGCCGCGTGGCGGGCATCTCCGGCCTCGTCGTCGACATCGACGGCCTCGGCGGACACGTCTCGGTCGGCGATCGCCTGCTGCTGGAGGCGCGCGACGGTCGCGCCGTGCCAGCGGAGATCGTCGGCTTCCGCGCCGACCTGGTCCAGGTCATGCCATTCGACTCGCTGGATGGGCTCGGTCCGGGCAGTCCGGCCGTCCAAGCTGGTGAACCGGGCGGTAACCTCGCCGTGTCCGACGCCTGGCTCGGCCGGGTGCTCGACCCGCTGGGCCGGCCGCTGGATGGACACGGCGCCCTGCCGCCCGGCGCCGCCACGCGCCCGCTCCGCGTCGCCGCGCCGGAAGCCACCGCGCGGGCGCGGCTGGGACCCCGGCTGGACCTCGGGGTTCGCGCCCTCAACTGTTTCGCAACCTGCCGCATGGGCCAGCGGCTCGGCCTGTTCTCCGGCTCCGGCATTGGCAAGTCCACCTTGCTCTCTATGCTGGCGCGCCACACCCAATGCGACGTGGCGGTGCTGGCCCTGGTCGGCGAGCGCGGACGCGAGGTGCGGGAGTTCCTCGAGGACGATCTGGGGGCCGACGGGCTGGCGCGCTCGGTCGTGGTGGTGGCCACGTCGGACGCGCCGCCGCTGCTGCGTCGTCAGGCAGCCTATGCGGCAATGAGCGTCGCCGAGCATTTCCGCGACCAGGGCCTTTCGGTGCTCCTGCTGATGGACAGCGTCACCCGGTTCTGCCTGGCGTTGCGCGAGATCGGCCTGTCCGCCGGCGAGCCGCCGGCCACGCGCGGCTATCCACCCAGCGTGTTCGCCGAGCTGCCCCGCCTGCTGGAACGCGCCGGCCCGGGGTTGCAGCCGCCGGTCGGCATGGCGGGCCAGATCACCGCCTTGTTCACCGTGCTGGTCGAGGGCGACGACCACAACGAGCCGGTCGCCGACGCCGTGCGCGGCATCCTGGACGGGCATGTCATCCTGGACCGCCGGATCGCCGAACGCGGCCGTTATCCCGCGGTGGACGTGCTGCGGTCGCTGTCGCGTGCGGCAGCCAGTTGCCTCGACGCAGAGGAGACCGCGATGCTTCGGCGGGCGCGTGGCATCCTGGCACTATATGAGGACATGGCGGACATGCTGCGACTCGGCGCCTATCGCGCCGGTACCGATCCGGCGGTGGACGAGGCGGTCGTGCTGGCGCCGCGGATCGAACAGGTGCTGGGGCAGGAGAAATCCGAGCGCAGCCTGATGGCGGACTCGTTCGCCGCGCTGCGTTCCGCGCTGGCGGAGGGCTGATCCGGTGGCGCGCGATCCGTTGCAGGTGTTGCTGCGGCTGCGTGGTATCGGGCTCGACGCGGCACGCCGCGCGCTGGCCGATCGTCTGCGCGAGGAGGCCGCGGCGGCGGCCCGGTGCGCCGGTATCGAGGCCATGATCGCTCGCGAGGCCCATGTACAACTGAGCCAACCGGTAGAAGGCCGAACGGCCGGATCCTACGTGGCCTGGCTGACGCTCGCCCAGGGCGTGCGTCGCGAGGCGCAGGCAGCGACCCGGACCTGCGCCGCGGCGACCGCCGAGACACGCGCGTCACTGAACGAGGCGCGAGCCGGAACCCGGGCGCTGGAAGCGGCGCTGGAGCACGTGCAGGAGGAACGTCGGATCGCAGGGGCTCGGTTGGAACAGCAGGCGGTTGACGAGGCTGCCGCCGGGTGCGAACGACCGGAACGATGGAGCGGGTGACGGGAATCGAACCCGCATAACCAGCTTGGAAGGCTGGGGCTCTACCATTGAGCTACACCCGCGCCGCACGTGGTGTAGCTTGGGCGGGCACCCCGCGCAATCGGGTGAACCGACGGTCATCCTCACCGCCCGCATGCGCAAGCTGCTGGTCTTCTGAATGCCATGGTGCGTGACGGCACCGATTGGAGGGCCGCAGCCGCCTGAACCAGGTCGGCATCGCTTGGTTCGACTGAATCACGGCCATCCCTCCGTCCCCACCTGCCAGCCGGCAGGCTGCCGCGCGCAGGGGCGGTCGCTGATGGCCGAAGGCCACCGCCACAGGCGGCGCGCAACGTCGTTGACCGCGCCGAGCACGGCGGCATCCTGGCTGGCAGGTCGGGACGGAGGAATGTCACGACGGTAACGAAGAAGACAGTTGCTCTCCCACCTAGCGGGAGAGGTGTACTCGGCTAGAACCCGTATAGCCGTGCCGGGTTGTCCACCAGGATCCGCCGACGCACCGCGGCATCCGGCACCCATTCGGCGTCTGGTCGAACAGCACGCCCGCTTCCGGCGCCGGATCCATGCCGGGATGCGGCCAGTCTGTGCCCCAGACGCAGCGCTCCGGCGCGGCCGCCGCCAGAGCGCGCACGTTCGGCGCCACGTCAATCCAGGGCGCCCCGGCGGACGATGCACGGTAGCTTGCCAGCTTGACCCACGCCCGACCGCTATCGAGCAATCGCAGCAGCGCCTGGAACTGCGGATGTGCGGTGCCCAACGCGGCCTTCACGCCACCGCAATGGTCGATCACCACCTCCACCGGCAGCTTCGCAAGCTGCGGCGCGATCTCCGCCAGCTTGTCGCCCTCCGCATACACCTGGATGTGCCAACCCAGAGGCGCCAGCCGTTGCGCCAACGCATGCAGCAGATCCTCCGGCGTGCCGTTGCCGGACACCATGTTGAAGCGCACGGCGCGCACGCCCGCCTCGTGCATCTCCCGCAACGTGGCGGGCGCAAAACTATCGTCGATGACTGCCACCGCGCGAGCGCGATGCAGGCCGAACTGCCGCACCGCGTCCAGCGTCACCTCGTTCTGTGTGCCATAGACGCTGGCCTGCACCACCACCATGCGGCCGATGCCCACGGTCTCCGCCATCGCCAGATACGCCGGCACCAGCGCCGCGGGAGGCGTATAGGTGCGGCCGGCATCCATCGGGAACCGGTCATACGGGCCGAAGATGTGAAAATGGCAGTCGCAGGTCAGCGCCGGCGCCTGCTGCTGCGGCGGGCGAGTGGTGCTCATCGGTTTCGCCCGTGGTAGCTCACCCGCCAGATTGTACCGTTACCGTCCTCGCTGACCAGCAGCGCCCCGTCATGTGCCACCGCGACGCCGACCGGCCGGCCCCACACCGCCTGGTCGGAGACGACGAACCCGGTGAGGAAATCTTCGTATCCGCCAGTGGGCTTGCCACCAGAGAAGTGCAGCCGCACCACCTTGTAGCCGGTACGCGTCGCGCGGTTCCACGATCCGTGCAGCGTAACGAACGCATCGCCGCGATAGTCCGGTGGAAATTGTTCCGCTTCGTAGAACGCGATGCCAAGCGGTGCCGAATGCGGCTGGATCATCACGTCGGGCACGCTAACGTGCGCCGCCAGATCAGGACGCGCGCCAGACAACCGCGGGTCGGCATGGTCACCGATATAATACCACGGCCAGCCGTAGAACGCGCCTTCCTGCACCGACGTGGCGTAATCCGGCGGCAGGTTGTCACCCAGCCCGTCACGCTCGTTCACCGCGCACCACAACACCCCGTTCGCCGGCGCGACCGCCTCGGCGGAGCAATTGCGCAGCCCCGCGGCGAACACATGCCCGCCCCGCCCCTCCGGATCGAACACCAGCACATCTGCCCGATCCTGCTCGTCCCCCCAGGCGGCGCCGAGACCGTGCGATGCGTCCCACGCGCGGACATCGCCCCGATCCTTCGCCGGCATCTCGGTTCCCACATTGGAGGCCGAACCAACCGAAACGAACATGCGTTGTCCATCGGGGGAAAATACCACATCGCGCGTCCAGTGGGCACCGCCGCTCGGCAGATGCGGCACCACCACCTCGGCCGGACCGCGCGCCTGCATATCGCCGGACTGGTAGGGGAAGCGCACCACGCGTGAGGTCTCCGCAACATAGACGAAACGCGGGTTTGGACCCGGCGGCCAGAACGCAATGCCGAACGGCAGCGAAACGCCTTCAGCAAACACACCGGTGGCCACCGGCCGCGTCGCGCCATCGGGCGCGCGGAACACGCGGATGCGCCCGGCCCCGCTTTCGGCCAGAAACACGTCGCCGTTCGACGCCACGCGCATGGTGCGCGGACGATCGAGGCCGGAGGCGAACTCGTCCACCGCGAACGCCGGCGGAACGTGCAGTGCCGCGCCGGCAGGACGTTCCACCACCGAGGCCCCGCGCGCCACCGACCGCGTGGCGAATGGCGGCGGCATGGATACCGGCGTTATGTGCCGTACGACGCCCGGTGCATCATCGTGCCAGTCGCCATAGGCGGCCGTGCCAGTGCCTGGCGCATCGGCCAGCGCAAACGGCGCAAGCGACAAGACCAACAGCGCGATGAAAAACCGCAATACCATGCGCCCAGCATGCATGCGATGGGCGCTCCCGCCACTCATCTACGTGTGACATCCTCCATGACGTGCCGATGCGCCGCCAGCAGGCCGGGTACCCGCGCCGGATCGGTGCGTCCCCAGCCGCATTCGGTGGCGATGCCAAAGCGCGGCACCACCTTACGCGCGGCATCGATCCGCGCGTGGTCGCCTGCCGCATCGGCGTGATGAATCAGGCCGAGATACAGCATCGTCTCCACCGGCAGTGCCAACCCGGCGAGTGGCGCGAAATACGCATCGTCCGTGCGATCCTGCGGCACGGGCAAATGCAGGTAGTCCATTGGCCGGTGTAGCCGCGGGAGAACGCCGTGCGCGAGTTCCACCACAATGGCGGTATCCTTCGGCATCACCAGGTGCTCATCGCGCGGCGAGCCATAGCAAAGATGGCAGCCGCACTCGACATCGTCCGGCACCGCGTCGCCGAGCCGCGCCAGCATGGCGTATATGTCTGCCTTGTAGGTCGGCGGACGATGCGGGAAGTAGTGCTCGAACACCAGCACCTCCTGGCAGACATCCCACTGGATCGACAGGTCGTGGTGCGGGATCGTGTCGGCAATCTCGCGCAACGCCGCCAGCAGACCACGCTCATAGACGGGAAGATAGGCGGCGAGTGAGGCCGGGCTGACATACATACATGTAGCCGGAAGCCGTCGGCGTCGGCAGGCAGACCTGGAACCGCAAGCCCGCCGGGATGTCGCCCGCGTCGCGCAGGCGGCGGAACGTGGCGTAGGACTCGCATGCAGCCGCAGCATAGCCGGTGTCAAACGTCACCGTCGCCGGATCGATCCCGCTCTTGAAACGCAACCAGTCGGTGGTGCGGATCAGCGCGCCGTCCCATTGCCGCACTTCGAACGGCGGTGTGTCGGGATCGAGCTCTATCGCCGGATGCCGTAGCAGCATCTCGCGCTGCCACCAGATCCAGCGATGGCGGTTACCGGTCTCACCGTCCGGAATTCGGACGAGATATGGCCCGAGTTCGCGCGCGACGGTCCGAAACACCGTCTCCGCGTCGGGCAGCGGCACGCTACCGATCAGATGGACGCCGGTGACTTCACTCATGCCGACGGCCTCCCCTTCAAAATCCCACCGCCCGCGCCGGCTCCGCATAGCCGACGCGACGCTGCGGGGGCACAGGATGCCGGCCAGCGACGCGTTCCAGCAACAGCCGCGCATCATCCTGCAAGCCGGCCTGCATCGCCGCATCGAGGTAGAGTTGCTCAAGCACGTCCTGTTGCGCGTGGCTGCCACCGAGCCGATGCATCACGCCCAGCACCGGACGCATCACCGCCACCGCCGGCGCGTACTCCCCCCGTGCACGCAGCAGCACCGCCTCGGTCACCGGCAACGCGATCTCGCCGATCAGCTTCGGCAAGCTGCCTGGCCCCTGCGCGAAGTCGCGCATCGCCGCCAGCAGACGTTGCGCCGCATCGAACCGCCCGGCCGCGGCGAGCGCCATCATCCAGTGCGGCAGCGTGAACGCGGACAGGCAGTCGCCGATGCGCGCCTCGGCCTTGTCTGCCAACTCGGTCCAGCGGTCACCGACATCGACGCCATGCCGCGCCAGCCGCCACAACATCGAGGCGGCGTTCTGAACGTCGATGTAGAGATCGGGCTGCGCCTCCACCAACGGCGAGGCGAGATCGCGGAACTGCCTGTCGTACAGCGCCAGCACGGCGCGATGGTCGCCGCGCTCGAGTTGGAACATCGCCGCGTGCCACCAGAGATGATGGCGAAGGTTGTTGCTGCCTTCCCAATGCGGTGCGAGCTGTTCCAGCCAGACCAGGCCCTCGCCGCGGCGGCCTTGCATTTCCATGACATGCGCCACGCCATGCGCCGACCACAGATCGCCGGGCTCGCGGGCGATGCCGGCGCGGCCGGCTTCCTCCGCTTCGGTGTAGTGGCCACACTCCTCGTTGGCAAAGCAGAGACAGCCGAGGATGGCGTTGTAGCCGGGCAGGTCCTCGCTCCAATGCGGTGACACGGCTTGCACCGACGCCAGCATCGCCGCCGGACGCCCAAGCCAGAAATTGACGAAATGCGCCAGCCGGAATGCGACGACGTCGCGCGAATGGTCGTGCAGGATCTGCTCCCAGATCGCCGCCGCATGCTCTGGTTCATGCCCAATCCACGCCTGCAACGCAGCGAGATGCGCCTGCTCACGCGGGGTGGCGCGCGCGAGATGCCGCGCGGCGTCGGTGGCGGCCTGCTCCGCCATCGGCACTGCCGCCTGCTTGTAGGCCAGCATGGCGAAGTAGCCCTTTAGTACATGCGCCAGACCGAATTCCGGATCGGCCTGAAGCAGCGCAGCGAGGCGCTGCATGCCGTCGGCGCGATAGCTCAGGTAGCCGGCGACGGCGTGGTCGAACGCCCGCGCCGCATCGGCGGACTGGGTGGTCAGCGTCAGGCCGAGCGCGTCATGGCGCATGCGGGGCGTCTCCGTGGATGGGCGGGGATGATGGCACACCTGGCGGATCGGATCGATGCAATCGCGGCGGAGCGGAAACCGTGCGAAGTTCGTCGGGTCAGTGCCTCGCCGTCACGGTCGGCGAAGGCCGGCCATGACGACAGTGGCGAACGACACCGCCGGAGGCTCTTTCTAATCTCCGACCGCTGTAACTCTCACCCCACCGGCCGCGCCTCGCCCTTGATCTGCGTGCGATGCATGATCCGCCGGCTGGCCGGATCGAACACATCCCGCTTGTGCATCGTGCAGCGGTTGTCCCACATCACCAGGTCGCCCTGCCGCCATACATGCGTCCAGACCAGCGCCGGATCGTCGACATGCGCCCACAGCGCGTCCAGCAGCGCCTCGCTCTCCGCCAGCGGCAGCCCCACCAGATACGCGTTGCGCCGCCGTCCGAGATACAGGCCTTGTCGCAAGCTCTCCGGATGCCGGCAAATCAGCGGATGCACCGCGCCCGGACTGTTGCGCGGATCATCCGTCGCGGTGACGCCCTCGCGCAGATAGCCGCCGCTGTTGTAGGTGCCGTCGTGCTTGATCCGCAGTCCGGCGCAGCGTTCCTTCAACGCCGCCGGCAACGTGTCCCACGCGGTATACATGCTGCAAAACGAGGTGTTGCCACCGACCGGCGGAATCTCGATCGCGTACAGCATGCTCGCCTTGGGCGGATCGTCGAGATACGACATGTCGGTGTGCCACACCAATTCGCCTGACCCCAGGCTGCCGATCGCCACGCCGTTCTCCAGCACGTTGGAGACGATGTAGAGTTCCGGCTTGCCCTCGACGAAGCGGCGGCCATTCTCCTGCACCGGCGCCCAGTCGAGCGGCCCGAACCACCGGCTGAACGCGATCAGGCCGTCGTCGCTCAGCGACTGGCCGCGGAACAGCAGCACCGCATGTGCGACCCAGGCGCGATGGATCGCGGCAAAGGTAGCGTCGTCGATCCGGCGCAGGTCCACGCCTTGAATTTCGGCGCCCAGTGCCGCACCGGTCGGGATCACTTCGAGCATCGTCTCCTCCCTGCGGCGTTTGTGCGCACACTACGACACAATGCCGCGGTAGCGCGAGTCGCCACCGCACCGTGTCATTGCGAGGAGCGTAGCGACGAAGCAATCTCCCGCTGACAAGTCGCTCATTCCTGGGAGATTGCTCCGTCGCCACGCCCCTCGCAACGACGCTGGATCATGACCGAGCGCTACGCGGGGCTTGGAAAACGCCGCCAACTGCGGTTTGCTCCGACCATGCGGCGGATCGTGCTGGACAGCGAGACCGACTGGCAAGGCTGGCGCAGCGCCACGCGCCCCCTGGTGCTGGCCGGCGTGCCACCCGAAGACGTGCGCTGGTCAGTGCGCACGCACCCGGACGACGCAGGACACGAACTGCAGGAAGGCACCGGCAGCTTCAACGTGCCGCGCGTTCTTGTCGCCATCGCCGCCCTCGCCTTCCAGGCGCGCGAACCGGAACGTTTTGCCCTGCTCTATCGCCTGGTATGGCGTGCCAACGCCGGCGAGAAGCTGCTCGAGCACAAGGACGATCCCGAGCTGCGCCGCGCCCAGCGCCTCGCCTACGCCGTGCGCGCCGAGGCGCACAAGATGCGCACCCTGCTGCGCTTTATGGCAGTCGAAGACGGCCGCTACCTCGGCTGGTACGCGCCGGCGCATTACGTGCTGCAGGCCAACGCACAACTCATGGCACGGCGCTTTCCCAACCTGACATGCTCCGTCCTCACCCCCGATGGCAGCGCACATTGGCAGGATGGCACTCTGCGCTTTGGCGCCGGGCTGCCACATATCGCCGACGACGCAGCGCTCGCCGAATGGTGGCACGCGCACCACGCCAAACTGTTGCGCGAGGCGCAGCGCGACACGTCGGTTCCCGAAGCCGAAGCCCTGGATGAGGCCCCTCGCCCGCCCGACTGCCCGCCGCTCGGACCGGTCGTTCTCCCCTTGCATCCCGATAAGCAGCTTCTGGAGGCCACGCGCGAGGCCGGCGATTGCCGCCGCTGCCACCTGTATGAACCGGCCACGCAGACCGTGTTCGGCGAAGGACCCGCCGACGCGCCGGTGCTGTTCGTCGGCGAGCAACCTGGGGACCAGGAAGACGTGATCGGCCGGCCGTTCGTCGGGCCCGCCGGACAGATCATGGACCGCGCGATGGAGGAGGCCGGCATCGACCGGCGCACTGTCTACATCACCAACGCGGTGAAGCACTTCAAATTCACTCCGCGCGGCAAGCGCCGCATCCACCAGACGCCGGAAGCCCCGGAAATCCAGGCCTGCCGCTTCTGGCTGGACGTCGAGCGCGTGCGGTTGCGGCCGAAACTGCTGGTGCTGATGGGCGGCACCGCGGCCCGCGCGGTGATGGGGCGGCAAGTAACGATCGGTCGCGAGCGCGGCCGACCGATCAAATTGGAGGACGGACAGGCAGCGTTCGTGACCGTGCACCCGTCGTTCCTGCTGCGCGTCCCGGACGAGGATGCGAAGGCGCGCGAGTACCGCGCGTTTGTACGCGATCTGGAGGCGGTGCGGAAATTGATGGAGACGATTTAGGTTCCACCCGCGCCGAAGGCTCTTTGGACTGGACCAGCCGCGCCGCCTCAACACAAGCCGCTACCGCAGCATCGCACCCGTCGCCTTTACAACGGCGGAAATGACTTTCTGGCACGCCGCCTCGATCTCCGCGTCGGTCAGTGTGCGTTCCCGTGGCTGGAACACCACTTCGATGGCCAGCGAGTTCTTGCCCTCCTGCAGCTTGTCGCCCGCGTAGACGTCGAACAGCGATACGCCCGCGATCAGCGTGCGCTCGGCTCCGCGCGCGGCACGCAGCACCGCATCGGCGGTGACGCCTGCATCCACCAGAAAGGCGAAGTCGCGCCGCACGGGTTGGAACGGCGGCAGGTCGGGCGCGACCCGGCGACGCCGCTTTGGCTCCCGCACGGCGTCGAGGTTCAGCGCGAACGCAACCACCGGCTCGGTCATGTCGAGCGCCGCCAGCACGCGCGGATGCAGTTCGCCGAAACTCCCGAGCACGGCCTTCGGCCCCTGTCGCACCAGTCCCGAACGTCCCGGATGATAGAAGCCAGGCGCGTCGGCCGACACCATCAGCGCGTCCATCGGCACGCCGAGCGCGGCCAGTGCCGCCCACAAATCCGCCTTGGCGTCGAACGCGTCCACCGGACGCGCCGGTGCCGCCCAATGCCGCGGCGTGTTTCCCGCCCGCAACCCGGCGGTGACGAGGCTCTGGCCGTCGGGAGCCTCCACCGCGAATTCCGGCCCTAGCTCGAAGAGCGCCAGGTCCGACCAGCCGCGCGCCGCATTGCGCTTCGCCGCCAGGGCCAGCGTGGCGATCGGCGTCGGCCGAAGCTGGTCCAGGTCCGAGGCGATCGGATTGCTCAGCCGCAACGCATCGGGCGTGGCGCCAAACAGTGCCGCATCAGAAGCGGCCATGAAGCTGAACGTGACGCACTCGGCCAGGCCCTGCGCGGCCAGCGTGCGACGCACCAGTTCGGCGCGCTGCTGGCGCGGCGTCAGCGTCGGCAGCGGCACCGGCGCGGCGCGAGGCAGCGACACCGGCGGCACCGCATCCAGCCCGCGCAGCCGAAGCACCTCCTCAACCAGATCGCATTCGGGTTCGATCTCGACGCAGCCTGCCGCAGCCTTCGCCGCCAGCGCCGGATCGAGGTCCGGTGCCTGGTCCAACACCACCGGCGCGGCAATGTCATTGCGCCAGGACGGCACCGCCACTGTCACCCTCGCCGCATCACGCTCCCGCACGACGAAGCCAAGGCGCCGCAGCGACTCCACCGCCTCGTCCGCCGCAATATCTGATCCGCCGAACGACGCAACCCGGGAAAACCGCATCGTGGCGTCGCGCTGCCAGGCGGGTTGCGCGCCGGCCGCGGTCACCTCGCCCGGCTCGCCGCCGCACAACTCCAGGATCATCGCGGTTGCCGCTTCCACCGCGTCCGGCATCAGTACCGGATCGATGCCGCGCTCGAAACGCTGGCGCGCATCGGAGACCACCTGGTGCCGCCGCCCGGTCAGTGCCACGCGCACCGGATCGAACAGCGCGCATTCGACGAACACCGCGGTGGTTGACTCGTCGCAGCCGGTTTGCTCACCACCGATCACGCCGGCCATCGACTGCACGCCGGCGGCGTCGGCAATGACGCAATCCTCCGAGGTCGCAGTGTAGTCCTTGCCGTTCAGTGCCCGGAACGTCTCGCCGCCGCCGCGTCGCAGCGTCAGCACCTCGCCCGCCACCTTGGCCACGTCGAACACGTGCAACGGCCGGCCGAGATCGACGGTGAAGAAATTCGTCACGTCCACCAGGGCGTTGATCGGCCGCAGCCCGATCGAGGTCAGCCGATCCTGCAGCCATTTCGGGCTTGGGCTATTTTTCACCGCGCGGATGGTGCGGCCGAGAATCCATGGGCACGCCTGGGGAAAATCAATCTGCCAGCGTGGACCACCGAGGAAACGCGCCTCTATCCGCGCCGGCTGCCACGGCTTCAACGTGCCGATCCCGGCCGCTGCCAGATCGCGGGCGATGCCGCGCACCGCGAAGCAGTCGCCCCGGTTTGGCGTGACGTTGACCTCAATCACAGGATCATCCAGCCCGGCCCAGCGCACATAGGGCACGCCGACCGGCGCATCCGCCGGAAGATCCACGATGCCGCTATGGTCATCGCCCAGCCCCATCTCACGCGCCGACAGCAACATGCCGGCGCTTTGCACGCCGCGGATTTCTCCGACGCGGAGCGTAACGTTGGTGCCGGGAATGAAGCTGCCCGGCGCGGCGAACACACCCTTCATGCCGGTCCGCGCATTGGGTGCGCCGCACACCACGGCGACGATGCCCTCGCCGGTATCCACGCGGCAAACCCGCAACCGGTCGGCGTTCGGGTGCTGCACTGCCTCCACCACATGGGCGATGCGAAACGTCGCCAGGGCGGCAGTGGGGTCCTCGACGCCTTCCAACTCAAGACCGATGCGCGTCAGCGTCGCCGCAATGCCCGCCAGCGATGCGTCGGTATCGAGATGCGTCTTCAACCAGGAGAGGGTGAACTTCATCGCTCACACCCCCTCATGCAGCATGGTCGGTGCCAGCGGATTGAAGCCGTAGTGCCGCAACCAGCGAATATCGGATTCGAAGAACGGCCGCAGGTCAGTGATGCCGTGCTTCAGCATGGCGACTCGCTCGACGCCCATGCCCCAGGCGAAACCCTGCCACTCGCGCGGATCGATGCCGCAATTCGCCAGCACGCGTGGATGCACCATGCCGCTGCCGAGAATCTCCAGCCAGTCGTCGCCCTTGCCGAGTTCCCCGCTGCGGCGGTTCCAGCCGATATCCACCTCCATCGAGGGCTCGGTGAACGGGAAGTAGCTGGAGCGGAACCGCACGGGCAGTTCCGGCTGACCAAAGAAGCTGCGCAGGAAGTCGATCAGGCATCCTTTCAGATGCCCGAGCGTCAGATCGCGGTCGATCACCAGGCCCTCGCACTGGTGGAACATCGGCGAGTGCGTCGCATCGTGGTCGGCGCGATAGGTGCGGCCGATGACGATCACCCGGATCGGTGGCGGCTGCGTCAGCATGGTGCGGATCTGCACCGGCGACGTCTGCGTGCGCAGCACCGGCGGCGGCAGGTTGCCCTGCGCGGGAAGATAGAACGTATCCTGGTCGGCCCGCGCCGGATGATGCGGGGGAATGTTCAGCGCGGTGAAGTTGTACCAATCGCTCTCGACGTCCGGACCCTCGGCGATGGTGCAGCCCATGGCGCCGAAGATGGCCGCGATCTCTTCGATGGTGCGGCTGATCGGATGGATCAGCCCGGTCTCGCGCGGCCGCGGTGGCAGCGTCGGATCGATGCCCTCGGCGGCGATGCGCGCGTCGAGTTGGGCGCGTTCCAGCGCGCGGCGACGCGCCTCGATCGCGTCGGTCAGCGCCTCCTTCAGCCGGTTCAGTGCCGCGCCGCGTTCCCGCTTCTGATCCGCGGGAATCTTGCCCATATCGCGCAGCAGGGCGGTGAGCTTGCCGTTGCGGCCGAGCACGGCGATGCGGATCGCGTCCCAGGCGCGCAGGTCGGTGGCGGCAGCGAGCGCGGCGTCGGTCTCGGCCTGGAGGGCTTGCAGATCGTCGGTCATGGTCTCTCGCAGAGGCCACCCGGGACAATTCGACTCCCCCTCCCCTTGTGGGCTTGAGCCGCGAAGCGGATCAAGGGTGGGGGGAGGGGTCCCCCGTCGTTAGTCCGTGGCCGTTCGCACCCCTCCCCCCATCCCCTTCTACGACGGAGAGGGGGAGGCAATCGGTTCAGAGGACGGCCTGCACCTTCCTGACGATCTCCGCAAACGAGGCGGCATCGTCGTAGGCGATCGCGGCCAGCACCTTGCGGTCCATTTCGATGCCGGCCTTTTTCAGCCCGGCGATAAATCGCGAGTAGGTCAGGCCGTGCTCGCGCACCGCGGCGTTGATGCGCTGGATCCACAGGCCGCGGAACTCGCGCTTCTTGTTGCGGCGGTCGCGATAGGCGTATTGCAGCGACTTCTCCAGCCGCTGCCGCGCCGCGCGAACAGTGGTGGAGGTGCGGCCGCGAAATCCCTTGGATTGTTCCAGGACCTTCTTGTGCCGCGCGTGACTGGTGGTGCCGCGCTTGACGCGTGCCATGGCGCGCCCTCCTTACCGCAGCCCGTAGGGGGCCCACTGCTTTACAGTGAGGCCGTCCTCGTGGGTGAGCGTCTGGCTGCCGCGATTGGTGCGGATGGCCTTTTGGGTGCGCGCGGACAGGTTGTGGCGCTTGCGGCCGGGGCCGGCCAGCACCTTGCCGGTCGCGGTGATCTTGAACCGCTTCTTGACCGACGACTTGGTCTTCGCCTTGGGCATTTTGGTCTCCTTCGTTCCTGGGCTTGCCGGTGGATGACAAGCGGTCGCGGCCAGGCATGCCCATTTTCAGGCCCGGCGCGCAGACAGGGGCGGGGGTATAACGACGGGACGGGGTTGGCGCAAGGAAGGCCAGTGCTGCGCCGCCGGCGATGGGGCATGGTTGGGTGCCGTCGCCAGAGCACCAACTGTGGGGCCAGCGGCGTCTCAGGGACGTCTCGTTTCGCTATACGGGAGACGGTGACGCATGGGATGTGATGCGGCGGACGGTGGCGCCGAACCGGCTTCGTGGGTGCTTTCGGCCACAGGCGAGCCTCTCGCGCTCGCACAGGGAATTCCGCCACCGGGAGCGGCGGGGCCGGGGTGGGGGTGGGGGCCGGTGGTGTCTCACTGGCGTCTCGTTTCGCTGTGTCCGAGACGGTGACGCGTGGGATGGGACGAAGCTGTGACTGGCGCGGCGCTGATCTGGCCTCGTGCGTGCTTCCGGCCGCCGGTGGCTTCTCGCGATCACGCAAGGATTTCAGCGCGGAGTTAGCGCGGAGTGCAACGGAGCGCACCGGAGTCGTGCCGCTACCGCCTGCGAGGGACTGGCCGGGCCGCCCGCCAGCCGGAGCGGCGCACACCGCCGCATGCGCCCCGACTCCTGTGCACTCCGTGCCCTCCGCCCTAACTCCGTGCTGAACCCCTTGCGCTGCCGCATGCCGTACTGGCCGCCGGCATGCGGCGCCGACTTACTCCGTGGGAGCGACCCAGGGCTCGTATTCGTCCGCCCAGCGGAGCGTCGAGGTGTCGCCGTTGATGATGGCGTGCAGCACCT
>Ga0209415_10011424_pt1 | contig 14957 bp, 11 predicted proteins | sample PeaSoiSIISIP2007_FD_187696 | JGI IMG/M metagenome (GOLD analysis project Ga0209415, IMG submission 187696) | Peat soil microbial communities from Weissenstadt, Germany - SII-SIP-2007 (SPAdes) (version 2) | ecosystem: Environmental > Terrestrial > Soil > Wetlands > Peat | place: Germany...
TCGTTTTCGTTGTGCTCCCCGCTCATCTCGAAATAATCGGACACGGCGAGGGCATTGTTTGCGGTGGAGATTTTCAGGAAGGCGTTGCCGTAGTCGCCCAAGCTGGGAAAACCGTTCGTAAGCGTGGTTTCAAACGCTCCATTCGCGGCCAGCAGATAGATATTGCCCGCGGAATCGACGGCAGGGGCGCCTCCACTCATCCAGATAGAGGGTCCCGTGCCGCTCTCATAATTCTGATTGTTGGGCCCCACATTGAGGACGGTGGCCTGCGCGAGCGTCGTTTCGCTGTAGCCGATAATCCAGCCGGTGTACGGCGGGATATCGCAGTGCGAGGACCAGCTGGTGTAAACAATGCCGTTCAGCAACAGCAGACCGGGCCTTTCCTTGTACTGGCCGGGGTCGAAGGTAGAGTGGCCGCTTGCGCTGGTATTGGGGAATGTGGCTTGGACGTCTTTGGGGCCGCCGAAAAGCTCGCCGCCGGTGGTCAGGTCGAGGGCGTGCAGCCGCTGATGATAATTTCCGTTGCCGTCCTTGGACATGGCCACGACAAAGATGACGCCGTGGGGCCCGGCGTTGCGATCAATCACGGGCGTGGAGGTAACGCCGATTTCGGGAGAGACCTGGCCACAGCCGCGGTCGTCGCTGGTCGTTTCTCCGGCGCCTAGCAACGAGACGCTCCAGAGCATCGCGCCGTTGCCGGAATCGAAGGCGTAAACTAGGGCATGCTCGGTGGCCACGAAGACGGCGTTGTGCGCCGTGCCGCCGATCATGAACTGCGAGAGGTAAAGCGGCTGCGCATCCACCAAGCCGGTGACGGGGAGGTTGCGGAGCAGGCCGAAGGTCGTGGAGTTGACGTTCGCGGTGGTGAGCGTCGCCTCCGTGAGGTTTTGCCCTGTGCGCGCCAAGTCGTTCTTGTAAGTGGCGACGTCGGTGCCGGACCCGGCCACGGGATTGAACGAGAGGGTGGCGCGATTGCTCGTCAGGCTTCCGGCCGAATTGCTCACGGTGACGCGAAAGGTAGCGCCACTGTCCATGGCGGTCGTGGGCGGAGTCGTATAACTTGAGGAAGTTGCGCCACTGATGTTTGCGTCGTTCTTCTGCCATTGATAGCTGAGCGGAGGCGTTCCCGACGCGGCCACGGAAAACGTGGCGGTCTGGCCGAGGTTTACGGACTGGTTCTGGGGCTGCGAGTTGATCGAGGGCGGCGCGAGATTCATTGTCGGCGGCGCAGAGTTGCCCCCACAACCTGTGAGGATGGAACCCAGCACAAGCGGCAACGTAGCGACGGCGAAGATCCGGCGGTCCATGTGCATCTCCTTCGCGTCCAGCAAAAGGGGCGGGGAACCCTCGCGGGCAGTTCGCGCTGGGGGCGAGCAGTTTCGAACCTGCGCCGCGGCGCAGGCGAAAACCATCGTTCAGGCATTTTAGCAAATGCCGGTTTGATTCGCGCCGAAGAGGGCGTTTGGCCCGCTCGATGAGTAACCGGGTGCTACGTCAGTGCGGCTCGAAGATGAGCGGGAGGCCGTTTTTCGTATTCCCGATGATGACGATTTTGGCGTTGCTGCTGGCGGCGATCTTTTCGGTGGCTTCGATGCCTTTCCATTCGAGGAGCTGGGGGCTGATGCCCTGGGCCACGATGTGCTGGAAGTCGGAGACGCCCTGTGCCTCGATGCGCTTGCGTTCCGCCTCCTGCTTTTCCTTCTGCAGGATGAAACTCATACGCAGGGCGTCCTGCTCGGCCTGCTGTTTCGCTTCAATGGACTGGCGGAGCATGGCGGGAAGCTGGACATCGCGCAGCAGTACGCTTTCGATGAGAATGCCCTGCGGGGCGAGAATGCGCTTGAGTTCGTCTTCGATCTTCTGGGCCACCTCCTCGCGCGCGCCGGTATAGAGGGCGTTGGCGTTGTGCGTGGCGGTTATCCCGCGGATCGAGGAGCGCAGGTTGGGGTCCACGATTTTCTCCACGTATTCCGTGCCGACGCTCTGATAGACCTGAGCGGCGCGAGCGCGGTCGAGATGGAAGATCAGCGTGGTATCCAGGTTCAGCATCAGCCCCTCGGCCGACGGAACGCTGGCCGACTCCTTGATGGATTGGGTCTGCACGGACATCTCGTGTACGGACTTGAGCGGGTTGATGAGGTGGAGTCCCTCGGGCAGCGTGTCGTTGAGCTCGACCTTGCTGAACATCGTGAGCACGCCCACGTGGCCGGTTTCCACGCGCGTGGTGCAATTGAAGAACACGAAGAGCGCCACGACGACACCGAGAATGATCGTCCAGCTGCCTCCGCCGAGCAGGCCTGTCTTGCGAACGAATTCAACCGCATCATCACCGCCGATTTTGGCCATGTGGTGTTCTCCTCCCCGCGAAGGGGCGAAACTCTCTCCGTAACCCTACCACAACATATTGTTATGTTGTCCTTGACACCACATCATTCTGCGTAGAGAATCCGCCCAGCTTGGGCCCGGCCCTCGGCCCTTTTCAGGGGATTTTCAACCGCCTTTGCGGATGGGGGACTTTATGCAGTACCTGCCCGGTTGGACCGTGCAATGCATCAATCCGGGGTGTGACGCCCGCGGCCACTGGATCCGCGTGACGGAAATGGCCACGCCTCAGTGCCCGTGCTGCGGCGCCCCGCTCCAGAACGTGCCGCCGCCGCTCGCGCCGTTGCGCATGCGCCCGCGACCTCTGAGCGCCTACCGGCCGCGCCGCTCGCTGCGGTAAAGGCCGCGGAAGGCTCCCGGCATGGCGGCTGCGCGCCGCCGCGACGAGAGGCTTTCGAGGCGGGTGTCTCCTGCCAGATTCGTCCGCGATTGAAATGCTATGAGGAGCGGTATCGGGTTGGCGGCCTTCCCGACAAAAAGCGTCGGGACGCGAACGACGCCTCTACGGCACAGGAGTGGCATATCTACGGCTGGGCGGCTTTGAACGAGCGCAGAGCGCAGGCACGTCGTGGAGGGCCCGCACTACCTCCGCACAAAAAAAAAGCGGCCGGGGGGGAGCCGGCCGCTGGGGGTGGACATGGGGAGGGACTCGTTGAAGCTCTTGTGGCAGCCCGCTTGGCGGGCGCCGAATCTCCTTAGTTGCTGTAGGGCGACTTCTTCCTCCGAGGGCGCGCCAGCGAGGCTTGCGGCTGGCCAGTCAAACTGACCAAGAGGAGCGCCGCGCAGAGGACTAAGCCAACCACTACGACCATTCGTTGCTACTCCCGGCGGGGGCGTCTCTTACTCTCTCTTTACCGCCCGCCGTCACTATGGAGAATCGCAAATCGACCGCCCCGGGTCGATAGCGCAGGGGTCACATTCTCGTTAGTACCTCCGTACCGGCGGTTTGGGAAGGTCCGTATAGCCGCTGAAGGCGGGGTTCAGGGTGCGTTCGCGTGTGGCGCTCGCGGGCCCGTCGCGCGGCGTCCCGCGCGCCGTGTAGTGCCGCGCCGCCGAGAGCCGCCGAGAGCCTTATTGCTGGCCCCTGCCTGAAGTGGTAGCCTTGGGCAATCTCGAGGTCGCGGGCGAGGGCACGCCCGGCACCTTGATTCGTATTGACCCAGTCCTAACCTATGAGTGCAACCGCCATCCGGGTTGACCGCCTAACGATTCAAGAACGTGTGCAGGACATCGCCCAGCAACTCCTGGACGAGCTGGGAAGCCATCGTGGGTTCGAGGAGATCCGCAGCGCGGCGCACGCTGAGAGCGTCCAGGCCCTCCACCTGGAGCGGGACTTAGGGCTGGGCAGCCTGGAGCGCGTGGAACTGATCGTGCGGGCTGGCGATGCGTTCCACATCCGGCCTCCGGATGAGCTGTTCGCCGAGGCCAATACGCTGGGGGACGTGATTGCGGCGCTCGAACTCCAGCTCGGGCAGCCGCGCAACGGGACGGCCGCCGACCGGGCTACCGGCTTTGGCGACCGGGACAATGCAGCGACGGCCGAAGAATTGGGCCTGGAGGCCTGCGATACCCTGCTGGACGTGCTCCGCCGCCGCGCTCGTGCCGAGCCCGGCCGGCTGCACCTGCGCCTTCGGGAGGACAGCGGCGAGACGGTCGACATCACGTATGGCGCCCTGCTGGACCGGGTGACGGCGTTTGCCCGCGGGCTGGAAAACCTGGGCGTGGCGCCGGGCGAGCGCGTGGCCATCCTGCTGCCCACCTGCGCCGATTTCTTCCATGTGTTCCTGGGGACGCAGATGGCCGCGGCGATCCCGGTGCCGATTTATCCGCCGGTTCGGGCGGACAGGATCGAGGAGTACGCGGCGCGCCAGGCGGGAATCCTGCGCAGCGCGGAGGTGAGCGCGATCGTCACCTTTGGGCGGGCCGAGCGAGTGGCGCGACTGCTCGAGCCGCAAGTGCCGTCGCTCCGCCGGGTGGTCACCGCGGCGCAGATTGCCGCACTGGGGACGCGGCCGGGACAGCTCTCGAGCGCGCGGCACGTCACCGGCTCCGACGTGGCCTTCCTGCAGTACACCTCCGGGAGCACGGGCGATCCGAAAGGCGTCACGCTGACGCACGCGAACCTGCTGGCCAACATCCATGCGATCGTCGCCGGGGTGAACATGAACCCGACGGACCGTGCGGTGAGCTGGCTGCCGCTCTACCACGACATGGGCCTGATCGGCGCCTGGATGTGCCCGATGTACGCGGGGGCGCCGCTGGCGTTGATGTCGCCACTCGCATTTCTCTCCCGCCCGGAGCGCTGGCTGTGGGCAATCCACGAACATCGCGGCACGGTGACGGCGGCGCCGAACTTCGCCTACGAGCTGTGCGTGCGGAAAGTGCCGGAGGAACGAGCCGAGGGACTGGATCTCTCCTCGATGCGCTACATGCTGAACGGCGCCGAGCCCGTGAATCCGGCGACGCTCGAACGGTTTGCCGCGCGCTTCGCGCGCTACGGCTTCGACCGCCGGGCGCTGATGCCGGTCTACGGGCTGGCGGAGAATTCCGTGGCAGTGAGTTTCACGCCGCCCATGCGGGGCTGGCGCGTGGATTGGCTGGACCGCGCCGCGCTGGAGAACGACGGACGCGCCCTGCCCGTGCCGGCGCCGGCGACTCCGGAGGCCGCGCGGGACGGGGAGCGCGAGACGGCGGACGCCAGCGTGGTCGGATTCGTGTCCGCAGGCTTCCCGATCGCGGGGAACGACGTACGCATCGTGGACGACGCGGGGAACGACGTGCCCGAGCGCGTGGAGGGACGGCTGTGGTTCCGCAGCCCGTCATCCACGTCCGGCTATTACCGCAACCCCACGGCGACGGCGGGACTGCTGCGCGAGGGCGGCTGGCTGGACTCGGGCGACCGCGCCTACTTCGCCGACCGGGAAATCTTCATCACCGGGCGGGCGAAGGACATCATCATCAAAGCGGGGCGCAATCTGTACCCGCACGAAATCGAAGAGATTGCCGCGGGAGTCGCGGGCGTGCGCAAGGGCTGCGTAGTGGCGTTCGGGATGGTGGACGAGTCGAGCGGCACGGAACGGCTGGTGGTGGTGGCGGAAACGTCGGAACGCGAGCCGGCACGCCGTGCGGAGATTGCCGCGGGCATCCGCGAGCGCGTGGCGGAGGGCGTGGGTCTGCCGCCCGACGACGTGGAAATGGTCGCTGCCGGCGCCGTGCCGAAAACGTCCAGCGGCAAACTGCGGCGCGAGGCCACGCGCACGCTGTTCCGCGAAGGGCGTCTCCACCAGGGACGCCCGCCGGCGTGGCTCCAGGTATCGAGGCTCGCGGCTCGCTCCGCGCCCAAGCAGGTGGCCGGATTCGTCCGGCGCGTCGTGGACGGGCTGTACGGCGTGTACTTCCTGGCGATGGTGGCCGTGCTGGCCATGATCGTGTGGGCGGAACTGCACATCATTCCCAGCCGCAAGCTCGGTGCGAGCATCAGCCGGGCGTTGAATCGGGCGTTTTTCCGGCTCGTGGGAATTCCCATCGAGCTCGTCGGAGGAGAGCATCTGGAGGCGCTAGCCACGCGCTGGGGCCAGGCGTCGCGCGGCGGCGTGCTGATCGTCTCCAACCACGCGAGCTACACGGATGCCGTGGTGATCCTCGCGCTGCTCGGCGCCTACCGCTACCGCTTTGTGGCGAAACAGGAAGTGATGTCGTACCCCTTTATCGGCGGAATCCTGAAGAAGCTGGGGAATTTTTCCTTTGTGCGGGAGAGCAGCGAGGCGCGGCTGAAGCAGGCGGATGCGCTGGCAGAGGCGCTGGTGCGCGGGGAGAGCATATTGATTTTCGCGGAGGGCACTTTCACGCCCGCGCCGGGGCTGCGTCCGTTCCAACTGGGCGCGTTCAAATCCGCGGTGGCCAGCGGATGCCCGGTGCTGCCCATCGCCCTGCGGGGCACTCGCGAAGTGCTGCCCGACACGGCAGTGATCGCCCGGCACGGCGGGCGCGTCACGCTCACGGTGTGCCCCGCGATCTATCCCTCAGGAGACGGGTGGCAGGAGATCCTGCGGCTGCGCGACGCCACGCGCGCCGCGATTGCGGAGCATTGCGGGGAACCGATGGTGTGAGCGGCAGATGAACCAAGAGAACTAGCCACGGTCAGAAAACCATTGACCGTGGCTACCCTGCGAGCAATTCCCGCGCGGTGCAGATGGCGAAATAACGGTACTTCGTCCGCAGCTCTTCGGACCCGCCTTCTTCCCGATCCACCAGGCTGATCACGGCGGTCACTTGCATTCCTTCGTCCTCCGCGGCGGCGATGGCATCGAAAGTGGATTTGCCGGTCGTGCAGACGTCGTCCACGATTACGACATGCCGCGACGCGTTCTTCATAGCGGCATCTAGGCCCTCAATCTTTTTCTGCATGCCGTGTTCCTTCTGTTCTTTGCGCACCAAGAATCCGCGGAGCGGCCGCCCCTGGAGAAAGCTGAGTGCCACGACGGTGGCAACAATCGGGTCGGCGCCGATGCTCATTCCGCCGATGGCATCGGCGCGAATGCCTTTCGCCGCCAGCAGTTCGAGGATGGCATGCGCCACGAGCACGGAACCCTCCGGGTCCAGTGTGGTCAGCCGGCAGTCCATGTAGTAGTTGCTGGTCTTGCCGGAGGAGAGGGTCACCTGGCCGCGGAAAAGTGATTTTTCGCGGATCCTTTGCTTCAGGCGTTCCAGGTAGTTCGCGGGAATGGCCACGGCGGCTGCCTGCGCGCTCGTTGCGGCCTTGCCTCCGCCCGCCCCTCCTTCGCCATGCGTGCCCATCCGCCGCCTCCCCCGCAACCCCGCCCAATTGTAGCGCAGGGCGCCCTGAATGTTGGGGAGCCCTGCGGCTCAGGAACGATCGCGACACGGGCTGAGGCTAGTGCATCTTGAAAATCACGGTAATTAAGGTTTCCACCTCCACGGGCTGGCCGCGCAGCAGCGTAGGCCGGTAGCGCCAGCGCAGGATGGCGTCGCGCGCCGCCTGGGCCAGCCAGGGATGGCCGCTCAGGATCTCGGCCGACTGCACGGTGCCGTCCGTTCCGATGACGGCACGGATTTGGACTGTGCCTTCGAGGCGCGTTTGCCTGGCCAGCGCGGGATACTGCGGCTCGACGCGCACGACGAGCAGCGCCTGCTGGATTTCCGGCGGGACGACGCGCGGTCCACGCGGAGGCTCCTCCACTTCGTGCGGCGGCGGGGCAGGACGGACTGGGCCCGGCGGACCGGGGACGGGAATGGAGCCATTTGGATCGCCGATTCCTTCGCCCGGAAGAGCATCTGAACTCGGGCCGACGTCTGGCGGCTCGCCGCTCTCCACGTGGGACGCAGGCCGCGTGGACAGAGAGAGAAGAAGTTGGGCGGGCGCGACGCTATGGTGCTGCTGGTGATGAGGCACGGCTTGATTCGGCGACGGCTCATGCGCCCCGGGCTGGCCCTTCCACGGCGGCAACGGGACTAGACGCGCCATCAGGTGCAGTTCCTGCGCGCCGAACAACGGACGCAGACACAACAGGGTCAACAGGAACACCTGAATGAGAATGGCGATGAGCAATGTGCGGCGGCGCAGGCGTCGCGCGCGCCGGCTTTCCTCGTCCTTCTGATCGAGCAGACAGCGGGAGAACCGGTTTCCGGTCTCCATGGGCGCACCTCCACATTGGGCGCGGAGCCGGACGCGACCCTCGCGTAGCAGGGCCCCGCGTCCGGTTATCCGCACGGGATTACCCACGTAGCTGCAGGGGAAGTCTCGAGGAAGGGGCAGCCCTCGAGGGCGTCCCCGGCAGGCTCGTGGTCCAGCTTTAGGGGCCCTTGCCGGGCCTTTTTCAGAGGCCCTTACCGGGCCGTTTCTGGGAAGGTTGCGCAGCCTCTGGAGAATGGACACCGGACAGGGCGGTGAGGTTCCTGCCGCGCGAACGGGCCTGTCTGGCGGCCTTAGGAACGCATATATCCCCCCTCACAGCCGAGCCGGAACTACGGGCAGGGACATTTCCCAAATCGAACCTGTTCCATGAGGTGCCGTCGATGGAGCGGCTCCTGTATCTAACTTATTTACAAACACTTACGTGTTGGCTGCGAGGCGCTCAAGCACTCGAAAGTGTTGCCGATATGCAACAATGGTGGGGGGTGCTGCATCTAACCGGGTGGAAAAGGACTCATTCCGGAGGAGGGTTTTTCGCCATGTCTGTCCGATCGGCCGAAACGGTGGGAGTTCGCTACACCGGCTGGGCCGCTCTCCATCGCGATCCGCAGGAGGACCCTGTGGTCTACACCTGCCCGCATTGCGGGACGGAGGGCAGCAAACAGGCGCGCCGCCCGCGCAGTGAATACCGATTTTCCGACGGGTTCGTCCAGGACCTGCACGGTGAAATGACGGCGTGCCGGGGCTGCCATCGCCCGCTGCACCTGTCTCCCATCGTGCTGGTGCACGACCAGGACGAGCAGAAGCGGTTTGAAGCGGTGTTTCTGCCTGAAGTGGTGCTGAGCAAGAACTGAAGCGCGACACGAAAATTCAACGGAAGATAACGCCGGTGCCGCTGAGCGGGACCGGCGTTTTTGTTTCTTGATCCTGCCGGGCAGGAAAGCGGCTGTCGGAAACCGTCATTGCGATGGGCCGCACCGTACGGCCCGCGGTCGTTACTCCGCCATCCAGTCCAGATCCACCTTCAGGTGGTTCTTCTCCAGTTCTGTGCGCACGCGCTGGAAGGCATCGTCCACGGTGTCGGCGAACTGGAGCAGGCCATAGTCCTCTTCGCTGATGGTTCCCCAGCGCACCATGGCGCGCCAGTCGAGCACTTCATCCCAATACTTTCGGCCGTAAATCAGGATGAGGTTACGGTGCGGCAGCTTACCGCTCTGCAACAGCGTAAGCATTTCCCAGAGCTCGTCCATGGTTCCAAAGCCGCCCGGAAAAACAATCAGGGCCTTGGCGAGCTGGGCGAACCACAATTTGCGCATGAAAAAATAGTGGAAATCAAAGTTCAGCTCGGGACTGATGAAATCGTTGGGATACTGCTCGTGCGGAAGCTGGATATTCAGCCCGAGGGATTTCCCTCCCGCCTCGGCGGCGCCGCGATTGGCCGCTTCCATGATGCCCGGCCCGCCGCCGGAACAAATCACAAAGCGGCGGGGCTTCTCGCCGAACTTGATGGACCATTCCGTGATGCGGCGGGCGAGCTCGCGGGCTTCTTCGTAATAGCGCGACATGTGAACGGCGGCATGGGCTTCGCGGAGTTTGCGGTCGTGCTCGCGGCGCGCCGCGGCCGTGCGCGGTCGGGCGCCGCGCTTGAGCCGTCCCAGGTGTGCGTGCGACTGCTGGAGGGGAAACATGCGGGCCGAGCCGAACATCACGATCGTATCGGCCACGCCCGCGCGGCGCAGCCGGTGCAGGGGATCCAGATACTCGGCCAGGATGCGCAGCGGCCGCGCCGCCGCGCTTTCCATAAACTCCGACACCTGGTAGGCGGGGAGCGTCTCGTGACGCGGGGTCTTGCCGCTCATCGTTTCTCTCCGAGGGGGGAATAGGAGTCGCGCAAGTGCTCATTCTATGGGCAATGAGCGCCGCCGCGCACGGACGGCTTGCGGGGTAGTTTCCTCCCGCGCAGCGTTCGCGAAGCGCGCTGCGTGATAGGATTCCCTCACCTGCAGGCCCGTGGAGATAACCCGCAGAGCGGCGTTGGCGTCCATACAGTAGGGGGTACAGGGATGCATCAGGCCAGGCACCTCGCAATTTTGGGAGCGGCGCTGATTCTACCGGCCGCGGCGCCGGCACTTCGCGCGCAGGCTCCCCCGGGGCCCATCGCTCCGCCGGCGAACATCCAGCCGCCGAGAAAACCCACCGTGCGCGTGAACGTGGATTGGGTCACGACACCGGTGACGGTGCGGAATTCGAAGGGCGAGTTGGTGCTCAATCTGGCGGAGAAGGATTTCCGTGTCCTGGAAGACGGGGTGGAGCAGAAGATCGAGCACTTCGATCTGGGCGGCGACCCGCTGTCCGTGGTCGTCGTGGTCGAGAACAGCAGCCGCGTCGAGCCGCTCCTGCCGGCGGTGCGAAAAACAGGAATTCTGCTCTCGCAGGCTGTGATGCCGGGAGACGTGCAGGCGGCGCTGGTGAGCTACGACGATGCGCCGCACGTCCTGCAGCCGTTCACCGCCAGCGGCGACGCCATGGAACGCGCGATGAACCACCTGCCCGCGGGGCTTTCCGGCGCGGTGCTGTTCGACGCGCTCTCGGAGGGCGTGGACTTGCTGTCCCGCCAGCCTAAGAGCCGCCGGCGCATCATCCTGGCCATGGCCGAGGCGAAGGACACGGGCAGCGAAACAAAGCTCGGGGAAGTGCTGCGCGCGGCGCAGCTCCAGAACGTGACGATTTACTGCGTCGGACTTTCCACCACGGCGGCCCAGTTGCGCGCGCCGCCGCGCGACCCCACTTCACCCTATCCGCCCGGCATCAGTCCGATGCCCGGACCCCCGGGGATCCCACAAACGCCCTCGACCACGCAGATCGAAAACACCTCGGCCGACCTGGGGGCTCTGGGGATCTGGATCGTGCAGCACGTAAAGGATTCGCTGAAGGACCACGTGCTGGAAGTCGCCGCGAACGCCACGGGCGGAGAGCACGTGGCCGCGTTCAAAGACAGCACCATCGAAAAGGCCGTACTCCGGATCGCCGGCGAACTCCACGCGCAGTACACGCTGGGCTACCGTCCGACCGCCGGGGATCTGCCGGGCTTCCACAACATCAACGTGAACGTGGACCGCTCCGGGTTGAAGGTTCGCGCCCGCCCGGGCTACTACCTCGAGTAGCACAACCCGCCGCGGCGGGTTTGTGTTGCCTCAATCAAATTCCCGCTTCGGCGCCGTCTGCTCCGCGCCTACCCGCCCGGCCACGATGTCCGCACGCGAGTAATTCTCCGCGCGAATCGGCGCGCCAGCCATCCGTCGCAGGATGGTGAGCTGCCCGGTGTGCGCCAGCGCGTCCGCCACCGGCCCCTGAAAGAGTCTCTCGGCGGAAGCTTGCACCGCGTCACCCGATGCCAGGTATTCGTCAAACGCTTTGAGCGCGGCGAAGAACCGCGCCACTTCCGCGTCCCAGGCGAGCGGCGCCGAGTTCTGCCAGGCCTCTTTCCCCCGGGCAATCGAGAGCGCCCAATCGAAGAGATCTCCCATGTGGGCCAGGATTTCAGAGGGTGTGCGCACGCCGGGCGCGGCCCGGAATCCGGCGAACGGGGGAGGCGCGCCGCGCACCGCCTTCCCCGCGCGATACGCCAGCGTGGCCACCGAGTGGCGCAGCAGGGCCCTGCTGGAATCCTGGTTGTCGCTCGTGATGTTCATCGCGCTCTCCGTGGCGGGACTAGCCGACGATCCACATGAACGCAGCCGCACAGATGAGGAGCCGCACCAGCCAGCCGGCGACGTGCGCCCCGGTCACCTGAGGATGGATTTTCATCCACATGCCGTTCTGGATGAGGATGGGCAGCGGACCCATGGCCCAAACCGCCGCGGCCAGCTTGAGCGAGGCGCTCCAGGTGTGGAAGCCCAGCCCCGCGCACACCAGCACGAACACGGCGCAACTGATCAGCCCGATCACCTGCGACCCAGCGACCAGCGCCGCATCGGGCTCGCCCGGCTTCTTTCTCCAGATTTGCGGGAATGCCAGATACCGGTCGTGGAACAGCATGCCCATGAAAAGCCAGTCGGTGAAACTGCCGACGAATCCCGCGGCAAGAATGGCCAATACCACCCGCGTCCAGTTCATCGAATGTACCTTTCACGCCGGGCGTCACTGCCCCCGGAGCTGGCCGATCTGCGGTCGCGCGTCATGCGATCTTCTTCCAGAAGGAAGCCTCGCGGCTGGCCAGCAGCGGGCCTTTCCGCTGGCCCCAGCGCTGCATGTGTTCGGTCTCCCAATGCCGCTGATGATGCTTCAGGCTGGCCCAGATTTCGCGCAGCAGAAAGAGCCCCGGCTGGTCGGAAGAGACGTGCAGGTCGTAGGCGATGCAGCCGCGCTCGGCGAGGGTGGGGACCACGAGCGCGCGCAATTCCTTTTCCAGCGCGGCTTCCTGCCCCGGCCGGGCGCGCAGCGCGACGATCAGAGTGACCCCGCCTCTTGGTGGCCGCGGCGCAGCCGCAGTGGAACGCGCGGCTTTCCTTTTCCGCTTCCTGGGTGAAGCGCCCATCGCGCCGCGATTCTACTCCAAATCCGGCAGTGTGGGACGCGAGCAGTCGCGAATGGGGGCTATTTCTTCGGCGGCTCACCGTCAGCCGCTTCTTCCTCTTCCAGGATGCCGGCGGCGGCGGCGATGCGGTCGTCGTCATCCAGGCGGAGAAGGCGCACGCCTTGGGTGGAGCGGCCGGCCTCGCGGATTTCGTTGGCGTGGACGCGAATCACCTTCCCGTGGCCAGTGATGATCATCACGTCGGACTCTTCGGTCACCTGGATCGCGGCGACCACCTGGCCGTTGCGGTCCGTGGTTTTCATGTTGACCACGCCCTTGCCGCCGCGCGAGGTGATGCGGTACTCGGCCAGCGGCGTGCGCTTGCCGTAACCCTTCTCCGAAACGGTGAGCATGAGCGAGGTGACGGAATCCTTGATCACGTCGTTCTCAAGTTCGTCCAGGTTCTGCGTGGTCTTCTTGTGCTTCGTGGCAATCACCTCGAAATTCGGCTGCACCGTCTCCATGCCGACCACGAAGTCGTCCTTGGCCAGGTCCATGCCGATCACACCGCCGGCGTTGCGGCCCATGGCGCGCACTTCGGTCTCGCGGAAGTGGATGGCCTGGCCGTCGCGGCTGGCCAGGAAGATCATCTGCTTGCCGTCGGTGAGCTTCGCTCCGATCAGCTCGTCTTTCGCTTCCAGGCTGATGGCGATGATGCCGGCGGAGCGCACGTTGGAAAATTCGGCGATGGCTGTCTTCTTAACCGTGCCCAGCTTGGTGGCGAAGAAGACGTAGCGGCCTTCTTCTTCCAGGTTGCGCGCGGCCACCAGCGCGGTGAGCTTCTCGTCCTCCTGGAACTTCACCAGGTTGTTGATGGCCTTCCCGCGTGTGGCCGCGGCGGCCTCCGGAATTTCGTACACCTTTAGCCAGTAAATGCGGCCTTTGGAAGTGAACAGCAGGATGTAACTGTGCGCCGAGGCGATAAAGAGGTGCTCAACGAAATCCTCCTCGCGCGTTTTTGCGCCGATGCGGCCCTTGCCGCCGCGGCCCTGGTGGCGGTAGGTGCCCGTCCCGGTGCGCTTCACGTAGCCGGCGTGGCTCACGGTGATCACCATGTCCTCGTCGGCGATCAGGTCTTCGAGCTTGATCTCCTCGACGGCGTCCACGATCTGCGTGCGCCGGTCGTCGCCGTAATCTTTCTGCACCTCGCGCAGTTCGGCGGCGAGCACCTGTTTGAGCTTCTTCTCGCTGGCCAGGATTTCTTCCAGTTCGGCGATGCGCTCGCGGATGGATTTCAATTCCTTGAGGATCTCGTCCACGGAGAGCTGCGTCAGGCGGTGGAGTTGCAGCTCGAGGATCGCGTCGACCTGGAGCGGAGTGAGGCCTGTGGAGCCGGAGGGCGCGGCGGCCACGCCTTCCAGGCCTCCCAGCTTGTACTTCCGTCCGTCGAGCTTCACGCCCTCCAGCTTGCGGGCGCGGCCGTTTTCCGTGATGGTCACGTCCTGCTCGGAGAAGAACTTGAGCAGGTTTTCCTTGGCCTCGGCGCGGCTGGAGGATCCGCGGATGATGCGGATCACGTCGTCCAAATGGTCGAGGGCGATCTGGTAGCCCACCAGGATGTGCTCGCGCTCGCGGGCCTTGCGCAGATCGAAGCGCGTGCGCCGCAGCACGACTTCGCGGCGATGCTCGACGAAGTGGCGGAGCAGCTCCACCAGCCCCATCTCGCGCGGCTGCCCGCCCACGATGGCCAGCAGGATCATTCCGTAGGACTCCTGCATCTGCGTCTGCTTGAAGAGATTGTTCAGCACGATCTTGGGCTCTTCGCCCCGCTTCACCTCCACCACGATGCGCATGCCTTCGCGGTCCGATTCGTCGCGGACCTCGGCGATGCCTTCGATTTTCTTGTTATTCACCAGTTCGGCGATGTGCGCGATCAGCCGCGCCTTGTTCACCTGGTAGGGGATTTCCGTGATGACGATATCTTCGCGGTCCTTCAATTTCTGCTCGATGGCGGCCTTGGCGCGCATGGTGAAGGTGCCGCGGCCCGTCTTGTAGGCCTGCGCGATGCCCTCCCGGCCGCTGATATAGCCGCCGGTGGGAAAATCCGGCCCGGGCACGATCCTCATCAACTCCTTGAGCGTGGCGTCGGGCTTTTCCACTAGCAGGACCGCGGCGTCAATCACTTCGCGCAGGTTGTGCGGCGGGATGTTCGTGGCCATGCCTACGGCGATACCGCTGGCGCCGTTGATCAGCAGGTTGGGAATCCTGGAGGGCAGAATGACCGGCTCTTCGCGGGTCTGGTCGAAATTCTGGACAAAGTCCACCGTGTCTTTTTCGAGGTCGGCGAGCATCTCCTCGGTGATCTTCGCCAGGCGAGCTTCGGTGTATCGCATTGCGGCGGGGGGG
>Ga0209415_10011425_pt1 | contig 14957 bp, 12 predicted proteins | sample PeaSoiSIISIP2007_FD_187696 | JGI IMG/M metagenome (GOLD analysis project Ga0209415, IMG submission 187696) | Peat soil microbial communities from Weissenstadt, Germany - SII-SIP-2007 (SPAdes) (version 2) | ecosystem: Environmental > Terrestrial > Soil > Wetlands > Peat | place: Germany...
TGGTCAGAATAGAGACGACACCTAGAATTGCTATGAGGATCGACATCACGACGAAAGTATAAGGACGACGTAAAGCAAGCCTGACTATCCACATATTCTCACTCCAACAAAGATCGTTTCATATCTACCACTCCCGCATAACATGGGTGAGCGGACCACTGTCATCCTGATCGCAGCGAAGGATCTCCGTAGTTGCTTTGTGGTTCAGCTATTGAACAACTGCAGAGATCCTTCGCTGCGCTCAGGATGACGAGTAGCGCAGAGGTGGGCGCCTTTTGCCTTCCTCTGCGGCTTTTGATGTTAGGCAATCCCATCTTTCATAATTCGCGTGTGGGTACATGGCATTCGCAGAAGCCGCAGAGGAACGCAAACTACGCGTACCTCTGCGCTACACGGCTCCGCCGAACCCCCTCACGAGCTCCCGATCAGAATTCCGGCCAGGAACACCAGCACTCCTCCCACCACCACCTGAAACGCGGCAGAGAGAAAGGGGGTATCCATGTAACGATGGCGGACGAAGCTGATGGCCGCGAGCTCCACAGCCACCACGGCGACGGCGGCGCTCATGGCAATTCTGAAATTAGAAATTAGAAAGGGCATTGTGTGTCCGATCCCCCCGGCCGTCGTCATCATCCCGCACACAATTCCCCGCACCCACGGGTGGCCGCGCCCGGTAAGCGACCCATCGTCAGAGAGGGCCTCAGCGAAACCCATGGAGATACCCGCCCCCACGGAGGCGGCGAGGCCCACCAGAAAAGCGTCCCAACTCTTGTGCGTAGCGAAGGCGGCGGCGAAGAGCGGGGCAAGAGTCGACACCGATCCATCCATCAACCCCGCCAAGCCGGGCTGAACGATTTGGAGCACGAAGAGGCGGCGTTGGGCAGCCTCCTCCTGTACGCGCGTCTCCGGCGTGATGAGTTTGCTTTCGAGCGATTCGGCAAGGGCAGAATGCTTACGCTCCGCCTCCGCCAGGTCGCCCAGCAGCTTTCGAGTAGAGGCGTCCGTCACTCTCTCTATGGCGCGTTCATAAAAGCGCCGGGTCTCCAGTTCCATAATCTCTGCTTGCTTCCTTACCACATCAATGCCCAGCGGGCGAATCAGCCAGACGGGGCGGCGGTCCACGAACCCTTTCACGTCCTGGCGGCGAATCAGGGGTATATGCTCACCGAAGCGCTGCCGGTAAGTCTCAATCAGGGCACGACGATGTCCGGACTCCTCCTGCTGCATTTCTTCAAACATTGTCGCCGTGGCAGGGTACGTCTCTCGCAGTCCATCGACGAAGTCGCCGTAGATTCGGCCATCTTCTTCCTCGAGAGCGATGGCGAGGGCGAGAATCTCTCGTTCGGACAGGTCTTTGAAGTTTCGCGCCATAGATGTGCCTCCCAGGAACTTCAACAAGGTCGAGCAGGGCTCAGGACGTGGTGATCGGGGTGGAGCGCTGCGCCGTTTCGCACAGGCCGGAGGACTTCATGCCACCGTCAAGACTATTCGCAGCCATAAAAGGTAACACAATTCCGCGCTGTGGGCGCGCCCTTCTGACCGCCCCGACGTCCACTGGGCCTGTCATCCTGAGCGCAGCGAAGGATCCCGGCAGTTGTTCGGAAAGCGTTGAACCTCGATTCAACTGCAGGGATCCTTCGCCGCGCTCAGGATGACAGATACTGGAGTCTGTCGCACTCCATGGCGCTTCGCACATTTTCAGGTGTTCCGAAATGGCGTATACTTTTCTCAATTCACGATGCAGCGGCGCCTCTATGCCGCCATTGCCCTGCGCGGGCGCTGTCAAAGTGGGCATGGCGAGATAAACTTGCCGCTACAACTTCGCCTTTGGGAGGGTTTCATGGTTAACAGAACGGGTTCTGGCTCGGTAAGCCGACGAGGTTTTCTTACCACCACGGGCAGCATGCTGGCGGCAGCGCCAGTCGTCCGCGGCGCGACTTCAAAGCCAACGGCAGCGCCGGAGGCTCTGCACGAGGCGCCGGACGCGGAGGGGTCGATGCGCAAGATTCCGATTGGCGTGTTCGACCCCGTTTACGATGAGTTCTCACTCGACGAAATGCTCGATAAGATCAGCGCCATAGGCATCGAAGCCGTCGAAATCGGTACGGGCGGTTTTCCGGGCACGAAGCACTGTCCTGTCGCCGAGATGCTCGAGGATCCTGCCAAGGCCAAAGCCTGGAAACGAAAATTCGAGGATCGGAACATTCGCGTGGCGACGCTGAGTTGTCACGGAAATCCCATCCATCCCAACCCTGGGATGGCGAAAAAGGACGATGAATCCTTCCGACGCACCGTGCGCCTGGCGGAGATGCTCGAGGTCCCTACTCTTGTCACTTTTTCAGGCTGCCCGGGCGATGCACCCGGAGCGAAGCATCCCAACTGGGTCACCTATCGCTGGCCGCCTGACTACGAGGAGGTAGTCACGTGGCAATGGAAGGAAGTCGTAATTCCTTACTGGCGAGAGGCGGTGAGGTTTGCGGGCCAGCACGGAGTTAAGCGAATCGCGCTCGAAATGCATCCCGGCTTTGTTGTTTACAACCCGTACACGCTGCTCGAACTGCGCCGGGCTGTAGGTGAAGAAATCGGGGCCAACTGCGACCTCAGCCACCTCTTCTGGCAAGGCTGCGACCCGGTCGAGGTCATCCACTTCCTCGGAAAACAGAACGCCATCTATCACGCGCACATGAAGGACACTGTGATCTTCAAGGATACGGCTGCCAAAACCGGAGTCCTTAATTTTTCGGCCGACCCCGCCAAGTTCGCGCAAGGCTCGGTGGTCTTCCGCGCCGTAGGTTACGGCCACGGCGCCGAGCTTTGGAAGGATGTAGTGAAGGCTTACATGGATATCGGCTTCGATGGCATCATGAGCATCGAAAACGAGGATCCAATCCTGCCCGGCGAAGTTGGAGTCGAGCGCGCAGCCTTTGTGCTCAAGAACGTCCGCGCCGAATTACTGGAAGGAAAGTGACCTCCAGTGCAGCGTTTCAATAATTCGCGATAGGCGTCTTGACAATTCGGCTGCGCGTCAACAGCTCCGTCAGGGGCGGCATAGAGTGGCCCAGGGCGTAAGCCCTGGGGTGGTCGACTCTCACCCCGCCTGCGGCACCCCTCTCCCGCCCGAGCGGGAGAGGGGACGGGGGTGAGGGATGGCCTCACGAACCCACGGCTCACGCCGTGGGCTACATGCTTACGCCCGCTCCGCGGGCTGACATATTGAACGATCTTCCATGACACCACATTAGTGCATATTGATTGCTGCCCTCAGGGCATTGAGCGGCGACGCTGTGGCGATGACCGCGGCCGCGTCGGGATCTGCCGGCTTGCCGGCGGCCACGGCGGCTGTCCTTTGCAGGATGTCCTTCTCAATTTCGCTCTTCCACCACTTGGCGCCGCCGAAACCGATGAGCATCGAATTGGCGATGTCCATGGTTGATAATGTGAGCGGTCTTGCGTCGGCACCGATCAGGATAGCGGCCTTCATCGAAGCCCAGGAACCCAACGCCGCGGCCATCCCGATCAACACAATCCCGATAAAGCCGGGTAAGAACACACCATTTTCGATCTTCGGCAAGTGGAGCCCTGAATCGCCGATGAAGACATTCACGAATCCTCCCGCGGCTCCACAGGCGACAATGATCCAGACTATCCATAGGTGCATATCCGGACTCATCTTTGAGTCTCCTTTCAGCATCGGTTAAGCAGTCGCTTACGCCCGTCGGCTGACAGGCACCCAGAAACCATGAAGTACCCGGGAGCGCGGGCATCCTGCCCGCAGCGTGCGAGCAATTGCGGCGCGAAAGGCGGGCAGGATGCCCGCGCTCCCGGCTATTTTCAGAGCAGAATTCGCATGACCTTCCGGTTACGCCCCGTGACTGTCCCACGCCGCGCCGCCGTTCTCGTCATAGAAGACCTCTTCGATGTTTCCCCCGTCCAAATAAAGCATGGCAAAGCCGTTCAGAACGCGCTGTGGGATGTCGGGGTCGCGCGCCAGGCGGCTTTCGTACCAGACGACATTGGGGTTGTTGTCAAGTTCCGTGGCGTGGCCCCAAGGCAGGGCGCCGTGGCCACAGCAACGGCAGAGGATGCTGGCAGGCTCTCCTTCGCGCGGGGGCCTGGGTTGATACGCCACTCCGGCATGGGCATGGCCCCAGTACCAATACGCGGGTCCGGTTCCGGCGGGAAAGCCGCTCATCACTTCCGCCCACAACCCTGTCGCGCTCGAACCATCCTGCTCTAAACCGTTGTGATGGGTCAGGACTATCACTCGCTTGCCCTTGGCTACTTGTTGCTGCAAAAACTGGACCTGGGTCCCCCCAGCCGGACCGAGCGCACCATCCATATAGAGATTGCTATCCGGCGAGAAATAGGCTGAGTCGAGACCCACGATCACCCAATTCGTATTCTCGAGCGCGAAATAGCTGCACCCTTTCTGCATCGCGAACGGCGACTCCGGATGGGTGATCGCGTCAAAGTACGGCTTTGCCCCGGAGTACATCTCGTGATTGGAGCTTAAAGCCAGCGATCCTAGCGAGCCCTTGGGCCAGATGTTGACCAGCAGATGCTGCTCCTGGTCGCTGGTCCCAGCATAGTAGACATCCCCGAGGTGAATTGTGAGGTCGGGCTGGAGAAATCGCAGATGGTTGCCCACATCGGTGCTGGGCGCCGGATTAAGAGCCGGCCTCCAGTCGCCGGTGCCCCAGTCACCCACCAGCCCGATTTGCACCTCATCGGGCATGGGAATTACCTGGGGATTTGCCATGAAGGGATGCTTGCCGCCCAAAGCCAGAGTTTCCAGATAAACTGCCAAGGCTTCCGTCCATCCCGGATCAAATTGCTGGTACTTGCCGGTTCCCCATATCACGCCGTCCGGGCCGACTACGATCACCACGCCTGACTCAAGGCTGGCCGCCACCCCGTCTGAGTCATTGTTCAAAACGCTGTGCGCCAGCACTAGGTGGTGCGCCACGGCGGGGTCCGCCGGAGCCTTGCCCGTCTGTGTCACCGTCACCGCCTGCTGGTTGGCCTCGAGAACCAGGGGAGCGAGCTGACCTCGTTGGTTTGAGCTTAGTTTGTTCCAAGCCGCCTTGATGCGGCCGGCAACTACAGGGTCGATACTGATCTTCATAGGATTCCCTCCACTGGGCTTCTGGGTTTACGGAGCCGTCAATGCTTCAGATCTCAGAAGCCGCCCCTCACTGCTGTGGCCGCTTGCCGTGTTATTTCGTCTTCCCCTTGCTCCCGGTATGCTCCATCGAAGCATGAGGTCTATGTAGGGCGGGCCCTCGCAGGCCAGCGGTCCTGCTTGCTGCAGCCGCAGCGGCGTTGACAGGAGCGGCCGCCGCAGCCGACGAGGCCGCAACCGTCGCGGTGAGGCCGGTTGGCGGAGATGGCGGTCCGCCGGCGCTCGAGCTCGCGGTAACTGTCTGCCCAAGCCAGAATTGCAGTTCTCCCTCGGCGTCGCCGCTCAGATGACCCTGTTGCCACGTGTCGTTGTCTTCGAGGCCGTGCCATGCGTTCGGAGACGCAGCATTCTTAGTCACGTATTCCCGGAAGCGGTATTCCTGGTAAATGGCAATGATGTTCACGGCGTACGCCTGGGCCAGCGCTGCATCGCCTTCGATGATGACAAGGTTGTCGTCATTCATCTGGCTGGCCTTCGGACCCAGGTTATGCGATCCGGTCATCACCACCGGGTGCGCGCCGAAGGGATCAATCACAATGCACTTGCTGTGAATCATCACCATGCTCGCGCCCAGCAACTCCTGCGCCCAATCGTGGAATTTGGCCTTGATGTTAGCGGGCACCTGCACGTCTTCGCTCAATCGTTGCGGAGGTTCCACTCCTCCCGAAATCAACGCCACCGGGTGGACAGGGTTCGCAGGATCGAGATGGGGATCCAGGTGACGAGTGTTTCGGATGCTCGCCAGTTTCGCCGGCGTTCGCTGATCGGCGGGCAGGTTGGCTTCGGTGACGCCGGCGATCTCTTGATTGACTACGCCACGAATATACAAATTGGAGTTGTAATAAGGATTCGATTCCGGCTGATGGCGGTAGAGGATGCTCTGCAGCAACGTCCAGCGGCTAGGGTCTTCCTGGAAAGGTCCGGGGTTGAAGAACAGGAAGAGAATTCCCTGTTGAGCCTGGTTGATGAGCCGCCGCGCCTGCTGCAAGTCCTCCATGGCATCGGTGGGCACGAACCACACGGAAACCTGCGAGTTATCCACCGTGAAGGTCTTCTGCGTCGAGTTCGCTTTAATCAGGTCCGGCGGAAAGGCGTTGCCCGCCTGGTGGAGCCTCTCCCATTCCTGAAGGTACGCGTCGGCCACTTGGGGATCGTTGATGATGAGGCCGTTGTTGGCTTGTGTGCAAAGCCCTGTGTCCGTCCAATTGGTGCTGCCGCTGAGTACTTGCTGGGCCTTGCCGTTCTTGTCGCAGCAGATGAGTATCTTGTTGTGGGCGAAGTGCCCCGAAGGAACAAGTCGGTCATACACATTGATCTGGTTGTCGGCTTTCAACTTGGCGCGGATCGCCGCATTCTCGTCATTGCTGGGCGGCTTGAACGCTCCGTTGCCCAGGATGAGGTTGCAGTTCTTTCCCAGCGCCGTCATGGCGTCAATCAGCTCAAGATCGTTCAACTCGTAAAGGGCCAGGAAAGCTTTCCCGCCTTCATCCTTCACCTGCTTTAACATGCTCAGAATCTGCGGCCGTAATAGGCCCGAAAGCCCGTTGCGCAGCGGATCACCGGGCTTTTGAATCACGCTCGTGAGTGATGTCTTGTTGAGCTGCTGGTTCTTCGCCTCAGCGGCCAGTTGCTTTGTGACCCACTGGCTGGCAATAATGCCCCGGTTGAAATACGCCGCGATGCTCTTGCCGTCCTGTCCGGTGATCCGGAGTGGGGATGTTAGGTCACTCTTCAAATTCTCCACCAGAGTCAGCGAGTTCTGGTTGGTCCCAACCACCGGCACAATCTGGTATTGCACCGTGTCGCCGGGATTCGCTGAATAGTCCCACCAGAGGTACCGTTGGACTGGCCATTTCCATTCCTGCCCTGCTGCAGGTGGCGCCTGGCCATCCGAAAAACCGACGTGGTTTTGGAGAAATGCGGGTGCGCCGCCGTTAAGCGTGCGCCTGATGCCAAACCCCCGGCATCCGGGAATTGGCTTCAGATCAGTAGGAAGCCAGACCAGACACACATGATCACCGTTGTCGTATGCTTTCACGCTGAGACTCATAGGTCACCCCCTTTGAACTCCTGCAGTTGCCAAGTTGGGTTGTCCTCCAGTTCCTCAGATATGCAGAAACGCTCACTCCGGGGATGGGTCCTGGGACTCCGTTGCAGGTTGGCCCGATACTGTGTTGAAGGACCGGGACGAACTCTCTTTTCCTGCACGGCCACGAATTGCCTCAGCCGGAGCATCACCTGTCCTCTCAGCAGGTCTTAAGAGTGCCGTTTAATTAAGGAGAGTTTCGGGATTTATCAACCCGTCTTGTCCCGCGCGGAGCTCTGCGCTCGTCGCGAGCGACGGAGTAATGTTTAGCAAAAGGTATATACCCTTGTCAACAACTTTTTCCTTGGCGGTCTAGTCTTGACCTAAGTCAGACAGTAGCTTGACCGAAATGAAGAATCGACGCTGCGGCTTCCGGTCCTTTCCATTCCTTGCCGGCCTGTGTAAAATGGCGGTTGGGCTATTCTACGGTGCACCCCTATGTCACGAGGCTACATCGCCATACCGGTGTTCGTCCTGATCGCTTTCTCGATCCTCTTCTTCAGCCATTACTTTGTCTATTTCTCTCTCGCCTATTTCTTCAGCATTGCCTCGGCGGCTCGCCGCGACGCCTTGGCGGCGATTCTCTTTCTCCTGCCCTCGACCTTCGTTGCCTCGTCCATCCTCGCACACTGGAGCGATAACCTCGTTTCCCGCGCGGTCTACTTCTGCTCGGGATTGTGGCTGGGAGTGGGGTTGACGCTGATTCTGACCTTCGCGATCGCCTGGGGGGCCTGGGGAACGGTAAAGCTCTTCACGCATTCACCAAGCCGCTTTATCTTCGGTTGGGCCGCCCTGGCGCCGGCCGGTGTGTATTCCGCCTACGGCTTGTGGAACGCTTACCACCCTCGCGTCCGGCGGCTTACCGTCCGGATCAAGAACCTGCCACCTGCCTGGCGAGGGAGAAAAGTGGCGCAGCTTACCGACGTTCACTTGGGTTACATCCTGCGCGCAGGTTTCGCTGCGCGGCTGGTGGCGATGGCCAACGCCGAAAAGCCAGACTTAGTGGCGATTACCGGCGATCTGTTCGATGGAGGCGATGGGCGACTTAAGGAGTTCGTTGCACCGCTCAATTCCCTTCGAGCCCCGCTGGGGGGGTTTTTTGTGACCGGAAACCACGAAACATACCTGGGCGTGGAACGCGCGTATGACGCACTGCGCACGACACAAGTGCAAATCCTGGCGGATCAGAGAGTGGAGATCGACGGCCTCCAGTTGATCGGCATAAGTTATCCCGAGAGAGGGCATTCACTGGACATGGGCCGGGCGGTCGCCGACCTTCCGGGCTACAACCCTGCACTACCCTCGATCCTGCTCTACCACAGCCCCACCCACATCGCGCAGGCGAAGGAGGCGGGAATCAACCTGCAGCTTTCGGGGCACGCCCACCACGGCCAGATCTTTCCTATTCAGTTCATTTCGAGGTTAGTTTATGGCAAGTATTATCACGGCTTGCATGTTGAAGGTGATTACACCCTGTACGCCTCGAGCGGCGCCGGCACCTGGGGCCCTACGATGCGCACCGGGAACCATCCGGAGATTGTTGTGATCCGGCTGGAATAAGTCCGGAGCTGTTCGTTGCCGTTCGCCCTCAAAGGCCACAAGAGACTGGCAGGGGACAACACCCCATAGGCATTGACTTAAGGCGTGAAGACCTCAACAGCCGCGGAGCGGCGGCAGAAAGTAGCCCACGGCGTGAGCCGTGGGGCCGGGTGCGGCGATGATAATCAGAGCCCCGGAAGGGGCGACAGACTTGGCGGGGGAGCCTCTGCCGCCCCTTCGGGGCTGAATAACCAAGGACGGCTTCTCGACCCCACGGCTTACGCCGTGGGCTACTTTCTGTCGGCCCCCCGGGCCTGTACTAGCGACAACCGAGACCGACCCACTACTGCTCGTGTAAATGGAAAATCCTCACAGCGGCCGAACGCGCGGCCAATCCAGCTCGAACCCTTGTGACACTAAGCTGTGCTGAAAGTCTTCCAGGAGCTTGGGGTTGTTGCGAATGGCGCGAGGCGGCTGGCCCAGCTTAAGCGCGTGGGCGGCCAGTGCGCCGGCGGCCTCGCCGATATTCCACTCCGTCGGGTGCAAGCGGTAGCAGCCGTTCGTAATGTGAGTAGTTCCGATATTCTTCGCCGCGGCTAACAAGTTCTCCATTCGTTGTGGCACGAGCGCTCCGAGAGGAATCTCGTAGGGCAAAGAACTGATGTCGATGTAGTTGGTCCCGTCCGCGGAAGGGTGCAGGTCAATCCGGTAGGCGCCTACGCCCACCGAGTCCTGGAATTTCTCTGCCGTGACCTCGGCCCGCGATTTGCCGGTTCGCGTCATCCGCATTTCCGTTCCCACATGCCGCTCGAGAACGGTGAATTCGGCGAGGATCCTCCGCGCCTCACGGATGTAAGGAGCGGCGGCGAGACCGTCCTCCGTCCCCACCACGTCCTTGCGCAGGTCAAGCCCCTTCCAGCCGTACCCACCGCGCGGCAGGGGAGACTCAGTCTGCATCCAATAGAGCCAGGAAAGGCTGAGCTGCTTGGCATTGCGCAGTAGTTCCTTCCGCCCTTCTGCCGAGGCGGTCACGAGATCACCCCCCCAATAATCGTTCTCTGGCCAGTTCACAAGCGTAATATCACTTTGGTAGGCGCCGGGCGTAAAATTGGCGCGATCGGCGATGCGCCGATATACCCACAGGTTACGGTCCCCGCCGGCGTCGGCCTGCGGATTAGGAATGAAGTCCGCTTTGACGGGCCGCAAGCTGGTTGGCTCGCAGTACGTCCAGCTCAGCAATGGCCCAGGCCACGGGGGCGATAGCTTGGGCACATACCCCCGCCAGAAGTTGTAGTCCCGCGGCCGCTCGATGCTGTGATCCTCACCTTCGAGGTAGTCGATAGCAAAGCAGTAGGTGAAGGATTGACTGTTGGCGGGCTGAGGTTGCCGAGCGGCGTGCAACTCTCCGGTTTGCGCCTGAGATTCCGCCCCGGTGACGCATTCCGTCTTGGTCAGTGCAATCAGATCTCCGAGTTCGGTAGCATCGAGGAAGTACTTCGCACTTAGGGTGCGGGTAAGCCCGCTGCGTGCGTCGCGCACGGCAACACTGCTCACGCGGTCCCGGTCCGTTTCGGCGGACTGGGGAACGTGTTCCAGGAGGACGAGCAATTGGCCGCTGCTCACGTATGGGGCAAGGGCCGCTTCCAGCACCGCGACGGAAACTCGAAACTCGTGAGTCAGCCGAGATACCGCACTGTTGCCCGGATTCAGCTCGGTGCGCGCGCGGGCTTGCGCTGTCAAAGGATAGTTCCGCCGGTAGTATTCACGCACCGATTCGCGATAGGCACGATAACTACGGGTGCAGCCGAACTGTTCGATCCAGGGATGCTCGTCCGGCGGAACCGCTTGGGATGTTAATTGCCCTCCGATCCATCGCGTCTCCTCTGTTAGGATGACGCGCCTGCCGTTGCGCAGGGCAGCAAGCGCAGCCGCATATCCGCCCACGCCGCCTCCGATCACCGCGATCTCACACTCGAGTTCTCGCGCCTGCGCGTGGGAAATGGGGATTGCCAAGGTGGAGGCCGAATATAGAAGAAATTCGCGGCGATTCATAAGAACCTGACCAACTTCCCGGAGGTGTCCTAATCAGACTCGCAGCGCCCCAACCTGTCTAGGCATTTGCCGGCCCGGAGGTCGGCGCTGCTTTCGTCGAGATGTAGTGGTTATTTTGGATCGTGTGGCCGCCGGTCCAGCAGGCGTTCCGGCACTACCTCAGCTTTACTCCAGAAAATCCACTCTCCGCAATGCTGGCATTTGGTTTTGTAGTCGTTGGGTTTATTGCGCTGGCCCAGGTTGGTGCGCAAGGTCGCAATATCCGCGGCAAAGCCGGTCCTGGTTGGATTACCGCAGGATGGGCATATCACGGCCATTTTCTCGGTTTCCGCCATGGAGCGATTATACTCCTACCCTGGCGACCCCCTCACCCGACCCGCGCCGGCTGATGACAGCGCCGGCGCGTGCCACCCTCTCCCCCAAGGGGGAGAGGGAAAAGTCTCTGTCAGTCCTGCCGACCTGCCCATCTGCCCACCTGCCTACTTGCCCGCCTGCCCAGTTAGCCGCCGGCGCTCGTAGGCCAGGAATATTGCTTGCATGGCGGCCAAGAGAACAGCGAAAGCAAGCACCAGTGAGATACCTGCCCTGACGGTTGCGATCTTGGCCACGTATCCAATGGCGGGAGGGAGGATTACTCCGGCGGACAGGCCCACAGCCATGAGCATGCCGAAGAGCGTGGCAAACAACTTGGGGAAGTAAGTGCTGGCAGTTCCGGCCGTGGTGGGGAATACGGGGGCATAGGTCAAGCCGCAGATCACGATGCCCACGGTAGCCACTAGGGCCGAATGCGCCATGATAACCACGAAAAGTCCGCACACCGCGCCCAGCGCCGCGCCAATAAGAAGCCTTGGCCCGCGCACCCACTTCACCACCTGGCTCGCCGCCAGGCGTCCCACCATCATGGCAACCCAGAACATGGTCAGGATAACCGCGGACCTCTGCGGCTGAACGTGGAGGTCCCGCTCGAGAAAGGTCCGGCTCCAACCGGCAGTCGAGATCTCGACCGCGGAATAGAAGAACAAGACGAGAGCCAGGATTATCACCGCCGGGTCGCGGGCCAGCCGGCGCACCTCCCGCCAATCGAATCCTCCGCCAGAACTGGCCGGCGGAAAGGTCTGCATCATGGCTACGAGCGCGACCCCCGCCACCATCAAGGTGATCAGCCAGATGGTAGGAACCAGTCCCAGGCGCGCTGCCATGAGAGCCACGAGCCACGGGAAGAATATCGCGCCGACCCCGAAGAAAACGCCTGCCAGATTCAGAGGCGAGGAAGGATTCTCAGGGTAAAGATCTGGTATGAGAGTGTTGGAAGCGCTCATGGCGGAGGTGCCGCCCAAGCCGAGCGCAATGAGGAGCGCGGCCAACGCCGCATAGGTGGGGGCATAGGCGATTCCCACCAGCGCCGCCGCGCAAAGCAGGAAGCCTCCAGCCAGGATGGGCTTCTTGCCAAAGCGATCGATCAGGGGGCCGGCCAGAAACACCATGGGGATCTGGGGAAGATAGAGAAAGCTGAAAAGCGCTCCGCCGCGCGCCAAATCAAAGCTCAGGCGGGTGCTCAGCTCAGGAAGAGTGGCGCCAAGGAAAGACGTCATAACCCCGAAAGTGAATAGTCCGGCGCATGCCGTCCCCATCAAGTACCGAGTAGCTGTGCGATTCGACATGGTCCACAGATTACTCAGATTTCATAGATCAAGCAAGGCGATAGGCGCGCGACAGATGTAGGAAGGAAAGCTGCCACCTCCCGCGCTGTCATTCTGAGCGAAGCGAAGAATCTCCGCAGTTCCATGCCGAACCAACTGCGCGGATTCTTCGCTTCGCTCAGAATGACAGGGTGGAACACTCCCGCCCGAATCAAGTTAGAGCCTCGAGTTTAGCGCTGAACGGCGTCTGATGGCGTCGCGAGGCAGGAACGCCATTGCGGGCCGAAAACGTGAGGTGTATATTAGCGCAAGGGCTTGACCCGACTCGAAACGTTCCAGCGGGAGGCAACCATGGTTAGAAAGACTACGACTCTCTGTGTGGGTGCGCTGATCTTCGCGACTTTTCCGGCCTACGGAGATTTCAAGTATACCGAGTCCTCCAAGATGACCGGCGGAGCTATGGCCGGGATGGTGAAATTCGCGGGAGCATTCAGCAAGCAGGCGCGGCAGGGGATGCAGCCCACGCAAACCACGACGTATGTGAGAGGCAATATGATGCGCAAAGATCACGGCGACGGTCATAGCCAGATCATCGATCTCGATGGAAGGCGCATGATCTCCATCGACAACCAGAAGCGGACCTATTGGATCATGACTTTCGACCAAATGAAGGCTGCGCTCGAGCAGGCACGCCAGAGTGTGCAGTCGGAGAAGGCCAACCGGCCCCAGGCTCAGGGTGGGCAGCCCCAGGTCCAAATGACTCCCAAAGTCGAGGTCACGCCGACGGGCAAGACGGCGACGGTTCTGAATCTGCCCGCCAACGAAGTCCTGATGCGCATCGACATGGAGATGACGAGCACCGACCCCCAGGCCCAGGGGCAGTCGGCTTCGATGTGGGTCAAGTCGAATTCCTGGATTACGCCCACCATTCCCGGATACGAAGAGTTGGCGGAGTTCAACAAGAAGCTCGCGAAAGAACTGGCGTGGGCGCCGGGCGAGATGATGGGCGGCAACCCGCAGATGTCGCAGGGCCTGGCCCAACTGCGGCAGAACGCAGGCGCGCTGAAGGGTTTCCCGCTGGTCCAGTATGTGAGCATGGGCATGGCGGCGAACGGACAAACCGCGCCACAGGGCGGCGAGGTCCAACAGACGCCGAACTCATCAACGAACTCGCAGCCCTCAGGCCAAATCAACAGCCCGAGCGACGCCATTGCGAAAGGCCTGGGCAGCATGATTGGCGGCTTCGGCCGCAAGAAGAAACAACAGCAGGACCAGTCGTCGCAGGGTGGTTCCACCGGCGGAGATACCGCGGGCTTGCCACCGGCGCCACCGGCAGCGCCAGGATCATTCATGGATATGACCGTTCAGGTCACGGGGTATTCGAGCGACTCGCTCGACGCTGCGCTGTTCTCAATCCCGTCGGACTATACCGAGGTGCAATCAGATTTCGGGAAAGCACAGAATCGCCCTGGCAATCAGTGAGCGGTTTTGGGATGATTCCCCTCCTCAGCGGGAGGAGGCGGTAGGGGGGTGGGCCGAGCGGTCAACCACCCCTGACCCCTCCTTAGCAAGGAGGGGGACCGTTTTCGTGGTATCCGAGTGCAAATCAGCCGACGGGCATGCGCGACTACCATGAAAATGGCGAACCCGGACCCCCTCACCCGACCCGCGCCGGCTGGTGAGAACGCCGTCGCGGGGCACCCTATCCCCCAAGGGGGAGAGGGCTTTTTCATTGCATGTGGTAAGCCGGGTTGGTGGAGGTTTCTTGGCGGCAGGCGAGGCCTCGACCTGCATACTACCGAATTCTCAACGCCCCCATTTGCCGACCTGCCCATCTGCCCGCCTTCGCTGTTTCTTCGCTTGGCAAACCCATTTATTATGAGTAAAAAAGAGGGCGCGAAAGGAGCCCTTATGCATCCCCTCGACGCACTTCTGAAACCACAGTCCATTGCGGTGGTCGGCGCCTCGCGAAAACAAGGCTCGATCGGCCGGCAGATTCTGCACCAACTGGTCGAATTTGATTACCGGGGCATGTTGTTTCCCGTGAACTTCAAGGCGGACTTCGTTCACTCGATGAAAGCCTATGCATCAGTCAGCGCCATACCTGACCCGGTGGACTTGGCGATTATCGTGGTGCCGCGCGACTCCGTGGCGGAGGTCGTGGACGATTGTGGGAAAAAGGGCGTGAAGGGCCTGGTGGTGATTACGGCGGGTTTTTCTGAGACGGGAGAAGAAGGCAGGAGGATGGAGGCTGAACTGGGTGCGCAGACCCGCCGCTACGGAATGCGCATGATCGGACCCAACTGCATGGGATTAATCAACACCGACCCGGCGGTTCACATGGACTGCACGTTTGCGCCCACACTACCGCTTTCCGGGCGGATCGCCTTCATGTCGCAGAGCGGAGCGCTGGGAGTAGCCATCCTGAACATCGCCCATCAGCTCGACCTCGGCTTCT
>Ga0209415_10011426_pt1 | contig 14956 bp, 8 predicted proteins | sample PeaSoiSIISIP2007_FD_187696 | JGI IMG/M metagenome (GOLD analysis project Ga0209415, IMG submission 187696) | Peat soil microbial communities from Weissenstadt, Germany - SII-SIP-2007 (SPAdes) (version 2) | ecosystem: Environmental > Terrestrial > Soil > Wetlands > Peat | place: Germany...
CCCGCCGTTGCCGCCGTTATAGCTGACGTGGTTCACGGTGTTGTTGACTACTGTTGTGTTGTAGACGTTATGAATCTCAGTGACGTTCACGTTGGCCGCGGCGTGGTTGTAGAAAAAGTGTCCATTGTCCCAATGTCCGCCTTCGAAGCCGACTCCAAAGTAACCGAAGCCATAATTGATGCCGCCATAGAAACCTACCGTCGGTCCCCAGAAGCCTTCATGCCAAAGAAACGCGCCCTCCCCCCAACCCCACCAGCCTGGGGTCCACAGGAAACCGACTTCCGGAGCCAGCACCCACGTGCCTGGCACCCAGTAATAGTCATCGAAGTCGTAGTCGTAGGCCCAGTAACCCGGTGTCCAAAGATAGCCGTCACCCGGACAAATGGGTTGCTCATAGATAGGGATCGGAGGCGGGCCGATCGTAATCGCCACGCCAATTTGCGCGAACGATGCTGCCGACATGCACAGCACGATGAGCGCGAACAACAGCGTACGAATAAAACGGATATGCATTGTTGATTTCCTCTGCCCCATCATCCCTCGTTTTCCCTTTGTTGTTCTGGTGCTTGCGGGTTTCGTGGATTGAGAGGCCTCGTATCAACGGCTGGCGGTCTCTACACTGCTCGGTATCGTCCGCAACTGCCCATGCTGTTTGTCTTGATCTTTGGCTTGGTCCGCATATTTTTTCACCGCGATTAAGAAGGGCTCACTTGTAATGGGAGGCGGAACCTTCCCGCTCAAGATATCGGGAAACGGCACAAAACTCCCATAGAGGATCCGGGTTTCATCTTTGTCCTGTGTGATGGCGGCCCCGTTCAGGTCAATTCCGGCAAAAATGCCCCGTGCTCGGGAGTAGGTTAGGACCTCTGCCCTCATCTTCCAATCGGTATCCGCGGCGGTTTCACGTCCCACAGGACCTGCGGCTGCGGAAGCGTCAGCGCCGAGTTTGAACTTGCTGGACAGCAGGTGCTGCATCCCATTTTCATTGGTTACTATCAACACCAGGTCGGTAGCTTGGCCGCCGATTTGTAAGCCCCAGCTGCCGCCGGTGATAGTGATTGGCGCCGGGGCGCTCCACATGCCGCTCTCGGTCCGGCAAGTGGCGACGCCCTTACCGTGGTTGCCTCCGAAAATAAATGCAACTTTCACCATGGAGGGAATCACGGCTACACACTTCGCGTCGTGCATTATCCCGTCGGGGATCGCTTTGTCCGGGGTCGCCATAATCTCGTTCAAAACGTTGGCGGATGCAGCGATACGCTTTTCGATATCGGATTGATCCTTGTCGTCGGCAGCCCAAGCCATGCCAGCGAAGAGCAGAAGCGTAACGCTGAAAACCAGGAGACATCGAGCGAATGTACTGCTAGTTCGTGCCATAGTCATACCTCTTCCATGCTCGAAGCGAGCAATTTCGGTGATTTTTCCTGCACCCTGAACGCTAGCCTTCGGACTTTGTTTGTTCCATCCGGTTTTGGCTGTAGAACGGACCAGAACATGCCTGAGAGTTATTGAAATGACGCTGACTGGGAGATTCAGCACGTCGCGGACGCGAGTTTCTTGCAGTCCGGACCGGGTTGCACCCTACCTGCGAATACAGTTTCGACGGTATTGTGAGTTCTGCCCACGCCAATTATGCTGGGATCCTCGAAACAACGCCCCATTGGCAGGCACCGGTTTGCGGGAGGATGCGGCGCCTGCCCCTTCCGGAAAGTCATCGGCTCGGTAAGGCAGGTGGGATCGACCTGGGGCGCGATCAGGATTGTGTACTAAGCACTCCACCCTCTCGCGACACCACCCTCGTAGAAGGAATCACGAGTTCAACCAGCGTGCCGGGCTGAGTATTGGTCAGCCGCAGTTCTCCACCAAATTCCTTGGCTCGCTGTTTCATCCCAGAGATGCCAATCCCAACACAATCCGGTTTTAGCTCCGCAATCTTCTTTCCGATTCCCTTGCCATCATCCCGCACGGTAATAACGGTTGCACCCTCTCTTTGAGTCAACCCAATCCAAACCTTGCGTGCCTCCGAATGACGGAAGACGTTGGTGAGTGCCTCCTGAACAATTCGGAAGACCGCGGTCTCCAAGTCGAGCGTGAGCCGGGGAAAATCGCTGGGCTGGACATCGAGAAAGGTTTCGATACCGCTGCGCTCCGTCAATCCCTCCAAGTACCAGCGCAGCGCTGAGAGCAGCCCAACTTCGTCCAACAAAGGTGGGTGGAGGAGATGCGATATGCTGCGCACCTGCTGAATTGCATGATCAATAATCTCGCTTGCCTCAATGCAGGCTTGCTTGTCTGATTCCGCTGAACTCTGTTGAAAAACCTTGTCCAACACAATCTTGGCTACGGCAAGGTCCTGTCCCAACCCATCGTGCAGGTCGCGCGCGATGCGGCGGCGTTCCTCATCCTGAGCGGTCATCAGCCGGACAGAAAGACGCCGCAATGCGGCCGTTCGCTCATCGACCATCTTTTCCAATTCAGCAGCATTATCGCGAATCGACTGCTCGACCAGCTTGCTGTCATGGATATCGGAACAGATACCGTACCATCGGACGACCTTTCCAATATGATCTCGGATAGGCACGGCGCGGGCGCGGAACCAGTGATAGTCTCCGTCTTTTCCGCGCAAGCGATATTCCACTTCGTAGTTCTCGCCCGATTGCACAGAGTCGAGCCAGCGCTGCTGGCTTCGCTCCCGGTCGTCGGGATGCACGTGATCCCACCAGCCGAAGCCAACCGCCGAGCTAGGCGCAACACCGGTATATTCATAAAATCGGTCGCTGATGTAATCTCTGCTGCCGTCCGCCTGTCTACTGAAAATGATATCGGGAGCGGTATGCACAATCGCATCGAGCTCCAGGTTCTTCTGGGCCAGCTCGCGGTTAACCTCCATCAAAGCTTGCGCTTTTGTCTCCAATTCCTCGGTCCGCTCCGCGACGCGCTGTTCCAGTTCTTGATTCAGCGTTTCCAGTTGGCGAGTTTTGCGGTGTAGTTCGGCGAATATGCTAACCTTCGCCCGCAGAAGTTCTGGAACGACCGGGACGGAAATATAGTCCACAGCGCCATGCTCATACCCTTTGAGCCGGTCCAAGTCCGTCAGGCGCACGGCTGAGATAAAGATGATCGCGGTTCTCTGAAAGCGCGGGTGCTGGCGAATCATGCTCGCCAATTCGAAGCCGTCGAGGTCCGGCATGCTCACATCCATCAGCACGACGGCAACGTCAGTTTTTAGCAGATGTTCGAGGGCTTCCTTACCGGAGGTGGCCTTGATCAGATTCTCGTCCAGTTCACCAAGCATGACCTGATAGCTCAATAACTTGGCTGGTTGGTCATCCACCATGAGGATATTGACTTTCTCCTTCGTGGTCATCGATTTTCTCCGTCTCTTAGAGACCGGCGGCAGCTTACTACAACTCCTCGCAAGGTGCGTGGAGCTACCGGTGAAGCCACATGCGAAGTGCCGAAAGTAGTTGCTCCGTATTGACCGGTTTGGCCAGGTACTCAGATGCGCCCGCTTCGAGACATTTCTCGCGATCGCCCTTCATGGCCTTTGCTGTGAGCGCAATGATGGGCAAGCGTTGAAGCGTAGATTTCCGGCGGATTACCTGCATCGTCTCGTATCCATCCATCTCCGGCATCATGATATCCATCAGCACAATGGCCACATCCGGTGTCGATTCCAGCATGGCGATCGCTTCGCGTCCGGTCCCAGCGGTAAGAACCGTCATGCCCCGCCGTTCCAGCACACTGCTGAGCGCAAAGATGTTTCGCACATCATCATCCACTACCAGCACCTTCTTGCCCACCAGAGCTTCATCCGAGCGATGCAGCTGATCGAGCATTCTCTGCTTTTCTGGCGGAAGGTCCGCCACCACGCGATGCAGGAACAGCGCCGTCTCATCCAACAACCGTTCCGGCGACTCCACTCCCTTGACCACCACGCTGCGCGCCAAGCTGTGCAGGCGGGAGTCCTCTTCCGGTGAGAGCTCCTTCCCGGTAAAGACCACGACCGGCAAATCGCTGAGTGATGGAGTGTCACGGAAGCGCTCCAACACGTCGAAACCCGATATGTCTGGCAGACGCAAATCAAGCACCACGCAGTCAAAGGAATGCTCCGTGACCGCTGTGAGAGCCTCTTCACCGGTGGCCACGACCGTCACGTCAATGTCCTTGTAGCCGACCAACTCCCTGATGCTGAGCTGCTCTGCGAGATTGTCCTCCACCACCAGCAATCGTTTCCGCCGCGGAGCCGCATACTGTTTGATCCGCGTCAACGCCGCTTCAATTCCCTCCGGCGTGGTGGGTTTGGTCACAAATGCGAAGGCTCCGCGAGCCAACCCGTGGTGCCGGTCTTCGTCCAGGGTCAACATTTGCACCGGGATGTGCCGGGTCGCCGGATCCTGTTTTAGATGGTTCAGCACCGTCCACCCCAGCATGTCAGGCAGAAAAACATCCAGTGACACGGCGTTCGGATGATACTCGCGGGCCAGCTCCAGTGCCTCTGCACCGTGGGTGGCGACAAGGACCTTAAATCCCTTATCGCGGGAAAGATCGCACAAAACACGGGCATAGTGCAAGTCATCTTCGACGATCAGCAAGACGGCTTCCCCGGGCTCAAGATTTTCCCGGTCATCGGCGATCTGCTCGACTGGGTGCTCGGACACGCCGGCAGCGGATAACTGATGCGGGGAAACGGACGATAACGATTTCCGTTCCATCGCAGTACCGCCGCTAGGGGAGGCGCCCACATAAGTCTGCGGCAGGTACAGGGTAAACGTGCTGCCTTTCCCAGGAGCGCTGCGCAACTGAATTTCGCCTCCCAGCAGGTTGGCCAGCTCGCGGCTAATCGCTAGTCCAAGGCCGGTGCCACCGAACTTGCGGCTGGTGCCGGCGTCCGCCTGCTGGAACGCTTCGAAGATGATCCTCTGCTTTTCGAGAGGAATGCCAATTCCGGTATCGGAAACCTCGAACGCCACCACCGATGCCGCCTTGCCCAAAATGGGATGATCTTCGCTCCAGCCTCCCGTGGCTGACGAAACCGAGAGAACGACACCTCCCTGTTCCGTGAACTTGAAGGCGTTGGACAACAGATTCTTGAGCACTTGTTGCAAACGCTTCGAATCCGTGACCAAGCTCCTATCCAAGTTTGGGCCAGTGATCACCTCGAAGTTCAAATGCCGGCTCTCCGCCTCGTGCCGGAAGGGACGTTCGACCGTGTCCAGCAGACTGGCAAAGAAGACCTCTTCCGCTTCCACCGAAACCGTCCCCGACTCGATCTTCGACAAATCGAGGATGTCGGTAATCAGATTCAGCAGGTCCGTGCCTGCTCCGTGAATGGTGCGGGCGAATTCCTCTTGCTTCGGCGTTAGGTTGCCGTCGGGATTATCACTGAGCTGCTGGCCCAGCACCAGGATGCTGTTGAGCGGCGTGCGCAACTCGTGGGACATGTTGGCTAGAAATTCGGACTTGTACTTCGAAGTCAGGGCCAGTTCCTTGGCTTTTTCCTCCAACGCACGGCGTGCCTGTTCAATCTCCTGATTCTTACGTTCGACCTCAACGTTCTGTTCGGCAAGCTGCTGCGCTTTTTGCGCCAGTTGTTCGTTGGTTTGCTGCAACTCCTTCTGCTGCATCTGCAGTTCGGTCGCCAATTGCTGGGACTGCTTCAATAGCCCTTCCGTCTGCATAGTGGCCTCGATACTGTTGAGCACGATGCCGATGCTGGCTGTCAGTTGTTCAAGAAATGCCAGATGGGAGGTTGTAAAGTTGCTCAGCGAGGCTAGTTCGATAACCGCCTTGACACGATCCTCGAAGAGCACGGGCAGCACGATCACGTTTCGCGGTACGGCTTCGAACAAACCTGAACGAATGGCAATCGTGTTCGGTGGCAAGTCTGAGATCAGCATCCGTTGTTTTTCTGCCGCGCATTGCCCAACTAACCCTTCACCTATCTTCAAACGCCGCAGATGACCGCCCTCGCCGTCACCGGCAAACGCCGAGAGCAGCACCATCTCCGCGGATTCTTCCGATCCCATCTGGTAGATCACTCCTTGTTGTGCGTTCACGAGGGGCGACAGTTCTGACAGGAGCATGCGCCCCACCGTCGTTAGATCGCGTTGCCCCTGCAACATGCCGGTGAAGCGGGCCAGATTCGTCTTGAGCCAATCCTGCTCCGTATTGCGATCAGTCGTCAGGCGGAGATTGTCGATCATGGTGTTGATGTTGTCTTTCAACTCCGCCACTTCGCCGCTGGCTTCGACTTGGATGGAGCGAGTAAGATCGCCTTTGGTAACTGCCGTAGCGACCTCAGCGATGGCTCGCACCTGGTTGGTCAAGTTATCGGCCAGCAAGTTGACGTTGCCCGTGAGATCTTTCCACGTACCTGCAGCGCCCGGCACATTGGCCTGTCCGCCTAGGCGGCCTTCGACCCCGACTTCGCGGGCGACGGTTGTAACCTGGTCGGCGAAAGTAGCTAGCGTGTTCGTCATGTTGTTAATGGTTTCGGCCAGAGCCGCAACCTCACCCTTCGCGTTCACGATCAGCTTCTGAGTCAGCTCGCCATTGGCGACGGCGGTCACGACTTTCACAATGCCGCGTACCTGTTCTGTCAGGTTGGCGGCCATCACGTTCACGTTGTCCGTAAGGTCCTTCCATGTGCCTGCCACACCCGGCACCTGCGCCTGCCCGCCCAGCTTGCCTTCGGTACCGACCTCGCGGGCCACGCGAGTGACTTCGGCCGCGAAGGCATTGAGCTGATCGACCATCGTATTGATGGTGTTCTTGAGTTCGAGAATCTCGCCCTTCACGTCCACCGTGATCTTGCGCGACAAATCGCCGCGGGCGACAGCCGTGGTCACTTCGGCGATGTTGCGTACTTGGCCCGTCAAGTTTCCCGCCATGGCGTTCACGGAGTCGGTAAGATCCTTCCACGTACCGGCCACGCCCGAAACGTTTGCCTGCCCGCCCAGACGCCCTTCGCTGCCCACCTCGCGCGCTACGCGTGTCACTTCGGCAGCGAACGAGCGCAGTTGTTCCACCATCGTGTTCAGCGTTTCCTTGAGCTGCAGGATTTCACCGCGCACATCCACCGTGATTTTCTTCGAGAGATCGCCATTCGCGATGGCGGTCGCGACTTCCGCGATATTACGCACCTGGCCGGTAAGGTTGCTCGCCATGAAATTGACGTTATCCGTGAGATCCTTCCACGTGCCGGCAACACCGGGCACCTGTGCCTGCCCACCGAGCTTTCCGTCGGTACCGACTTCGCGCGCCACGCGGGTCACTTCGCCGGCAAAGGCGTTGAGTTGATCCACCATGGTGTTGATGGTGTTCTTGAGCTCAAGAATCTCGCCCTTTACGTCGACCGTGATTTTGCGCGACAAATCGCCTCGGGCGACGGCTGTGGTCACTTCGGCTATGTTACGCACCTGACCGGTCAGGTTCCCGGCCATCGAGTTAACGGAGTCGGTCAGATCTTTCCACGTCCCGGCTACTCCCGGCACGTTGGCTTGTCCGCCCAGCCTGCCCTCGCTGCCGACCTCGCGCGCGACGCGGGTGACTTCGCCGGCGAACGCGTTGAGCTGATCGACCATCGTGTTGATGGTTTCTTTGAGCAACAGGATTTCGCCGCTGACGTTCACGGTGATTTTCTTCGAGAGATCGCCGCTGGCGATGGCCGTCGAGACTTCGGCGATGTTGCGTACCTGACCGGTCAGGTTGCTGGCCATAGAGTTGACGGAGTCCGTGAGATCCTTCCACGTGCCCCCGACACCCGGCACCTGCGCCTGCCCGCCCAGCTTTCCGTCGGTACCAACCTCGCGGGCCACACGAGTTACCTCCGACGCAAATGACCGCAGCTGATCCACCATCGTGTTGATGGTGTCCTTGAGCTCAAGAATTTCGCCGCGCACATCGACCGTGATCTTGCGCGACAGATCGCCGCGGGCCACAGCGGTGGCGACCTCGGCGATATTTCGTACTTGCCCGGTCAGGTTGCTGGCCATGAAGTTCACGTTGTCCGTGAGATCCTTCCACGTGCCGGCGACTCCCGGCACTTGCGCCTGTCCGCCTAACTTGCCTTCCGTACCCACTTCGCGGGCCACGCGCGTCACTTCGCCCGCGAACGCGTTAAGCTGATCCAGCATCGTATTAATGGTGTTCTTCAGTTCGAGAATCTCGCCTTTAACGTCGACCGTGATTTTGCGCGACAAATCCCCGCGGGCCACAGCCGTGGTTACCTCGGCGATGTTGCGCACCTGACCGGTGAGGTTTCCGGCCATCGAGTTAACGGAGTCGGTGAGATCCTTCCATGTGCCGGCGACTCCCGGCACGTTGGCCTGTCCGCCCAGCCTGCCTTCGCTGCCGACCTCGCGCGCCACGCGCGTCACTTCGCCGGCGAAGCGGTTGAGCTGATCGACCATCGTGTTCAGAGTCTCTTTCAACTGCAAAATCTCGCCACGGACGTCAACCGTGATCTTGCGGGAAAGGTCACCGTTGGCAATGGCCGTAGCCACCTCGGCGATGTTTCGCACTTGGCCGGTGAGGTTGCTGGCCATGAAGTTGACATTGTCGGTGAGATCCTTCCACGTCCCGCCGACACCGGGTACCTGCGCTTGCCCGCCCAGCTTGCCTTCGGTTCCAACTTCGCGCGCGACACGAGTCACTTCGCCAGCGAACCCGTTGAGTTGGTCGACCATCGTGTTGATCGTGTCCTTGAGTTCAAGAATCTCCCCTTTCACATCCACCGTGATCTTGCGCGATAAATCGCCACGAGCCACCGCCGTGGTTACCTCGGCGATGTTGCGCACCTGCGCCGTTAGGTTACCGGCCATGGCATTGACGGAGTCCGTGAGATCCTTCCAGGTACCGGCAACACCCACCACCACAGCCTGGCCGCCGAGTTTGCCGTCCGTACCTACTTCGCGAGCTACGCGAGTCACTTCCGAGGCAAAGGAACGCAACTGGTCCACCATCGTATTAATTGCTTCTTTGAGCTGGAGAATCTCGCCACGCACATCGACGGTGATTTTGCGCGAGAGATCGCCACTCGCCACGGCGGTAGCAACTTCGGCGATGTTGCGCACTTGCCCGGTCAGGTTGCTGGCCATCGAATTGACGGAGTCCGTGAGGTCCTTCCAGGTGCCGGCGACGCCTGGCACCTGTGCCTGGCCGCCCAGCTTACCGTCGGTGCCGACTTCACGGGCCACGCGCGTCACCTCGGCCGTGAAGACACCGAGCTGTTGAATCATGGTGTTGACGATATTTGCGGAGCGCAGGAACTCGCCTTCCAGCGGGCGCCCGTCAACATCCAAACGCACTGTCTGCGTCAGATTGCCCTGAGCTACAGCGCCGATGGCCCGAGTGACTTCGGCGGTTGGCCGAAGCAGGTCTTCCACCAGAGTGTTGACCGAGACCTCCATCTCGCCCCACGCTCCTCGCGACTGATGAAAGCGTGTGCGCTCGCGTGTCCTGCCCTCTTTACCCACGACTTGCCCAACCCGCTTCAACTCCCGAGCAATCTGCTGGTTGGCCGCGACAATCTCATTGAACGTATCGGCGATTTTTCCCGGGAGCCCGGTCCAGGAGCCGGGCAGCCGTACCGAAAACTCACCGTCGCGCATGGTCTGGAGGCTTGCAAGAATCGCCGCTAGCTCGGAGGAAACCCGACCCGTAGCATGAATTGAGCGATCACTTTTTTTTTGGTTTGCCTCCGATTCGCCATTGGCAACTGCAGTTGCAGTATTCTGACTGCCTCTTTTCATGGATCCCTCGTTGCCTTGCATGTTCCCCTCTTGAGATGAAACAGAGAACTTGCCTCGTATCAGAGTTTCGGCTCTCTATTTCCAAGACACCCCGAACCAAAGTAGTCGCAGCCCAACTTGGACGTGTTAACGATGCCGAGGTACTCCGGAGGCTTTCGCAGACAGCGGCATCGACACAAATTTTCGTCAACTCGGGCAAGACTTGTAGATAAACCTACAGGAATTTACCCGCAAGTGAATTCGTAACATGAAAGTCAACAGTCTGACCCTAGGGTGTTTACTGTATGGGCGATTCGTGCAGGCATGGTCCCTCGGACATTCTGCCGGGCGCAGATGTAAGACCGCTTACCGATGTGGATGCGCTAGCGCAGACTGCAATCCAGCCGATCTAACCGGAAGTCTCTTGAGGTCCGAGGCGGGGGCCGGGGAATATTCCCGGCCCCCAGCACGCGCGGGCGGCCTTAGGCGACCCCAAATTACAAGACCACGAGAACTGCGATGCGTACTCCGGGATGGAGCACATCGAAGATGAAATACTCTCCGTCGATGAAATCGATGTAACAGTCATCGGTGTAGGCCCATCCGACAGGCCAAGGGTCGATGATTTCGAACCAGTATCCGCCATACTGGAAGCGGGGTTGGCCCCCGACGATTTCCGGGTGCCCGATGGCAAAGGTGTGCTGGCGGCCAAAGCTGGCGCGGAATTTCTCGTCCGGGATGTGAGCACTTTTCCCCGCGGGGCGACTGTGACCCTGCTGAGCTTGCTCGTTCTTCTTGGCGTCGGCTTTTTCCTGTTTCTCTTGTTTCGTCGGTTTCGACTCGTCTTGTTTGGGAGGCTTGGCCTCCTTGTCGCGTGGAACCTCCTGGTCCGGTTTTGCTTTGGGTTCTTCCTGTTGTTGCGGTTGTGGCTCTTCCCGCGGTTCCTGCGCGCAAGCGAACGTTGCAAAGAGCAAGAAGAGAACGGCAGAGGCAATTCGGATCTGGTTCATGGTGCTGTCTCCTTCCGACCGATTCTGGCCTTGCGGAAATCCCTGCAAAGCCGAATTGACTGACGGCGATCAGATGCAGTTCTCGGTAAGGAGGATGTCGCTCACGCCAGCGGCAAGCGAACGAAAACGAATATCTGGGGGGCGCAGAAAAGAACGCGAGAGTGTTCCCATAGCGCAAGCCCACGACTGTACCGCAAAGCCTCGACTGCTCATACAGGATTTACCCTAGTTGCAGAGTCAGAGCAATTCGGTAGGGTTCGAACCCAGAGATTCATCATCGATTGTGGGCGGATGGATTTGAGCGTTGCGTTTCAGACGCGCACGCGGGTGTCACAGGAGTTTCTTCGTTTTTCCGCAATCGAGGCGTTTCCCGCAACTCGGACCCTGGAGATTTGATCATGACATTGAATAAGCCGGCCGCCTACGGATTTTATCCCCAAGATGTTGCATTACGCGAAGTCATAGGCATTTTGAATCAAGCTGGGTTCGGAAACGATGACATGTGCGTGATGTTGTCGCCGACCCATCCCATTGCTACGATCGTTCGCGATGCCGGCATTCTGAACGCAGAGCGCGATTCGACTCCGCGGACCGCGGGTCTGATAGGTTGGCTTTCGAAGCTCGGCGCCGTTTTGATACCCACCATTGGCTTCTTCGTCCGTTCCCGGGCATTCTTCCCCGCGCTGATGGTTGGCATGGATTCGCCCTCTTTGTGCGCTAGCTCAAGAACTCTTGAAGCCTTGGGCCTCCCTGAGGACGAGGCAGAGCGATTCGAGAACCAGCTTCACCACTGCGGAGCATTGATCTACATGTCTTGTCCGGAAAGCGCCAAGGCGAACCGGGCCATCGAATTGTTGCAACGAACCGGAGCTAGAGAGGCCGCGACCTTGGAACGAGAACTGGCAGCCGAAGGCGCAGCCTAAGTTGAAAAGGAATTGCTTCGGCACGGGGGAAAAACTATCGAAAGCTGCCGTCCTTTGTTGTTATGATTTAGATTGTGCGTCACCATATCTACGCTTCAATCCGTAGTGTGTCGTTGATTCTTTGTACGTTCCCTGCCGCCACTCATGCGGGTTCGGCACACCCTGTCAGTGCGTCCGATGCGGCTACAACGGCGCCAGTCATCGTCATCGGTTTCGTCGGCGGATTTGTCAGGCACGATGACAGGATCCATAGTGCGGTCCAAATCGCTGCCCATCTGCGCCAAGACTACCCATCGGGCGTGTATGCAGAGGTTCTTGAGAATCGTCGGCGGGAAGCAGCCCACGTGGAAATCATTCGATTTGTGGACACCGATCGCAACGGTACACTATCCGCCGAAGAGAAGCAGAATGCCCGCATCATCCTCTACGGACATAGCTGGGGCGCTTCGGAAGCCGTTACGCTGGCGCGAGAGCTGGAACGAGAAGGCATTCCGGTGCTGCTTATCATTCAGGTGGATAGTGTCTCCAAGCCCGGCGAGAATGATAAGGTCATTCCTGCCAACGTAGCCGAAGCCGCAAATTTCTATCAACTGAACGGCTTTCTGCACGGCCAACCCCAGATCCGCGCCGCCGATCCCGCACACACCCACATTATCGGAAATTTCCGCTTCGACTACAAAGCCAATCCGATCCATTGCGAGCAGTACCCTTGGTACGACTGGGTCTTCATGAAGGCTCACACCGAAATTGAGTGCGATTCCAGGGTTTGGAATCAGGTGGAATCCCTGATCCATTCGCGACTGCCCGTGCAGCGCAAATGATAGTGATGAATGCGTAACGTATTGTCTGGTGTGAATAGAACCGGAGCCCCAAAAAAGAGAAAGGCTACCGCAGGCTGGCCCTGGCCTGAGCGTTACTGTCATTCGCGGAGGACGGCGTGACGGCAACTTTTCTAGGTTGAAGGAAGAGCAGTTGCTGGAGCAGCGCCAGATCTCTTTCCACGTCACGGGGCGAAGTCTTGCGGGCTGTGGCGGGCCTCAATTCCTGACGAAGTCGCGCCTCCAGAAGTCTCGCGGCTAATTCCGACGAGTCGGAAACGCTCAAGATGTTCGCTCGCGAAATGCCCACTTGAGCCAAATCATCGCCTATGCGCAACTGCAGGACAGGTTGCCCGGAAGTATCGATTCCAGGCGTGGCCGTCGCTTGCAAGCGCTCCCAGGCTTTTACCTCCTTTGTTTTTCCTTCGTTCTTTCCTTGGTTCAAGGGCTCAGTCACGGAAGCGGTTTGGCTCATTTCGTCCAACCGACTCTGGTAGCGAAGACGCTCATCGCGGGTCATGGGCGCCTCCAACTGGCGGCGCGAATCAAGATTAAGGATAAGGGCGTTTCGTGCCGGGTCGAAGCGCCGATGGCCAAAATACTCGAACAGCAAGCCACTACCGATGTAGGGATGCAGTACGACCAGGGGCACCATATATTTCTTGGCTGCCATCACGGATTCCAGTACTCCGTGGACGGGCTTGCTGCGCCGGACGGTTCCCGGAACCTGCGGCACCAGGAAATCCGAACTGTGTAACTCAGGATGGTGGTGGCTGTATTTCGCAAGCATTTTCGCGATCTGCTTCGGAGTCGTAACCCCAAGATCGCCAATCACACTGCGATGCAGCGCGTGTGGGTAATAAAAATTGATGACCTCACGCACAAAATCAGCGCAGTTTCTCTTCACGAAGTTATAGCGCTCGCGGTTGGGCTGGCTGCTGAACTTGCTGATCAGCAGCGCATCTTGTTCCGGGCTGGTCTCAATTTCGAATCCATACATTGTCCGGTCATAAGATGCTCCGACCATTTCATACCAGTTCCCCTCCGGTGTTCCACCGTCGGGCCGATCCGGAGCAAGCGATTCCAGGTAGTCGCGACGGTATTGATCTCTAAGGAAAGCAACGAGTCTTGCGTCGGCGAACAGCGGAACGGCTTCGGGTCGGTCAACCGCATACAAGTAGGGGATGAGAGGGATCGCAATCCAATCGTATCCCGCGATGCCGTCGTACCGGCTGAGGACTACGCCGGATTCGCCCTCGGCACACGGACGCAGGATTACCGGCGACACAGAGCAAACGTGGCTCAGATACACATCCGCGTGGCCGGTTCCAGCGAAAGAGCCATCGTAACTATACGGCTCTTCCAAAAATAGCGTAGCGCCAGCATGCGCGTGCCGGATGCTGCCGAGGCAAAAAAGTAAAATGGCGCATAGCCTCCCACATGGCCAGGAGCCTCTGGTCCGCGCCGCCAACGGGTTTGCGAAAGCCTGCATCTTCATTTGATGACTAGAAGCTCTGTAGGGCTGTCCGGCGCTAAATAAGCGAGTAGAGCAGCGCGATTGCCAAAACCCCTAAGTCCTTGCCAAAAAGACGCTTTGTGACCCATATCGAGTCTCACTGGCAGGCAGAATATTCGGCTTCGTGCAAGAAATACCCGATTAAGTTCGCGAAAGCCACGGAATCCAAACAGGGTGGACTCGGTTCCCTTCGCATCCTCGGTCTGCTCCGGGTTTTCGTGCTTGGTGCGCTTCTTGCCAAGAAGGAGGAGAACGCGTTCGAAGGAAGCCTCAGGATCGGGAAGACTGTCCCCCGGCGCAGAGTCGTAGACCGCTGACACCACTGCGCCGGGCTTCCGGAGGAAGTTTTCGACGTAGTGGCGCGCATTCTTAAGCGCCCGGCCAACAACTTACCCACCATCTGCAGGCAACACTCCTAAGGGAAGGGGGCGTGCATGTCAGAAGCAAGACGAATAGGAGAGAGGCCACACACGGTTTGCAGGGCCGCTCTGGCGGCAAGGCAGTCAAGTTACGCTACCGATGGCTTTGCGATTGTTCGAGGTCGAATTCGCTCAATCGGCTTCCGGTGGCGCGTCTGCTGACTTGGGCGGCGAATCATAGTTAGCCTTCTTGCTGCAACCGTTCGCACACGATAGAAATAGCAAGTCCCAAGCATGTACCCATCAAGATGCCCTTGCCAGCGATAGATTTCTTAAGAAACATCTCAGCCTGAATCTTCGCAATTAGCGAAGGCAAAGAATAACACGCCACGCCAGCCAGTTAGCGCAATACCTAAAGTCGGCGCGTAGCTGGGACTGCCGTTTTCAAGCTGACTACTCAGGCGGACAGCCACAATTCCATTTGCTTTGGTGGCAGGCGTTGGGGCGCATATTTGCGGAGGAAAGATTTCCCACTGCCTGTCATCCCGAGGATCAGCGTGTGGGCGACCTCGCCGTTATGCAGGTTCAGAAAGTAC
>Ga0209415_10011427_pt1 | contig 14953 bp, 10 predicted proteins | sample PeaSoiSIISIP2007_FD_187696 | JGI IMG/M metagenome (GOLD analysis project Ga0209415, IMG submission 187696) | Peat soil microbial communities from Weissenstadt, Germany - SII-SIP-2007 (SPAdes) (version 2) | ecosystem: Environmental > Terrestrial > Soil > Wetlands > Peat | place: Germany...
CTTCGGTAGACGCCGCCGCGGCGCTGCGCGAGTATAACCGCGCTGCGGCGCAAACCCTTTGCGGAGGACACTTTGAGCGACACCCACACCCGCGAATGGGTCGAGATACCGGATGGCGAGGTGAGCGACGCCGTCATCGCGGCGCTGGAGCGCGGCGGCGTCGAATACCTGTTCTTCACCTCCGGCTCGGAGATCGGGTTCTTTCAGGAAGCGATCGCCAAGGCGAAGGCGCAGGGCCGCAACAAGGTGCCGCGCCTCATCACGGTGACCCACGAGCATGCGAGCCTCAACGCCGCGCTCGGCTATGCGGCGGTGAGCGGCAAGGTGGCGGCGACCGCCGCCCATGTGGATGTCGGCACCCAGCACTATGGCGGCGCCGTGCACACTGCCTGGCACAGCGGCCTGCCGGTGCTGATCACCGCCGGCGCGCCCCCCACCAGCCACCCGGGCACCATCCGGGGCGCCCGCGACGGCGGCGGCCACATCTGGATGCAGCAGAGCTACGACCAGCACGGCATCGTGCGGCAATACACCAAGTGGGACCACCGGCTGGAGTGCCAGGACAATCCCGGGCTGATCGTCAGCCGCGCGCTCCAGGTCGCGCAGACCGAGCCGAAGGGGCCGGTCTACATCTCGTTTCCGCGCGAGGTCGCCCTGATGAAGTGCCTCGACGGGCGTTTCCCGACCGCCGATCAGCTCGGCATCGCGCGCCCGGCGTCACCCGATCCGGGGGGCATCAACGAGCTCGCCAAGCGACTGGTGCGGGCGCGCAATCCGATCATCGTGACCGGCCGCTCCGGCCGCAATCCACGCACGGTGCCGGCGCTCGTTCAATTGTGCGAGCTGCTCGGGATTCCGGTCGTGGACGGCCTGCCGCGCGCCTATCTGTGCTTCCCCATGACCCATCCGCTCTATCTCGGCAGCGCCAGCCTCAAGGACGCCGATGTGGTCCTGGTGCTCGAGGCGGATGTGCCGTGGATGCCGGGCCCCGCGGCGCCGCCCGAGAATGCCTATGTGGCGGTGGTCGATGTCGATGCCGCGAAGGCGCGCATCCCGACGTTCGAATTCACCGCCGACTTGCGCCTGACGGCGGATGCGCTCACCACCATCGGGGCGCTGGAGGCCGCGGTGCGTCCCCTGATGACGGGCGGAGACCGCAGCCGGTTCGTGGAGCGCGGCGCGCTGTGGCGAGACCATACCGAGAAGATGCGGGCCTCGCGCGAGCGCGTCGTCAAGGCGCTCGCCGATAAGAACCCGATCGACCCGCGCTTCCTCCATCACGAGATCGGCCGCACGTTGGGCGACGGCTGCATCATCTTCGACGAGACCATTACCCGCGATCCTTTGTGCGACCACCTGCGCTGCGACCGCCCGGGCTCCTATTTCTATCTTCCGGCGAGCGCCGGCGGCTGGTCGCCGGGCGCGGCGTTCGGGGCGAAGCTCGCGGCGCCCGAGCGCGACGTGGTGTCGATCACCGGCGACGGCTTCTACATGCTCGCGGCGGCGAATGCCGCGCTATGGTCGGCGGCCCACTATCGGGCACCGTTCATGAGCATCATCTACCAGAACCGCAGCTACTCGACCGGTGTGCTGCGTGTCGAGAGCGTATTTCCCGGCGGGTACGCGGCGCAGGGAGGGTATGACGGCGGCTACTTCGACCCGCCCATCGATTTCGCCAAGGAGGCCGAGGCCGCGGGCGCCTACGGGGAGAATGTCCGCGAACCGGCCGAGATCGCGCCCGCGATTTCGCGTGGGCTTTCCCATATCCGCGCCGGCCGCCCGGCCGTCATCTCGGTCTGGTTGCCGCGGCTGTTGCAGAAGGATTGAGGTCGAGGCCGACAAATAGCCTGTCGGGCGCGGAACAAAACGCCGCGGAAATCATTGCCACAAACGGGCTTTATCCGAACGATCCGCTTTTCAAGATGAAGCGCCGCCCTGAATTGGACGGCGCCCCCATCAGTTTGATCGGAGCCTGATCGTTCGTTCAGCCCATGCCGGAGATCGACTTCGGCTCGATTTCCACCATCATGCGGACTTCACCCGGCTGGCCGTAGGGATATTTGTCCTGGCCGAGGTATTTTTTGGCGAGCTGGTCGATATGGGCGTCGGCGCCCTGCTCGGCGACGCGCGCGACACGGCCGCGCACCTGCACATAGCGATAGGGATTGTCCGGATCCAGGATCGCCACCGCCACCGGCGCTCCCGGCGTCATGTTGCGCGCCTTGGCTCGCCCCTTCGCGGTGTTCACCCGCAACACGCCATTCTGGTAGTCGAACCAGACCGGCGTCACCTGGGGCGAGCCATCCGGCATCAGGGTGGCGAGCGTTGCAAATGCCTTCTTTTGATGAAGCAAATCCGAATATTTTTCGGCGGCATTGGTCATGGCGAGCTCCCGTAATGGTTCGAACCCGGCCGAAGGCCGTGCTCTTAAACCGAGATAGTATCCTGCAGGCATTCGTCCAGTCGCAGGGCGCCTGCATGTCGTCGGGGAGGGGCGCGTTTCATTTCACCGGTATCGGCGCGGACCCAATGGGTGTCGGCGAATCAGTCGCTATCCGCGGTCGAAAATACCGCTGGCGAAGCACGCCGCGGTTCCGGCAGGTTTGTTCTACTTTTGGACTGGATTTGGTAAATTCGGTCATTCAAGAGAACGCACGCAGCCGCAATATTGAAACATCCATAAGCGGTTCATTTCAAAAGAGATATTCCAAGATGCCGCATCCTATACGTGCACGGCTGCACAAAATTCATCCTCAGCGCAATCCCTCGCGGAACCTCCGCCGGTCTGCGCCGAGGACTGATAATTCGAACTGCCGCGATCGCAATCGCGCGTGCCGGAATATCCGGCCGTGCCACTATTTGCGCTTGGCGCGTCCGTTTTTCCTCTTCGCCTTCACGGCGACTTCCTTGGCGACACCAGCAATACGAAAATCATCGAGCTTTTTGCCCGACTTGAGCGCTGCCGCCAGCCACCGCGGCTTCAGCCCGCGTCCGGCCCAGGTTTCGCCCGGATTTTCCGGATTACGGTATTTCGGGGCGACTTTTCCCCGTGCGCCACGGCCAAAGGCCGACTTTGCACGAGAACCGCCGCTCTCGAAACGCGTGAGCTTGGCAAGCGAGGATTCCAGGGAACGGCGCTCGTCCGCGACCTTGGATCCCAACACCGCATCAATCTTGCCGCGGAGACCGACAAGCGCGTCGATCGACATCGATTTCAAATTCATATTCATGTTGCTCCATCGAAAAGATTACCCGCATTATATCGATCCGACCGTAAATGCAAGCCAGGGAGTGCAACAAGTTGCGGCTGCTCCACCAGAACATTATGGGGGCGGCTTTTCGGACAGTCCTGAAACCCGCGCCACCAGGATATGCGAGCGGCTGCAATGTTTGGGAAACGCACGTAAAACCCAGAAGTTCAACTTAAAGTGACTGCGGCCATCTGGATTTTGGGACGAAACGGATACCGGTAACATGTCACAGGCATGCCGCGCCGTCCTGGCGGCCATGCGAAATCCATGTTTGGGAACAGGCATGGCGTCGTATGGGCCCCACGGGCGTCGCCCGACCTCGGCCGGCTGCTTCCGGGCCTGTCAAACTGCGTTTAGATGCGGGCCGCCGCCTAGCATCCAAATTGATTTTCTCGCCCGCCGGCTGTCCTGCCCCGGATCGCGGCAAACTTTGTTAATCGTCGGAAACTCCTGTGAATGATTCACGGGCGCCAAATCCTGAGGGTGCCGCCCGCCGGCCGCACGATCGGGCCGACGATTTCGATTTTGGCAAGGTTGCGTTACGTCATCGGCGATGCGCGCTGGCGCTCTCGAGGCGCGGCCGCCGTGCTGCTCACGTCGCCCGCTGCAACGTCGGCGGCGGCGTGAATGCCCCGACCGGCGGCGGTGCCGGCGCGTAGCGTTCGACATCGACCGTGGCGGTCGCCGAGCTCGGGCCCTGGGCGAGCTTCGAGGTGCCGTGATCGCGTGTGAGCACGTTGGCATTGCCGTGCCGGCACAGCGCATCGGCGGTATTTTCGGCGGGGTCGTACCAGGCCCCGCAGGACAGCTGCACGACGCCAGGACGCACCGCGTCGGTGACGACCGCGCCGGCGAGGCAGGCGCCGCGGGCGTTGTGGACGCGCACGACATCGCCGCCCGCGATGCCGCGCGGCGCGGCATCCGCGGGATTGATCAGGACGGCCTCGCGGCCGGCGACCTTGCCGCGGGCGCTCACCGGCCCGCCGTCCATCTGGCTGTGCAAACGAAACCGCGGCTGGCTGGAGACGAGATGCAACGGAAACCCTTTGGCGCCCAGCCATTCGGCAGGCTCGATCCAGGTCGGATGCGGCGGGCAATCGTCATAGCCGAAACCCGCAATGCGATCGGAATAAAGCTCGATCCGGCCCGACGGTGTTCGCAGTTTGTGCTTGTCCGGGTCGGCACGGAAATCGCCGAACAGAACGTATTCATCGGCGAGTTTCGGAATCTCGAAATATCCCTGCTCCCAGAAACTGCCAAAATCCGGCAACGCCGCCTGGTTGGTGCGCGCGCGGTCGCGCCATGTCTCGTAGATATGGCGCAGCCACGCGGCCTCATCGCGCCCTTGCGCAAAAGCCTCTTCGCAGCCGAGCCGGCCGGCGAGGGCGCGAAATATCTCGAAATCATCCCGCGCTTCGCCCACCGGGTCGATCGCTCTTTGCATGGCGATGACGTAGCGGTCGCGTCCGGCGCAGCCGATATCGTTGCGCTCGAGCGTGGTGGTCGCCGGCAATACGATATCGGCATGGCGCGCGGTCGCGGTCCACCAGGGGTCCTGGACGATGATGGTTTCCGGCTTCTGCCATGCGAGCCGCAGGCGATTGATGTCCTGATGATGATGGAACGGATTGCCGCCTGCCCAGTAGACCAGCCGGATGTCCGGATAGGCGGCGCGCGTGCCGTTGAAATCATAAGGCTCGCCCGGATGAAGCAGGCAGTCCGCGATACGCGCTGCCGGTATGGCGAGCCGCGCCGGGTTCGGCACCGGCTCCAGCGTCGGTTCGCGAAACAGCAACGGCGGATCCGCGATACCGGCGGCCGATCCATAGCCGAAACCAAAGCCGCCGCCCGGCAAACCGATTTGGCCGAGCGCCGCCGCCAACAGGATAAGGGCCCAATAAGGCTGCTCGCCGTGATCGGCGCGCTGCAGCGACCACGTCGCCGTCACCAGCGTGCGCCTCGTGGCCATTTGGCGCGCCAGCGCCCGGATGGTATCGGCCGCAATGCCGGTGATCGCCGCCGCCCAATCGGCATTCTTGGGCTGCCCGTCCGTCTCGCCGGTGAGATACCGCAATACCCGATCGAAACCGGTGCAATAACGCGCCAGAAAGGCCTCGTCGTGCAGCCTCTCGCTCACCAAAGTGTGAACGAGCGCGAGCATCATGGCGGTATCGGTGTTGGGCCGGATCGGGATCCAAGCCGGGCGCACCGCCTCGGGCCCGTCGTCGCGGACCGGGCTGATATTGATGACCTCGACCCCGGCCGCGGCGAGCTCGCGCAGCGAGCCGGCCGTCGAGTGGGAAGCGCAGCCGCCCTTCGCGACCTGGGTGTTCTTCGGATTGGCGCCGCCGAACATCACCATCAGCCGGCAGTGCCGGGAAATCGACGACCATGACGTCAGCGGGCCGGTGACCGCCTGGGCGCTGCCGATCACATGGGGCAGGAACGCGAGCGCGGCACCGAAGCTGTAATTGGTGGTCTGGTCGACAAAGCCGCCGCAGGCGCCGAGAAAGCGGTGAAGCTGGCCGCGCGCCGCGTGGAATATGCCGGCCGAGCCCCAGCCCTGCGAGCCCCCCATGATGGCGGCGTTGCCGCAGCTCGCCTTCACGCGCGCGATTTCACCGGCCACGAGATCGAGCGCGCGATCCCACGACACCGGCACGAACGGCTCGCGGCCGCGGCCTTCGCGGTTGCCTGCACCGTCCGCGCGCCAGCCCTCGCGCACCATCGGGGACGCGATGCGGGTTACGGAATGGACCGAAGCCGGGATCGCCTCGATCAGATCGGAAGGATCGGGGTCATGCTCGAACGGCCTGACGCCGACGACGCGGCCGTCCTCCACCTGCGCGAAGAAAGCACCCCAATGGGAATGGTTGCGGACCAGATGTGTGGTCATGCGATTGCTCGAATTTGAAGCGGTCCAATGCGTGCTTCCGAAAGGCTGCGGGCTTTTCGAACGCGAACATCCGAAGGATTAACCCGGCTAGGTCGAAAAGTCGCATGGAAGCCGGCACTTGGCGAGCAAACCTTTCACGATGCCGACACGAATTGCGAATTCATCGTCCACAGCGTCGTTTGATTGTGCGTCGCAGCGAGCTTACAAATCCGCAAGGTCCGGCAGACACCCCTCGTACCCCCTTGAAATCTGCCACGATCTCGCTAATTCGACGCACGGCAAGCGCGGGGTCCGGAAGGGCCTCAATGCGGGAACGAACTGACTGGGCGGCAATTTCGGACCTGGCTGGCAGGTCGGAATTTTGCCGCCGCGGTCGCAACGCCAGGAGCTGAACAGATGGCGCTCGTCGAAGCACGAGACCTGGTCAAGCGATTTGGATCATTGACCGCGGTCGATGGCATTTCGTTTTCGGTCGAACGGGGCGAGGTGGTCGGATTTCTGGGCCCTAACGGCGCCGGCAAGTCGACCGCCATGAAGATCATCAGCGGCTTCCTGGAGCCGACCTCCGGGGAGGCCTGGATCGACGGCCACAACAGCCACACCGATCCGATCGCGGCGCGGCGCAAGCTCGGCTACCTGCCGGAAGGCGCCCCCGCCTATGCCGACATGACGGTCGCGGCGTTCCTCGAATTCGTCGCCGCCATGCACGGCATGACCAAGGCGCAGGCCAATGCCCGGCTCGCCGAGCTGGTCGACCGCATCGATCTCGCCGGCGTCTGGAACCAGCGCATCGAAGCCCTCTCCAAGGGCTTCAAGCGCCGCGTCGGCATCGCGCAAGCGCTGGTGCACGACCCGGACGCCCTCATCCTCGACGAGCCGACCGACGGTCTCGACCCCATCCAGAAATACGAGATGCGGGACCTCATCCGCTCGATCGCCCGGCAGAAGGCGATCATCATCTCGACCCACATCCTGGAAGAGGTCGAGGCGGTGTGCACCCGCGCCATCATCATCGCCAAGGGACGGATGCTCGCCGATGCGACGCCGGCCGAGCTCTTGTCGCGGGCACCGGCGATCGGCACGCTCGCGCTGGCGCTCGCCACCGCCGATCCGCAGGGCGCGATCGATATCCTGGCCAAGCACCCCGGCGTGGGCGCGGTCGAGATCGTCCAGCGCCACAACGGCGTCACCCGGCTCGTGGTGCGCACCGCGAAGAGCCGGCCCTCGGCGGATGAAATAGCGGGCCTGCTCGGCCGCTCGAACATATCGGTGACCGAATTCTACGTCGAGCGCGCGACGCTCGACGACGTGTTCCGCCAGATCACGAACCATGGAGCGGAGAACTGACATGCGCCCCGTGCTGCTCGTATTTCGCCGCGAGTTCGCCGCCTATTTCTCGACCCCGGTCGCGGCGGTGTTCCTCATCGTGTTCCTGGCGCTCGCCGCCGGCATGGCGTTCCTGGTGTCCGGCTTCTTCGATCGCGGCCAGGCCGATCTGTCGGGCTTCTTCTTCTGGCATCCGTGGCTCTACCTCGTGCTGATGCCGGCGATCGCCATGCGGCTGTGGGCCGAGGAGCGCCGCAGCGGCACCATCGAGCTCTTGATGACGCTGCCGGTGCAGCCCTGGCAGATCGTGGTCGGCAAGTGGCTCGCCGCCTGGGCCTTCGCGGCGCTGGCGCTGGTGCTGACGATGCCGCTGTGGATCACCGTGAACGTGCTCGGCTCGCCGGACAACGGCGTCATCCTGTCGTCCTATCTCGGCTCGTGGCTGATGGCGGGGGCGTTCCTGGCGCTCGCCGCCGCGATCTCGGCGCTGACCAAGAGCCAGGTGCTGGCCTTCATCGGCGCCACCGCGGTGAGCTTCCTGTTCGTGATGGCGGGGTTCGACCTCGTCATCGCGGCGGTGCGCTCATGGGCCCCGAACTTCATCGTCGACGCGGTGCGCTCGATGTCGTTCTTCGCGCATTTCCAGCACATCACCGACGGCGTGCTGGAGCTGCCGTCGATCATCTTCTTCGTGTCGCTGATCGTGTTCTGCCTGTGGCTCAACGTCCGCATCATCGAAGTCAAGAAGGCTGCGTGAGGCTCCCATGTCTGACCGAGCAAGTTCCGACCAAGCAAGTTCCCCCGCCAAGAAGACGTCGGCGACCGGCCGCATCGCGATCATCGCGGCGCTGCTCGGCGCCGTGGTGTTCGTGTGCCTCAACATCGTCAGCGCGCAGGTGTTCCGCACCGCCCGCGTCGACCTCACCCAGCAGCATCTCTACTCGCTGAGCCAGGGCACCCGCACGCTCGTCGGCGAGCTCAAGGAGCCGGTGCGCTTCCGCCTGTTCATGTCGTCGGGGCTCACCAAGCAGGCGCCGCAGCTCGCCGCCTTCGCGGCGCGGGTGCGCTCGCTCCTCGACTCCTACGTCGCCGCCGCCAAGGGCAACATCATCCTCGAGGTCATCGATCCGCGGCCGTTCTCCGAGGAGGAGGACCGTGCCGTCGCCTTCGGCATCGACGGCTTCACCGGCACCAACGGCGAGCGGCTGTTCTTCGGCCTCGCCGCCACCAACTCGACCACCGGGCGCGCCACCATCGGGGTGTTCGCCCCGGACCGCGAGGCGTTCCTGGAATACGACCTGACGCGCCTCGTCGCCGATCTCGGCCGCCGCGGCAAGCCGGTGGTGGCGATGCTCGACGGCATCGGCCTCGCCGGCAATCCGATGATGCGCATCCCCGAGCAGCAGGTGCTCGTGCAGATGAAGCAGTTCTTCGACGTTAAGCCGATCACCGGCGACGTCGACAAGCTGCCGGACGACACCCGCGTGCTGATGGTGATCCACCCGCAGGACCTGAGCGAGAAGACGCTCTACACCATCGACCAGTGGGTGATGGCCGGCAACGCCACCATGATCTTCGTCGACCCCGCGGCGGAAAACCAGTTCGGTCCGCGCGGCGGCCCGCCGCCCAACCCGACCTCGACGCTCGAGCCGTTGTTCAAGGCCTGGGGCGTGAAATTCGATACCGACCGCGCCGTCGGCGATCCCGACTACGCGCTGCAGACCGAGCGCAATGTCGGCGGCCGGCCGGTGACCTCGCAGAACCTGCCGTGGATGGCGCTGCGCGGCGAGGCGCTGGCGCGCGACGAGGCGATTTTGGCGCAGCTCTCCGCCGTCGTCATGACGACGGCCGGCGCCTTCGAGACCACCAAGGACGGCGTCACGCTGCGGCCGCTGGTGCGCGCCTCCGCTGCCGCCGGCACGGTTCCGGCGGCACTCGCGGCCGACCGCAGCGGCGACCCGCGACGGCTGATGATGGGCTTCACCAAGAGCTCCAAGCCGCCGATCCTCGCGGCGCGCCTGATCGGCACGCTCGACAGCGCCTATCCGGACGGGCTGAAGAAGCCGGACGAGGCCAAGGCGGACGAAAAGAAGCCCGACGAGGCCAAATCGGACGACGCGAAGCCCGACGAGGCCAAGAAGGACGAAACGAAGCCAGCCGACAACTCCCTCAAGAAGTCCGTCAAGCCGGTGAACGTGATCCTGGTCGGCGATGCCGACATGCTGATGGACCGCAACTGGATCCAGCAGCACTCGCTGTTCGGGCAGCAGGTCGCGCAGGCTTTCGCCAACAACGGCGATTTCGTCATCAACGCCGTCGAGCAGATGGCGGGCGGCTCGGCCCTGTCGGACCTGCGCGGCCGCGGCGTGTCGTGGCGTCCGTTCGAGATGATCCAGCGCATGGCGGCCGAGGCCGACAGCCGCTTCCGCGCCAAGGAGCAGGAGCTGACCAACCAGCTCAAGGAGACCGAGCAGAAGCTGACGCAACTGCCCAAGGCCGCCGAGGGCTCGAACGATGTGCTGACGGCCGAGCAGACGAAGGCGATCGAGGGCTTCCGTACCCAATTGCTCGCCATCCGCGCCGAGCTGCGCGACGTCCAGTTCGCGTTGAACCGCGACGTCGACAACCTCAAGAACTGGGTCACGGCGCTCAACGTCGGCGTCATCCCGGTGACGGTCGGGTTCATCGCGCTCGGCTTCGGGTTGCGGCGGCCGCGACGGCCGCTGCCGAAGAAGCCGGATGGCGAGACCGCGTAGCCCGAATGAGACCGCGTAGCCTGGGACAAGACCGCGTAACGGAGAAGCATCATGAACGCGAAGCATCTCACCGCCCTTGCGGTGCTGGCGGCGGTGAGCGTCGCGGCGACCGCCTGGGTGTTGCGCACCGGCGCCCCGACCGTGGCATCGGATCGGCGGGGCGAGAAGGTCGTGCCGTCGCTCGCCGCCAAGAGCAATGAGATCACCGGCCTTTCGGTGCGCGACGGCGCCGATACGCTGACGATCGAACGGCGCGACAACCGCTTCGTGGTGGCGGATTCCGGCTACCCGATCAAGATCGACCCGGTGCGCGACCTCGTCGGCAGCAGCGCCGAGCTCGCCTTCGAGGAATCCCGCACCAGCGATCCGGCGCGTTACGGCGATCTCGGGCTCGCGGATCCCGGCGCCAAGGAAGCCAAGGAGGTCGGCAAGGAGATCACGCTGCGCACCGCCGGCGGCGAGCTTGCGAGCTTCGTGGTCGGCAGCCGCGACGCCACCGTGGGCGGGGCGGCGGGCGGCGTCTTCATCCGCCTCAAGGGCCAGCCGCAGACGTTCCTCGCGCGTGGCAACGTGCAGCTGCCGTCGGCCCGCACCGACTGGTTCGTCGGCGTCGATCTCGACGTCAAGCGCAACGAGATCAAGAAGATCGAGCTCACGGGCGGCGGCCGCGACGCCGTCAGCGCCGCCGCGAACTCCGACAAGCCCGGCGAACTCGTGCTCGCCAACGTGCCGGAGAAGCGCAACCCCGACACCTTCAAGGTGAGCCGGCTTTCGACGCTGATCGAAAGCTTCACGTTCCAGGACGTCCGCAAGGCCACCAAGCCCGCGGACGATGCGCGCCGCATGGTGGTCGAGGCGGGCGACGGCCTGCGCCTCGTCCTCACCAGCGTCGGCGACATCACGCAGGGCTGGGTGCAGGTCGCGGCGGAATCCACTGCCGACGCCACCAAGGACAAGGCGAAGCTGATCGCCTCCAAGGTCGACGGCTACGAATTCCGCCTGCCCTCGAACCAGGTCGAAATCCTCGGCTGGACCATCACCGACCTCACCGACGAGCAGAAGAGCTGATGTTGGGTGGGCATCGCGCGCCCGCCTCGGCACACCATCGCAACATCCGCCGCGCCGGCGCGATGCCCACGCCGTCCGGCCTCGCGGTTCGACCGCGTGGGCAAAATCGCCCCGTGAGGCCGACGTTTCTGTCATCGCCCGGTGTGGGCGATTTTGCCCACCCTACGGGCCCGCCAAAAATTCCTGCACGGTCTCCACGAAAAAATCCGTCTGGTCGTGGTGGACCCAGTGGCCCGCCTTCTCCACCATGACGACCTTGGCATTGCGGAAGTGGCGGGCGCGGCCGTCCTCCTGCGGATTTGAAGCCCAGCTTTCTTTGCCGTAGACGAGCAGCGTCGGACACGTCACCACCGCCCATAGTCGCTCGACTTCCTCGACCGGCAGGTCGACGGGCGGAAAAACGTGGAGGTAGGGGTCGAACTTCCAGCTGTAGGTGCCGTCCTCGTTCTGGGTGACGCCGTAGCGGGTGAGGTGGCGCGCCTGCTCGAGTGAGAGATGCTTGTTGGCTTCCCGCATGCGGGCCTCCGCATCCTCGATCGACGGATAGCGGCGCGGCAGGCGGCCCGCGAGGCCGCGCTGCGCCTCGATCCAGGTGCGCAGGCGCTCCGCCATGGGCTTCGCCATGCGTTCGGCCATCGCCTTCGGCGACAGCCCGAGCCCCTCGATGGAGACGAGGCGCTTCACCTTCTCGGGATAGATGCCGGCATAGCGCGTCGCGATATTGCCGCCGAGCGAATGGCCGATCAGCGTCACCGGCGCGAGCTGGCGCTGATGGATGAGCTGCGCGAGATCGTAGATATAGCCCGGCATGTTGTAGCCGCCGTCCTGCGACCACTGGCTGTCGCCATGTCCGCGCAGATCGGGCGTGATGATGTGCCATTTATTCCGCAGGCGCCCCGCCACCCAATCCCAATTGCGCGCGTGATCGCGTCCGCCGTGCACCAGCACCAGCGGCGGCGCGCCTTGGTTGCCCCAATCGTAGTAGTGCAGACGCAGGCGCTGGGAGATGTAGGTGTGTGAGGTCGGGCTTTGCATGGGCGGATCGTTTATCAGTTTTGTCAGCGCCCGCGAAGGCGGGCGATCCAGCAGCCACCGATCACGAATGAAGCAGCGCAATCCGGGGCCGGTCGATCGGGCTGTTCGCGGATTTTGCTTACACTCCATCCGGGCTACGGCGCCCTCGCCGACCACGCGCAAATCCGCTAATATCCGCGTCCGAGAAGCTGTCTCTGGCAAAGGGAGGAAGCGCATGGTCGCCTTCACGGTCAACGGAGTGCGCAAAGAGCTCGGCGTCGACGGCAACACGCCGCTCCTATGGGTGTTGCGCGAACACCTGAAATTGACGGGCACCAAGTTCGGCTGCGGCATCGCGTCCTGCGGCGCCTGCACGGTGCACATCGACGGGCAGGCGACGCGGTCGTGCGCGACGCCGGTGTCGATGGTCGAAGGAAAATCCATCACCACCATCGAGGGGCTTTCGCCGGACGGCAGCCATCCGTTGCAGAAGGCGTGGGTCGCCGAGCAGGTGCCGCAATGCGGCTACTGCCAGTCGGGCCAGATCATGCAGGCCGCCGAGCTGTTGGCGCGCAACAAGACGCCGTCGCGTGACGAGATCGTCGCGCATATGGACGGCAACATCTGTCGCTGCGGCACCTACCTCAAGATCATCAGCGCCATCCAGCGCGCCGGACGGGAGGGCTGAGCCATGACCAAGCACATGACCCCTCGCACCGCCGGCCTCAATCGGCGCGACTTCCTCGGAGCTACCGCCGGCCTGACCTTGGCGCTGACGGTTGCCCCCGATCCGCTGGCCTTCGTGGGCGAAGCCGTAGCCGAGGCGCCGCTGTCCCCGAACGTGTGGGTGACGATTGCGACCGACGGCACCATCACGGTGGTGTCGCCGGCGGCCGAAATGGGCCAGGGCACGTTCACGACGCTGCCGGCGGTGCTCGCCGATGAGCTCGATGCCGAGTGGGCCAAGGTCAAGCCGGTATTCCCGCCGGAATGGACCGAGAAGAAATTCGGCAACCCGGAAAGCAACTACACGTTCCAGACCTCGGCGAGCTTCGCGACGCGCGGCTACTTCAAGGCCATGCGTATCGCCGGCGCCCAGGCGCGGCGCGTGCTGATCGACGCCGTCGCGGCGAAATGGGGCGTGCCGGCGGCCGCGCTTTCGACCGAGCCGAGCGTCGTGGTGCACAAGGCCTCGAACCGCCGCATCGCCTACGGCGAGATCGCCGCCTTCGCCAAGGCGCCGGCCGAGCTGCCGAAGATCGAGGACAAGGACCTCAAGAAGGCGGCGGACTTCCGCTACATCGGCAAGGACTTGCCGCGGGTCGAGGTGCCGCTCAAGGTGACGGGCGCCGCCAAGTACGGGATCGACGCCCAGGTCCCCGGCATGGTCTATGCCGCGGTGCTGCAGTCGCCCTATCCGGGCGGCAGTCCGCAAACCGTGGACGACACGCGAGCGCGCCAGGTGGCGGGCATCACCGACATCGTGAAGCTGCCGGAAGGCGTCGGCGTGGTCGGCACCAGCGTCGAGGCCACCCAGGCCGCCAAGAACCTGCTCAAGGTGACCTGGAGCGACACGCCGGCGGCGCACCACGACAGCGAGCGCGCGCTCGAGGAATTTGCGACAATCGGCCGCGACAAGGGCCGCGCCGGCGTGCCCTATGAAGCGGTCGGCGACGCCAAGGCCGCGATGGGTCGCGCCGCCAAGGTCTATCGGGGCGAATACCGCACCCGCTATCTCTATCACGCCCAGATGGAGCCGATGAACGCGACGGCGGCCGTCAGTCCCGACGGCAAGTCCGTGGACATCTGGACCGGCACGCAAGGGCCGACCAACCTGCACGGCCAGGTCGCGCGCCTGTTGGGGATCGATCGGACCAACATCACGCTGCACCAGCATTTCCTCGGCGGCGGTTACGGCCGCCGCAGCCAGCAGGAGGTGGTGGTCGACGCGGTGCGCCTCTCCAGGGCGGTGGGCAAGCCCGTCAAGCTGATCTGGACGCGCGAGGACGACGTCATGGGCGGCAAGTTCCGGCCGATGACGGCGCATCACATCGAGGCGGGCTTCGATGCCGACGGCAAGCTCGTGGCCTGGCATCATCGCGTGGTCGCCGAGTCGGTCGCCGCCTACACGTCGATCGCCACCGGCGCGCCCCCGCCCGCGCTCGACCGCGTCGTCATGAAGGGATCGCCGATTCCGCAATATCCGATCCCCAACAAGCTCGCCGAGCACGTCATCGAAACGCGCGGCGCGCGGCTCGCCGCCTTCCGCGGCGTCGGCAATGCCTATAACGCGTTTGCGGCGGAAAGCCTGCTCGACGAGATCGCCAAGGACCGCGGTCTCGATCCGATTGCGTTCCGCCTGACGATCGCCGAAGGCGTACCGCGCATGCAGGTATTGCTGCGCGCGGTCGCCGAGATGTCCGACTGGAAGCGGCGGCGCGACGGACGCGGCCTCGGCGTCGGCACCATGGTGAAGGACGACACCCTGGCGGCCGGCGTCGCCGAGGTCTCGGTCGACCGTGCCACCGGCAAGATCAAGGTCCACAATGTCTGGGCCGCGATCGACGCCGGGCTCGCGGTGCAGCCGCGCAACGTGGCGGCGCAGATGGAGGGCTCGATCGTGTATGCGCTCGGCCACGTGC
>Ga0209415_10011428_pt1 | contig 14952 bp, 11 predicted proteins | sample PeaSoiSIISIP2007_FD_187696 | JGI IMG/M metagenome (GOLD analysis project Ga0209415, IMG submission 187696) | Peat soil microbial communities from Weissenstadt, Germany - SII-SIP-2007 (SPAdes) (version 2) | ecosystem: Environmental > Terrestrial > Soil > Wetlands > Peat | place: Germany...
TTCGAGATGCTCGGGAACTTCAGCTTCGGCGACTACTTCAAGGAGGAGGCCATCGTCTACGCGTGGGAGCTGCTCACGAAGGGGTTCGATCTCCCGAAGGACCGCGTCGTCATCACCGTCTTCGGCGGAGAGGGCGACTTCGCCCCCGACGACGACGCGCGCGCGCTCTGGAGGAAGGTCACGGGCTTCGGCGACGAGCGCATCCTCGGGCTGGGGATGAAGGACAACTTCTGGCAGATGGGGGAAACCGGGCCGTGCGGGCCTTGCTCGGAGATTCATTTCTTCCACGGCGAGCACCCGGACGTCTCGACGTTCGGCCAGGAGCCGACGGCCGAGGGGCTCGGGTGGACCGAGATCTGGAACCTCGTCTTCATGCAGTACGAGCGGTTCCTCGCAGGGGGCGAGATCCGGCAGAAGCCGCTCCCGAGGCCGTCGGTCGACACGGGGATGGGGCTCGAGCGCATCTCGGGGGTCCTCCAGCACAGGACGAGCAACTACGACACCGACCTCCTCCGCCCTCTGGTCGAGAAGGCCGCGGAGCTCTCCGGCAAGCCGTACCGAGGCACGCAGGCCGACGACGACACGTCGATGCGCGTCATCGCCGACCACGCGCGCACGACCGCGTTCCTCGTCGCCGAAGGGGTCTTCCCCGACCGCGCGGGGCGCGAGTACGTCCTCCGCCGCGTGATGCGGCGCGCGATCCGTCACGGGCATCGGCTCGGGATCGCGAGACCGTTCCTCCACGAGGTCGCCGCGCTCGTCGTGCATGAGATGGGCGCCGCGTACCCCGAGCTCCGCGCGCGGAAGGACCTCATCGTCAGCGTGACCGAGCAGGAGGAGGTGCGCTTCCGCGAGACGCTCGATCGCGGGATCCGCCTCCTCGAGGACGAGATGACCGCCGCGGGGCCGAAGGGGCGCATCCCGGGCGCCGCCGCCTTCAAGCTCTACGACACGTTCGGCTTCCCGCCCGACCTCACGCAGGTGATGGCCGAGGAGCGCGGGCTCACGGTCGACCTCGAAGGCTACGAGCACGCCCTCGAGCAGCAGCGCGCGCGCAGCGAAGGCTCCAAGGTCGGCAGCAGCGCCGTCGAAGGCGTGTGGCGACTCGCGCTCGAGAGGATGCAGGCGGCCACGCGCTTCACCGGCTACGACGGCGAGAGCGGGAAGGGGAAGGTGCTCGCGATCGCGAAGGGGCCGGAGCTCGTCGATCGCGCGGACGAGGGGGACGAGGTCGCCGTGATGACGGACGTGACGCCGTTCTACGGGGAGGCGGGCGGACAGGTCGGTGATCGCGGGACCCTCACGAGCGAAGGAGGCCTCTTCCTCGTCGTCGACACGCAGAAGCCGCTCACCGGGGTCATCGCCCACCACGGCAAGGTCGCGAGGGGCTCTCTCGCCGTCGGCGACGACGTGGCCCTCGTCGTGGACCACGACCGCAGGAGCGCGACGCGGAGGAACCACTCGGCGACGCACCTCCTCCACTGGGCGCTCCGGGTCGTCCTCGGCGAGCAGGCGGCACAGAAGGGGTCGCTCGTCGGCCCCGACCGCCTCCGCTTCGACTTCTCGTACGGCAAGGGGCTCACCGCCGACGAGATCTCCCGCATCGAGGACCTCGTGAACGCGAAGGTGCTCACGAACGCGCCGGTGCTGACCGAGGTGCTCCCCATCGACCAGGCGAAGGCCAGGGGGGCGATGGCGATCTTCGAGGAGAAGTACGGCGACGTCGTGCGCGTGCTGACGATGACGTCCGACTCCGTGGAGCTCTGCGGTGGGACTCACGCGCGCGCGCTCGGCGACATCGGGCTCTTCAAGATCCTGAGCGAGGGGGGCGTCGCGGCGGGGGTGCGGCGGATCGAGGCCGCGACGGGGCTGAACGCGCTCCGCTACGTGCGGGAGCTCGAGGGGACGATCAAGGCGGCGGCGAAGACGTTGCGGTCGGCCACGGCGGAGGTCCCGGAGAAGCTCGACCGCCTCGTCGAGCGCGACCGCCAGCTCGAGAAAGAGGTCGCCGACCTGAAGCGGAAGCTCGCAGAGGGCGGGTCGTCGGGAGGCGGGCTCGACGCAGAGGTGAAGGCCGCACGTCCGCTGAGCGGCGGGAGGGCAGGGAAGGCCATCGCGGTCCGGATGGACGACCTCGACGCGTCGACGCTCCGCGAGCTGGCGGACAAGGCGCGCGACAAGCTGGGAGACGGCGTGGTGCTCATCGCGTCGGTCTCGGGGGCGAAGGTGTCGCTCGTGGTGACGGTGTCGAAGTCGCTCACCGGCGAGCTCAGGGCGGGCGACCTGGTCAAGCAGGTCGCCGAGGTCGTCGGCGGGGCCGGGGGCGGAAGGCCCGACATGGCGCAGGCCGGAGGTCCGGAGGTCGGGAAGGTGGATGAGGCGATCGCGCGGTTTTATTCGATGACGACGGGGTGAGCCCGCGGCCCGTCGAGCCTCGAGCGAGCCTCGCGTGCCCCGGATTGACCCGTGTCATCGACCCCTGCATTCTGCAGTGCTAGCAAGCGGCGGCATGCGCCTTCCCTCGCCCGCGTACGGCCTCGCGCTCGTCGCTCCGCTCTTCGTCGCCCACGCCGCCCGGGCGGCCGACTCCGCTCCTCCCCCGGCTCCGTCCGCCCCGGCGCCAGCGCCCGCGGATCCCGGTAACCTCTTCCTCCACGCCAGCTTCGGCGTCAACGTCTACACCCACGCAGCGGCGTACAACGCGTTGCCCCAGCAGACGCTCACGCCGGGTGACCACCCGACGACGTTCGAGCAGGTCGGCGTCGGCTACTGGGTCGATCCCCATATCCGCCTCCAGCTCACCGGCATGCTCGGCGAGACGTTCTCGGGGCTCAAGCCGGGAGCCTCCGCGCTCACGCACATCAGCGTCATCCCGTGGATCGTCTTCACGGACGGCGGGCTCTTCGGAGGTGCAGGGCCGCTCCTCGCGCCGCGCGCGCTCGGCATCGACGCGTTCAACGGCGGTCTCTTCACGTGCGTGGGCTACGGCATGAAGCTGGGCGACGCGTTCTCCCTCGCGCTCGCCGTGCAGATGCCGATGATGTTCGGCGCGCGCGCGTCGGTCGCGATCACCCCCGCGCTCGTGCTCGGCTACCGCCTCTAGTCGCTACACCGCCGCGATCGGTCGCGAGGAGAGCTGGAGGAAGCGCCGGAAGAGTGCGAGGGCCACGACGACGAGGCCCGACGCGAGCCCGAGCCACACGCCGCGCACGCCGTAGCCGAGGCCGAACGCCAGCCCCAGCCCGAGCGGCAGGCCGACGGCCCAGTGGCCGAAGAGCGTGGCGAGCCACGTGTAGCGCGTGTCGGCTGCGCCCCGGAGCGCTCCGCCTGCGACGATCTGCACCGCGTCGGCGAGCTGGTAGGCGGCGACGATGTGGATGAGCGGCAGGGCGAGGGTGACCACGGCGTCGTCCGCGGTGAAGAGGCGCGCGATGCGCATTCCCCACGCGACGAATGCGACGCCGCACGCGATCATCGCGCACGTGCCGAGCGCGATCCCCACGAGCCCCGCGCGCCGCGCCGCTCGCTCGTCGCCCGCCCCCACGGCGTAGCCCACGCGCACCGATGTCGCGCTCGCGACGCCGAGCATCGCCATGTACGTCAGGTTGCTGATCCCGAGGGCGATCTGGTGCGCCGACGACGCCACCGCGCCAAAGCGCGCGACGAGCAAGCTCGCGAGCGAGAACGCGCCGACCTCCGCGAGCATCTGCAGCCCCGCGGGGATCCCGACGCGGAGGAGCTTCCCGGCGGCCCTCCTCGCTTCGCGTAGCCGCTCTCGCGCGCGCATCCCGCGCGAGCCCTGCCACGCCATGCCGAGCACGATCGCCGCGAGGAGCGTGTTGCACATCGAGGTCGCGAGCCCGGCGCCGAGCCCGCCACGAGCGACGAGCCCGAGCGGCGGGAGCGCGACGGCGGTGAGCGCGCGGTCGCCCAGGATGAGGAGCGCGCCCGCGACGAGGTTCAGGATGTTGGCCGCGACGCCGCCGAGCACGAGCGCGCGCGTGCGACCGTGCGCCTCGAGCTCCGCCTTCCCTGCAAGGAAGAGCAGCCACGCCGCCATCCCGGGCAAGCTCCCGGCGACGAATCCGCGCGCCTCGGGGATGACCGCTGGGTCCACACCGATGGCCCCGAGGAGGAACGTGCTCCCGTACGCGACCGCGATCGTCGGGACGGCCGTGACGAGCGCGAGGAGCACCCCTGCGTCGAGCGCGGAGCCCTCCTCGCGAGCGTCGTGTGAGCCGACGGCCTGCGCGATGACGGGCTCGATCGCGATGCTCACCCCCATCGCGGGGCAGAGGATCGCGAAGGTCAGCGCGTCGCCGACGGAGACGGCCGAGAGCGTCTGGTCCGAGGCGCGCCCGGCGAGCGCCATCTCGACCAGGAGCATGGCCTTCAGCGTCAGCTGCGCCGACATCAGCGGGACCGCGAGCCGCAACGTCGCTGCAATGTCCGCCGAGAGAGCGGGCCGAGCGTGCTCCGTCACCGGCTCGCCTCGGGAGCTCCGCTCTGGATGGGGGTCTCCTGGTAGTACACGTTGACCCAGGCCGCTCCTCGCCAGCACCAGAGGGCAGACGCGAGACACGACGCGTGGAGCGGCTCGCGGCCGACCGCGCCTTCGACATGGAGCGTGTACGTGACGAGCGCGACGGTCGGCGCGAGCGCGGTGACGGCGACGTCATCGAGGCGCACGGCGTCCACGCGGAGGTCGGGGAGCCCGGCGAGCATCTCGGCGCGGACCTTGCGAACCCCGGGCTCGTAGATGCCCACATAGTCGGCGGCGAGGTGCGACGCGATGACGTCGAAGCGCCTCGCGCGCGCGGCCTCCCACATGCCCCGTTCGAGATCGGCCACGCCGTCGACGGAAGGCGGCCTCAACGCTCAGACCTCGGACGACGTACTGGGCGTCGGCGCGTCGGGATCGCAGGCGACGGAGACGACGAAAGGACGGCCCGCCGCGAACGCGCGAGCGAAGGCGGGGGCGAGATCCTCCGGGCGCTCGACGCGCTCGCCGTCGGCTCCCACCGAGCGCGCGAAGGCGACCCAGTCGACGCGGCCGAGCATGGTCGTGGGCACGCCGGCAGGATCGATCTTCATGGCGCGGAGGTACACGCTCGCGAGGACCTCGTTGTCGATCACGACGTACACGATCGGGAGCTCACGACGGACGGCCGTGCGGATCTCGAAGCCGTGCATCAGCAGGCAGCCGTCGCCCGTGATGACGAGGCACGGCGCGTCCGGTCGCGCGAGCCGCGCGCCGACGGCAGCTCCGAGCGCCCAGCCCATCGGACCCATCGTGGTCGTGAGGAGCCATTGACGCGGGCCGTGACTCTCCCAGTGGTGGCCGGCAAAGAAGGTATGCGCGCCCGAGTCGACGAGCGTGACGCACTCCCTCGGCGCAGCGGCGGAGAGCTCGGCCATGACCCGGGCAGGGTGGAGCGGGACGGCGGCGGAGGTCCGTGACTCGGGCGACTCGTGGCGCGGTCCGCGGCGGATCTCGGTGACCCACGCCTCGCGCCTCGCGCGCGTCGGTCCAAGAGCACGAGCGACGTCGGGGCTCTCGGCGAGCCACGCGAACGCGGCCCGTGCGTCGCCGACGACCGGAATGACGGCGTAGTCGTTGTGACCCATGGCGCCCGGGTCGGTGTCGATTTGCACGAGCGGTCCCCGGGGCTCGAAGCGCGGGCTCCACATGGTGTTGTACTCGTTCAGGCGGGCGCCGACGACGAAGAGCCCGTCGAGCGGCTCGCCGTGGAAGAGGGCGCGCGCATGGAGGCTCCCACCCACGCCGAATACTCCCAAGGACAGCGGGTGGTCTTCGGCAAGCACGCCCTTCGCGCGCAGCGTGGTCACGACGGGCAGGTGATACGCCTCCGCGAAGCGTCGGAGGGCGAGCGCGGCGTCAGACGAGACGCAGCCGTTGCCCGCATGGATGGCGATGCGCGTCTTGCCCCCGAGGTTCGCCGTCGCGGCCTCGAGCGCCGGTCGGTCGAGCGGGCGCGAACGCATCGAGGAGGCAACGGGTCGGTACTGCCCGCTCACGGGGACAGTCTGCATCTCCTCGGGCAATGCGAGGAACGCCGGACCGCGGCGCACGCCGAGCATCGCACGGATCGCGCGCCTCAGGGTTGCGCCGGCCATCGCGGCGGTGGGGACCTCCTCGGCGAACAGGGTGACGGGCCGGACGAGCTCGACGTCGGAGAGCCCGGAGGGGGTGGCGTCCTGGAACGCCTCGCGGCCGCGCCACGCGAACGGCAGGCTGCCCGTGAGGAGCAGGAGCGGGGCGCGATCGGCGTACGCGGCGGCGAGCGCCGTCATCATGTTGGTGACCCCGGGTCCGGCGATCGCCATGCACACGCCGAACAGCCCGCGAGCGCGACCGTAGCCGTCGGCCATGAACGCAGCCCCTGCTTCGTGAGCCGCGACGACGGGGGTGATTCCGGCGCGCTCGAGCTCGGGGAGGAACATGTCGACGGAGCCCCCGGGCACGAGAAAGACGTGGTCGATCCCCTCGCTCTTCAGGGCGTCGAGCAGGCCACGCGCCGCGGTCACCGTCACTCGGCGCGTCCCTTTCGCAGGCCGCTCTCGGCGAGGGCATCGGCGATGGTGAGCGGCGAGGTGTCCTTTCTGTCCGCCTCCTCGAGGATCCCGAGCACGACGTCGTAGATCCGCTCGCACTCGGCAAGGACTTCGGCGGGGTCGTACGCGGCGCCTTCGTGGGCAACATCGATGACCCCGCCGGCGTTCACCACGTAGTCGGGAGCGTACACGATGCCTCGGCGCCAGAGCGCGACCGCGTGGCGTGCGTCGGAGAGCTGGTTGTTCGCGCCGCCCGCGACGGCACGGCATCGGAGCTCCGGGATCGTCGCGTCGTTGAAGACGTCGCCCATCGCGCACGGCGCGAGCACGTCGACGTCGGCACGGAGGATCGCTTCGGGCGCGACCGTCGTCGCGTGGAGCTCGTCGGCGGCGCGGAGCAGGAGCTCGCCTCGAAGGTCGGTCACGGTGAGGCGCGCGCCGGCGCCCGCGAGGAGCGCGGCCAGCGTCCCCCCGACACTGCCGAGCCCCTGGACCGCGACGCGCACGCCCTCGAGGTCCCGCCTGCCCATGCAGTGGCGCACGACGGCGCGGATCCCGTGGTAGACGCCCCACGCGGTCGCAGGGCAGGGGAAGCCGTGGGCGTCGGGGATACCGGCTGCGTGCGCCGTGACCTCGCGGACGAGCGCCATGTCGCGCACGGTCGTCCCGACGTCGTCCGCCATGACGTACCGTCCGCCGAGGGAGTCGACCGCGCGCCCCATCGCGCGGAGCAGCGCGTCGCTCTTGTCGCGGCGCGGATCGCCCAGGATGACCGACTTGCCGCCTCCGAACGGGAGGCCGAGGACCGCCGATTTGTAGGACATGGCCGTGGCGAGCCGCAGCACGTCGCGCAGGGCCTCCGCTCCCGACGCGTAGGGGTACATGCGGCAACCGCCGACGGCCGGGCCGCGGGTGGTGCTGTGGATCGCGACGATGGCGCGGAGCCCGCTCGCGTCGTCGCTGAAGAACGTGACCTCTTCGTGGTCCGCGCGGTCGATGGCAGCGAGGGTCATGAGAGCGCTCAATCCCTGAGCTTCCGGAGCGCGAAATGCAAGGCCGCAGCCCGGCTCCGTCGCGGTGTCGCCGCCGCTGCTTGGTCTCTCCGGAATTTTCCGCGGCGGTCTGGGCGCGCGCCCGTGTCGACAGCCCGGACCCGCGCGAAGCCCACGCGACGTTGCCCTCTATCCCGCTCGCTCGAGTCTCGCCCGAAGCAACGGCGGCACGTAGACGGCCTCGACGTCGAAGCGCGAGAGCGCCTCGCATAGGACCCCGACCTTGTCGAGCGTCGCGGCGCGGGAGTCGATGAGGACGAGCGCGGACCCTCGCAGCTTGCAGACCCCCCCTCGGCGGCTCGCGCGCGGGTCGAGCTCCTCGAAGCGCACCTCGACTCCCATGCGCCGCGCGAGTCGCTCGAGCTCACGAAGCATGTCTTCCGGCGCCACGCCCCCATGGTGCGCGCCGAGGGCCCCGGAGGGAAGGGGGGGACGGCTTTCGGGTTGGATGGGAAAAGTGCCCCCACCGTCCATCTCCAGCAGCTAGGATGTCGGGTCTAGGCTCCGAGATCTTAGTCGCAACCGCGCCCGCCCCGATGAACCAACCCACGCGCACCCACCCGCCTCCCATCTCGAGCGGGACCATCATCAACGAGCGCTACGAGATCCGTCAGAGCCTCGGCAAGGGGGGCATGGGCGAGGTGTTCCTCGCGTACGACCGCACGACCCAGCAGGCCGTGGCTCTGAAGATCGTACGCGAAGAGTCGCGCATGCCCGGCGACGACGAGGCGCTGCGACAGGAGCTCCTCCACGCGCGCTCCGTGGGGCACCCGAACGTCTGCCGCGTCCACGACCTCGCCCCTTCGATCTACGGCCCCATCCTCGTGATGGAGCACATCACCGGACAGACGCTTCACACCCACATCCGGCGCAAGAAGGCGCAGGGGGGATACACGGCGGACGAGTTCCGTCGGATCGCCCACGACATCGCCTCCGGCGTGGCCGCCATTCATGCGCAAGGGCTCGTCCACGGTGACCTGAAGCCCGGCAACGTGATGGTCACGTCGGAGCCCGACGGAGGGCTGGGGAAGGCCATCGTGCTGGACTTCGGCTTCGCCAAGGAGCGCGCTCGCGTGAGCGCACGTCGGCCCGGGGCCCCGCCCGACGGCGGCACGCCGAACTACATGGCCCCCGAGCGCATCCGCTCCGGCGGCGCCTCGCCCGATGACGACGTGTACGCCCTGGGGCTGACGCTCTGGGAGATGTGGACGTGCAAGGTTCCCGACCCGGGATACAAGCCGCGCGCCAAGCCCATGCGGCAGCAGATCATGTTCGACGTGCCCGCCGGGCTGTCGATCGACGAGATCAAGCAGGTCTTCCGCTGCCTCGCCGATGAGCCCGCCCAGCGCCTTTCGGCCAGGCACCTGCGCTTCTTCAACCCGAGCGCTCTCACGAGCAACCCCATCCAGGTCCCCCGCGAGCGCCTCGACCCCGGGCCACCCCCCGGTCGCAATGCCGCGACCACGTTCGCCCCCGGGCAGCAGTCGCTCCTCGTCACGTTCGCGACCAACTCGGCCGATTACGTCGGGGAGGTCATCCCGCTCGATCGCCCGTCGCTCACGATCGGACGACGGCCGGACAACGACATCGTCGTCCCCGAGGCGACCGTCAGCAGCGGCCACGGGACGCTCACGTGGGCGAACGGTACGTGGGCGCTCGAAGACCTCGGGTCGACGAACGGCACGTACGTCGACCACACCTACGAGCGGAAGAAGCACGTCAGCCTCATGCACGGCGGCGAGGTGCAACTCGGAGAGCTCCGCCTGAAGCTCGTGTCGTTCGCGCGCGATAGCGCGGGGCAGAAGCGAGCGCAGCTCTACCTGGCGAAGCGGGACGGGCTCACGGGCCTGCTCGCGCGCGATCCGCTGCTGAAGGCGATCGACGAGGAGGCCGAGTTCGGGGAGTGGGTCGACCAGCCCGTGACGGTGGCGCGGTACGAGCTGCGCGGTCCCAACCGCCTGGTGTCGGACCGGCCGACGATCCTCGAGATGCTCGCGCTCCGGCGCGCGGCCACGCGCGTCGTCGAGCTGACGGACATGCTCCTCCTGTCGCTCATCGCCGTCACCGCGGGGCGCACCGGCCCGCTCCGCTTCGCGGTGGTGATGGCGGGGCCTGGCCCGCAGGAGGCGCGCAACCTGGTCGAGCAGGTGGTCGGGCAGGTGCAAGGGATGATGCCGGAGGGGCTCGATCTGGTCGCCTCCATCGCTCGATATGAGCCCGGGACGAACGCGCGTGCGCTGGTCGACCCCTGACGACCGCTCCCGCCGGGCGTCCGCGTGCTGAAGGCGACGGGAGATGGCTGATTCCAGCCCGCAGCACGACCCGCCCTCGCGTCCGCGCCCTTCGCTCCACGGCGTTCATGGCCCCGGCGGCGGCGGTCCGTCGAATGCCTTGGCACACATCCAGACGGTCCTCGCGCTGCTCCTCGGAATCCTGCTCTTCGCGGTGCCGCTCTACTTGTGGCGCCGGCCCCGCTCCGTACAGATCGCGGTCCGCGCGGACGCGGGCGCTCCCGAGGCCGCGCGCGACGCGGGGCAGGTCCAGGTCGCGGCGCCTGAGTTGACTCCGCCCCCACCGGTCAAGCTCGCCGACCCGCGCGTGCTCGAGTGCCACGATAGAGGCTCGAAGCGCACGCCGCCGGAGCAGTGCGACCACGTCGTCGCGTTCGAGAAGGCGTTCGCGGAGGCCATCGAGTCGAGCCACGACTGCGTCCCCAAGGACGCGGGGGCGGGTTCGATCGAGTACGTGGCCGACCTCAGCTTCGGCCGGCGCCGCAACCCCGTCACGGTTGGGCTCCCGCGCGACGGACGCTCCTTCCAGAGCGCGAAGATCGCGAAGGACTGCGCCGCCGGCGTCCGCGCTCGACTGGCGACTTTCCCCGTAGCCCCTCTCACGCACACGCACGCGCGCTACAAGATCGCCGTGGTGGCCAGCTACGGAGCGACTCCCGGACCGTAGCTCGGCACGGACCCGCTCGTAGGGCTTGCGAGGGGGCGGATTCAAGGCCAAGTTCGCCCGAGCATGCAAGCCGACCGCCGTCGCCTCGTCGTCTACGACGCCCTCCGCCCGAGCGGCGCTCCGCCGAACGACGACGACGACCACTTCCACGATCAATGCGGCGTCTTCGCCATCTACGGCCACTCCGAGGCCGCGAACCTGACGTATCTCGGGCTCCACGCCCTCCAGCACCGCGGACAAGAGTCCGCCGGGATCGTGACGAGCGACGGACAGCAGCTCTTCGCGCACCGGGCGATGGGGCTCGTGCAAGACGCCTTCTCGCAGGAGCAGCTCGGTCGGCTCCCCGGAAACCTCGGCATCGGGCACGTCCGCTACTCGACCGCCGGCGGCTCGCACCTCAAGAACGCGCAGCCGTTCGCGGTCGACTACGCGCGCGGATCGCTCGCGGTCTGTCACAACGGAAACCTCACGAACGCCGACGACGTCCGCGCCGAGCTCGAAGGTCGCGGGTCGATCTTCCAGTCGTCGTCCGATACCGAAGTGCTGGTGCACCTGGTCGCGATGAGCACCGAGGCGGCGATCGAGGACCGCGTCGCGGACGCGCTCGCGAAGGTGAAGGGGGCGTACTCGCTCCTCTTCATGACGGAGGAGACGATCCTCGCCGTGCGCGACCCGATGGGCATCCGTCCGCTGTGCCTCGGCATCCTGCCGGGTTCGGGAGGCTCCCAGCGCCGCGACGCGCACGTGGTCGCGAGCGAGCCGACGGCGTTCGACCTCATCGGCGCCGAGTTCGTCCGGGACGTCGAGCCTGGCGAGATGCTCATCATCGATGATGCGGGGCTCCGGTCGGTCCGGCTCGCCGAGCAAGCGCCACCTCACATGTGCGTCTTCGAGTACGTGTACTTCGCCCGCCCCGACTCGCGCCTTGGCGGCAAGAGCGTCTACGAGGTCAGGAAGACGCTCGGCGAGGAGCTCGCTCGGGAGCACGCGGTCGAGGCGGACGTCGTGATTCCCGTTCCCGACTCCGGCGTGCCGAGCGCCATCGGGTACGCCTCGACGCTCCGCATCCCGTTCGAGATGGGGCTCATCCGTTCGCACTACGTGGGGCGGACGTTCATCGAGCCGCAGCAGTCGATCCGTCACTTCGGCGTGAGGCTCAAGCTGAACCCCGTCGAGCCGATCCTGCGCGGCAAGCGCGTGGTCGTCGTGGACGACTCCATCGTGCGCGGCACCACCGCGCGCAAGCTCGTGAAGATGGTGCGCGACGCCGGCGCGCGCGAGGTCCACCTCCGCATCTCTAGCCCGCCGACCGAGTGGCCCTGCTACTACGGCATCGACACCCCCACGCGGCGCGAGCTCATCGCTTCGAGCCACTCCGTGCTGGAGATCGCGCGGTACGTCACGGCGGACACGCTCGGCTACCTCTCACTCGAGGGGATGCTCGCCGCGGTGTCCGGGAGCACCGGGTCGCGCGGCGCGCGCGACGCCAAAGGTGCGCCCGCCGACCAAGCCGGGTACTGCCACGCGTGCTTCTCGGGCAAGTACGCCATCCCGTTCGTCGCGACGGCGCGAAAGCAGACGCGCCTCGTCGGCATCTGACCTTCTGGAGTCCCACGATGCTCGACCATCTCCCCGATCGCGTCTCGATCTACGAGGTCTCGTTGCGCGACGGCCTGCAGAACGAGAAGGTAACCGTGCCGCTCGGCGACAAGCTCCGGCTCGTCGACGCCCTCGTCGCGGCGGGCCTCAAGCGGATCGAGGTGACGAGCTTCGTCTCCCCGAAATGGATCCCGCAACTCGCGGACGCAGACAGCCTGGTCCGTGCTCTCGAGCACCCGCCCGGCGTGACGTTCAGCGCGCTCGTTCCGAACGCCATGGGCCTCCAGCGCGCGCGCGCAGCCGGCATCGGCGAGATCGCGGTGTTCATCAGCGCCAGCGAGACGCACAACCGGAAGAACGTGAACAAGACGATCGACGCGACCATCGCGGCGTTCGAGGAGACGATCGGACCGGCGATCCTTGCCAACCTTCGCGTGCGCGGCTACGTGTCGACGGTTTGGGGCTGTCCGTACGAGGGGTTCGTCGACCCGGCGCGGGCGCTCGAGATTGCCACGCGGCTCCTGGACCTCGGCTGTTACCAGGTCTCGCTCGGCGACACGATCGGGGTCGGGACCCCGCGGCAGACGCAAGCGATCCTCGAGCGAATGCTCGGTGACATTCCCGCTCCGAAGATCGCGATGCACATGCACGACACGCGCGGGACCGCGCTCGCGAACATCCTCGTCGGGCTCGAGCTCGGGATCCGAGACTTCGACGCGTCGGTCGGCGGGCTCGGTGGTTGCCCGTACGCTCCAGGCGCCGCCGGGAACTGCGCGACGGAGGACCTCGTCTACATGCTCCAGGGGATGGGCATCGCCAGCGGCGTCGACCTCGAGCGTCTCGTAGAGGCGGGCCGGGCCGCGGAGAGCATCGTCGGCCGCAAGCTCCCGGGGAAGGTCCACCAGTCGGGTGTGCGAAGCCTGCGAGCCTGACCATGATGCACGGATTGCATCCTCGGCATGCGCCGATTTCGTTCTTGCACAGTGGCGGATGAGCGCGCCTCGTTTTTCCCGAGGAATGGCGGGGTCCGCGGATGGCACATCGCTCGCATAACCCGTCGTCGGCATCGCGTGGTGTGGCCCTCCCCCCCCCCGGGCCCCTGTGCGGTGCCGTTTTCTTTTGTGCCTTCGGTTCGTTGGTCCTAGAGACCTCGCCATGGCACGTACGCTCCTTCGTTCGGCTCTCGTCTTTTCGCCGCTCCTCGTGGTGTCCGGCTGTCGCACGGAGGCAGCGCCGGAGCCCACGGACAACCCGTCGTCGCACGTTCCGACGTCCACCACCACGACGACCCAGGCCGCCGCGACGCCACCCGCTCGCCCGGCTCCGGCGCGCGGTGGCTCTTCCGCGGGCCCTGACCCCCTCGCGGGCAAGTTCAGCCTCGCGGACGCGACGAGGGACATTCACGGGGCAGGACCGCTCACCGCGACCATCGAGACGTCGATGGGTCAGGTGACGTGCCGCCTCTACGACGACAAGGCACCGAACACGGTCGCGAACTTCATCGGCCTCGCGACGGGGAAGCGGAGCTGGCTCGACCCGAGCTCGAACACGTGGACGAACAAGCCCGCGTACGACGGCACGACGTTCCATCGCATCATCAAGGGCTTCATGATCCAGGGGGGCGACCCCAAGGGCAACGGCTCGGGTGAGCCTGGGTACACGATCGCTGACGAGATGTGGCCCGGCGCGACGCACGACCGCGCGGGCCTCCTCTGCATGGCGAATCGCGGGCCGAACACGAACGGGGCGCAGTTCTTCATCACGGAGTCCGACGGCGCGACGGTGAAGAACCTCGACGGCTACCACTCGTACACGATCTTCGGGGAGTGCAGCCCGGTCTCGATGATCCACCAGATCGCGGCCGTCCCGACCGCGCCGGGCGACCGACCGCTCACCCCGGTCACGATCAACTCGGTGAAGATCTCGCGCTGACGCGGCCCGAAGGACTGCGTCAATCGGGCTGGTACACCGTTACCTGAGAGGCGTCGCGGAAGTAGAAGCGATCGAATCGTTGATCCGAGCGATCGAAGGTGATCGCGCCGAACAGGTTGACGAGGACACCCCAGGCTGCCGCCGCTCGGAAGAACCAGCCGAGGGGGCGGCGGTCGATCGCGAGGAGGACGAAGAGGAGCGGCGCGTAGTCGTTCGAGAACCTGTAGCCGAACTGCCGCCAGCCCGTGTTCTGGTACAAGAGGAGCAGCAAGGCGGGGCCTGCGATGCCGAGCAGCATCGTCCCGTGCAGCCAGCCTCGGTCGCGCGGTCGGAGGAGCCAGAGGTAGATGGGCGTCGTGAACCAGAGCGCGAGGCCGTGCTCGTTGATCTGGAACGGTGGAACGACGCCGGGCGCGGCCCAGAATCCGACGTGTGCCCCCTTCGCCGGGAGCCACGGCAGGATCGTGAGCATGCACGCGAGATTCTTTCCGAGGTAGTGGTAACCGAAGAGCCCCCACTTCTGCATGCGCTCGTGCCACGCGACGCTGAGGTGCTCGTGTCCGAACGCGCTCGGGCTCCACGTGTGGAACCGCGCGTGATTCGACCACGCGCAAAGCGCAAGGATGGGGAGGATCGGCAGCGCGAACAGGGCGTATCGTCGCGCGACGTCCCGTCCGTCCAGCTTCTCCCACGTCGCGGAGAGCCGCGATTTCCACGTCTCACCTCCCGGGATCGTCCCACCGACGGACATACGGATCGCCTCGAGCGCGAAGACGACCGCCATGAGATTGGTCGCTGGGCGAGTCGCGAACGCGCAGCCGAGGAGGGCGCCGCC
>Ga0209415_10011429_pt1 | contig 14952 bp, 13 predicted proteins | sample PeaSoiSIISIP2007_FD_187696 | JGI IMG/M metagenome (GOLD analysis project Ga0209415, IMG submission 187696) | Peat soil microbial communities from Weissenstadt, Germany - SII-SIP-2007 (SPAdes) (version 2) | ecosystem: Environmental > Terrestrial > Soil > Wetlands > Peat | place: Germany...
CCGCTTCGCGGCCCAAGCCCACAAGGGGAGGGGGAGCATCTGCCTCTCAGCGCCCTACCGCGCCAAGCCGCGCATCGACGCCGGCTGCCCAGGCAGCGGCATCGTACCAACCGGCACCAGCTTGCCGCCCACGATGTGGAATGTCTGCAGGTTGCGGTCGAGATAGTTCCCAACGTAAAGATAGTCGTTATTGGGACTGAAGGCGATGCCTTCGGGTAAGCCCCCGAGTTGGGCGCGACTGACGATGGACAACCGCCCCCCGGTGCCGACCGACATCAGCACAAGTTCGCCGTTCTTGGTGTAGAACCAGTCGCTATGCTTCGCCCCGGTCCCGAGCAGCAATGGCACGGCGGCCCACTTGCCGTTGGCGGAAATGGTAAATCCCTCTGGCCCGTTGCCGGGCGTCATCAGGTCGATGACATGCGGATGCGGACCGGTCGGGTCGATGGTCACCTCGGCATCGCCATTGTTGGTCATCGCCCCGGTGTTGGAGGCAACGACGTATTTGCCGTCCGGCGTGATGTCGATGTTGTACGGATTGAATGCCGCCGGAATATCCAGCGTCTTGTCGTACGTCACGGTCTGGCCATTGATGTTCAGGACCGCGACCCGGTTCACCAGGTTCAGGCAGACGAACGCGCGTTTGCCATCGGGCGTGATCACCACAGCAGCCGCTTGCTGCTCCATCGGCACTTCGCCCACCGCTTTCACGCTGCCGCCCTGGATCGACACGACCGACACGCTTTTTCCCGCGCGGTTGGCAATCAGGACGAGGTCGCCTCGTTTCGAGATCGCCAGCCCGGACGGCTGCATGCCGACCGTGACGGTGTCGATCAGCTTGGGCGGATTGGCGGTGAGGTCGATGACGAACAGCTTGTTGTCGGGCGCCACCTTCCAGGCGGTGCCGTCCTGGTTCATCACCACCGAATTGGCGACCAGGCCCAGCTTGCCGTCCGGGGTGATCTGCAGGTTGGTGGGGGGACCGAGCAGCGAGTTCATCAGCGGCAGGCTGGCGCGGATTTTCGGCTTGGCCGGATTGGAGACATCCATCACCAGTACGGCATCCTTGCCGGGCGGACCGTTCACCTGCCCGTTGGCGTCGTAAGTGATTTTTTCATCCAGGCCGATCAGGATGTCGCTGGTGCCGGCTTGCGCCAGGCAGGGTAGGAGCAAGATTCCGGCCAGACTGATGCCGGCCAGCGCACGACGCTGCGTCATTGAAGCATTCCCCCGTGGCCGATACCGAAAGGCCGGCCGGGGCACACGGTAATCCGTTGCAATGGGTGCAGCAACCGCCGGCTGCCGAACAGATCGCTTGCAGACATGCAGATATCTTTATATGAGTAATGAGATCAACAGGAGTGTGATGGATGGCGAACGCCCAGGACTACAAGGTGAAGGACACCTCGCTGGCGGACTGGGGCCGCAAGGAGATCGCTATGGCCGAGGATGAGATGCCCGGCCTTATGGCCATCCGTAAGGAGTTCGGCACCAGCCAACCGTTGAGGGGCGCTCGCATCGCCGGCTGCCTGCACATGACCATCCAGACCGCGGTGCTGATCGAAACGCTGCAGGTGCTCGGAGCCACGGTGCGTTGGTCGTCCTGCAACATCTTCTCGACCCAGGACCACGCGGCCTCCGCGATCGCCGCCGCCGGAGTGCCGGTGTTCGCCTGGAAGGGCATGAACGAGGAAGAATTCTGGTGGTGCATCGACCAGACCATTCGCGGCCCCGATGGCTGGACTCCGAACATGATCCTGGACGATGGCGGCGACCTGACCCTGCTGATGCACCAGAAATACCCGGAACTGCTGACGGATGTCCGCGGCATCTCGGAGGAGACCACGACCGGCGTGCACCGCCTGCGCGACATGGCGCGCGACGGCAAGCTGCTGACGCCGGCGATCAACGTGAATGACAGTGTCACGAAATCGAAATTCGATAACCTGTATGGCTGCCGCGAATCATTGGTGGACGGCATCCGCCGCGGCACCGATGTCATGATGGCCGGCAAGGTCGCAGTGGTGAACGGCTTCGGCGATGTCGGCAAGGGATCGGCGGCCAGCCTGCGCAACGCCGGCTGCCGCGTGATGGTGACCGAGGTCGATCCGATCTGCGCACTGCAAGCGGCGATGGAAGGCTACGCGGTCACCACGATGGACGACGCCGCGCCGGTCGGCGACATCTTCGTGACGGCGACCGGCAACGTCGATGTCATCACGCTGGATCACATGCGGCGCATGAAGCACCGCGCCATCGTCTGCAATATCGGTCACTTCGATTCCGAGATCCAGATCGAGGCGTTGCGCAACTACCGATGGGAGAACGTCAAGCCACAGGTCGATGAAGTGGTGTTTCCCGATGGCAAGCGCCTGATCGTGCTGTCCGAAGGCCGTCTGGTGAACCTGGGCAATGCCACCGGTCACCCCAGCTTCGTGATGAGCGCCTCGTTCAGCAACCAGATCCTGGCGCAGATCGAGCTGTTCACCGCCCCGGCGGGCAAATATGAGCGGCAGGTCTACACCCTGCCCAAGCAGCTCGACGAGAAGGTCGCCGCGCTGCACCTGGCAAAAGTCGGAGCCAAGCTGACGAAATTGTCTGCGCAACAAGCCGAGTATATCGGTGTGCCGGCTAACGGCCCGTTCAAGCACGATCTTTACCGCTACTAGTAGTTCGACCCGGAGGCTCCAAGACCCGAATTCCCGGTGTCATTGCGAGCGTAGCGCAGCAATCCCCCGGCGGAATATCGTACCCATGCGCGCGGGAGATTGCTTCGCTACGCTCGCAATGACGGCGTTGGACGCCGTGCCTGTTGCGCACGGTGCCTGTTGCCCGCCGTGCCGTGGTGTGCCCCTGGAACCCGGGTATACTGGGGTTCGGCGTCGCACCAGGGAAAGGCAGCAAGAGATGGAGTTCGGCATCTTTCACGAGTTCCCGTCGCTGCCGGGCGGCTCTGACGCGGAGTCGTTCGCCGCGGCCTTCGACGTGGTGGACGGCGCCGAGAAATGGGGCCTGGATGCAATCTGGCTGGCGGAGCTGCACTTCGATCCCGAGCGCTCCGTCCTCTCCTCCCCAATGTGCATCGCCAGTGCGATCGCTGCCCGTACCGAGCGCATGAAGATCGGTCTGGCGGTGCAGGTGCTGCCGCTGTGCAATCCCTTGCGCATCGCCGAAGAAGCCGCGACGGTCGATCAGATCAGCCGTGGCCGCCTGATCTTCGGCGTCGGCCGCAGTGGTGTTGCCAAGACCTACGAAGCCTACGGCGTGCCGTACGCCGAAAGCCGCGAGCGTTTCGCCGAAGCGCTGGAGATCATTCTGAAGGCCTGGACCGAACCGGTGATGTCCTACCAGGGCAAATTCCATTCGTTCCGCGACGTCGCCGTCACGCCGCGACCGTTCCAGAAACCCATGCCGCCGATTCGCGTCGCGGCGACCAGCGCCGATACCTTCGCCACCACCGGCCGCCAAGGCCTGCCGATCTTCCTCGCGGTGCGCCACGAGGACGCCAGGATGTTCGCGCCGCAGATCGCCACCTATCGGGGGGCCTATGCCGCCGCGGGCCATCCCGGCAAGGGCCAGGTGTTCCTCCGCGCTCCGGGATACATCGGCACCACCATGCAAGAGGCCCGCGACGATGCCGAGGCCAGCCTGCTGCATTACTACCGCGCACAGGCCCGGCTGCTGGCAGACTCGGCCAGTCGCGCGGGTGTCGACCAGGCGGACCGACGCAACGCGACGGCCGAACGGCTGGCGACGATCACTTATGAAGAAGCCCTGCGCGGCTCGGTATTCATCGGCACGCCGGATTCGGTCAGCGCCCAGTTGCAGGCGCTGCAGGACGACCTTGGGCTGGATGGCGTTCTGCTGGAATTAAATTCGGGCGGCAAAATCCCGCACCCGCGTGTCATTGCGGCCGTGCAACTGCTCTGCCAGGAGGTCATGCCGCGCTTCCATTGAGCGTGGGCGCCGAGGACGAGAGGGCGGTCGTGGCACGCGCCCTGACTCAGTGCGCACTCGCTGCTACCTGTGCCGACTCCGCGAACGGCTCTACAATCCGAGCGACATGGAGGATTCGTCACAGTGACCCTGGCACACGGCACAGACCGGCTGGAGTCGGCTCGCCTCGTGCTGCGGCGGATCGCGCCGGACGATCTGCCGTTCTTCACGCGCATCCACGCGCTCCCCGAAGTCGCGCAATATCTTTATCCCGGAGGCCGGCCGCGTTCGCCCGAAGAGTCGGCCGCAATGTTGCAGGCCACGCTCGATAGCTATGAGCAATTCGCGCTCGGCCATCTCGCGGTCCAGCGCAAGGAAGACGGAGCGCTGATCGGGCGCTGCGGCCTGACGGACCTGGTTGTCGAATCCGCGGCACCCGAGCACGGGATTCGCAAAGGATGGTTCGGAGACACACAGGCACCCACTGGCGTCGCACTGACGTTCGAGTGCGAGCTCGGCTACACGTTCGACCCCGCCGTCTGGGGTCAGGGTTTTGCGACCGAAGCGGTGCGGTGCGTTCGCGACTACGCGCGCGACGTTCTGCGGCTGTCGTATGCGATCTCGGCCATTGATCCGCAGAACGCGCGCTCCCGGCGCGTCGCCGAACGGTTCGGCGTGCGAGCCGCCGGCCAAATGGAAGTGGACGGTCGCACGTTTGATCGCTACGTGTGGCCGCTCGCGACAGGCGGTGCGGCTCGGCCCCAGCCGGCATCAACGAAATAAGCCTGACCCGGACAGGCCCGCGCGGAGTCCGGCCTGATCGACTTCGGAACTGCCCGTTTCATCGGGGCGCGTTGCACCCGCCGCGTCGATAGAAAGTAGTCACGCTCCGAGTCCAGGCGACCCGACTGAAGACGCGTGACCACCGGAAATCGGCGGCCGGTTCCACTCCTGTGCTGCTGTCGCTGGTGCCCCCGACAGCCCCCAAGTTGTCAGAGCCGCCGGCAGTTCCCACCGACCGCTGTCTAGGTGTTCATCGCATCGAAGAAGTCGTTGTTGGTCTTGCTGTATTTCAGCTTGTCCAACAGGAACTCCATGGCATCCACGGTGCCCATCGGGTTCAGGATCCGGCGCAGCACCCACATCTTGGACAACGTGCTCTTCTCAACCAGCAGCTCTTCCTTGCGAGTGCCCGACTTGGTGATATCGATCGCCGGGAAAGTCCGCTTGTCGGAGAGCTTGCGGTCGAGAATGATTTCCGAGTTGCCGGTGCCTTTGAACTCCTCGAAGATCACCTCGTCCATGCGGCTGCCAGTGTCGACCAGGGCCGTGGCAATGATCGTCAGCGAGCCGCCTTCCTCGATATTGCGCGCGGCGCCGAAGAAGCGTTTGGGCCGTTGCAGCGCGTTGGCGTCCACGCCGCCGGTCAGCACCTTGCCGGATGACGGCACCACGGTGTTGTAGGCGCGCGCAAGTCGGGTGATGGAGTCCAGCAGGATCACCACGTCGCGCTTATGCTCCACCAGGCGCTTGGCCTTTTCCAGCACCATCTCGGTGACCTGGACGTGGCGCGTTGCCGGCTCGTCGAAGGTAGAACTGATCACTTCGCCCTTTACCGAGCGGGCCATGTCGGTGACTTCCTCCGGCCGCTCGTCGATCAGCAATACGATAAGGAAGACCTCGGGGTGGTTGGCAGCGATCGCCGTGGCGATATTCTGCAGCATCACGGTCTTGCCGGTGCGCGGCGGTGCCACGATCAACGCCCGCTGGCCTTTGCCGATCGGCGAGATCAGATCGATGACCCGCGGCGTGTTGTCCTTCGTAGGACCTTTGGCGACGGACTGGAAATTCTCCGTCTCCATTTTCAGGCGCTCGTCGGGATAGAGCGGCGTGAGGTTGTCGAAGTTTATCCGATGGCGCACCGACTCCGGTGGCTCGAAATTCACCGTGTCGACCTTGAGCAGGGCGAAATAGCGTTCCCCGTCTTTTGGGGCGCGGATCTGGCCCTCGACCGTGTCGCCGGTCCGCAGGCCGAAGCGGCGGACCTGGCTGGGGCTCACGTAGATGTCATCCGGGCCGGGCAGGTAGTTGGCTTCCGGGCTGCGCAGGAAGCCGAAGCCGTCCGGCAGGATTTCCAGCGTGCCCTCGCCGTGGATGGCCTGGTCGTTTTCCGCCAGATTTTTCAGGATTGCGAACATCATGTCCTGCTTGCGCAGGGATGACGCGTTCTCTATCTGCAACGATTCGGCGTAGCTCAGCAGGTCGGATGGAGACTTAGCTTTGAGTTCAGCGAGGTGCATCGGGATGCCTCGGGCGTGGTCACGACATGATTGAACGGGATTCGGGCGAGATGCCCAGAACCAGGGGATGCCATTCGCATGAGGAATGGCCGGTTGGTATCCCGCTAGGTAAGGAGAACCAGAGCGACCGTCGGCCGACTCCAGTTTGGGGGAAGCCGCAATCTAGCCGGGCCGGCCCTCCTGCGTCAACCGGCAGGTAGGTGGGGGGTTGAGAGAAGTCAAGGGGCTGGAGATCAGAATGGTCGCACGATCACCATGGCCACGATGACCACGAGAAGCAGTGTCGGGACCTCGTTGGCCAGCCGGTAGAACCGTTGCGGCCGGACGTTGCGGTCCACGAGGAAGTCCCGCCGCCAGCGGGCAAGCATACCATGGAAACCCGAGAGCAAGACCACGGCGGCCAGTTTCACGCGCCACCAGCCCCACCCCCAGTCCAGGACACCCGGCGTCAATACAAGCAGAATGCCGAAGATCCAGGTCGTCAGCATCGCCGGCGTGGTAATTTGCTTGAGCAATCGCCGTTCCATGACCTTGAACCGCTCGCTCTCCATCGAGCCGGGCACCGTATCGCAATGATAAACGTAGAGCCGTGGCAGGTAGAACAACCCGGCCATCCAAGCGACCATGGCAATCACATGAAGTGCCTTGATCCACGGATGGAGCAAAGTCAAAGTATCCGACATCACGTCACCTGTGCTGCGACGCATTGTCTATACGTGGCGCGGGCCGGACCCATGTGGAGCGGGTTCACGCCGGCTCGCTCTGGCAACAGGGGCAGCCGGTGTATCGTCGCGGACAGACGCGTGATCCGGTATGACTGTGGATGCCGGCTCCTGATGCCATGACGTGCCGCACAGCTCCGGCAAGCGCCGCGACGAACGCCACGTCCGTGTTCGGTGTTGGAACACGAAAATAGCCGGGAACGCGAAGCCGATCGGCAAGGTGCCGATACTCGATGTCGAGCTCGACCAGCGTTTCGGTATGCTCGGAGACGAAGGCAATGGGAACCAGCAAAACCGCGACCCCGTCCCGCGCGGCTCGTTCGATTTCGACGATCGTGCTTGGCTCGATCCAGCGCACCGGTGTCGCTCGGGACTGATAGCAGATAACCCAGTCGATTCCTGGCTCTCCCCACGCCGACAGCACGGCTGCCACGGTCTGTTCAACTTGCCATTGATAAGGATCGCCCGATGAGATAATCGCTTCTGGAAGTCCGTGTGCCGAGAACAACACGCGCAACGACGTTCCCACTACCAGGCTGGAACGCGCCTGCACATAGGCGTCCCGCACCAAGGCGGCAATCGAGTCTACGAAACCATCGTCAGTGGCGTAACAGCAAACAGCACGGGTCTCCGCTACCAGTCCAACCCTGGCGGCAGACTCGTGCCACGCGGCGAGTGAACTGGCGGTGGTCGTGGTGGAGTATTGCGGGTAGAGCGGCAGGAGTACGACGTCATCGGCACGCCAGGCGTGTACGGCTTGGGCAGCGGCGTCGCTTAACGGGTGCCAATAGCGCATCGCGACAAAGCACCTGACCTGTAGATCGGACAGCGCGGCTTGCAGCGCCGTTGATTGGGCACGGGTCAGGTCCAGCAGCGGCGAGCAGCCATCCAGCAACGCGTAGTTGGCCCGGGCCGCCCGCAGCCGAAGATACGCGATCATCCGTGCCAGCAAGGCACGCACCAAAAAAGGCACCCGCAAGATTGCGGGATCTCGGAACAGGTTCAGCAGAAACGGCCGGATCGCCGATGGCCGATCCGGACCTCCCAGATTGAACAGGACGACGGCCACCTTCCGGCGCTGGTCAGGCGGCACGCACCAGCTCCACCAACTCCGCCACATGCGCGGGTGGCGTCTGCGGCACGATCCCATGGCCCAGATTGAAGACGAACGGCCAGCCACGCATCGATTCCAGAATGCTGGTCGATTCCTCCCGCATGGCTGCACCACCGGCGAGCAACGCAAAAGGATCGAGGTTGCCTTGATATGCCACCCTGGTTCGCATCTGGGATTTGGCCAGCACCAGGTCCATTCCGGTATCCAGCCCAACGGCGTGAACACCAGTTGCCCGGACATATTCGCCGATCAGCAGACCCGCCAAGCGCGGAAATCCGATCACTGGCACAGCAGGATACCTCCGGCCGAGCTCCCCTACGATATAGCGCGTCGTCCGCACCACATGAGCGCGAAATTGCCCCGGCGACAGCAGACCAGCCCAGGAATCAAACAGCATCACGGCTTCGGCACCCGCCTCGATCTGCGCTGACAGGTAGCTCACTGTCGCGTCGGCAAGGATGTCGAGCAGACGGGTGAACAATGCCGGATCGCTGAATGCCATACCGCGGGTTGCGGCGAAGTCGCGTGAGCCGCCGCCCTCAACCATGTAGCAGGCGACGGTAAACGGCGCCCCGGCGAAGCCGATCAGGGCGGTATCGCCCAGGCCTTCGGCCTGCAACCTCTGTCGCACCTTGCGCACTGTTTCAAGGATTGGTGCCACCTGGTCCATCAAGCGGCTCGGATCGAGCGCAGCCACGCCAGCAGCATCCCGCAGTGGCGGCAGCACGGGCCCTTCGCCTTCACGGAAGGCCAACCTTTGTCCTAAGGCCCAAGGAATTACCAGGATATCACTGAACAAGATCGCCGCATCGAGTCGATAGCGGCGGATCGGCTGCAATGTGACCTCGGTGGCCAGCTCCGGCGTCGTGCACAGCGAGATGAAGTCTTTCACCTTGCTCCGCACGGCTCGATATTCCGGAAGGTACCGCCCGGCCTGGCGCATCAGCCAGACGGGCGGCGGCCACACCGCCTCCCCTGTGAGTGTTCGCAACAGGCGTTTCGGAGTGTCCATAAAGAATCAGATATAAGTAAGAATCTTACTTGGATGGTGTGGTAGTAGAGCCTGTGGATTGCGGGGTACCCGAAGTCGCCGGGGTTCTCGGTCGTTTGTCCACATCAGAGTCATCCTGTAAGTAGCACCACTGGTTCGGCTTTCGGGTTCCATCCGCACCTGATGGAGAACTGCTGCCAGCTATCTTGGCGCGACGCAAGTGCAGGGGTTATCCCCGCTTTGCCTTGCGCCCCGGCCCGATGGGCTGGTAGTCCCGGCTATCCCCGCTATTCTCACTCCTATGGATAACCATCGGATCAACCTTCATCTGGTCTCCGACGCGACCGGCGAGACGCTGAACGCGATCGCCCGGGCGACGACGGTCCAGTTCGACCATGCGGATATCATCTATCACCGGTGGAGTCTGATCCGCACCCGGTTTCAGCTCCATCGTGTGTTGGAGGGCATAGAGCATGAGCCTGGCCCGGTGTTGTCAACTCTCGTCGATCGGGCGCTGCGCACCGAGCTGGAAACCACTTGCCTGCGGCTGAACGTGCCTATCGTCAACGTGCTCGACCCGGTCATGAACATACTGCAGGAATCGATCGGGGAACAGGCGTCTGCCCGACCTGGCCGGCAATATGCGTTGAATGCCGACTATTTCCGGCGGATCGATGCGATGCACTACGTCCTCGCCCATGATGACGGCCAGGCTGCGGCTGGTCTGGCGGAAGCGGATGTCATCCTTGTCGGCGTATCTCGTAGCTCGAAGACGCCGACCTGCTTCTACCTTGCCAATCGCGGCATCAAGGCTGCCAACGTCCCGCTCGTCCCCAACCTGCCAATCCCGGACGATCTGGAAAAGCCGCATTGTCCTGTCATAGGCCTGACCCTGGACGCTGGCTCGCTGATCGAAATCCGGCGTTTCCGGCTGCGTATGATCGCGGCGAGCGGACCAGCCAGGGCGGTTCGGCAGAGCAGCACAGAATATGTCGATGAGGACGCGGTCCGTTCCGAATTGCTCTGGGCGCGCCGCCTCTGCAACAGCCACGGTTGGCCGGTGATCGACGTGACCCGCCGGTCCATCGAGGAGACCGCCGCAACCGTGCTGCAGTTGATGGACGCTTGGCATGAGCGGCGGAAGCCCGGGCAGCCATCCGCACCGTGACGGGTCTTGCCTGCCGGTCCGCCGCGGCCGATACAGCCGCCATGAACGAGACTGTGACCATGACGTCGGCGGAGGTGCCACGCTACGATTTCGGGGCCGCGGAGCCGAAATGGCAACGCGCCTGGGCCGAACGCGGCTGCTTCGATGTGGCCGACGTGCCGGCTGACGGCAAGCCGAAGTACTACGTTCTTGAGATGTTTCCATACCCCAGTGGCAAAATCCATATGGGGCATGTGCGCAACTATACGCTCGGCGACGTGGTGGCGCGCTACAAGAGGGCGCGGGGTTTCTCGGTGCTGCATCCAATGGGCTGGGATGCGTTCGGCCTCCCCGCCGAGAATGCGGCGCGCGAGCGCGGCATTCATCCCGCCAAATGGACCTGGGAAAACATCGCCACCATGCGGGCCGAGCTGCAGCGCATGGGTCTGTCGCTCGACTGGCGCCGTGAGTTCGCGACGTGCGATCCCGCCTATTACGGCCACCAGCAGAAATTGTTCCTGGATTTTCTGCAAGCCGGTCTGGTGGAACGTAAGGAAAGCTGGGTCAATTGGGATCCGGTGGACGGCACTGTCCTGGCCAATGAGCAAGTGATCGATGGCCGCGGCTGGCGTTCGGGCGCGCCGGTCGAGAAGAAGCAGCTTAGCCAGTGGTTCTTCCGTATCACCCACTATGCCGAGGAACTGCTGGCCGCGCTTGGCCAGCTCGACCGGTGGCCGGAACGGGTCCGGGTGATGCAGGAGAAATGGATCGGCCGCAGCGAAGGTGCCCGGCTGCATTTCGACCTTGCGACGCGGGAGCAATCGATCGACCGGGTGGAAGTCTACACCACCCGTCCGGACACGCTCTACGGCATGTCGTTCCTGGCCTTGGCGCCCGAACATCCGCTCGCGGCTGCGGTGGCCGCCCGCGATCCAGCGGCGGCGGCGTTCATCGCCGAGTGCCGCCAGTTGGGCACCAGCGAGGCGGCGATCGAGACAGCGGAGAAGCGCGGCTATGACACCGGCCTGCGGGTCCGGCATCCATTGCTGGAAACGGCGACCTTCCCGGTCTGGATCGCGAATTTCGTGTTGATGGAATACGGCACCGGGGCAATCTTCGGCTGCCCGGCACACGATCAGCGCGACCTGGACTTCGCCCGTAAGTACGGTCTCCAGGTTGTCCCTGTGGTGTTGCCTCCAGGCGCCGACCCGGCCGGTTTCACTGTGGCGAACGAGGCCTATGTCGGTCCCGGCACCATCATCAACTCCGGCCCGTTCGACGGTCTGGAGGTCGAGCCGGCGAAGCGCGCCGTGATTGACGAACTCGAACGCCGCGCTGTCGGCAAGGGTGTCACGAACTGGCGTTTGCGCGACTGGGGCATGTCGCGTCAGCGCTATTGGGGCTGCCCGATCCCGGTGATCCATTGTGCCGCATGCGGCGTGGTCCCCGTGCCGGACGAGCAACTTCCGGTCCTGTTACCGGATGACGTGACGTTCGATCGGCCCGGCAACCCGCTCGATCACCATCCCACCTGGAAACATGTGATGTGCCCCCGCTGCCGCGCACCGGCCCGGCGCGAGACGGACACCTGCGACACGTTCGTCGACAGCTCGTGGTATTTTGCCCGTTTTTGCAGCCCGCGGGCAGACGAGCCGGTCGCCCGCGCGGCTGTCGATCACTGGATGCCGGTCGATCAATACATCGGCGGCATCGAGCATGCGATCCTGCATTTGCTCTATTCGCGGTTCTTTACCCGGGGGATGAAGGCGACCGGCCATTTACAGGTGGACGAACCGTTCGCCGGATTGTTCACCCAGGGCATGGTCACGCACGAGAGCTATCGCACGGCCGACGGCCCCAACGGTGTGTGGCTCTATCCCGAGGAGGTGGTGAAGCAGCCCGATGGCAGTGCCGTCGGCCGCGATACCGGTGAACCGGTGATTGTTGGCCGCGTTGAGGCCATGAGCAAATCGCGGCGCAACACGGTCGATCCCGGAGCCATCATTGCCCGCTACGGCGCCGATACGGCCCGCTGGTTCATCCTGTCGGACAACCCGCCCGAACGGGACATGGAGTGGACCGAAGCTGGCGTTGCCGGGGCGTTCCGCTTTACCCAGCGCGTGTTTCGCCTTGCGGAATCGCTGGACCCGCGCCCGGCAGAGCAACCGGCCGGCGACGCCGGACCGGCAGTGCGCGCATTGCGCCACACGACTCACCGGACCATAGCAGCGGTGACCGAGGCACTGGAAAGCTTCGCCTTTAACGTCGCAGTTGCCCGGCTCTACGAATTTGCCAACGCTATCGGCGACGCGGAGCGCGCGCCCGACCAACCAGGTCTCCATTGGGCACGTCGCGAGGCGCTGGAAACATTGGCCCGCCTCGTGTCCCCGATGATGCCGCATATGGCCGAGGAAGTGCATGCTCGGCTGCAACCGGATGCCGCGAAGCTGGTCGCGGAGCTTCCCTGGCCGCAACCCAATCCGGCGTTGCTGGCGATGGACAGCGTGACGATCGCGGTGCAGGTGATGGGCAAGCTGCGCGGCACCATCGCCGCGCCGCCGGATGCCCCGGCCGAGCAAGTCATTGCCATGGCGGAAGCGGAACCGAACGTCGCTCGAGCGCTGGAGGGCAAGCGCGTGGTCAAACGTATCCACGTGCCGAACCGCATCGTCAACTTCGTGGTCGCGGGATGATCGACAAGCTGTCACGTCGTAAGCTGCTGACACTGGGTAGCGCCGGAGCACTGGCCGGCTGCGGTTTCCAGCCTGTGTACATGCGAACCGCCTCGGACCGGGCGGGACCGGCGCAACGGGAATTGGCGGCCATCAATGTAAACCTGATCCCCGATCGCCCGGGGCAGGTGCTCCGGCAGGCTTTGCAGGAGCGGCTGGCAGCCGATGCGGGCGGCACGCCGCATCGCTACGATCTTGCCGTGAATTTCTCGATTTCCGGTGAAGGAATTGGCATTCAACCGGACAACGCGGCAACCCGGATACGCCTGATCGGGACCGCGCGTTGGAGTCTCTCGGCGCGCGATCCGGCCCAAACACTGATTACCAGCGGTGCTGCCCGGACCATGGATGGCTTCAACCTACTCGATGAACAGCTTTTCATGGGGGATATCGACAACGAGCAGGTGCAACGGCGGCTGGCGTCTGAGCTGGCGGATCAGATTATGATGCAACTGGCGGTATTCTTTCGCCGCCGGGCGGCCGTTGCGTCGCGCTGAGCGGCATGAAGCTCGCGCCGCAGCGTATTGCCACCTTCCTGCGAAATCCTGGCGATTGCCGCGTTGTACTGCTGTACGGCGACGACGTTGGCATGATCCGCCATCGCGCGGAAATACTGGTTCGCGCCGTGGCCGGATCGCTCGACGATCCATTCCTGGTCGCCGAGTTGGCGCGTGACAGGTTGGACCGCCTGTCGGACGAGGCAGCCTCGGTGCCTCTGACCGGAGGCCGTCGCGTGGTGCGTGTGCGCGACGCGACCGACGCGGCAACCGGGCCGGTCCAGGCGGTTCTGCACAGCCGCGCTCAGGCGTTGGTGGTCCTGGAGGCGCCAGGGATAGCGACCCGCTCGAAGCTGCGCAGCTTGCTGGAAGCCGCCCCGGATGGTGCCGCGATCGGCTGCCATCCGGAGGAAGGCCGCGCGTTGGAGGAGACGATCCGACGCGTGCTGGGGGCTGCGACTGTCGGCGTGGAGCAGGACGCACTGGCGTGGCTCGTTGGGCAGCTCGGCGCCGATCAGGTATCGACGCATGCCGAATTGGAAAAGCTGGCGCTGTATGCCGGACCGGGCGGGCGGGTGGACATGGACATGGCGATGCACTGCGTCGGCGACGCGGCCGGGCTGTCGCTGGATGACGCGCTGTTTGCCGCAACGGCGGGGGATCTGGCGACGGCGGACCGAGCGCTGGAGTTGGCCGTCGCCGAGGGCGCGGCACCCGTGGGCGTGTTGCGCGCCGGCCTGATGCACTTGCAGCGGCTGTACCGGGCGCGTCTGCTCATGGCGGCGGGGATGAGCGCGGGCGAGGCGGCCAAGGCGGCGCGCCCGCCGGTGTTTTTCCGCCGGGTCGGCGCCTTCACCAGGGCGCTGAGTCTGTGGTCGTCGGCTTCGCTGGAGCAGGCGATGGCCGGGTTGAGTCAGGCCGAGCGTAACTGCAAACGCACCGGAGCACCGGACCACACGCTGTCCCGCCACGCCGTGCTTACCCTGGCGCGGCGCGCGATGGCCGCACGCTGACGGCGGGAGCGCTGTCACCCTGGCTGGTATTGCACCATTCGGCGAGGATCGGACGCCGTCGTCCGACCGAACCCGTTGGTAGCAGAACAAGCGATCGAGGGCGGCGGGCTTGGCGTGACACCAGAGCACACGGTGCCGGCGCTTGCTCGCCCCGGTGCATGGCGAAGGTGACGATGTGGCTGCGGAGTCACCTCCTGAATGCGATGTATACCGGCGGCGAGCGGCGCGCGGGCCTGATGCACGGCGATGCCGCTGGCGTCCTGTCGTCCATCCTGGACGCGACTGACAAACGCGAGGGAATGGACCAGTTTGAAGGCCCGCAATGGGTGGAAAGCGGCGGTTCGGGGCAAGGGATCCGGCGGCCGCTGCTTTGGGTCGGACCCCTGATCGTTGCCTCAAGCCTTGAACGGCAAGATCCTTAAGTTATACCAGCCCGCGTAACCCCTGACTCTCGGGGTCTTCCCGAATCGGCTGGCGGTCGATTCTGTGCAGGGATCATA
>Ga0209415_10011430_pt1 | contig 14951 bp, 13 predicted proteins | sample PeaSoiSIISIP2007_FD_187696 | JGI IMG/M metagenome (GOLD analysis project Ga0209415, IMG submission 187696) | Peat soil microbial communities from Weissenstadt, Germany - SII-SIP-2007 (SPAdes) (version 2) | ecosystem: Environmental > Terrestrial > Soil > Wetlands > Peat | place: Germany...
AACACAGACCACCGATTCCGAGCCGCGAGAGTCATCGAGCGGATAATTGTGTTTTTCAGCAACCTCTGAAGCCTGCTCCACAACCTATAATGGGCGCATGGATATTTCCAGACGCCAGCTGGCCGGCATTATTTTGGCGAGTACTGCGGTCGCCCAGGCTCCGCCGAAGCCGCAGCCCGAGTCCGATATCGAAACCGCACGGTTGCAGCAGCGTGCTGCCGCGCAGATCATCGCCCGGGTTCCACTGCCGATGACCACCGAGCCCGCATTCCAGTTCAAGGCTTAAGTTGTGGCCACAATTGCTCCCGACATCTTCTTCGCCAGCATCAGTGAGCTCAACGCCAAGCTGCGCGCGAAGGAATTCTCGTGTCACGAGCTGACTCAGGCCTTCTGCGACCGCATCGAACGGATCGGTCCACGCTATAACGCGCTGGCACTATCGCTACGCAAGCAGGCCCTTAGCAAGGCGAAGGACGTCGATCGCGAGCTGAAACGCGACCGGACCCGTGGTCCGCTCCAGGGCATTCCCTACGGCGTTAAGGATCTCTTGGCGGTGAAGAAGCTGCCGACCACCTGGGGCGCGAAGCCTTATGCCGCGCAGGTGTTCGACTACGACGCGCATGTTGTGGAAAGACTCAACGCCGTCGGGGCGATTCTGATCGCCAAGCTCTCCATGGTGGAGCTGGCTGGGGGTGGCGATTACCGCACTGCGGCCGCGTCTCTCACCGGCCCCGGACTGAATCCCTGGGATCGCACGCGCTGGAGCGGCGGGTCATCGAGCGGCCCGGGAGCGGCGGTCGCTGCCGGACTTGTGACCTTTGCCATAGGTTCGGAGACTTCGGGCTCGATTCTGACGCCGGCCGCGTTCTGCGGTGTGACCGGATTGCGTCCGACATACGGTCTGGTCAGCCGCAGCGGGGCGATGGCTCTTTCCTGGACTCTCGACAAGCTGGGACCGATGTGCCGTTCCGCGGAAGACTGCGCCTTGGTGCTGCACGAGATCGCCGGAGTGGACACCCAGGATTCGGGATCAGCCGGGCGCAGCTTCAACTACAGACCTCAGGACACCATGCGCAGGCTGGCCGAGATCACCATCGGCTACATGCCTGTCGATTTCCAGGACGGAGCGGAGCCCGCCGCGCAGCCCGCGCTTAAGGCAGCCTTCGACGTGATCAAGTCGCTGGGAGTGACGGTCAAGGAAATTCAGATTCCCGAGTTTCCATACGGCGCGCTGGTCAGCACCATCATCGCCGGCGAAGCGGGCTCGATTTTTGAGGACCTGATCCGCAGCGGCAAGGTGGACGAATTGGCGGACCCGCACCAGATCGCCGGGCTGAAGGCGATGCTGGATCTGCCGGCGACTGAGTATTTGCGCGCCATGCGGGTACGGTCGCTGGTGAAAGCCGCTTTCCACGATCTGTTCCTGAACTGCGACATGGTGCTGGCGCCTGCGCGATTGGGACCGGCTCCCAAGGCCGCCGAGCCGCTGGATGCTCCGGGTCCGCCCACGCGGTCGCGCGGAGGCCTGATTCCGGGCGGGAACCTGGCGGGATTACCGGCGATCTCGCTGCCCTGCGGGTTCGCGGAAGGACTGCCGGTCGCGATTTCACTCCTGGGGCGGCCGTTCTACGAGAACCAGCTGATAGCGATCGGCAATCTGTTCCAGAAGCAGACGGATTGGCATCGGCGGCGTCCGCCGGTGGAAGCCTGAGCAATTGAGATATCATGAACCGGATCGTTGGTGCCTAGGAGGCGCTTCTTCATGAGGAAAGTACTTGTTTTCACGCTGCTCGCCCTGCCTTTGGCGGCGGCCTCGTCGGTACCCACCGCTAAGCCGGAAGACGTTGGCATCTCCTCCGAACGGCTCCAGCGGATCAGCCAGATGATCCAGCGCCGCATCGCCGCGGGTGAAATGACGGGCGCCGTCGCCATTGTGGCGCGCAAAGGCAAAATCGTGCACCTCGAAGCGCAGGGCGTGATGGATCTGGACACGAAGAAGCCCATGGCCAAGGACACCATGTTCCGCGTGGCTTCGATGACCAAGCCCGTCACAGGCCTGGCGATCATGATGATGATCGAGGAGGGCAAAGTCCGGCTGAACGATCCGGTCTCGCGCTATATTCCCGAGTTCAAGAACTTGAAAGTGGCGATTGCACAGCCAGCTCCTGCCGGCCGCGGGACACCTCAAGCAACTGCGCCAGCACCGGCTGCACCCGGTGGTCGCGGAGCCCCGCCGAACTACTACACTGTCCCGGCGGACCGTGAGATCACGGTGAAAGACCTGCTCACTCACGTGTCGGGTCTGGCGAGTGGCGCCATGAGCAACAATTCGATACAAGCGCCGGCGATCGCGAGGAAGCCGACCGATAAGCTGGCGGATTATATTCCGCGCTTGGGTGGCTCGGCGCTCGAGTTCCAGCCGGGTTCGCGCTGGGCTTATAGCGCACAGGCGGGCTTCGACACGCTGGGACGGATCGTCGAGATCGCTTCGGGCATGCCCCTCGATCAGTTCTTCCGGCAGCGCATCTTCGATCCGCTGGGCATGAGGGACATTTCCTTCTGGCCTTCCGAACAGCAGTGGCCGCGTGTGGCGAGCGTGTACACTCGCGGCGCCAACGGCCTGACCAAATCGCAAAATCCGAACGGCATGTCCAGCCAGGTGTACTTCATGGGCTCGGGCGGGCTGATCAGTACGGCGGAAGACTATATCCCTTACGGCGTCATGCTGGCCAATGGCGGCCAGTTGAACGGCAAGCGGCTCCTCAGTCCGAAGACCGTGGAGATGATGCGGTCGGTGCATGTGTCCGATACCCTTCCCGGTCGCCAGCCCGGCGAAGGTTACGGCCTCAGCGTGCGCGTGGTGAACGATCACGCCAAGCGGGGCACGCTGCTTTCCGACGGAAGCTACGGATGGTCGGGCGCCTACGGGACGCACTTCTTCGTCGATCCGAAGGAACAGGTGGTGGCGGTGTTCATGGTCCAGACCTCCAACCAGGAAGTGAACCTGGATTTCGAAAACATGGTGATGCAGTCGATTATTGAGTAGCGATGCGGAGCATCCTTTTGGTTCTTCTGGCAGGCGCTGGGAGCTTGGCAGCTCAATCGCCGCCGGGCGACATCATGCCGCTCATGCAGGAGATCGTGCAGGCACTGGGAGTGCAATGCGAATACTGCCACTCGGCGGCGCGCGGCAGCGGGCTGCCCGAGCCCAAGAAGGACGTCGCGCGGCAAATGATCGCGATGACGCGGGAACTGAACACGCGGGTTCAGACCGCGACGGGCAAAGCGGCGGCCGAGGCCGTTCAGGTCAAATGCGTCACCTGCCATCGCGGCGTGCCGATTCCAAGGCAGCTATCCGAGATCGTTTCTAAGACGGTTCGCGAGAAAGGCGTGACGGCCGCAGCGGAGCAGTATCGCGATCTGCATCAACACTTTTACGGGCGGGCCGCCTACGACTTCGGTGAGGATACGCTGATCGGCGTGGCGCAGCCGCTGGCATCCGGGAAACCGGACGACGCGATCGCTCTGCTCAAGCTGAATCTGGAGTTTTACCCGCAGTCGGCCAAGACCTACGCCGCGATCGGATTCGCGTACACCCGCAAGTACGACGATCCGACCGCCATCACTTACTACGAAAAAGCTGTCGAGCTGGATCCGAACAACGGAGTCAATCGAGGGCAGCTCGAGCAGTTGAAGATGTATCAGCGGAAGCGTTAGCGGCCCGAGGCCGGCTGAGCCATAGCCAGAGCAGCGTCCCGGCAAGCGGCAGCAGGCTCATCGAAATGAATGTGGCTGCGTACCATTGCCGGTCAAACCACGCGCCATACACGGGTTGAATGACCGCCTGGACCGCTCCCCAGGACCCGGAACCGATTCCCGCCACCATCCCAATGCGATCCGCGGGAAAGACGCGCGAGCCGACCCGCAGCGACATTACGACGAAGCCGTCGGCGATGAAGGTCGACCAGGTGAACAGTGCGATCGCGACGATCCAGGAGCTGGTCAGCGTCATGAAAGCTGTGGGGAGGGAGAGAATCGTCAGGAGAACGAAGATGCGCACAGGCCGGTCCTGATTCGCAGCAAAACGATCGGCCACCCAGCCCCAGAAGAAGTATCCGATTTCCCAGCCGAGCATGGGGATCCACAAGACGCGGCCCAGGTCGGCCTGAGAAAGCCCTAGCGCGCGATTGAGATACAGCGGGCTCAAGTACGCGGCGACACCCAGCGCCAGACCGCCTAATCCAAAGCTCGAAACAATCAGCCAGACGCGGCGCTCCCGCAGATCCGGCCATTGGATTTTGAGAGGTCCGCGGTCTTGCGCTGGTTTGGGCAAGAACGGCGGCCGGGCCACGCGCAACCAAAGAATCAGCCACAAGACGCCCAGGAAGCCCGTAAGCAGAAACGCGAATCTCCAGCCGTAGCGCTGGGCGATGGGGACGATCATAGGTGGCGTAATCAGCGCGCCCAGGGACGCGCCGCTATAGCCGAGAGCCATTCCGCGCGATTGCCGGTTCACCGGTAGCGCTTCGGAGGCGGCGCGCAGAGCGCCGGGAAACACTGCACCTTCGCCGAAACCGAGCAGGGCGCGCGCCAAGGCGAAACCGATCAAGCCATTTAATCCGGCATGAGACACGCTGGCCACGGTCCAGATGAGCACGAAGATGGTCATGCCCCGCCGCAGTCCAATGTGATCCAGGACCGATCCGCAGACCGGGTTCATGATCATGTAGACGACCGAAAAGGCGGAGACGGCCCAGCCGTAGTCGCCGGCGGACATCCCGGTATCGGCGAGGATCGTGGGTGACAGAACCGCCAACACCTGCCGGTCGATGTACCCTAGCAGGGTGCACAACATCATGGCGGTAGGCGCCACCCACATTCGCCAACCCGGAGCAGGCCGATTCATCACGGTCCCGGCCAGTCTAGCATGAGCGTCACAGATTGGATCGGGAAATCTGAATCGCGGACGGATACGATTACCGCAGGACCAGTGGCGGCGTTGTCGGCTACGCTCGACCGCGAGGATCCGGAGCCGCAGCCGGGCGATCCCTTGCCGCTGCTGTGGCACTGGCTGTTCTTTCTGGATCGGCATCGGGCCTCGGAGCTGGGTCCCGATGGTCACGCCCGGCGCGGCGGGTTGCTGCCGCCGATCGCGCTGCCACGGCGCATGTGGGCCGGAAGCCGGTTCGAGTTTCATCATCCACTGCTCGTGGGTGACCAGATCACGCGGGAGACTCGCGTGATCGATATCAAAGAAAAGCAGGGACGCAGCGGGCCGCTGGTGTTCGTCGTTGTGAGGCATGAGATTTCGAACGCCGCGGGGTTAGCCGTGGCGGAGGAGCACGATATTGTGTATCGCGATCACGGGCCGGGGGCACCTTCGCAGTTGGCGCCGGCGGATGCCGCGTGGGAACGGACGATTCATGCCGACGACGTGCTGCTGTTCCGTTACTCCGCGCTGACTTTCAACGCGCATCGCATCCACTACGATCGCCGCTATGCGACCGAGGTCGAAGGCTATCCGGGCCTGGTGGTGCACGGGCCTCTGATCGCGACGCTGTTGATGGATTTGCTGCGGCGAAATCAGTCGGCGGCGAACGTCGCGCGATTCAGCTTTCGAGCGGTGAGCCCGCTATTCGATACGGCGCCGTTTGTAGTTTGCGGAAAGCCCGAAGGGAATACGGTTTCGCTGTGGGCGAAAGATGCGGCGGGAAATCTGGCGATGTCGGCCGAAGCGGGGCTAGGAGGGTACAGCTAAAGGGGACAGCCTCTGAATATCCATTACGGTCCCAGAGTCCAAAACGCTTCAGGCTGTCCCCTTTAGCTGCAGAAGTGTCGTCTGACCCCTTTAGCCCAGCAAGTTTTTCTGCCGGCTGATACGCTGGTCGCGCTCGGCGGCGAACCGCTGGATCCCGTTGAAGATCGACTTTGGATCCAGGTGCGCCTCGGCGATCACGTCCGCCTCCAGGCCGCCAGTTAGCCACTGGTTATCCCAGTCCGACGTCAGAGAGTATTCGTCGGTCAGCGGTCCAACATCGCACAACGGCCACACGCGACGGGTTCCGGTGCTGACGACCATCAGATCGTAGTACGCTTCCGGCGGAAGCACCGATTTCCGATACGACTCAGGCTGGCGGTCGAACAGTTCCTCGCTGATCGCGGCGACCACCTTTACGTTGATCCCCGCTTCCTCGAGCTTGGGCAGCGTGCTGACGAGATTCACCGTGGAGCTGGAGCCCTGCGTGATCACGTAGCCATGCCGAGGCTTGCCGGGCGCGAAATCGCGGATCACGTAAAAACCTTTGGCCGCAGCCCGCAGATCGGTATCGGCAAACTTGCTGCGATCGGCGACCGGGAAATCGGGACGCGCAACTTCGAGCGTGATAATCCCGACCTTGGCTTCGCGGGCGGCGATCTCGGCCGCCGCGAAATAGGCCGGTGCGACGTCGTTGTAATCCCAGAAATTCAGGTGAATGGTCTGCCCGCGCGGGAACAGCTTCCAAACCTGCGGCGCGAAGATTCCGAAGTGCGTGCGCCCGTCGGCCGCGGTCTCGGGACCGGAATGCGCCACCAGAATATGCAGCACGCCCATGCGGAACTTGCTGTCCTGGTTCTGCTGGCTCCAGACGCGCGCCGGCGTGTACATGAGCGGCGTAAATGCCCCGTACGTTCCACTGATCGCCCACACGCCCGCGAACTTTTCGGGATCGAGAGATGCGTTCTGCCCCGTCAGGCCGATGGCGGTAGAAACGTTGCCCGCTTCCTGAATCGCGGCTTTGAGGCGCGTGCCCAGCGGATTCGTTTCCGGATCGTAGTGCCCCCACAGGCTGCCATGCTCGAGGTTGATGGATTCGGACAGGTCGGCGGCGATGGTCAGAAACCGGTTCCCGGTGACGTAATTCATCCACTTGACGATTTCCGAGATGCAGCGCCGCGTGCCGGCCACCTCGCCGGGCTTTCGGAACAGCGCGACGTTTACCGTCTTCTCCGCGCCCGAGACGGAATTCTTGACCGCGACCTTCTGCGGTTCCTCAGGCAGATTCTTCACGCGCAGGCGCTCGTCGAGGAACGGATCGTGCTTGGTTTCGATCCGCAGCGGCACATCGTCTTTTAACGTATCGCCGATATCGACCAACCGATCCGCCAGCCAGTCTCCTAGCCCGTTACGATCCAACACCGACATCGCGATATCCATGTTGGTCTTGTACTGGATCAGGCGTTCGCGCGTGTCCTTGGTCGCGCCATCGCGAATGCCCTGGAATGTCACCCCGTAGCGCTTCTCAAACGTCTGTGCCAGCGCGATGAAGTACTCGGAGTTCATCTTGAAGGCGTAAGGATGGCTGGGGAAGCCCAGGAGTTGCTGCCCCGCCTCGGGGATTTGGCCATTCATCGCCGCGGGCCAGTAGCCCTTCGCAGTCTTTCCAACTACTACAATGGGCCGGCGATCTTTCCCGTCCCAGTCCTCCATGGTCTTGAGCGCCGCGACCACCTGATCATAGTCGTTGCCGTTGTCCACGGCGAAGACGTTCCATCCGTAGGAGGTCCACTGGTCGATCAGGTTGTAGGCTTCGTACTTCGAGTCGATCACGCCGCCGATCAGCGAATCGTCGATTCCGGCGTTGTTATCGGAGATCATCACGCGAAGGCGCTTGCCGACTTTCAGCGCCAGGGCCTGGGTCTTGAGCTCCTGCGCGTGACCTTCGGTCATGGCGAATTCGCCTTCGAACGCGATCACCTTGGGCGCGTTGATCGATGCCCCGGCGATATCCCAAAACGCAGCTTTACCGGCCGCCGTGGCGATGCCGATGCCGGACGGCCCCCCGTTCACGTCATTGGTTACATCCGTAGTCTCCGCGTGGCCCGCCAGCGCCTTAATGCCGCGGGCTTTGGCTTGCGCGAAAAGCGGATGATCGGCTAGCCCATTTTCCTGCAGCAGGGTTCTCATCGCACCCGCCCCGCGTCTGAACCCAAGCGCGTCAATCGGCAGAATCGCGATGTGGGGATCGGCGAAGTAGCGCTTCTGGCCGGTTGCCTCGTGCTTACGCGCGAGCGCCTGGCCCATGATCATCCACAGCGCGTAACAAGTGGGGATGCAGTGCCCGCCGGCGAGCATGAACTTGTCGCAATAGGGATGCTTGGGACGGCGATAATCGTAGCGCAGCCCGCCGAGTTCCGGTCCCGCGAGGTGGATCGCGACGTTGTAAGGCGTATACGCCAGCGGTCCGCCGAAGTGCCCGGTCTGCGAATAGTTCCCCAGCAACACCAGCGTCATGCAGGTCATGAACCCGACATCTTCCATGCGTTCGCGGTCGTAGGGCGCAGTGAGCCGGTCGAGTCTTGAGAGGGATGTCGTGGCCATGGAAGCCGCCATTATCCCACGGATTGCACGTGCAGCCGATTTGCGCGTCAATGGTATGTATGAAGCGAATTATTGTTGTCAGCCTAACCCTACTTACGGCCGCTATGGCGTTCGTATGGGCCCAACAGGCCAAAGCCCCCGCTGCGGTCTACGCCCAATATGAAATGCGGTCGGTATTTCCGCGCGAAACGTCGCCGGCCGAGTATGGGCAAGTATCCCAGCAGGATCTCCAGACTCTGGCTTCGCAGGGCTGGGAGCTGGTGAGCGTGATGCCGTTCGTGTATCGCAACGAGGAACGTGGCCCTGCGCTGAACAATAAGCCGGCGGTGACGCAGACCTATCCGGCGTACTTCTTCAAGCGGGTCAAGCTACTGAGAACGGACACCACCAGCCTCGTCCCGGCGCACACTACCGCCCCGTAACTGCCGGGATTTCGAACGGGAGATCAAGGGTCGCGCCGGGCGCGACCGCGGCCCACTGCTGGAACAGCTCGCTACGCTTCTTCCTGACGCGAGCGATTTCGTCCGCGCTCAGCGCACGCACGCCCGTCATGGCCGCGCACTCGTTGAATTCGTCGACCGTCCAGATCACGCCGCCCGCCCGTTCGGCAGAGAAGACCCCGACCATCATCTCGGCCTCGCCCGCTTCCGGCGGCAGCGGCCCACGAGCGCCTTTGCCGGTGGTGTCTTCGATATCCCACCCCTCGGCGATGAGTCCGAAAAATCCACGGCGATATCCGAGCTCGGTTTCCACCGCGAAATGCGTCAGGTCGTGCAGGGAGAAGTACGCGGCGTGGCGATCGGTCTGTTTCTGCCACGTCGCCGAACCGTCGGCGCGCACGCAGCGCAGCACACCCGAGCCATCCGCCTTCTTGGTGATCTGAACGCGCACAAACTTAGTCCGTTGGATTCGTGGCGAATACCGTCAGCTCGGTGATGAATCCACGATCTTCCATTTCGAGCACCGACTTCACCGCATGCGCGATGTCTTCCGGCCGCAGCTTGCTGGGGTTGTCTTTCTGCTCAAATCCCGCAGCCGCGCCGAAGCTGGTGATCACTTCGCTCGGGTTCACCAGAAACACGCGGATGTTGTTCTTGCGCAGCTCCTGACGCCAGCATTCCGTCATTCCGCGCAACGCAAATTTGCTGGCGTAGTACGCCGTGCCGTTGGGCGCGCCGCGATGCGACGCAGTGGACCCGATGTTCACGATGTTGCCGCGATTACGGGTAATGAAATGCTTGGCCGCCTCGCGCGCCATCAGAAAGGCTCCGGTAACGTTGGTGGCGAAGGTGCGTTCGAAGCTCGCCAGGTCGAAATCCACCAGCTTCTTGAAGGCGCCCAGGCCTGCATTGTTGACCAGAATGTCGAGATCGCCGAATTTTTCCAGAATCTCGCGCATGGTGCGCTGGACGTCGGCTTCCTTGGATACATCGGCCTGGATGGGATGCGCGCCCAACTCCTTGGCCGCCTTTTCGAGCTTGGCCTTGTCGCGCCCAGTGATGGCGACCCGAGCGCCGCTGTCGATCAGACTCTTGGCGATACCGTGGCCGATACCCGAACTTCCGCCCGTGACGAGAGCTACTGCGTTGTTGAGATTCATTTCTCAAACAGTTTATCGCAGGGCTGCGTAATACTGATCCCTTGAAGCGGAAATTTAGCAGATGGCTCGGCGTGGCGGCGCTGGTCTTTATTGGATTGCACGTCCTGTGGGGCATGGCCTTGCTGGCGTTGCGCTATGCCGATCCTCCCACCACCGGCGTCCAGATCCAGCGGCGCGTTGAGGCGATGTTCTCGAAAAGCGCCTACAAAAAGCGCCAGACCTTCGTGCCACTCAGCCGCATCTCGCCGACGCTCCAGCATGCGGTGATCGCGGCGGAAGACGGCAACTTCTACCGGCACTACGGCATCGATTGGGGCCAGGTGCGTCAGGTGATCGAGGACAGCGCCGACGCGGGGGAAGTCACCCGCGGCGCTTCCACCATCCCGCAGCAGTTGGTTAAGAATTTATTCTTCACGACCCACGCCAACCCGGTCAGGAAAGTGCTCGAATTCACCCTCGCGCCCATGGCCGTGATGATTCTGGGGCGAAATCGCCTGCTGGAGCTGTATCTGAACGTGATCGAATGGGGACCGGGCGTCTTCGGGATTGAGGCTGCAGCCGAATATCACGATCACACCTCGGCGGCAGCGCTGACCCGTGAACAATCGGCACGGCTGGCGGCGATCCTGCCCTCGCCACGGCGACGCAAACCGGAGCGGATGAACCAGTATAGTGCGATCATTCAGGATCGCATGCGGATACTGGGATGGTGAGAATTATGATATGCTGACCCCCGGCCAGGGAGGAACGCGGCTTTGAAAAACTTGAGGCGGGAAATGGCGTGTTTACGGTTCGCTGCAGCGTTGATGGTGGGTTTAGGTGTGGGCTGGTTCGGGCTTCCAAGCTTGGCGCAAAGCGGTGACACCTACAAAACGCGGCTCTCCGCCCTGCCCGCCGACGCGAAAACGAGGCCCGATCTGGCCGGCACCGGCACCGTGACCGCCACCCTTTCCGGCACGAAACTCACTGTGAACGGAACCTTCGAAGGGTTGAAGACCAACGCCGTATCGGCCAAATTGCAGAACGGCATCGTGGCCGGCGTGCGCGGACCGGTCTTCGCGGATCTCACCATCACAAAGGCCATGAGCGGCACCATCACCGGATCGGCCGATCTGAATCCGCAACAACTGCAGAATCTGAAAAAGGGCGGAATCTACGTCCAGATCTACACGGAAAAACCCGCGGACGGCACGCTGTGGGGCTGGCTGCAACACTAGGAGACGCATCCCATGAAGAAAACTCTCATCCTTGTATCGCTGTTCGCCGCTCTCTACGGTGTTCTGCAGCTTTTCGGCCAGCAGGGCGCGGCCGGACCTTTTACCGCCCAGCAAGCCGACGCTGGCCGCGCCGCCTATCAACAGAACTGCTCTGGTTGCCACGCCGCGGATCTTTCCGGAATCGGCAACGCGCTGCCGCTGTCCGGTCTTCCGTTCACTGGAAGCTGGGGGAACCGCACGGTAGGCGATCTGGTCGGCTTCATGGAAGGCGCGATGCCGCCGAATAATCCGGGCGGTCTCGGCGAGCAGAATTATCTGAACATCACCGCCTTTATTCTGCAATCGAACGGCGCGCGGGCCGGAAACCAGGCGCTGGCCGGTAATTCCGCTGTCGCCATTCGCAGCGTGACGGGCCAGGTAGTCGCCCAAGTTCAAGGCGGCGGACAAGGGAAACAGGGCAAGCAAGGCAAAGCTGGTCCCGCTGCGGCGGCGGGCGGACGTGGCGCCGCGGCGCCGGCTCCCCGGGGGCTCACGATTCCAGGAAACGTGAAGAACTACACGCCCGTGACCGATGCGATGATGCGTAATCCCGACCCGGCGGACTGGCTGATGATCCGCCACGATTATCACGCCAACAACTTCAGCACGCTGAACCAGATCACCGCGAACAACGTGCAGGATCTGCGCCTGGTCTGGACCTGGGCGATGAATGAGGGCACCAATCAGCCGGCTCCCGTGGTGCACAACGGGACCATGTTCATCAACAATCCGGGCAATATCGTGCAGGCGCTGGACGCCAAGACCGGCGAACTGATCTGGGAGAACCGCATCGGGGAGACCGCCACCGGCAACTCCCAACGCGGCCTGGCGATTTACGATGACAAGGTCTACGTCACTACCGGATCGGCAGTGATCTTCGCGCTGGATGCGCGAACCGGCAAGGAAGTGTGGCAAACCACGATCGGCGACCGCACCAACGGCACCTACAGCACCAGCAGCGGACCCATCATCGCGAAAGGAAAGGTCATCCAGGGCCTCGGCGGCGGCTTGTGCGATCAGTACCGCGAGGAAAAGTGCTTCATCAGCGCCTACGACGCGCAAACCGGAAAACTGGTCTGGAAGTTCTACACCATCGCCAAGAGCGCCGATCCGGGCGGCGATTCCTGGGGCAAGCTATCGGACCTGTTCCGCGCCGGTGGCGATACCTGGATCACGGGCAGCGTGGATCTCGATTTGAACCTGACTTATTGGGGCGTCGCGCAGGCCAAGCCGTGGATGCGGGCGTCGCGCGGATCGGGTAACGGCGCGACAAATTATGCGAATTCGACCGTCGCCCTCGACCTCGATACCGGCAAACTCAAATGGTGGTTCAACCATGCTCCGGGCGAAACCCTGGACCTGGACGAAGTATTCGAGCGCGTCCTGGTCGATGACCAGGGTCAGAAGTACGTATTCAGCGCGGGTAAGGACGGCGTTCTCTGGAAACTCGACCGCACGAATGGCAAGTACGTCGGCCACAAGGAAACCGTGTTCCAGAATGTCTACGATTACATCGATACGAAGACCGGTGAACCGCACTTCCGCAACGACATCGTCGAGAATCAGGTCGGCGAGTGGGTGCAGGACTGCCCGACTTCCGAGGGCGGCCACAACTGGCACGCCATGAGCTATAACCAACCGACCAACCAGATCCTGATTCCGGTGGCGCAGAGTTGCCAGGAAATGAATCCGCAGAAGATCGATCTGGTGGAAGGCGGGGGCAGCGGCGGCGGCGCGGCTCGTCGATTCTTCGAGATGCCCGGCAGCAACGGCAACATCGGAAAGTTCGCGGCGTATGACGTCCGGACGCTTAAGGAAAATTGGAAGCTCGAGCAGCGCTCGCCCTTCATGACCGCGATCCTTTCTACCGCGGGCGGCATCGCGTTTGTGGGCGATATGGATCGCTACTTCCGCGCCGTCGATGTGAAGACCGGAAAGGTCCTGTGGGAGACGCGCCTGGGCACATCCGTGCAAGGCTTCCCGTTGACCTTTAGCGTGGGCGGCAAGCAATACATCGCCGTCTCGACGGGCTTGGGCGGCGGCAGCCCGCGCATGGTGCCGGGCGTGCTCGCTCCCGAAGTGCACTATCCGTCGAACGGGAACGCGCTGTACGTGTTCGCCCTACCCGATCGGCGGTAGGCGCTCTCTTTTAATCACGATCCGCGACTGGCCGAAAACCACCATCTGGCGTTTTTCGACCGCTAGGCGGTTGAGACAATCGTCCATCTTTCAATTAGTTACCGCATGGCAGTCAACATGCAGTAACAGGGTTGGAAGGTGTGTTATGTATCGACGTATAGCAGTTATCATTTCCGCTGCCGGTTTGGCCACGGCAGCGCTCGCTCAACAAAGTGCCCAGGATTCCGCCGGGTGGAAGAAATTCGGAACCTCCTCCGGCGACCAGGCGTATTCGCTTAACCAATTCCCAGCGGCACAGACGCAGAATTCGCCACCTCAGAATGCACAGCCGCCGCAGAATTATTCGCAGCCGGCTGCAGTGCCATCCCAGATCACGCTTCCGGCGGGAACGTTCGTGAGGGTGCGCGTCAACGAGAAACTTTCGAGCGACAAGAACCAAGCGGGTGATTTGTTCACCGCCACTCTGGTGGCGCCATTGATCGCCAACGGCTTGGTGATCGCACAACCGGGGCAGAATGTTGCCGGACGCGTCTCTGAAGCGGTGAAAGCGAAGGACGGCAAGGGCAGGTCACGCCTGGGGCTCGATTTGACCGCGCTTAGCTTGGTGGACGGGCAGCAGATCCCCATACGGACCCAGCTTATTGAATACCATCGCCCGACCAACAACGGCCGTGACACGGGCGTGGTCGTCGGCACCACGGCTACGGGAGCTGCGATCGGCGCAGTCGCGGGCGGGGGCTTCGGTGCGGGAGTCGGTGCGATTACCGGAGCCGCCGCAGGCGCTATTGGCGTGTTGGCAACACGGGCGCACGCTACCGAGATTTACCCGGAAGCCATGTTGACGTTCCGTACGATCGACCCGGCCACGATCGCGACGGATGGAGCCGGAGGCGCGTTCCAACCGGTGCGCCAGTACGGTTATCAATCGCAGGTGCAGCCACGCCAAAGTGCTGTAGCGCCCCCTGGGCCCTACTCCTACTACGGTGGTTATGATCCTTACTATTATCCGTATGGTTACTACCCGTATGGCTACTATCCGTATGGCTACTATCCGTACGGCTACTATCCGTATTTCGGGTTGGGTTTCGGTTACTACGGCGGTTACGGCTTCCGGGGTGGCGGCTTCCGCGGCGGTGGATTCCGCGGCGGCGGGCGTCGTTAACGGAAATCGCTAAGACGATCCGAGAAGTTTAGTTCGCGAGACCTCCAGTGCACGAGTACAATGTGCAGTGGAGGTCTTTCCTTTTGCGTAACCATGTCTTGTTCGCTGCTTTGTTAGCCGCTCCCGCCGTGTTCGCCGCCGACGGAATCGGCAAGGTCTTTGACGATCAGGTATCGACGGTCGAGCGAGAAGTTCTGGGTCTGGCGCAGAAGATGCCGGCCGATAAGTACGACTTCGCTCCCACCAGCCCCGGCACCTTCACGGGCGTGCGGACTTACGCCCTGCAAGTCCGGCACATCGCGACCTACATCTACCGGATCGCGGCTTCGGTATCGGGCGAAGCGGCGCCTGTCGAGATCGGACCCACGGACAATGGCCCGGACACCCTCAAGACCAAGGATCAGATCATCGACTACTTCAAGGGCGCTCTGGCCT
>Ga0209415_10011431_pt1 | contig 14951 bp, 13 predicted proteins | sample PeaSoiSIISIP2007_FD_187696 | JGI IMG/M metagenome (GOLD analysis project Ga0209415, IMG submission 187696) | Peat soil microbial communities from Weissenstadt, Germany - SII-SIP-2007 (SPAdes) (version 2) | ecosystem: Environmental > Terrestrial > Soil > Wetlands > Peat | place: Germany...
GACGCGAACACGGGTGGCAGATCGGGACCGCGCACGAACCTCGGGTAGACGGCGACGGCTTCCACGACCTGCTCGCCGCTCCCCGGCACGAGCAGCGTTGCGTTGCCGGTCTCGGGATCGAGCACGTAGAGGTCGTAGTCGCCGCCGAAGCTCGCGGGGGCGCCCGCGCCGAAGCTGACGAGCATCTTGCCGTCCGGCAGGGGCGAAGGGCTCGTGTACGATCCGTCCGACGCCACGATCTGGAGCGAGTGCTGGAAGAAGGCCGGGTCGGGAGCGGACGGCGCGCCGGCGACGATGACCTTCGGATCGACCAGGTAGTCCTTGGGGTTCGTGCTGCTGAAGTCAGGGCCGATCGACCGGTTGAACACCGCCAGGGCGCCGGCCCCGTGGACTGCGCCCTGATCGCTGAAGATCGTCGCGAAGTCCTTGTGGGCGAGCTCGACCACGTAGGCGGCCTGCGTGTACCCGATGGTGGCGCGCTGCGAGTAGAGGGGGTGGTAATCGCTGCCGTCGAGGTTCTGTCGACGGAGCGCGAGCTCGTAGAAGCCCGGCTCGCGCTTCTCGGCCGTGAAGATGAGCCGCCCATCCTGCATGAAGCTCGGCAGCCGCTCCATGTTCAGCTGCCACGTCAGCTGGCGGACGCGCAGCTGGCTCGTGGAGCTGCTCGGGTCCGGCTCGAGGACGTAGAGGTTGGCGTTCGGCTTCGTGGGGTCCTCGGGCGTGCGCTGCGGGCCGGTGTAGTCGAAGGCCGTCGAGTCGAGGTTGCCGCGCGTCGAGGCGAAGACGATGCGCTCCGTTCCGTCGAGGCCAGGCGGGCTGAAGGCCGGGTCGAAGTCGTGCTCGAGGATGCCGTTCGCCGTGGAGGGGTGGTTGGCGATGTCGGGCTGCCTCGTGCAGCCGGTCCCGTCCGCGTTCATCGTGTAGATGGCGAGCGCATCGCTCGCGGTCGATCGGGCGGCGAACGCGATCGTCTTGGCGTCCCAGGACACCGCCGGGCGCCGTACGTCCGGCGCGGCCCCGAGCCCGCACGTCGTCAGGTCGACCGTCGTGCCGGTGCCGAGGTTCTGCAGCGCACCCGCCATGATCGTGGCCGGCACGAGGTGCAGGCTCGCGCCGCCGGCGAAGACGTCGAAGTCCTGCGGTCGGTCGGGGACGGCCGGGATGGGTCTGCTCACGTAGGCGATCTCCGTGAGCGGCGCGAGCCCTCGCTCCGCGCGCTCGCGCCTGTGCCACTCGCGGATCACGCAGTACGCCGGGATCTGGTCCGCGTGCGCGGGGTCGAACGTGTAGCTCTTCTGATCGCAGAGCGCGCCGTAGGTCGCGGGCGCGCACAGCGTGCCCGCGGGCAGCTGGTCGCTGAAGTCCTCGAGGAGCGGCCCGCCCCGGTGCGTGATGCCGACTCCGTTCGGTCCGCAGAGCACGGGTCGGTAGAGGTTCTTCCGGACGAGTCGGCTCGCGCTCACGTCGTCGCTCTCGAGCGACATCTGACCGAGGGCGAACGTGTAGTTCTTCATCGTCGTCGTCAGCGCGAAGCTGCCGGCCGAGCCTCCGCGCAGCCGGAACTCGTGGAACATCCCCGCCGAGTGGCACTGCGCCATCATGCAGCCCTTCTTCGCGAGGATTGGCTGCACCATCTGCGCGAAGAAGACGAACGCAGGATCCAGGTTCTGCGGCTGGGGCGGCCCGTGGGCCTGAGCCCACTGCACGAGCGCCATGTAGCCCGGGTCGTTCACCGAGGCGAACAGCGGACCGCCCTCGTGGTAGCTGCCCCCCTGCGAGGTCGCGAGCGGGCGCCGCACGATCTCCGCCTGCTCGGGGGTGGCGGCGAGGTAGTTGACGGCCGCGAAGTAGTTCCAGCGGACCTCCTGCGGGGTGGACCCGCAGGTGAGGTAGAGCGCGTTCACCAGCGTGCCGTGGCAGTTGCCGGCCGCGCACGTCCCGAGGACCGGGATGGCCACGCTCTTGAAGATTCCGAAGTCGGATGCCGCCGGGTCGACCGTGGGGTCGAAGCCTGCAGCCTGGGGTACGGCGTCCGTGCAGGGCGTGCGCCGCAGGTTCACGGGGGGCACGCCGGTGTTGCCCACGGTCGCGCCGTTCTCGATCCATTGCCGCAAGACCAGGTACGCGCTCGCCGTCGGGTCGAGCACAGGCCCCCCCGTGTGCTTCACGTCCGTCGTCACCAGCGTCTTGGTCCCGTCCCACAGCTGGATGGTGAGCTGATAGGGAGGCACGTTCTTCACGAGGAGCGAGGGCTGGAGATAGGGCCCGTAGTCGAACAGCAGGTCGCGCCGGCGGTTCACCCCCTCGTAGCTGCTGAGGTCCAGGTTTCCGAACGCGTTGCCCTTGGCGTTCTCGACGTGGCAGCCGACGCCGGTGTTCGTCCGGACACACGACGTCTGGAGGACCGGGGCGATCGTCTCGTCGAAGAACGTCGTCGGCTGCGGCTCGAGGGTGGTGCACGCCCCCGAGACGGAGGCCACCGCGGTCACGAGCGCAGCGCAGAGGATGAAGGAGGTGGCCCGAGCCATCGCCCCGTATGCTAGCCGCTCGCCTAGAGCTCCAGCATGGCGATCTGCGCCATGTCACGGACCAGGCCGTTCGGGTCGCCCGTCGACAGCTTCTGGAGCACCGGCACGGCGCTCGAGTCTCCGAGCGTGCCTAGGGCGTGGCAGGCAGCGGCACGGACCCGCGGGTCGGCGTCCGTCTGGGCCGCGGCGGAGATGGCCACGACCGCGTCGGACGCGTGGAGCGTCTCCAGTACCTCGACGGCCCGGCGGCGCACGTCGCCGCTGGCGTCGGCCGTCAGCGCGGCGACGTTGGAGAGCCCCGAGAAGGAGTTGATCCTTCCCGCCGAGGCCAGCGCGGCCAGCTTGACCCCCGGATCCTTGTCGGCAAGGCCCACAGACAGCGCCCCCGCCCCGTCGTCGTTGAGGCGCCCCAGCGCGCTCGCGGCCGCCGCGCGCACCCGGGCGTCGCCGTCGCCCTGGAGCGCTGCCGCGCAGGCGGCGATTCCGGGCGTCAGGAAGAACTCGCCGAGCGCGTAGGCGGCGTAGGACCGGTTGACGGGGTTCGAGCTGGTCTGAAGGGTCTGGAGCGTCTGCTCGTAGACCTCCCCCGGACCGAAGACGCCGAATACGCGGCGACGCAGCCACCAGGCGGCGATCTCCCGGTTCTTCGCGTTCGAGTCGTAGAGCAGCGGGGCTACCACCGAGATGCAGTCGAGGCACTCGACCTTCTCTCCGTGCTCGAGCGTCTCCCAGATCAGCGTCGGGGCCCCGCTCACCGCGGCGCTCTTGATGGCGTCCGGCGTCGAGAGAAACTCCACCTGGCTGGCGGGGGCCTGTCCATAGACCCCGGCGAACCCAGGCCCGCTCGGGGTCACCTGACGGGGGGCCGCGGTGCCGTCGCTCCGCGCGTCGGTCGCGGCGAAGGTGGCGGCCGCGAGGAAGCAACCCAACGCGAACCCAAGAACACTGCTGCGTCGCATGGTGTCTCTCCTCTTTCCTCAGTGGCTCGTGGCGATGACGGGGGTGACTGGATCGCCTCTGGTGTACGCGACGAACCCGGTGTTCTGGCGCGCGTAGTACTGGCCGCCGAGGTCCATCGGATAGACGGCCAGCGTCTGGCGCTCCGTGTCGGTGAGCGAGTACGCCGCGCCCTGGTCCTCGGGGTGCAGCGGGTTCGTCGCGAGCGGCCACGCGGTCGTGCCGTCCGGCACGCCGTTGACCAGGCCGTGCAGGTTGAGCTTCTGCGGCAGGGCCGAGGCGCGCGCGCTCCCGGGGATGCCCCACAGCGGCGTGCAGCCGGCCGGGGTCGCGTTCAGGCCCGGCGCCGAGCAGGGAGCCGCGGCCCCGGTCACCGTGATCGTCCCGGTGGAGTCGCCGTCCATGCTCAGCGTCGCCGGGTAGAAGATCGACACGTACGACGCCGGCCAGGTGGCCACCTTCCGGTCGTAGTAGACCGTGACCGGCGTGGTCGACAGGTCCAAGGTCGGCACCTGGTACGTCGTGACCAGGCCCGACACCGGGTCGGTGCGGGTCAGCTGGTAATAGCTCGTCGTCGACGAGTTGTGGCAGCTGACGCATTTCGCATCGAGGATGCCCTGGACCTTCGTGTTCCAGGGGAACTCGGTGCGATCCGGGATCGGCTCGGTGAACGAGGGGAGCGGCACGTGCTGTTCGGCGACGGTGGTCGGCCCGTTCGCGGTCACGGCCGCGCCCGTGCGCGACTCGTGGCAGCCGCCGCACCGGCGAGAGTCCCCCGGCATCGCCTGGATCCAGAGCTGCTGGTTCCGGATCGAAAGGCCAAACTTGTCGATCGGCTGCAGGTGGATCGGCAGGTACGGCGGTACGTTCGCCTCCCAGCTGCGGTCGGCATAGACCGGGGCCTCACCGAGCACCGCGGCGCCCTCGAACATCGTCAGGCCGAACATCGTGACGCCCTTGGCGGCCTCGCTCGAGAACCCCTCGATGACGCGGACGGCAACGGTGCCCTCCGCGAGGGCCTGGCCCAGCGGAACGTTGTCGAACTGGGCGCCCGAGACCACCTCGTTCAAGCTCGTCAGCGAGACGTCGACCGAGCCGATGACGGCGGGCTTCGTCGAGTCCTGCACGTACTTGATGTTTCCGATGACCACCGGCTCCGCGCGCGGGACGACGGCCAGGGCGTTCAGGTCCCACGTCGAGCGGTCGTTGTAGACCAGCTGGTTCTGGCCCGTGGTCTGGTCGTAGACGTAGATACCGAAGTCGGGCGGCGTCAACGCCTGCTCGTTGAGATCGCTGACCGGGCCGTCGGCCCACGACGTGAGGATGCGGCCGTCCGGCAGCAGGCTAGGCTCCCGGTACCGTCCCACGGGCGATGGGTCCGAGCCGGTGGGCACCTCGGGCGTCAGCACCTGGTAGCGGACGTCCTCCTCGTTGAGGCACTGGTGCCCGAGGGTCGCCCCGCTCGCGTAGCTCGCCGGGTCCATGCACGCTGGATCGTTGTGATTGCGCGCGTCGATCTGCACGAGCGCTCCGGCGTGAATCGTCCTGTCGCGCGCGGTCACGATGCCGACCATCACGTTCGGGGACTGCTCGTGGACCGTGAACAGCGCGTCGCCCGGCTTGTCCTGGCCCAGGGAGTTCACGTGCTGGCCGGCGATCGCGACCTCCTGCGTCCCGTCCAGGTTGACCACTCGGAGCTTCACGTCGTTGGTGGAGGCGAAGTGCTCCCATTGCGAGAATCCGATCCGCCCGTCGTACCGGAGGAACGGCGCCACCGTGTGCGAGAGGTTCTGCGCGAAGAGGTGCCGGTCCGCGTCGCCGCCGAGGACCGTGACGGTCGCCAGCTGGAGCGCCTCGCGGGAGTGCTCGTACTCGTCCGCCCGCGTCCCCATCGCCGTGTACATCTCGTTCGTGACGAACACGATGAGGCCGCCCGGGGCGTAGATCGGGTTGATATCGTCGTAGTCGCCCGCGGTCTTCTGGTGGACGATGTACGTACCGTTGGGGCTGGGCGCGAGCTCCACGGTATAGATGTGGTAGTGGTCGTTCGCGTCCGCTTTCATCGAGAAGACGGCCTGCGTCGCGTCGAACGAGACGTCCGCTCCGTTGAAGTCGGCGGTCGTGAACGAGCTCGTGAGGTTGGTGACCGTCCCGGTCGCGCTGGCGGGCGCCAGCAGGTTCAGGCTGCCCCCCGGCTCGTAGCGCTGGTAGTCGAGCACCTGGCCGTTGCCGCCGGCCACGTCGATCGTCACCGTCCCGTCCGGGTTGTAGACGGTGGTCTCCCGCTTGATGAACAGGATCGACTCGACGCCGGCCCCGACAGTCTGGCTGCTCGACGGCTGGTTGGTGCAACCCCCTCCCGAGGCAAGAGTACCTGCGAGGCCAAAAAGGCTCAGCGATGCGGCGATGGTCTGGCGCTTCATGCGGGACTCCCCTGGGTGGTCGACCGGGAGGAGAGCACGAGTCGGGCCAGCTGGAAGAAACAGCTATTTCAAATGGTTGTGTCCGCGTGAAGGGCGCCCGAGGGTGGCTTCGGGCCCGGGGATGGGGGGGCCGGCCCTCGGATCCGGTCGAGCCGGGCCACTCCGCTCCCGGGGCCACGAGAGGCCGAAGGCGTCGGGCAGGAGCCGCGAGAGCCGGTCCGTCCGGCGCGCCACGATCCGGCCCTTCGCGTCCTCGGCCACGAGCAGGAGCGTCATCTCTCGCGCGAGCTCGGCCAGCACCTGACGGCAGATGCCGCACGGCGTGCCCGGACGCGGGCCCGCGGTGACCACGGCGCAGGCGACCGGGTCGCGGGCGCCCGCGGCGATCATCGCGGCGACGGCGGACCTCTCCGCGCACAGCGTCGCGCCGTACGTGGCGTTCTCGACGTTGCACCCGGCGTAGACCTCGCCGCGCCGCGTGAGGACCGCAGCGCCCACCCGGTAGCGCGAGTAGGGGGCGTACGCGTGCGCGCGGACCGCCCTCGCGGCCTCGACGAGCTCCCCGGCCGTCGCCGCCGCGAGCTTCACCGGTCGTCCTGCCCCGCGCGTGCGATCCAGCCCGTCAGCAGCATCGTGAGCGCGGCCTGGCGCGAGCGTGCGGTCGCCTCGACCTCGGCGTGTTCCAGCGGCCGCGCGCTGACCCCGGCCGCGAGATTCGTGATGCACGAAAGGCCCCCGACGCGGACCCCCATGTGACGCAGGGCGATCACCTCGCTCACGGTGCTCATGCCCACCGCGTCGGCCCCGAGGCGCCGGAGCATGCGGATCTCCGCGGGCGTCTCGTACTCTGGCCCGAGCATGGCGGCGTACACGCCTGCGCGCAGGGCGATGCCGGTCTCGCGCGCCACGGCCCGCAGGCCCTCGCCGAGCGCGCCGTCGTACGCCGCGCTCATGTCGGGGAAGCGCGCGCCGAGAGCGCCGTCGTTCGGGCCGACGAGGGGCGAAACGCCGGTCAGGTTGATGTGGTCCGTGACGAGCATCAAGTCCCCCGGGGACCAGGCGGGGTCCAGCCCGCCGGCCGCGTTGGTGATGAGGACGCAGCGAACCCCCAGCCGCGCCATCACGCGCGCCCCCTGCACCACCATGTCGACCGGGTGGCCCTCGTAGAGGTGCACCCGCCCCTGCATGCACACGACCGGCACGCCCGCGACGCGGCCGAAGCACAGGTTGCCGGGGTGCCCGGGCACGCCGGGAGTGGCCATGTGCGGCAGGTCCCCGTAGGGCACCTTCACGAGCCCCTCGAGCGTGTCGGCGAAGCCCCCGAGGCCGCTGCCGAGGACGACCCCGACGCGCGGTGCAGCCCCTGCTACGCGCTTTCGGACCGCGAAGACGCAGTCCTCGAGGCGCGCTGCGATCGACGACGGAGGCGACTGCGAGATCGGCGGCACGGGTCCCTCGCTTCGCTCACGATGCTCTCACTTGTGGGCGAATTTCGCCACGAGGGCGTCGCATACGATGGCGGGGGCATAGCGGCTCACGTCGCCCGCGTGGCTCGCGATCTCGCGGACGAGCGACGCGCTGATGAACCCGTTCTTCGTTCGCGTCGGCAGGAACACGGTGTCCACGGCCGGCTCGAGATCGGCGTTGGCATGTGCGATCTGCAGCTCGTACTCGAAATCCGTCGCCGCCCGGAGGCCGCGCACGATGACGCGGGCGTGCTTCCTCTGGCAAAAATGAATCAGGAGGCCCTCGAAGGCCTCGACCGTGACGTTCGGCAGGTGGGAGGAGACGCGCGACACGAGATCGAGCCGCTCCTCCACGGTGAAGAGCGGGCTGCGCGACGGATGGCGGCCGATGCCGACGATGACGTCACTGAAGAGCGCGGACGCGCGCTCGATGAGATCGAGGTGGCCGAGCGTCGGGGGATCGAAGCTGCCGGCGTAGACGGCGAGGCGGGCGACACCGTGGCTCTTCATGGCTTGCCGCCGCTGGGCGGGGCGGCTGGCGCCGGGGCGGGCGGGGGCACCGGAGCGCCGGGCGGCGCAGCGGGAGCCTGGGGTCCAAGGAGCGTCGGGTCCGGCTCGATCCACATGAATCGACCTTCATCCTCGAAGGTCACGCGGAAGAAGGCCAGAAGATCCGCCCCGATGACGCCGCCGAGGTCGATCTCGGCGACCGTGGCGAGCTCGCCCAGGTCGGCGCCCGCGATCGCGGGCATCTTGGCGAGGTCGAAGCCGCCCACGCGGAAGATGGGAACCGTCCCGTGCTTGATGCTCGGCGTGTCCGGCAGCGACGTGAGGGCGGCCGGGTCGACTCCCGCCTTCTTCCAGGCGCCGTCCACCAGGAAGAGCGGGAACGGTCGGGAGCTGTCGACGAACAGGGCGATCGCGTCGTCGTCCCGCGGCGTGATGGTCGCCCTCAGGATCATGCCCCCGCCGCGCAGGTAATAGAGGGGCACCCGGCTGGCGTCGGGCGGAGCCGGGGCGTCCTGGCGCCGCACGACGAACTGGTCTCCCCGGCGGTCGAAGGTGACGTGGGCATGCCTCAGGAACTGGGAGCCCAGCAGCGCCTTGATGGGCACGCCCAGCTGACGGCTGATGGCCGAGAGGTCCTGTGTCAGCGCCGGGACGTCCTTCACCTCCAGCCGATCGAACCGGAGGTTGACCCACGCCGGGTCCTTCCGCGAGTTCGAGTCGACCAGGACCTCACTCGTGCCCGTGGCCACGAGCGCGAGGATCCGCTCGCCGTCGAGCTCGCACGGGACCACATTGGCGGCACCCAGCGGAACTCGATCGATCGCCCGCGGCATCTCCACCGCCCCGACGAGACCTCCGTCCATCTCGAACGGGTGTCGCCCGGCACCCCGCCGCGCGAGCCCGGCGACCTCGCGCGCCCAGGGATCCTTGACCTGGGGGTCGGTCAGCAGGGCCTCGAGCTCGTCGGCCGCGTGCTCGATGTCGCCCGAGAACCAGAAGGCCCGCCCCCGGAGGGCGTGGGCGGTCGTCGAATCGAGCCCTTCGGTGACCCGGAGCGCCTCGGCAAAGTCGAGCCGGACCAGCGCGACCCGCCCCGCGAGCTCGCGAACCTCCACGTCGGCGGGCGCAACGGCGAGGGCGTGCGATGCCGCGTCCCGCGCGTCCTCGAAGTCCCCGGCGCGATAGCTCGACTTTGCGCGATCGGTCCACTTCGCCGCCACGGGCGACCGGGTGGACGACTGAGGCGACACCGCCGGGCCGCAGGCCAGCGGCAGCATGGGCAAGAGAAGAAAGGCCAGGGCACGACGCATCGAGTGGACTCTCTCAGGGGGGGGTCGAGGCGGGTTGGGGCTCGACCCGCAGGATGCGGTCCGCCCGGAGCTCTCTGCGGCCTCTCCCGGGGAGCTGATACCCCACAACCCGCGGCGGGTCGAGGTCCGAGCGGACCTCGAGCAGGACCATGGACAGTGGCTCGGGCGGACGCCGGGCGGCGCGGTACGTGACCACCACCGGCGCCCCATGCTTCGCGGCCGCCTCGCACGCGTCGACGACGGCTTGACGGGCCCGGCGCTCGCCGACCCGGACCTCCCACAGATCGCGCGCGCTGACCGGTGCCAGGACGGCGACGCAGCGATCGAAGAGCTCCCGCATCGCCCGCACGTCGCTCTCGGCTCGGTGGGCCTGGCCCCGATCGATCGTGAGCTCCCGGCAGAGCGCGTCCAGGGAGTACGACCGGAACGCGAAGGCACGCCGCGCGAGCACCAGGGTGTCGATCCAGTGGACGACATCGAACGCCGCTCCTGCACGCCGGAACTCCTCCGCGAGGAAGCGCACGTCCCACGCGGCCGCATGCGCGACCAGGATCGCCCCATCGAGGAGCTCGCGCACGTCGCGGGCCACGCTCTCGAAGCGCGGGGCGCCGGAGACCTTGGCCGCGTCGATTCCATGGACGTGCGCCGCGCCCCCCACCCGCTCGCCGGGATCGAGGAGGGTGCAGAGAAAGCCGGTGCGCCGGCCCCCCATCACGCGCTCGACGCAGATCTCGACGACCCGGTCCCGGCTCGCGTCCAGCCCCGTCATCTCGAGGTCGACGAACGCGAGCGGTGCCTGCGCCACGGGCAGGTCCCACGGCGGTCCCGACGGCGGCCCCGCGCGCCCCTCCCTGTCGTCTCCCGTCGAAGCCACGATCCTCGGCTCCGGCCTACCTGATCAGCGAAAGCAGGACGCCCGACGCGATCACGAGCAAGGAGCCGAGCGCCTGCAGCGCGTCCGGGACCTCTCCGAACGCGGGGACGCCGAGCACGCGGGTGAAGACGACCCCGGAGTAGCCGAGGGCGCTCACGCGCGCCGCCCGGTCGAGCCCGTAGGCTCGCGTCATCGCGATCTGGGCGAGCCCCGCGCAGAGGCCCGTGACGCCGAGGACCACGGCCTGCGCCGCGGTCGGTGTATGCCACACGGGGATGGACGCGAGGACCATCACGGCCAGCCCCACGCACGCGAAGTGCAGCACGATCGCCTCGCTCGACTCGTTCGGTCCGATTCGCCGCAGCCACACCATCGCCATCGCTGAAGATACCGCCGTGCCCGCGCCGATGGCGACGAGGCGTCCGGCGGTCGAGAAGGAAGGCTGCGCCACGAGGGCGATGCCCGCGAACCCCAGCAGGAGCCCTCCGACCAGGCCGCGCGGGACACGCTCGCCGAGGAGCGGCGCGCTCAGCAGGGCGACGAAGATGGGCGCGGTGGCGAAGAGCGTCGCCGCGTCCCCGATGGCCAGGGAGGGCCTGGCGAAGACGTAGAACGTGCCCGCGGCGGACAGGGTCCCGAAGCCGCTGCGAAGCCACGCCTCCCGCTGCTGCGTGATACGGAGAGAATTGCCGCGAGCCCGGGCGACCACGTAGGCCGTCAGGGCGCCCACGAGGAACCGGGACGCGCACACCTCCTGCCAGGGCACGCCGCGCGCGCCCACCCGAGCGCCCACGGCCATCCCCGCGAACAGCATCTGGGCGGTCACCATCCACGCGGCCGCTCGGGTCTCTCTGGTCACCTAGTCACGGGTGTCCTGCCCGAAGGTGTCCGGGACCGGGATCTCCCCGGCGTCGGCGTCGTAGGTAGGTGTGGCGGCGGGGACGGGCACACGAAGGGGGGGGAGAGCATGGGTGTAGTGGCGAACGAGCGCCCACCAGGCGCCCGCGATCGCGAGGAACCCGAGCAGCACCGTCCGCAGGGTACCGGCGAGCGAGCGCAGGGTGACCCTCGTGATCACCCAACCAAGCTATACTTTCCGCCGTGAATGCGCCGCCAGTTCGGCCATCGTCGCTCGCGCCGGGCTTCAAGCTCGATCGCTACGAGCTGCTTTGCCCGATCGCCGAGGGTGGCATGGCCAGCGTCTGGATCGCGCGCCAGACGGGCAAGCACGGTTTCGAGAAGCTCGTGGCCGTCAAGACGATCCTCCCCAAGTTCGCGGCCGATGCGCGCTTCCAGAAGATGTTCGTCGACGAGGCGCGCATCGCGTCCAGGATCGAGCACGCGAACGTCGCCCAGATCCTGGACGTGGGGGAGCAGCACGAGACGACGTACCTCGTGATGGAGTACGTCGACGGCGACTCGCTCTCGACGGTGAACCGCTCGCTCCAGAAGAAGGGCATGAAGATGCCGCCGGCCGTCCTGCTGCGCCTCATGGCCGAGGTCTGCGGCGGCCTCCACGCGGCCCACGAGCTGCGCAACGTCGAGGGAACGGCGCTCCTCGGCGTCGTGCACCGGGACGTCTCGCCGCAGAACATCCTGGTGAGCACGCGGGGCGTCGCGAAGCTCATCGACTTCGGCATCGCGAAGGCGCGCGACCGCGGGGCGGGCGACACGAACACCGAGACGCTCAAGGGCAAGGTCCGGTACATGGCCCCGGAGCAGGCGCACGGCCACAACGTCGACCGGCGCGCCGACCTGTGGGCCGTGGGCGCCGTCATGTACTACTTCCTCGCCGGCCGCCCGCCCTACGACGGCGAGAACGACGTACAGACGCTGCTTCTCCTGACCGGCGGGCGACCCCCGCCCGCCCTGCCGACCAGCGTGCACCGCGCGATCGTCGCGGTCGTCCACCGGGCCCTCTCCGCCGCGCCCGAGAAGCGCTACGCGACGGCTGCGGACATGCAGCACGCGCTGCAGGAGGCCATCGTCGACTCGAAGCTCACCTCGAGCGCGTCGGCCGTGGCGGCGTTCCTCGCGGAGCACGTGGCGGATCCGTCGCGCAAGCGGAAGGAGGCGATCGCGCTCGGGGTGAAGGCGGCAGCGGACCGCGAGAAGTACGAGGAGATGATGCGCTCGAACGTCCGGGTCACCGGCGCGACCTCGCGCACCGGCGTCTCCGACACGGGCGTGTCCAGGGCCGGCGGGGCCCTGAGCTCGACGACGGTCGAGGGGGTTGGAAAGCGCACCCCGCGCAAGAAGGCGCTGGCGTTCGCCGCGGCCGGCGGGGTGGGCCTGCTCGCGATCGTGGGCGTCGCCCTGGTGGCGACCCACCGCTCGCCTCGGCCTGAGCGAGCGGCGTCCTCGAGCCCCCCGGCCTCCGCGTCCGCCCCGCCCGAGCCGGCTGCCACGGCCTCCGCGGGCCCGGCGACGATCGCCGCCACCGACCTCCCCGTCGTCCCGGCCGCTCCTTCCGCGACCTCCGTGACGGTCGCCGCGCCTCCGATCGCGCCTCCGCGGAGCCTGCCGCGCGTCGTCCCGCCGGCGACGCCGCGACCCCCCGCCCGCGCCCGCAGGGTCGACGATGGGTTCTAGGGAAGACACCCTCGTCATTCACGAGATCTACGCGAGCATCCAGGGAGAATCGACGTTCGCGGGCCTGCCCTGCGCGTTCGTGAGGACGACCGGGTGCAACCTCCGGTGCGTCTGGTGCGACACGCCCCAGGCATTCCATGGCGGGACCCGCATGGACCGGGGCGACGTGCTTGCCAGGGCGCTCTCCTTCCGCACGCCTCTCGTGGAGCTGACCGGCGGCGAGCCGCTGCTCCAGCCGGGCGTCTTCCCCCTCATGACGGAGCTCTGCGACGCCGGGCGCACCGTGCTCGTCGAGACGAGCGGAGAGGCCGACGTCGCGCGGGTCGACCCGCGCGTCCACAAGGTCATGGATCTCAAGTGCCCGGGTAGCGGCGAGTCGCACCGCAACCGCTGGGACAACCTCGGGCACATCACCCCCGCCGACGAGATCAAGTTCGTCCTCGCGGACCGGGCCGACTACGAGTGGATGCGGGCGGCCATCCGCGAGCGAAAGCTGACGGACAGGACGCCGAACCTGCTCGCGAGCACCGTGTTCGGCCGCCTCGCGCCGAGGGATCTCGTGGCCTGGGTGCTCGAGGACGCGCTGCCCGTCCGCGTGCAACTCCAGATGCACAAGTACGTCTGGGCGCCGGACGCGACGGGGGTCTGACCGGCGCTCGGGGGCCGACAGCCCGCGGCTACGCCGCCTTCAGCTGAGCGCTGCGGATCTCGTCGTACGCGGGCGGCGCCTCGAGCCCCAGCCGCCGCCGCACCTCCTCGACCGGCAGCGCCAGCATCGCCTCCCAGTCCTGCGCCGGGAGCCATCTCGCTTGAAGGCCGCGACGGAAGCCTTCGAGGATCGTCCTTCTCGCGGCGGCACCTCCGCGCGGGAAGCGCACCGTCTTGCCGAGCCCGACGGCGAGGATGAGCGCGATCGCCGGATTCCACGTCTGCGCGAGGATGAACGCGAGGAGCGCCGTCTCGCCGAGCACGTCCCCCGAGTACCCCACGGCCGCGTGCCAGAGGTCGTGCGTGTCGCGCATCCGCGCGTGGACCCAGTCGAGCGGGGCAGGGAACGCCCCCCGCTGCGTCATCCCCTCCACGGCGGCGCGCCGGATGCCTTCGGCCGAGATGCTCTCGCGCTCGACGAACCGGAGATAGGCGCGACCGAGCGAGCCCTCAGGCAGGCGGGCGAGCGCTGCCCGGTCCGCGAGCCGCTCGACGATGTCGGGGCGCTCCTGCACGAGGCGACGACCCACCTCGTCCTTCATCATGCGACGGCCGATGCGTTCGAGGGTGTTCCCCGAGAGCGCCTCGAGGATCGTGAACACCTGCGGCAGATCGTCGGGGTCTCTCGCCAGCGTGCGCATCGCGCGATAGGCCCGGGGAAGATCGAACTGGGCGGTGGCCATTGGGAGATTCCTTCCGCGCGCCACGGCGGCTGGACGCACTCCAGCGGCTCGACGCGCAACCTGCAGCCTGGGGTCTATGAACAACTATGTCAACAGCTACGAACAAGCTTGTCGGTGGATGTGGCGCTCGTCCATCCTCTCGGCCATGTCGCTCCCCGCCAGGACCAGGACGCGCAGGCGCCTCGACTCCGCCGCGGCGAGGGAGGTCATCCTCGACGCGACCGAGAAGCGCCTCGTCGTCTCCGGTCCGGCCGGGATCCGGCTGCAGGAGGTCGCGGCGGATGCGGGGGTCTCTCACCCCACGGTGCTCCACCACTTCGGCAGCCGCGAGCTGCTGGTGAAGGCCGTCATCGTCCGGTCCATCGAGACGATCAACGCGGCGCTCGTCGAGGCGATCTCGCGGTCGACCGGCGACGGGCACGAGCTCGAGGCGCTGGTCGAGAACGTCGCCACGGTCTTCGAGGAGACGGGCCACGCGCGCGTGGTCATGTGGCTCGCGCTCGAGGGGCAGCCGATCGAGGAGGCGGGGGTCCGGCTGCGGGACGTCGTCGACGCCACGCACGCGCAGCGGCTCCGGCGACGCAAGGGCGGCCGCAAGCCCGCGCGGGAGGACACCGCGCGCGCCGTGGTGCTCGCGACGCTGGCGCTCGTCGGAGGGGCGATCATCGGGCCGGCGCTGATGCAGAACGCGGGGCTGGGACGGACGCCGCAGAGCGGGGTCGCGTTCCGGCGGTGGCTCACGCGGCTGCTGCTGGCGCACCTCGACTCCGCGTGAGGTCCCGGCGCCAGGCGTGGGTGCGGGCCTCCGAGGCGTGCGGGGTCTCACGCCAGGCGTGAGTGCAGGCATCCGAGGCGTGCGGGGTGGCACGCCAGGCGTGGGTGCAGGCATCCGAGGCGTGC
>Ga0209415_10011432_pt1 | contig 14951 bp, 12 predicted proteins | sample PeaSoiSIISIP2007_FD_187696 | JGI IMG/M metagenome (GOLD analysis project Ga0209415, IMG submission 187696) | Peat soil microbial communities from Weissenstadt, Germany - SII-SIP-2007 (SPAdes) (version 2) | ecosystem: Environmental > Terrestrial > Soil > Wetlands > Peat | place: Germany...
GATGGCGGGGCAGTCGTTTCATGCGCCGGTGATCCGGGGTGTGCCGGGCATGGAGTTGGCTTGCATTCTGGAGCGTCGAGGAACACGGGCTCGGGAAAAATATCCTCAAGTGCGGGTGGCGCGGACTTTGGATGAGTTGCTGGCGGATAAGGAAATCCAGTTATGCGTGATCGCCACTCCGAATGATTCGCATTTTGAGTACGCGCAGGCTTGTTTGATGGCGGGGCGGGATGTGGTGATGGACAAGCCGTTCGCGCCAACGCTCGCGGAATCCGAGAAACTGGTGCGGCTGGCGGCGGAGCGCGGACGCTTGATCACCGTGTATCAAGACCGGCGGTGGGATGGGGATTTCGGGACGGTGAAGAAGATTGTGGCTTCGGGAAAGCTGGGAACGGTTGTCGAGTACGAGTGCCGATATGACCGCTTCCGGCTGGAGCCAAAAGAGAATGCGTGGCGCGAACGCGCGGATCAGCCCGGGGCTGGTGTGTTGTTCGATCTGGGGCCGCATGTGATTGATCAGGCGCTAGTGTTGTTTGGCGAGCCGCGCGCAATTACGGCGTCGGCGTTCTGCCAGCGGGAAACTTCGCAGGTGGATGATGCGTTTGATGTTTGCATGGAATATCCCAGGCTGCGAGCGATGGGGCGAGCACGCATCATTGCTTATGCGCTGGGGCCGCATTTTCTGATTCATGGGACGAAGGGATCGTTTGTGAAGTTTGGAATGGATCCGCAGGAGGCACGACTGCGGGCAGAGAATTGTCCGGATGGATTGGATTGGGGTGCGGATTGGGGAGTGGAAGAGGAAGAGTTGTGGGGCATGCTGAGCCCGGTGGGCGAGCCGAGTGTGAAGGTAAAGACCGAGCGCGGAGATTATCGCGGGTTTTACGCGAATGTGCGGGACGCGATCGAGAAGAAAGCTGCGCTCGACGTCACGCCGGAACAGGCGCTTCGGACGATGCGGGCGGTGATGCTGGCGCACAAGAGCAGCCGGGAGCAGCGGACGGTGGAGTGGGGAGAAGCGGTGGGGTGAGGGATGGCTGCTGATGAGACGGCGGTTTGCAACAGTTATGGATTTTCCGATGCCTCTGTCCTAGACTTTGTAGTATGGCACGAATCTGGAAGGAGGCAAACAACGGGAGACGATATAACGATGCACCGTCGAATCCACTGCCTGCCCACGCACGAAATCTAGTAACCCACGAGTTCATTTGCGTCAGCGTCTGCTCCTTCACGTTTCGCTTCGAAAGCAAGGATGAGATTCGTGAGCATATCTCCTTCTTTGAAAAGAAAACTCATCCCACCAGCCGTATTCCCAATTTTCCCGAAGGAAAGGGCCCCTTTTTTCGCTGGCATTCGCAGCGATGGTATGAGCGATTGCCGATGTACCTCCAAGAGGAAGCCAAGAAAGAGAGGGTTTTGAAAGCCCTACATAAGGCGATTGCACTATTGGAAACAGGCAAGCTGTGAGCAGGTCGAGATTGGTGACCTAGACAGGCGAAAACACCACCCCTCGAGACAGGCGCATTCCACAAGATCAAGTTCCACAACTGCATCACGTCGGCAGGAATGCTTCCCGACGCGGATTCCTGTCCGGCCTCGCCGGCGGCAGCGAGAACCCAGTCGCACCGCTCATTACTTTCTGCAACGCGACCTGGAATTTCTCCATCTCTTCGTGCGTCCCGACGGTGATGCGGGTGCAGGTGGGCATGACGGGCCAGACGCGTCCGATGAAGACGTTTTGTTGGGCCATGGCGTCGATCACCTGTTTGGCGGGGCGTTTGGTATCGAGCAGGAAGCAGTTCGACACGGAGGGAATGTAGGAGTAGCCGTTGCGGTCGAGCCACTGGAAGGTTTCCTGGCGGACGCTGGCGTTGATGCGCTTGCGTTCGGGGACGAGGCTGGGGTCTTTGAGGCTGGCTGAGGCGGCGACCAGGGCGGTTACCGGCATGAAGTTCCAGCCGGAGCGGTCCATGATTTTTTCGAGCAGGTCGGGACGAGCGACGACGAATCCGCAGCGCAGGCCGGCCATGCCGTAGGCTTTCGAGAAAGTGCGGAGAACGACTACATCTTTGCCGGCCTTGACGAAGTCGAGCGTAGAGGGAGCATCGCACAGATGGAGGTAAGCTTCGTCGACCATCACGATGGAACCTTTGGGTTTGTTTTCAACCAGGTACTCGAGGTCGCTGTGCGGCGTTAGCGTTCCGGTGGGATTGTTGGGATTGCAGATGTAGAAGAGTCCGGCGTCGGGCGCAGCGGCAATCATGGCCTTGACGTCGTGAGCGTACGTCTTGGTGAGCGGGACTTTTACGACGCGGGCCCCCATGGCCGCGGCCACCATCGGGCCAGCTTCATACCCGGGATCAGCACCGACGTAGCTTCTCTGCGCCGACGTAAAGGCGACGACACCGAAACGAAGCGGAGGCGTAGAGCCGGGGAAAGCGTGGATGTAGTCGGGGTTCAGGCCTTCCTGCTGGGCGAAAGTCTGGATGAGTTCTTCGGTGAGATTGTCGAGATAGCGTCCACCGAGAGGGAGGATGGCGAACATGGCGTCGCGCGCGGGTTGGCTCGGGCCAAGCGGATTCTCGTTGGAGTCGATCATGACTCCGTCTTTAGAGAACGGCCGGTGACGAGCCGCAGCGGCAAGCATGGGTTCGGTGACGATTTGAAAGGCTGCGGCGGCGGCTGAGAGTTGCAGGAAGGTGCGGCGGGAAGGCGAAAGATTTCTAGAGGACATGGCGAACCTCCGGTTCATCCAGCGTTATACAGGCTAAATGGTTTTTGGGTTGAGGGCTAGGGGTAGTTCGACAGGGCAGAGCCAAGGGCAGGCAAAAGCTAAAGACAAAATCTAAAATCAAAGGCAGCGGGCGAGGGCGCCCGCTCCACACTGGCACTACGCTATTGCGGCAGGGGTTCGCGCTGGGTGGCGTAATATCCCGCGCGGCATTGTACTTTGTAGTTCTGTTTGGATTTCACTTCCAGTTTGCGGTAGCTGCCATCGAGCACCGTGTTGGTGGAGGTGTAGCCGAGGTTGTACTGGCTGCGGAGTTCGGCGGCGATCTGGTCGAAGGCTTCGCGCAGCTTGTCGAACTTGTTGCCGACGTTGATGACACGGCCTCCGGTGGCCTCAGTGAGCTTGCGCATCTCGCCCTCGCCGGAGTAGCCCGTCTGGAAAGATCCGTAGAAGCCGCGATCGGCGCAGAGCAGGACGTAGATGATGGCATCGGATTTCTGGGCGGCCTCGATGGCGTCCCTGATTTTGAGCTGGCTGCCTTCGTCCTCACCGTCGGTGAGCAGGATCATGGCCTTGCGGCCGACTTCCTTGGCCAGCATGTCGTGGGCAGAGAGATAGACGGCATCGTAGAGCACCGTCCCGCGCTGCGAGCCGGGTGCCGTCGGCACAGGACCGCCTCCTGCGCCGGGGATGGGTCCGGTGCTGTAGCCGGTGTTGATCTTGACTTTATTGAGAGCGGCTTGCAGGCGGTGAACATCACGGGTGTAGTCCTGTATTAGTTCGGCGTCGATGTTGAAGTCGATGACGTAGGCTTCGTCTTTATCGGTGAGAATCTGACGGAGGAATGCGCCGCCGACTTCTTTTTCCATGTCGAGGACACGGAGTTGGCTGCCCGAGGAATCGATGAGGATGCCGAGGGTGAGCGGGAGATTCGATTCGGCGGCAAAGTATTTGATGGTCTGCGGCTTGGCGTCTTCGAAGACTTCGAAGTCATCTTTGGTCAGGTTGGGGATGAGGGCGCCGTGCTTGTCTTTGACGTTGAAGAAAAGTCCGACGACGTTGACGCTGACTTTTACGGTTGCAGCGGGCCCCTGGTCTTGCTCAGGCGTCTGGGCGTCGGCGGGCTTCTGGGCCGCGGGCGCTTGGGCACCGGCCTGGGACGCGGCCGGAGCGGGCGCCGTGCTCTGGGCCACGGCGGAAGGAACGGCGGCCGACAGGGCTGCGAGGAAGAATAGAATAGACGCAGCGGCCTGGGCCGGGGAGAATCTTCGGTCAGCGGATAATTTTGGCATGCTAGGAATCCCTCTAGGAGTTTTTGTTAGTCTAATCCTTGGAGTTAGATGCACCAAATGGGACGGTAAGGGCATCCCAGTGAAAGTAGCATTATTTTAGTAGCATTGGCGCAGTCGCCGAGGGTGCCACAGGCCCCGAGGTCAGGTAAGAACGGATGGTGTTTGTGACCATGGAAACAAGGGCTGGTAACCAGCAACGGCGCGGCAGGAAGAAGTGGCTGGCAGAAGCGCTGGTCTTCGGGTGTCTAGGGGGATGGCTCTGCCTCAGCGTCCCGGCAATGCAGGCACAGTCTTCGGCGAGCCAGGCGGCGAGCGGGCAAGGTCAGCCGGCGCAGACTCAGCCGGCGCAAGCTCATCCGGCGCAGACACCGAGCGCCGACATTCCGGATGCGCCGACGGTGCAAGCGCCTGCGGAGACGCCGGAGCCCCCGCCGATTCCAAGGCCGGAAGAAAAGAAGCCGGTGGAGCGGGATCCGTGGACGAACCAGCCGATTAACAAGCCGGCGGCCGCCGAGCCTGGCGCGGCGCCGGGTGAAGATACATCTGCTCCGCCGATGCCGCCGGTGAAGACCGTGCCGCCGGGGAGTTCGGCAAAACAGGGTGTAAGCTCGCAGGATCAGCTCTACACGCTCGTCGTACACACCAACTTTGTGCAGGTTCCGGTTACGGTGAAGGACCGGGCCGGGCGCAGGGTGGACGGACTGCTGTCGACGGACTTCACCGTGAAGGAAAACGGCGTGCCGCAGAAGCTGAGCTTTTTTACCGCCGATCCGTTCGGGCTCTCAGTAGCGGTCGTGCTGGACCTGGGCATGTCGGATGCGGAAGTGCAGAAGGTCAATGAGACGTTTCCGGCGCTGGTGGCGGCATTCGCTCCCTACGATGAAATCGCGCTTTACACCTATAGCAGCACGGTGAGTCAGGTCAGCGACTTTGCGGGAGCAACTCGGAAGCTGACCGCACTCTTGAATCAGATGAAGACGGAACGCGGACGGGAGAATGGAGTGCCGGTGTTGAACGGCCCGCTGGCGAACGGTCCGATTATCAATGGAGTTCCGGTGGGATCGGGGACGGAGTCCGTAAATACGCCGCCGAGAGAGGCGCATGTTTTGAACGATGCCATTCTGCAGGCGGCTCTGGGCCTGCGCAAACGCGACCGGACGCGGCGCAAGGTCATTTTCGTGATCAGCGACGGACGGGAATTCGGCAGCCAGGCCAGCTACCGCGATGTTCTGAAGGTGCTGCAGACCTACGAGATTCAGATCCAGGCGGTGTCGGTGGGAAGCGCAGCGCTTCCGGTCTATGACAAGCTGGAGCGGTTGCACGTGCCGCTGCAGGGTTATGGCGACATCCTGCCGAAGTACGCGGTGGCCACCGGCGGATCGGAATACCGCGAGCTTACCCAGAGCGCGATTGAGAATATGTACGCCCAGGTCATGAGCGAGGCGCGCAGCCAGTACACGCTGGGCTACACGCCGGTCCGGCCGAAGACGCAGACCGCGACTCTCTACCGCGACATTGAGGTTGTAGTGCACCGTTCGGGACTTAAGGTTGCCGCCAAGTCTGGCTACTACGCCCTGCCGGCGGCGCGCTAGAGGTAGTAATTGTTGATTGCCGACGGTTGATTGCCCACTGAAAAGCCAGGAGGCCAGGGGGTTTCAATCCACAATCAGGAAATCAACAGTCAGTAATTTCTTCTTCTCCCACCACTGTGGTGGGAGGGGGTCACCTGAGTAACCTGCCTGGGATCGGGGGCATGTGATATAAAAGCCCGAAGCCCCCATAGGGATACTTTTGCGCGCGGAAGGTGTGCGGCCCCGCGCGCTATTGAGGAAAGCCTTGAGTTTCATCAACTTCGCAGCCCGCGAAATCAATTGCAAGATCGTGTACTACGGCGCCGGGTTGGGCGGCAAGACCACGAACCTGCAGGTGATCTACCAGAAGACCGCGGAACAGCAGAAGGGCAAGATGATCTCCCTCGCCACCGAAACCGAGCGCACCCTGTTCTTCGACTTCCTGCCGCTCGATCTGGGGTCGGTGCGCGGGTTCAAGACACGAATCCATCTTTATACCGTGCCGGGGCAGGTGTTCTACGACGCCAGCCGCAAGCTGATTCTGCGCGGCGTGGATGGCATTGTCTTCGTGGCGGACTCGCAGGAACAGCGCATGGACGCCAACGTGGAAGCGCTCGAAAACCTGATGTCGAACCTGCAAGAACATGGCTACGACTTCAACAAGATTCCCTACGTGCTGCAGCTCAACAAGCGCGACCTGCCGAATATCTTGTCCCCCGACGCACTCAACAAGGAACTGCGCAAGAAGAATGAGGCCGTGGTCGAGGCGGTGGCGTTTCAAGGCGTAGGCGTGTTCGAGACGCTCAAGGAAATCGCCCGGCAAGTGCTGACGGAGCTAAAGGCTGGCGGGTAGGAAGGCAGTTCTCAGTTCTCAGCCGGGTGCCCCATCTTTGCGCGCTTCTTGCGCAAAGGTGGGATTCCACGACCGCCAATCCCCCGGGGGAACTTCGCTCTTTGCCGCAGGGCTAGACTCATTCCATCGGCTGTCCCGCCGCCAACACCCCTTTGCCCGTGCCCCACGGATGGATTTCAGGCTTAAGCAATCCAGCTTTAACAGCCGGATCGTCCCTCAGCAACGTCGCAGTCTGCTCTGCTCCCACGCGGAAGATCGAGATTCCCAGCAACTCGCGCTGATCGTCGAACTGGAACGGTCCAGCAATGGCCAGGGCTCCCTGATCGATCATTTGTTTTACTAGAGCCCGATGCTGTTTCATCACATCCATAAACTCCGGCGCGTTTGGATTCCACTTCTCGCCCCGCTTCAACAGAACCAGCGCGTACTGCTCGAATCCAGGAGGTTCAGCCGGACTGTGAATAGCGCTCGAGTCGATGAGCCACGGCCCGTGCACCTCGGCGGCGAGCCGGCCGGCTTTGACCGCGGGATCGCTATCAGCCCACGCTTGCGCCTGCGCCGCGGATTCCGCCTGCAACACGAAGATGCCACGCAGCGCGGTGTCATCCAGAAAAGGCCCGGCGATCACAAGTTTGTGTTCGGCAGCCATCTTCCGGATGTTGGCCATGTGCTCTTCCTGAAGCTTTTCCCCCGCTTCTTTACTCAGTTGCGGAGCATTCGCGGGACGATTCAAGAGTACAAAAAAGTACTGCGCGGAGCTGGCGCTCGGCTGGGTTGCAGACTGCGCGAAACACGACCCTGCAAACGCGATCAGACTGAACAGAAGTATGCTGCAGAAAGAAATTGTTCTCATGAGCTGCACCGCCGATTGTGCTGACGATTCTAGCTTAGGGGAACCTTTTCAGAAAAAGAAAATAACATCTCCTGCCGCCGTCAGCTGGCTCTTCTTCGTCCCGTTCTGGTAGGCCGGAGCATCGTACGAATGCTCGTACCGGACTTCGGGACGGAACAAGACCGTGGTTCCAATCCAATGCCCCCAGCCCAACAGATGCTCCGTGTAACGAGACTTGGTTCCGGTACGCTGGCCGACGATGTCATCAAAATACTCATTCCGGATCGAGATGTAGTTGTGTGGTCCAAACTGCCGCTCCAGATAGTTCACGATCGCCCATTCCGGAGCATAGCAAGTGAACGCAGTGTGGCTGCTGCAGTAAGCTCCGTTGTCGTTCGTCTCGGGCTGAATGGGATCAACCGGAGGCAAAGTCGAACCCGCCGGCGGACTGTAGGCAAGATTCGGCACCTGCTTCATCCACTGATACCAGGTCTCGGTGGACGAATGCCAATTCTTATCGATCACGTGATACCACGTCAGGTAATAAGCCTGCAGGTTGTTGTAGCCGTACTGGCCGCTGTTTTTCCCCAGGTTTGTTTCGTTATCGCAAAGGTAGAGATTGTCCTTGCTGGTTCGCCAGGCATACTGCACGCACCAATTGAGCGTAAGCCGCGAGTCCGTCAGGTTCCAGGGCGCGGTCTCGCAACCGGGCGACAGGCCAATCTGAGTAGTCCAATGCGAGTTCAACCGCGTGGTCGCAGTGATCCCGGTCTGCGTGTAGCAATCGAACGTGTAGAGCAAAGAGTGGCTGTAAGTGTAGTTATTGGGTGCGAGCTGGGCCTCGATGTCAGGCAGAGAAATGTAGCGTCCGATGCGAACGTCGGTGCCCTGGCCGATGTGCGGGAAGTACAGATCGAGATACATCATCACCGGATCGAAGCCATACTCTTTTCCCGGCGGGTGCCCGAGCAATTGCTGGCTGAAGTAACCTTTTGCCGTGGTGAACCGGTAATCAAGGCCCCATAGTCCGGAAAGACGGAACCCCCAGTCAAAATGGTCGGTTTGCACGGTGTCCGGCTCGCGCTCAATATAGAGCACTTCCTGATCGGGCTCGATCGCGTTCGGTACTTCGTCGTAAGCGGTGGGAGAATTATCGTACTTCCCCGCCGCTGGATTCACTCCTCCTTTCGAAGTGCTGAAATTTCCGCCGACATTCAGCCAACCATAAATCTGAATCTTGCTTTTCTTCCACGCGTCGCCGTGTGGCCCCGCCCAGAGCGCCGTCATTAAAGGCCCTGCTTGGGTCCAGGGCTGGCCGATCCACACCGTGCCTCCGATAGGCCACATGGCAAAGGGAAACGGCGGTCCATTGACCGGCGGAGGATCTCCACGAAACGCCGGGGTTGGCGCGCTGGCACTCGCCGGTGCGGGCTTCCAGTCGTCGGCGTATGCCTTGAAGAGCCGGCGGAAGAAGCTGCCGTGATCTGCGTTCGTGTTGAGCGCCGGCCCGGCGGGATTCGCGCTGGCTGGCGTGGGCTGCTGAGGACTCGGCCCAGCCGGGGCTTCACCAATGTCACTCCCAGACCCTCCCCGCGTCGCTTGACCGTAGGCCGATGTGCAGCACAATTGCAACGAAGACAGAAGAGCGAGCAAAAAAAGCGCTTTCAAAGAGGTCAATTGATTCGGAATCCTCGAGTGACTTGCAACTCAGCCCTGAAAGCTTATCCGGCGCCGCATAAGGAAGCCGTAAAGGTCTTGACGCAGAATTTCTCTTGTCCCCATTTGGTTTTTTCGCCGGTCTCTACTGACCTGTTCTTCTTGAGCGGCTACGAGGCGGACAGGAATTCGTCTAGAATGGCCGGGAGCAGATCGTCGACAACCTCGGATACGAAATGCCGGACTGGAAAATCCACGGCCTGCGCATCATTCGCAGCGGAGAACTCGACAGCAACACACCGCAGACGCCGGGCATGACCCGCGCCGAAGCCATCTCGTGCGCCCGAGTCGGCGCGCAGAAGCTGTGGGCAGGAACCGTCGTGGTGCATCCCAATGCCAAGACCGGTCCCCATCATCACGGAGAACTCGAAACCGTGATCTACGTGGTGCGCGGCCACGCGCGCTTTCGCTGGGGAGATCATCTGGAGTTCGTCGATGAAGCGGGACCGGGAGACTTCGTCTACGTCCCTCCCTACGTGCCTCATCAAGAACTGAACGCCCGCAAAGACCAACCCGTAGAAGCAGTAATCGTGCGCAGCGGTCAAGAGCCGGTGGTCGTTAATCTGGACATTCCGAGCCCGGAGGACGCTCCGGACTCTCCGCAGGACGATCCCTTTCACTCGGCGCCAGGAAAGCGGTGAGCCTTGCAGGTTTCAAGCCCCTCGCCGGACATCAAATATTCCTCCCGAGACATTCGAGCCCTCCCCCTCTTCCACACCTTCGCCGGAATTAAGTTCCCTCTCACACGCAGAGGCCAGGTCAAGAAAGAAAGGCCTTAGCGTGGCGTCCTAGCCAAAGGCCGAGTTTCCCTCGGACGCTAAAGGTTTCCTGATGCTGGCCGATGAACACTTTAGGACGCTCCCTTTCGGAGCCCGCGATGACCTTCTCCAGCAAAGTGATCGCCTCATGCGCGCTGATGATTCTGCTGTCCATCGGCGTGCTTTCCTTTCGGAGCACCGTCCGAGACGAAGAGGATCGGGGATGGGTCACGCACACGCACCTTGTCCTTGAGAAGCTTCAGGCGATCCTCATCGACGTCACCCAAGCGGAAACCGGCCAACAAGGTTACACGCTCACTGGCGAGGAAAAGTATCTCGAACCTTACCAGGCTAGCCTTGATCAGGTTCACCGGGATATCGAAGAGATCCGGAGGCTCACTGCCGACAATCCCCGGCAGCAGGAGGCGATCAACGGCCTGGAACCGTTAGTCGACGAAAGGCTTGCGCTGCTGGCCGGGAGAATGGAGATTCGGAGGCGAGCTGGGTTGACGGCTGGGGCCGACGCGGCAAAAGGAAGCGGCGAGGAGTTGATGAGCGGGATTCGGGAGCAGATCGGCGAGATGCGGTCGACCGAAGAACGACTATTAAAGATTCGATTGGCGACGGCCGCGACCAGCACCCAGAAAATGAAGGCGGTCATTGTGGTCGGAAACGCTTTGGCCGTTCTTGTTTTGACGGCAGCGGGCTTTGTCATCCACCGGCAAGCGTGTAGGCGCAATCTGGCGGAGAAGGAGGTGAAGCATGTCAATGAACACCTGGAACACCGGACGGCAGAGCTGTCCGATGCGAATAGCGAGCTGGAGAGCTTCTCCTATTCCGTCGCGCATGACCTGCGCGCGCCGCTGCGGCAAATCGCCGGATATTCCAATGTCCTCTTACAGGACTACGGGCCGGGCCTGGATGCCGAAGCACGGCGCTACCTAGAGAAAGTCGAGGCGGGGGCGCGGAAGATGGGGCGGCTAGTCGACGATCTGCTCAGTTTGTCAAAGGTCGGACGCCAGGAACTCTCCCTTTAGGCCACTCCGCTCGACTCGCTTCTGCGGCAGGCGGTCGAGGATCTCGCGCCGGAGTGTTCGGGACGGGACGTGGAATGGCGGATCGGAGGCTTGTTCACCGCGGAATGCGATCCGGGATTGATGAAGCAGGTATTCGTGAATCTGCTGTCGAATGCCGTGAAATACACAGGGAAGCGGGAACGTGCCGTGATCGAGGTTGGACAAATGATGCAGAACGATGTGCGCGTCATCTTCGTGCGGGACAATGGGGCAGGCTTCGAGATGCAGTATGTGGGGAAGCTTTTCGGTGTTTTTCAGCGGCTACACAAGACGCGGGATTTCGAGGGCACAGGCGTTGGTCTGGCCATTGTGCAGCGCATCATTCGCAAACACGGTGGACAGATTTGGGCGGAGGCGGAGCTTGATCGAGGAGCAACGTTTTTCTTCACGCTCGGATCCCACGAGAACAAGATGAGCAAGAAGCCAGAGCATTTAATCAGGAATGAGGCAATTCATGTCGCATGAGGTTGAGATTCTGCTGGTCGACGATAGCGCCGAGGATGTGGAGTTGACGGTGCTTGCATTGCGCCGCAATAAAATCTCCAACAGCATTCAAATCGCGGAAGATGGGGCGGAGGCTCTGGACTTCCTGTTTTGCCGCGGTCCCCACACGAGCCGGTCGTTTTCCAGTCCTCCGAAGCTGGTTCTGCTCGACTTGAAGCTCCCCAAAGTAGATGGCTTGGAAGTCCTGAGAGCGATCAGGGCCGACGAGCGCACGAAAACCATTCCCGTTGTAATTCTCACTTCATCCAAGGAGCAGAGAGATCTGATCGATGGGTATGACTTAGGGGTGAGCGCCTACATCCAGAAACCGGTCGATTTCGATCAGTTCGCCGAGACGATTCGACAGATCGGGATGTTCTGGCTGCTGATCAATCAGGCGCCTCCGCACGGGGCGTTTGTGGCGCGTAAATCAACGGGAGTTTGAATAGCGGGGTCAGTGAAGAGGTGAGGATCGTCAGCGCCGCTAAGAAAAAAGGCGCCGGAGGGTACCGGCGCCACGAGGCTCGCGAGATGCGGTCAGGCGAGTCCGATAAATCCGAAAGAACTTATTTGCTTTCCGCGATGGGGCTGGCCCCGAAGTCGCGGCGGTTGTTGGCCGCGGTGCGAGCGGCGCGGGCGGCGGGCAGACCAGCCACGGCGGCTCCGTAACGCTCCAGCAGAACCGGCGCCATGGTGTTTTCAGCTTCCTTGACGAAAATCATTTGATTCTCGGAAGCCATGTCGACGCGGACAAAGTCTCCGAGCTTCACCTGGCTGGTAGCCACCAGATTGGCCAACGGGAAAACCAGATGCCGCTCAATGGCGCGCTTCAGGTGGCGTGCCCCGTACCGCGGGTCCGTGCCTTCCTTCAGTAGAAACTGCTTCGCGCCCGCAGTGCAATTGAACACGAACTGGTTGGTGCCGGCGGCCATGAGCACGCGCTGCTGCACCATACCGAGTTCGATATCGAGAATCTGCGCCAGATGCTCGTCCCGCAGCGTCTTGAACACGACCGTCTTGTCGATGCGGTTCATGAACTCGGGCGTGAACTTGCGGCGGGCGGCTTCGACGGCCGTGCGCTGAATCTTGTCGTCGAAATTGTTGTCGACTTCCACCACTTTGGGAGCGAAACCCAAACCACCGTCGATCAGATTCGTCATCTCGCTGGCGCCCAGGTTCGAGGTCAGGATGATGATGCACTGCGAAAGGTCGACGCGGCGGTTATCGCCGAGCGTCAGCGTAGCTTTGTCCAGAATGCCAAGCAGCAGTTGCCAGAGCGAGTCACTCGCTTTCTCAATTTCGTCAAACAGCAAGATCGAGAGCTTCAGCTTCTCCGTGAACCACTGATTCAGCGCTTCCTGCGTCAGCAGGGGATGAGTCTCGCGATGCCCGAGGTATCCCGGAGGCGAACCGATCAGCTTCGCAATCTCGTGTGAGTGCTGAAACTCGGCGCAATCAATCTTGATGCAGGCATGCGCATCGCCGAACAAAGCCTCGGCCATAGCCTCGACCACGCGAGTCTTGCCCGAGCCGGTCGGCCCCAGGAAAAGCAGGTTGCCCACGGGGCGTCCAGGAGCGTTCAGGCCGGCCAGAAACATCTGGTAAATCTCGGCGACCTTTTCGACGGCCTGGTCCTGACCAACGATGCGGCGGCGCAGCGCAGTTTCAAACTCTCCAGCGTCGGCGCTGCGGCGGTTCGGATCGAGCACGGTAGCGAGGTTCGGTCTCATAAGGTCGTTATCTTCCCTGTCCCAGGCCGTATGGTTCGGCCTTTTCCTGCCTTTTCCCGGACCTTCCAGGCCTCCCTCGCGACTCCCCACCGTCCCAGAAGTGACAGAATTTGTCATTTGGAACCAGCCGCCTGCCTGACTCAATAACCCGTCCGGGCTGCCTTGGAATAAGCAAGCGTCTGGCCACCGGCGCGGGAGGGATTAAGGAAGCGAAAACCCCATATCTGGCTGGATTTAGCTGGCCGCCGACGATATTAGAACCGGGGGCAGGTGAAAGTTAAGAGGGTGGATGAGAAATAGTTTGCGCAAGGAGGAAACAGCAGTACCGAGCACTGGGACACCCGGTACCGAGCCGCCGAGGTCAGATAGAAGGGTTTCCCGTGAGCTGAACGAGGGGGAGATGACCATGAGTAACTGGCAGGGGCGATGGGTGCGGGATAGCATCGAAATTCAGGTGGTTCCTGGAGGGAATTTTGCGTCGCTCGTCGGTTCTTACGATTGCTGCTGTCTCCGGTCTTCTGTTTGGTGTGGCCGCCATGCGGCTGAACCCGCGGTTTTCCTTGGCTTTTGCGGCACAGGCGCAGACTGCGCAACCCGTGGTCACTTCTGCGGCTCAGGGTGCGCAACTGCAGCCGGCGAGGGCGACTCTCTCGCCGAATACAAAGCCTGCGGACGTGCCTTCCCTGCGACCTTCTTCCCTGCAGCTTTCGCTGCCGCCGTCTTCATCCTTATCGCAGCAAATCAGGCTCCAGCTCTCGTTAGAGCCTTCGTTGCCGTCTCTAACCCCCTCTGCGACCGAAATTTATACGGCGAAGCGCGGAGAAAGCATTCCCACGGTTGCTCATCAGTATTTGAAGAGAACCGCCTACCTCACTTCGTCGGAGCTGGCGGAAGCCATCCGTCAACTAAACGGCGGCCGTTCCAGCAACATCCTGAAAAACGGTGAGCAGATCACAATTCCCGGAATTCTTCCGGCGCCCATCGTCGAGAAAACCATTCCCATCGCCAAAGATTTTGAAGTCCGCGCCATCTACCTGACCGGCATCATGGCGGCCAGCGACCACGGACTCCGCATCATCCGCCACTGGCGTCAAGTCGGGGGCAACGCCGTAGTCTTCGATATCAAAGATTCCGACGGCAGCGTCACCATTCCCTTCGAGCATCCGCTGCTCGGCAAGCACCAGGTTTATATCCACGACCTGCCGAAGTTCGTCCACTTCCTGCACTCCGAGAACATGCACGCCATCGCCCGCATCGCCATCTTCCGCGACGAGCGCATGGTGGTCGAGCATCCCGAACTCGCCGTGCAGTCGAAGAGAACCAAGCAACCGTGGCGCGAGAACGGCAAGCTGGTCTGGACCGATCCTTCGCATCCCAAAGTGCAGGAGTTCGACATCGCCTTGGCCAAGTTCGTAGCGCAATCCGGCGCCGATGAAATTCAGTTCGACTACGTCCGTTTCCCTGCCGAAGGCGACCAGAAAGACGCCAGCTTCGTGTTCCAGACCGAGCATCCAGATTCCGACCAAGCCGAAACACAGTTGTGTAAGGCAACTCAGCAACAATCATCGGACGCCAGCCCCGTAGCGGCGACCGATAATAGCCCGGGGCGTAAGCCCCGGGTAGCCGATAAAAGAGGGAACAAGTCCCGTAGGGACGGCACGAACTCGCCGACCGCCTGCGACAAGTCTTCGAAGGCGCCTCACGGCTACCAGCGCTCCGACGTAATCGTCGCGTTCCTGAAGAAGGCCTACTCCGAACTGCATCCCACCGGCGTCCTGCTCTCACTCGACGTCTTCGGCGTGATGGCCTGGCAGCGCCCCGTCGATCTCTCGCACACCGGACAGGACATCGTCGGCATGGCGAAATACTGCGACGTGCTCTCGCCCATGATCTATCCCTCGCACTTCTT